>Ga0129298_10000056_pt1 | contig 34018 bp, 36 predicted proteins | sample I19B2metaG_FD_94707 | JGI IMG/M metagenome (GOLD analysis project Ga0129298, IMG submission 94707) | Lake sediment bacterial and archeal communities from Gulf of Boni, Indonesia to study Microbial Dark Matter (Phase II) - ​I19B2 metaG | ecosystem: Environmental > Aquatic > Freshwater > Lake >... | reverse complement strand
CCTCCACCCCATCATATGTCTTATACAGATTCCTAACTTCTAGAAGCGGCGTCATCGCCTAACACCTCTCAATTGCAGAAATGCCAAAGACAAATTCACTATGAATGCTAGCATCAACAAAATAATCCCTAGCGCAAGAGCCATCTCAAATTCCCCAAGTGCAGTTTCATACATAATCGCTGTGGTTAAGGCTCTAGTAAACCACCTTATGTTTCCGCCAACAATCATTATCCCTCCCACTTCTGAGATGGCGGCACCAAATGAGGCTACGATCGCCGTGAGTATGCCTCCGCGTGCCTCTCTAACTATAGTTGATGCCAATTGCCAACTGGTCGCGCCGAGTGAAAGGGCTCTATCCCGAACTTCCTCGCCAACCCCGTCTACAGCAGATATTGTTATGCCAGTTACAACAGGGATTGTTAGGATGAGTTGCACTATTAGCATCGCGGTAGGAGTATAAAGCAGATGGAGAGGCCCAAAGGGACCTGAAGTGGAAAGCAACAAGTAAATGACAAGCCCCACGAATACTGGCGGCAACCCCATAAATGCGTTAATAGTGGTTCTCATCAAAACATTTGAAATTCGAATCAAAGAACGTTTACCAATAAACTGCATCAGACCCAAGGCGGTTCCAGTGGGTATCCCTACCAAAGATCCTAAAATAACTGCTAATCCTGAGACCCTTAACGATAGAGCGGATATGTTTAGTATCTCAGGGTTCAGAGAAAATATGAGCTGTAGCGCCCTGAGGAAACCTTCTAACATTTCATTCATACGGAAAACCACGATATACTATTGTTGTGAGTCATACCAAGAAACTTCCTGTGCTTGGTTAGGGAAGCCAAGCCTAGTTGCCTTCTCAAAATCACGTGCCATTGGCATAAACAGAGTCGTATCTTCCTTCTTGAAGCTTGAGATAAGGTTCTGACCCTCTGATGAGATGCAGAATTTCACGAAAGCTAGGGCCATCTTGTAATTCCTTTGAGGATACTTGTCAGGATTGAGGAGTATTAATGCATAGGGGTTTAACAGGATTTCATCTTTCTCAACTAGGCTATCCAAGTTTGTTAGTTGATTCTTGAATGTAAGCCAAGTTGCCCTGTCGGTTAGCGTGTAGGCATTATTTTCGTTGCACATCCGCAAGGTGAATCCCATTCCTGTTTGAGCTTCCCAATACCAGCTATATTTCGTGTGAGAAGGCTCAATCCCAATTGAATCCCACATCTTCAACTCTAATATGTTAGTTCCAGATTTGTCTGCCCGTGAGATGAATTTGACATTTCCCTTCTCCCCTGCCTCTGCTATCCTAATGAAGGCCGAGGTGGCATTTGTTCCTCTGATGCCAGCCGGATCATTTGAGGGGCCTACTATGATAAAGTCGTTGTACATGACGCCGACTCGATGTATTCCATATTCGCTATTAACAAACTGTTCCTCCAGAGTCCTTGAATGGACAAGCACTAGGTCTGCATCGCCTCTCTTCGTAATCTCTATAGCCTCTCCTGTGCCCTTGGGAAGCACATCTACCCTCACTCGATATTTCTGTTCAAAAAAAGGAATAAGATAGTCTAAAAGCCCTGAGTCGTAGGTGCTTGTTGTAGTTGCTAAAATTAAACGTTCAGAATGTGAACCCGAAAACCAAGGAATCGCTGTAACTGCTACCATAGCAGTTAATAAGATTACAAATATGAGTTTGCCATATCTCATTCTTAATACCATTCTTAAATTAGGGTAGTTATAACCGATCCGATATTATTTAATCTTGTAATATGGCTCTCGTCTTTTAATGGCTTCAAGAAAGAAATCGGACAGAGCTTTGTCGTCAGCCCCGTTCCTCAGCGGATTAAGTATGTCAACCAGATTATCATTTCGCATAAGGCAGGGCTTTAGTTTTCCATCACTAGTTAGGCGGATCCTAGTACAGTTAAGACACGACTCTACGTTCTCGATTGGACGCACGAACTCAACCTTCACATTAGGAAGGTGGTAAATCTTCCTGTTTTGCATGTACCGTCGAACTTCAACTTTTGAAGCCCTATCTTTGAGCTTATCCTCAACCCCAGCTAAGGGCACATAGTATTTCTCATAATAATCTGCAGGGACGTTGAGTGGCTCTAGTTCAATTAGTTGAAGCGTGGCTCCAGTTTCTCGGCAAAACTCTATTAGGGGATCCACTTCACTCTCGTTCACACCTCTAAGGAGTATCGTGTTTATCTTAACGGGACTGATTCCAGCATGAATAGCTGATATGACTCCCTTAATGGCATTCTCAATGTTCCCGCTGGTGATATTATGATATAGCTCGGAATTTAGCGCTGGCACAGTTACATTAACCCGTTTTAGACCAGCCTCATGTAACTCGTCAGCTTTCTCTGCAAGATGGGCGGCGTTTGTTGTCATTGAAACCTCAATTATTCCAGGTGTACGCGATATTTGATGTATAATTTGAGGCGTGTCCTGCCGTAAGAGGGGTTCTCCCCCGGTTATTTTTACTTTAGATACCCCCAACCCGCTTGCAACCGTGACAATCCTGCCTATTTCTTCTTGGGTCATCTCGACCATTGGATTTGTAAACTCTCCTTCTCTGTGACAATATTGGCAGGTATAGTCGCACATCTGTGTTACAGCTATCCGCAAGCTAACAATAGGCCTGTTAAACTGGTCGTAGATCAAGACTACCCTTCTTCCATCAAATTTAGGGAAGTTGATTATTGAGCAGCATTAAGCCTTTAATTGATATACAACACTCTCACAAGCAAGTATAAGAAAATTGTTTTTTAATTAAGGTGAAGGGCATTGAGTAAAAAGGGCGCAATTATACTGGCCGGCGGCATGAGTACTCGAATGGGTAAGAACAAGGCACTCATAGAAGTCGAAGGCAAGCCATTGCTGAGACATGTTGCGGATAAAGCGGCTAAGGTAGCTGACGAGATTATAGTGGCAATTGGAAGAACTGACGAGCTAGATAGGTTTGCTAAAGTACTTCCACCCTCAGCCAAAGTGCTGCGAGACGCGAGGGAGGGGCAAAGCCCGATAATCGGCATGTCAACTGGACTGGAGGCTCTAAAATCAAGTTATACAGTGATACTTCCATGCGATACCCCTCTTGTCAAAAAAGAGGTATTGGAGTTCCTATTCTGCAGGGCAAGCAATGCAGACGCAGCTATCCCACGCTGGCCAAACGGGCGCATCGAGCCCCTTCAGTCAGTTTATAGGGTTAAGACGATGGTTCGGGCTACCAGAGAGGCGTTAAAAGCTGGTGAACTTTCTCCTGTAAATGCGATCAAACGGCTAGACAAGGTCAATTATGTGTCTACTGAAGAGATCAAAGTGATCGACCCCGAGCTGCTGACATTTCTTAACGTAAACACGCCTAAGGATCTAAGAACGGTTAAAAGCATATTCAGCAAGATAAGCGCTATGCGCCGTTCTCAGCCTGACCTCGAATAGAAACCTTAAAAGATGGGGTTTATTGGAAAGAGAATCAGAAAGGGGGAATAGAAGTGTTCATCGGTTGGCCTGAGTTAACCTTAATTATTTTGATACTTCTGCTGCTTTTCGGACCATCAAAGCTGCCGGCGTTGGCAAAATCTGTGGGCGAAACGGTGAGGGAGCTTAGGAAGACGTCTTCGGAGGCTAGCGAGGAGGCTAAAAAGAGTGAAGAGCAAGGCGAACAGCTCATAGTAGACGCAGCTAAGAAGCTTGGAATAGAAACTGAAGGCAAAACTGCAAAGCAGTTAGCAGAAGAAATAGCTGAGAAATTTAAGAAATAGCCAAAGTGAGCTAATCAGCAAGTCACTGGCTTATATTTAATCTATTTTGCTGGAAGATCCCTATGACTAAAGTGCAGAATGCGACTCGCGAGCTTACTTTTTGGGAGCATTTCGTAGAGCTAAGTAAACGTGCGAGGGTAATGTTATTCTCAGTTTTGATATCCACGGTTTTGGTTGCGGCTTTTCCCGTGCAAATCGATTTTTCTAACCTATCGGCATCATCGACATTGGTGACTGCATTTTTGAAGCAAGTGAAGATAGACCTGCTTCCGAGGGGCGCCGAACTGATAGCACATGATCCCCTTGACCCGGTCTGGGCTTACATGGCAGTTTCGTTTCTTCTAGGCATGATGATCAGCTCGCCAGTTATAGCCTATGAGCTGTATAAATTCATTAATCCAGCATTGTATGTGGGAGAGCGGAAGTTTCTTGCCTCGTTTATCGTATCTTTTACAACGCTTTTTATCTTGGGAGTTGTTATCGCCTATAAAGTAGTTGTCCCAATCACCTTCTGGGTTTTATGGCTACAGGTATTTACTGGCGGAGTAACCATCCCGCTAATTTCGATCAAAGAGTTTCTAACAACAGTATTTTGGATAATTATCATCACAGGTTTCGTATTCACTATTCCAATTTTTTTTGTAATATTGGTAAGGCAGGGACTCATGAAATCCGATTCTCTTGTAAAGCAGAGAAAGATAGTTTACGGTGGATTATTCATCCTGGCGATGATTCTAACACCTGACCCTACTCCGATCACAGCCGCAATAACATGTATTCCACTATTTATCACAATAGAAATAGCCGTTCAGATAGCTAAACGCTATGAAGAGAAGAGAGAGCCAAAAAAGCCAAGCAGCGTTAGCGAGAAGGCTGCCTAGTTTATTTTACGTGTTATTCGACTTCTTGTAGGATCTCCATTATTTTATTTTAGCAGGATCGCAGAGTAATCTTACTCAGCCATGCCTTTGAACATGTGCTAAAAAACTCTCTGAGAAGCGAAGTCAGCAGCCAGGCGCAATATTTTCCCCATATCGCGGTCAAGCTTAATCTTACCAATTTCAATTTTAGCCTTCTCAGAGAATTTCTCAGATAAGCTTTGAACACGCTCGATGGCGCCCGTATCGTTCAGTATCCTGACAAATTTCTCTATGTTTGTACGCCCTAGGTTGATGAATTCGTTAAGGGTGGGATTGCCTATGTGGGCTCTTGCGCCATAAATTACAACCAGATTCGGCCTATTAGTAATCATGTCCGTCTTCACAGGCTTTCCTAACTCTTTCTCAGTTGAGGTGATGTTCAACACATCGTCACGAAGCTGGAACGCCATGCCGACCATCTTGCCATATTTGGACAGAGCGCTCACCGCCTCCTTAGAGCCTTCGCCAATAATCGCGCCCGATTCGGTAGCTACACTGAGCAGGGAAGCGGATTTTTTCTCAACCATTTCGATATACTGATCCTCAGTCACCTTTCCCATGTCTTTGTGGAATCTTATGTCTAAGATCTCTCCCTCACACATCTTCACGCAAGCCCGTGCAATTAGATTGATAACCTTCGGAGGAGTAGCCAACGCCATAATCTCCACGGCTTTTCCTATGAGTAGATCGCCAGCAGTTATAGCGACTTCCTCACCCCAGATAGAGTGAACGGTTCTTACCTGTCTTCTAAGCACGTCTCCATCAATGAGGTCGTCATGAATTAGTGAGGCGGTGTGGAGCAACTCTATGGTTGCCGCGGTAGGCAGGGCATCTCTAAAGTTTCCGCCAACCGCCTCGCATGCTAACAGGGTGAGAACTGGCCTGAACTTCTTGCCGCCAGCCTTGATGAGATGCCTAGCTGCGTCATAAAGTTCGTGGGGCTTTGATCCAAGAGGCATAGACTTTTTCAATTCCTCTTCAATCAGCCTGAGCTTGTCATCGAGGAGCTCGATTAAATTCACCAGTATCCCCATCAACCCAAATTATCAAACAATTTGTGCATCTAACTATTTTAATCAAGTCAGTAATCATTGTTTAATATATATTAGTTTTTGATGTAGAAATTCCATGTAGAAGCGGTGAAGCTCTTCAAACGAGACGGGTCAACCTACACAAAATAAAGTGATTAGAATTTGGCTAGTCTATCCAGGTTCCCAATTAAAATCATAGCTGAGGGCGTAGGGGAAGCCGAAGGCGAATTAGTAAGGTTTAGCGCCCCTAGGACAGTTGAGGCTATTCTCAAAAAAATACCAATTGAAGGACGCGCAGCTACTTGGAAAGAGGAAGTTTACTTCGAGATTCCAGTGAAAACTGGAGCTGAAAAACCAAAACCAACCGTGGAAACTGGCACTCTTGCCTATTGGCCGATGGGGAATGCCCTATGCATATTCTACGGGAAAACTCAGCCATACAGCCCAGTAAATGTGGTTGGACATGTTACAAAGAATCTAGAATTATTCAGATCAGTGAAAAGCGGAACCAAGATTACAATAGAAAAGCTCGGTTAGTCTTTGGCGGCTGTCGCTTTGTATATCTGAAGCCTACTTGATCCTGCTACGAGTTCTATGACTCCGCGTTTTTCTAGTTCTTCCAGAGCATTTTTTGCTATGCTGAATTTTACCCCATACTTGGAAGCCAGCTCATAGGGAGTGACTGCTTTCATCTTGGATAGTTCGCTGAGAAATTCATTGCTTGACAAGTTGGGCATAGTAATGCTGCCCGCCTTCTTTTCGGCAGCAGATTTGAGTTTCTTGTCCTCCTTTTTCTTCGGCGTTTCCTCTTTCATAACCTGCTGCTTTTCCATTTGAGCTAGGCTCTTCTTCTTCGCACCACCCATTTGTATCCCACCAATAAATCTTCCATTAAGAAGATTAGACGACTTCTATTAAAGCAATCCCATTTGAAAAGAAAAGAGGGAGTTAGAAAATAGAGGGTTTACTCGTGACTGGAATCGGAAGAGGGATGTGTTGCATCTTTTTGATGTTTAGGGCTGATACGGCCAGTAATAGGAATATCATGAATGCTAATGCGGCGTCTTGGAATTCTGGGATCCCAGTAAACGTGGCTTGAGCTTCGCCGTTGTCATAGCCTGTCTTGCTCGCGATCACATAAACTGTATATGTCCCTAGGGTTGCGTCGTCTGGGAAAGTGAACTGGCTGAAGTATTTGCCATTAAAGTCTGAGCGGACGGTGGCAGTATAGACCGTTTTGCCAGCGGGGTTACTGACCAGAACGTAAACTGAGACATCTGAGACAACTGAACCAGTGGAGTTGGTAACCCAACCTCCAATTTCTACTATCTGACCCCGATCATAGGTAGACTTGGTAAATGAGACGGCGACTTGCAGTAGCGGAGCACCAATAGCATTGAGTGCTTGGTTATACGAGCCCACGTATACTACGCCGTCCATTCCAATAGCAGGAGAAGAATGAATCTTATAACCAAGGTCAACGCTCCATTTCAGTGTGCCGTCGGATTTTACAGCATAGAGTCTAGTATCAGATGAGCCGAAATAAACTGTCCCATCTAGATCAATAGCGGGAGAAGATCGAACTAGACCACTCTCAGCAGCAACATATCTCCATTTTAATGTTCCCTCAGGTGTAATAGCATAAAAATTGCCATCACAAGAGTTGGCGTAGATGGTGCCATCTGAACCAATAGCAGGAGCCGCTTCGACAACATCACCAGTGCCGAATCTCCATTTGGTGACACCATCATTTATGGCGTAGAGGTACTTGTCGCCCAGACCGAGGTAGATGGTGCCATCTGAACCAATAGCGACAGAAGAAGAAGGATTGTAAGGATAAGTGAAATATCTCCATCTGAGGGTGCCGTCGGGTTTAATGGCATAAAGATTGTAATCACTCGAACCGATATAGATTGTTCCGTCTAAACCAATAGCTGGAGAAAACTGGATCGGGCCACCAGTAGTATATCTCCATTTCAACACACCATTTGAGGAAATGGCATAAAGATGGTCATCAATTGAGCCGAAATAGATGGTGCCATCCGGGCTGACAGCGGGAGAGGATCGATGTACTCCGCCAGTAGTGTATTTCCATTTCAATGTGCCGCCGGGTTTAATGGCATAAAGATTACCATCATGTGAGCCGACGTAGACGGTGCCATCTACTCCAATAGCAGGAGAAGAGTCAATCGCACCACTAGTAGTATACTCCCATTTAGTTGTTCTATCCGGTTTTGTAGCGTAGAGTTTGTAATCATATGAGCCAAAGTAGATGGTGCCGTCAGAGCCAATGACTGGGGAGGAAGTGACCCAACCATTAGTGGGATCCGCCCATCTTAGCTTGCCTACCTGAGGCCCTCGATACGGACTACGACCCGTGTGTGATAAGTCGTGGCCGAACATAGGCCAAGGTGTATTTGCAAGTTGCCCGTGCACATGTATTACAATGGGAAGGAACATAATTGACAGCAACAATAGGATCAATAACGATTTAGTTCTCAACCCTATTCCTCTTCCATATTTTTCAATGAATAGATACTTATCGTTAAGTGTGTTCACTATTTTTGATCTGACAAAAATGCTTAAACCACACTGCAAATAACTTACTAACAATACAGGACGCGGAAGCTATGGCAAACCCCTCAAAGCAGCTGCTGTTTTGCATATTTCTATTCACATTAGTGAGTACGAGTTGCCTCTTCCAAGTATCTCAAGCGGCAGAGCCGGAGTTCACTGTACTATGGCACAGCATGTACAGGGATGTGGATAAAGCTACTGGAAAGCCGATTAACCCCACTACTAAATTCTACGTTACCGACGAGAAAGCGTACTGCTGGCTTAATGTCTCAATTACGGGGTACGGGTACGCTGTTAAGGTTACGTGGAGATGGTACGACCCCTCAGGGCTGTCTTATTACAATGACACCGTCTCATTGATGGGCCCCGGGGTGCGAGACGCCTACAGCCCACTCGAAATTAAGGATACGCCCGCAGTGACAAAAACTGGATATTGGCGCGTGGAGGTTGACATCGGAGTGGTGGGAGCCCCTATCATTAGGTTCACCGAATATTTCTGGATAAATATTCCCCCGATCACTTTTCCAGCCACTGTTTTTGTGTCAGGCTTGCCGCCGTCTTATTATGTTAATATTAACATCGACAACACTCCTAAAAGCACAATTAGTGGCGGAGGAAGTAAACAGTTTAATCTCACATTAGGATCAACCCATACGATTGCCGCTGATGCATATGTGAGTGGCCCTACTGGAACCAGGTATTATTGTCAAGCAAACTCTTGGACTGTTTCTTCTGAGAGCTCTCTCACCTTCGACTATAAGACCCAGTATTACCTAACAGTCAAAACCCAGTATGGAAATGTCAGTGGAGAGAGTTGGTACGACGCTGGATCCACGGCCACATTTTTCGTAAAAACTACCACTATGAGCGGTGGACTGTTGGCTCAGTATATCTTTGGCGGATGGAGTGGGGACTTGAACACTACCGCACCCACTGCAACCATCTCTATGACTGAGCCGAAAACCGTGACCGCCATATGGAGAGCCGACTACACCCAGCTCTATATAGTTACAGGAGTTGCGATGATTGCTGTTGTCAGTACAGTGATGGCTTTGTTGACATCGAAAAAAGTAGTTCATCGCCCTCCAGCACGTATGCCGCCTACTCCTATGGCAGCCATATGCCCAACCTGCGGCCGATCGCTAATATACGTTCCACAATACAGACGATATTACTGTGGAACCTGCAGAAGATACGTTTAACCCTCATCGCATTGTCTAGGCAGTATTGCTTGTCTTGAAATTATCCTAGTTTTCCAGCTGCTTTCAACCGTCTAGTCGACGCCTTTAACTGCGCCACAGTCATGCCTAAGTCTTTCGCTGCTTGGCTCCACGAAATCGTTCCACCATGATCAACAATGTAATCGTACACCCGATCGTCCAGTTTTCGCTTAGCCCGCGGTCTAGGTTTTTCAGCAGCCTCACCTTCCTCAAAAGTAGCAACTCTTCTGATTGAAACCCCTTTAGAGGGCGGTGCTTCTGCTTTTTCAGCCACAGGGACAGGTTTCCTCACCATCGGGAGAGTTTCGGCTGGAGGGCGCTCAACAGTTTTCCCAGCTTTTCTGAACAGCCCCCATGAGATTTTTTTAGCCGCTTCTAGTAGTTGCGCCACATTCTTTAATGTGATAATACCTGTTCTGAGAGCGCCGGCTCTGAGGATGCCTGTTCTCTTCATGTAGTAGAGTACTCCAGGCAAGACTGCCACAACAGCGACGAGGGTTAGGATTATTGTCGGTATTATGAAATCCGCCACCCAGACCGCGGTTACTGTTTTAGGAGCAGTCATAACAATCGTTGCCGAGGCAGTAGTAGCATTTAAGCCTCCGCTCCAGCCGTTGAAAATATATTTACCGCCCAAAAAGCCCATGATTCCCTCCGCAGTATCTGGAGAAGTTATCGAGAATGTGGCGGATGAACCTACGTCATACCAGCCTGATCCGACGGGGTTACCATATTGCGATTTAACGTTTAAGTAAAATTGAGTTTTATATTTGGCAGTTATTATACGGGGAGCATTCATAATAACAGATACCGGATTACCTGGTTGAACAGCTCCATCAACCACCCAAGCCATGAACACGTAGCGTTTTCCAGAATCACCAGCTACTGGCGAGGGGATAGACCCTGTAGTAGCATAGGTGTCAGCATCATACCAGCCTTCTCCACCAAAACCGGTTATGCCTGGCGGATCTGAGCTGATTGTCAGATAGTACTGTGTTCTATATACGGCGGTGATCATCGTACTCGAAATAATTGTAATTCTTCTCGGGTTCGCTGTTTCTCCATCCTCCCATTTGAGGAATAATGCGCGTACACTTTCGCCAATTTGGACAATTGACTGCACCTCAACGGTATGAGTCCCTGACAAAGTGGGCAGGACAACATGCCCACTGAATTCTGTCTTGTAGGGCTTATTATCAATCTTTACTTGGATACCGCTGTAAGGTGTACGAACTGTGAGGAAGAGTTCCCTAGAGATTATTATGTCCAAATCCCTGTACCAGTTCGAAGCATCATGGGTCCATGCCATGTCTTTATAGTAGTAAACTTCTGCACGCAACTGCCAAAGTATCTCATTTGAGGGGGCTGTTAAGGTAAAGGAGTATGTTTTCGAACCATGTTGGCCAAGAGTTTCATAAAATGATGCGTATTCCGAGAAACCAAATCGATCCCGTATGTGGATCCAAACGCCTACATAGTTGGCGAATGAGTAGTCTATGTAGACTGTGACCTTTATCGATTGGCCTGGAAGCGCTGAATCAGGCGCGTCAACATGGGTTATAGTGGCACTGTACTCCTGTGCATATACGGATGTGGAACGGACGCATAAAACAGATAAGGCTATCAGGAGAAGGATCAGCGTTCTTGAAACAACCGTAGCCCTCCGCATATGAAATCCGACACATTATCAGTGTTCGTGGGGATAGTTTAAAATTTATGACGGTTTGTAGTTTGTCCTAGATTTTAACTTTTTTATGCGTAGTAGTTGACAAATTTTTTGTATTTACCTAATTTTGCAGCAACCCTACTAATTAACCGAAAGAGATTTAAATGAAACCGACGACGGTTTCACGGTTCTCTAAATGACAGCAGAGGTAGAAAAATTTGTAAGGTTTTACCAAACTGATTTTGGAAACAAGATTTTAGAGAAAGAGGCGGAATATATCTACAGTGAACTCAAACACTACAAAAACATTCTAGATGTCGGTTGCGGCATAGGCGCTTTTGAGCGGAAGCTAAAGGATTTAAACATCACGGGCTTGGATAACTCTGCGGAAATGCTGGACGAAGCTAGAAAAATCAATAAAAGATTTGTTCTTGGAAATGCAGAAAATTTGGATTTTGGCAATTCTACATTTGATGCCGTTTTCTATGTGACAACATTAGAATTCGTAAGTGACTACCGAAAAGCAATTCAAGAAGCATGGAGAGTGACAAAGCCAAATGGAAAACTCTTAGTAATGATGCTGAATCCGGAATCAGAATATTTTCAGAAACAGTTGCAAGGAAAGGGATCATATTTTAATAAAATAAAGCATACCAACTTGAGAGAAATCAAAAATTATATCTCAAAATTTTACGAGATTACAAAAGATGACTATTTCTTAGGCATAAGAGGACAACAAATTTTTGACACTGTGGATAAAAAATTTGCTAGCTTGTATGTGATTGTGGGAAAAAAGAAATAAACATCCCTAATAAGGTCCTAACTTTTGATTAAACCAAAAGATCACATCGTATTAGTATTTACTTGCTTTGCCAACTACCAGCACACGATAAGCTTAAACCAATGCTCAAACTAATGCTCATAACAATAATTGAAGCATGGAGATGATAAATTGGTTATAAAATGCCAACAGTGTGGAACAGAGAATAAAGACAAGACAAAGTACTGTTCGAATTGCGGAGCCCTTTTAATGGTAACGCCACCAGCACTTGGAACCCCTGCCATAAAACCAGTGCCAGGAGTGAAGGTGGTCACCCCCTTAGCTGGCGTAACTAGGATCCCTTCACCTGGAATGTGTTACTACCACCCAACTCTAAGGGCAAAATATGTGTGCAGCCGAGACGGGCGGCAAATTTGTACAGACTGTGCAAAGCCCTACCTAGACCTTATCCTCTGCCCAACCTGCTATAGGGATCTCTCCCCAACTTTTGGCGCACCTCCAGCACCCTACGAGACGCCCTCTGCACCATTTGCTCCTCCAACAGGAGGTGTTAGGGCAATGGCAGGATTCGCCTTATCCATGATAGCTGGATTTCTGATAGTGCTAAATACGCTGCTTATGGCCTCAGGAGCATGGTCTTGGATCCCTCTCGCACTACCTCTACCAACCACTTACTTGGCGTTTCTTGGCTTGATATTTGGCGGTACCGCAATCATAGGGGGCATGCTGACCTATTGGCCAGCCCGTGAACTGCTCGGAGGCGTTCTAGTCATAGTGGCTTCGGTCCTAAGCACAATTGTCGGCGGCGGCTTTGTAGTGGGGTTAATCCTGGGAATAGTCGGCGGAATATTGGCAATCTTTAAGAAGTAGGCATTTCCCCTTTTTTTCCGACCATAACAAAAAGACCGTGGTAGGAATGTTCTACGTAAGTGTCTCTAAAGACGCGCTACGAAAAGCAGTTGACCATGCTAACAAAAGCCCCGACAAGGAAGTTCTAGGCATCTTAATCGGAAGAGTAAAAGATGACACTCTAATAATTGAGGATGCGGTGAGCGGCGAGATCGAGACTGGCCCTACCCACGTAACAATGCCAGGCCAGACAATTGCGCTGATAGCCGACGACATTCTAAAACGGAAAATCCGGGGAAATATTGTTGGATGGTATCACTCGCATCCGGGCTATGGCTTGTTCATGTCCGACTTGGACATATCAACGCAAACCAGTCTGCAACAGTTCTCTCCATACGTTGTGGCGTTAATCGTGGATCCCTCTACTGGGGAAGCAGGGTTCTTCACGATTGATCCCGAGACGGAATGTGTGATGCCAATAGGAGAGGAGTTTATCTATATTTTCGGTGCGGGAGAGCCTCCAATCCCTCCACCACTGCCGCCTGAGTACCCGATCAGCGCGGGCGTCCTCAGCGGTGAAGCTGTCTCCAGTAGGCCGCGCAATCGAAGAATTATAGCGCTCCTCGTTACTGTGTCGATAATTCTAGGAATTGTCGTGGGCATAGTCATGAGTAAGTATTTATTAATTATCGGATAAACGAAAGCTTTTATTCAGACACTTTATGTAAAGTAAGAGGCTGTGTGAGGCTAGATGAAGATCTTCGTTCAAGCGCCAATCGGACCTCAAACGGGGCTAGCTGAGATAGATGTTCTCCCTGAGCATACTGTTTGGGAGATTAAGCAAAATGTATGCAACGAGTTTGGTGTGGATCCCGGGACCGTCGCATTGATGTATGGAGGCATAATCCTAGATGACAATAGCACTGTAGCTTCTGCCGGAATCCCTGAAAATGCTCAACTTGCTCTTATGCCGTACAGCATCATCGGCGGTACGCTATGAGTGGCGTCTACAAAGATCGCTTATACAAAGAAAAGGCATTCTTGCAACATCAGTTCCCAATGGTCACCCCAGTGAACACCCCTCCAACAGTCTATGAGGGAATGGTCAGATGCGAAAAAGGTCCAGTTAAGGAGCTGGCGGATAAAGGTATCTGGCCTTTCACAGAATATGTGAATTGGCAGCGGTTTAGATTGGAGCTGCATAAAGAGTATCCGTTAAAACCTCCGATTGCAACTTGGCTCTCAGACATATCGCATCCAAATATCGTCCCACTATTGCCTGGCGTTGTCTGCGTGTCAATTTTAGGTAAGGAATGGAAACCTGATTTGAAATTGGTGTCGGTGGTCAATTCCATGTACTATTTACTGGTCGACCCTAACCCGAATGATGTGTGGAATCACCCAAAGTGTTTGAGGGCGGCTGAAATCTGTAGGAACTACGGCTTTCCGAAGCGTGGGGGTGAAGTAAAGCCCGCTGCTCCAAGCGATATTGTGCGGTTCAATATCATCCCGGTACCTAGAGTGAGTCGGGCAAAAGACGTTACCAAGTTCAAGATTTTAGATCGTAAGCAAAAGGGACGTAAATGAGAGTTAAAGCTAGGATCCCCTCTGTTAAAGAAGTAGAGGTTACTGTTCCAAGAACTTCGAATGTTGCAGCCCTTAAGCAAGCGATCTGCGATAAACTTGGCATAGAGCCTGAGCTAACTAAGCTGTTGCTTGACGGCAAAATTCTAGACGATAAAACAAGGCTCAGTAAGCTTGACCTCGCCTCAAAGAAGATTACAATTGACTATTTCTGGGCGCGCCACTTGATTTTGTGGGGCAACCAAGGCCAGTCAAAGCTTAGAAATTCCACTGTTCTAATCGCAGGCGCAGGCGCCCTTGGAAACGAGGTGGGAAAGAATCTCACCATGCTTGGAGTTAAGCGCTTGAAGATCGTGGACTACGATATCGTAGAACTATCAAATGTTAGCCGCATGGTATTCTTCGACAAGAACAGCGTCGGAAAGCCGAAGGCTGAGGTTCTAGCTGAGGCGTTGATGAAAAAATACCCGTATGTTGAGGCACTTGCCTATAATGATGCTCTCGAAAACCTTCCTCTCAACGTGTTTCTAGATATCGACGCGATTGTCTGTGGCCTGGATAATGTAGTCTCAAGAATGTTTCTAACCTCTATTTCGCGAAAATACCAAATCCCAATGATAGACGGAGGGATCCTAGGCTATCAAGCAAGAGTTCAGGTATACGTTCCCCCAGATGCACCCTGCCCGGCATGTGCACTCCCACGCAGTCAATATGCGCAGCTAGTAGGCTTGAGAAACCCATGCGATGCGCCAGTGGAAGATGCAAAAACACCCTCACTACCCACCACAATCTCTTTAGTCTCCTCAATCCAGACACAGGAAACTATCAAAATTCTCATCGGATACTCGCAGTTCATGAAAAAGGGCAAATGGCCGAGCAGCACTGGCGAGCCGCTAAAAGGAATCTGGTTCGCCGATCTACACTTCAACAAATATTCAGTTATAGAGATGCGTAGAAACCCGAACTGCATGGTCTGCGGCAAAGAGGGGCTGGCGAAGGATACGGTTCCACGCTTTAAAATCCCATTAAGCCAACTGAAAAATTCCTCAACTGCGTTAGAGAGAAAGGCCAGATCAATCCTAAAAGCTGGCGAGAAACTAGAACTCTTTAAAATATCTGAAGATGACTCCGAAAAAATCAGTATAGGAAAACGCCTAACAGATTATAAAATAAAACAAGGAGATTTTATTCAAGCCCTAATTGGAAAAGACGATGAGTACAAAGAGGCAATTCTCAGGTTAGTATGAGTTAGGCGGATCTTCTAGCTACCTGATATGGCGTGCTGTATTTTTGTTCGATTATAGGACGCCAGTAGCTGTTGTAGCTGCAGAAGGGTATGATCGGATGCTCCGGATCAGGAGTTGCATAGTGAATGACACATCTTTCCATTCGGTAGAGGTCTAAGTTCCCATAATCCTGAAAATGCATTGCGCCCAACATGACAACCCGCCGCATGAATTTGCCAAGGGAATGGTAGCTTCCGGTTTTTATGACTCCTCCGAGTAGGTCTTTGATTATGCCGAGCTTGGCGTGTCTGAGGCTTCCTAGCATAAGCAATTTAGCTTTTGTCTTATGTCCTTTTTCTGCTGCTTCTCCGGCTTTTTGAAACGCCTCGCAGAATTTGTCAACGTCTACGAAATGTGTGATCGGCGTATATGATCCTTTTTTGTCTACAACTAGGAATGTGGCTACTCCACACCAAGGGGCTGCGGAGAATTCGGGATAAGCCTTCCCCTTCATAGCACCCATGATTCTGGCTATCGGGATTGGCCATGGCACAGGCCTAAAGTCAGTGGTAGAAACCCGTTCCTCCGTCTGTTCTTCAACCAACTTCATGAAGTCGGACACAGTAATCCGGTGTGATTTAGGATCCAGATCTTTACCACGCCCTGCAAACGAAATGGGCTGGACGTTAACGCATCGAATTACATCGCTGTTTTTAACTGCAAACTCGATGAGACTACCTAAATCCTTGTCGTTAATTCCCTTAGCCAATGTGACTACAAGCACTATGCTGTCAAGCCCGATCTTTCGCGCGTTTTCTATTACTTTGAGTTTTTGAGGGAGAAAGTTGGCTCCCCTCATTCTTATGGTAACTTCAGGCCGTAGCGAGTCGAATTGCAAGTAGAAGGTTGAAACCCCAGCGTCAAATAGGCGTTTGAAGTAGTCTAGGTCCTCAGCAATCCGCAGCCCGTTAGTGTTAACCTCGGCATGTTCGAATCCAATGGCTTTAGCCGTTTTTACGAGCTCTGGCAGGTCATCTCGAAGAGTTGGTTCTCCGCCGCTGAACTGTATTGCCCTCGGAGGTGAGGGCTTGTTTGCTCTGAGGGTTTCCAGCATCCGGCTTACTTGCTCTTTTGTAGGCTCATAGACAGAGGTGGCGCCTCCTGAGGAGGCAAAGCAGCCTGGACACACCATGTTGCACCTTGAGGTGACATCGATTATTGCGAGAACTGTTTGGGATTTATGGTTGTCGCATAAGCCGCAGTTGAAGAAACAGTCTTTCAGATGCTTGGTTTGAGGATTGGCTATCGGGGTGCCTTTATGGTAGTATTTTTCAGCCCATTTGTAGAGTTCGTAGTCTGACCAGTATAGGTCGTTGAACTCTCCGTGAACGGGGCATGTTTTCTTGATGTAGACTGCGTTATCTTTCTCGTAGACGGTGGCGTCTAGGGTTTTAAGGCATTCGGGGCAGAGGCTTCTTGTTTCCCTGATAATCTGCATAATTAACCACTAAGAGTAGTAAATACTTTTTAGGTTAGAGTGTAAAAACAGCCGTATAAGAAGATTTTCAAACCCGTAATCGGGTGAAAAGTGGGAATGGCGGTCAGCGACAAAACACGAAGAGCCTTAGCAGAGCTTGGCTTAACGGACTATGAGACAAGGGCATATGTCACGCTGGTCACCTATGGGGTGCTCACAGCCAGTCAGATAAGCAAGACTGCTACAGTGCCCTACTCAAAGATCTACGACGTACTCAGTTCTCTGGAAAGAAAGGGATGGATAGAAACTGAAAGTAGCCGACCTAACCGATACTATCCAAAGCCACCGTCAGAAGCCCTAGAGACAGTGAAGCTCGGAATTGAGAGCAAAATGAGAGACAGCGAAAAACAGATTTCGAGTGAGCTTCAGCCCCTATACGAGAGGAAGGAAGTTCGAGAAAGACCAGACATCTGGATTATCCGCGGAGAAATCAATGTTTTAGCTAAGCTCCAAGAGACAGTAGGCAAGACCAAAAATGAGCTGATGGTAGCTGTACCAACAATCTCAAGTACACTAGTAGCCATATTCACTCCGATCTTACTTAACTTGAAGAACGCCGGCATCAAGACCATGATAATGACAACCAAGGCTGCAGAAAAAGAACTACTACGTAAATTAAGCGAAGTAGCGGATGTCAGAATCAGAGACGACATGTTTGGGGGCGGAATCATTTCTGACAAGAGAGAAGTGCTTCTAATTTTAGGAGAAGAAGAAAAACCAGTTCTCGCCATCTGGTCGGATCACATTGGACTTGCCAAGTTTGCGCGAGATTATTTCGAATACCTGTGGAAGGACTCGCTAAGATTTAAGTAGTTTAAGAAAAGAACCGTATTTCAATCGTAATACCTCATTTAGGCGGGTAAAAGATGATGAAGCTAATTACGGTCAAACTTCCAGAAGCATTGATCGAGGGACTAGATGAGCTGGTGAGATCAGGTATGTATCCAAGTCGAAGCGCAGCAGTAAGAGCAGCTGTCAGAGACATGCTAAAACGAGAATTGTGGAGAACCGCATAGCCTGAGAAACAGGTCTTATACTGGCACCAGCAAAGCAGAGCTCTAAACCTATCGCTCCCGCTTATTCTCTATGAACTCCTCAACCCACTGTGTCGCAACTTCATAAGGAGCCTGCACAGGGGGATGTTTGAACGCGTAGGCTGAGATGCTTGTGAGTGGTCCTGAGATGCCGCGATCTAACGCTATCTTTGTAGCACGAATAGCGTCGATGACCACCCCTCCGCTATTAGGGGAATCCCAAACATCCAACTTCACATCAATCGTAAAAGGCGTGTCGCCGAAGTATTTGCCGCGAATCCACACATAGCAGATTTTCTTGTTTTCCAGAAAGCCGATGAAATCACTAGGCCCAATGTGAAGTGGTATTGGATAAGGAGCCATAGCCTCAACCGCACTGGTTTTACTAATCCTCTTTGATGTAAGGCGTTCGCGTTCAAGCATATTTAGAAAATCCGTGTCGCCACCGATGTTCAGTTGATAGCTCTCATCAATCTTTATGCCGCGGTCGACCAGCATTTTAACGAGTGATTTGTGAAGAACCGTTGCGCCTATCTGACCCATCACATCATCGCCGACAACCGGTAGCCCTGCTTGCTGAAATTTTGCCTGCCATTCTTCACTTGAGGCAATAAACACAGGCATGCAATTGATAAAAGCGCAGCCAGCCTCAAGGGCTTGCTGGGCATACCAACGAGTTGCCTGCTCACTTCCTACTGGCAGATAGTTTAATACGATCTCAGCCTTCGCCTCCCTCAGCACAGAAGCCACATCGACTGGTGTGCTACTCTTAGCCACTTTTATAACAGGTTTAAGGTACTTGCCTAGGCTGTCGAGAACCTCTCCATTCGAAACAGGAACTCCGAGCTTGGGGACTTTGCAGAAAACCCTGGTATTATTTGGCTTGCTGTATATAGCCTCACTCAGATCTTTTCCAACTTTTCTTTGGTCTATGTCGAAGGCTGCTACAAATTTTATGTCTCGAACGTGGTAGTCGCCGAATTTTGTGTGAAGCAGCCCTGGCACAGCTTCATCTTCGCGTACGCTTCTATAGAAACGGACGCCTTGCACTAGGGCTGAGGCACAGTTCCCAACCCCCACTATAGCCACATGGATTTCGCCTATAGTGCATCCCTCTTTCATAAGTGAATAATATTTCATAATTATAAAATATTTCCAACAGCTGGCCCGGAATTGAGCTGTAAAAGATTTAAAAATGGCTGCGTATAATGTAGATGTATTTAGTCATGATTTATCATGATAAAAAGAGGGATGAGCCTATGAGGGGTCTCGTGTTTCGTTTCTTGTCGAATTACAACTCGACAATCGTGGAACTTTTATAAGCAGCCTCATAGAAAAAACTCGGTTCAATAGGGGCATGGCATAATGGCCAGAATTGTGGGATCGGGACGATTTCTCATAATAAAGAGGTCTTTTTATGCTTGACAGACCAACCCACCTCAAAGTGAAACAACTGAAGACATCGCTCGGCTTAATAGAAGATCTAGAGCTAATAATCGGAAAAATTGCCGAGGAAACGCTAGCAGAATCTGAGGGGCCAACCCCGTTCCCATCGCTCAGCGATCTGAGAAACTGGGATCTCAAACTCCTGAAACGCTATGGGCCGTTTTATTCGCCGCTCTGCGATGTATGCGACCTCTGTACCTACGGAAAATGTGACTTGACTGATGGCAAACGCGGAGCATGCGGCATCGACATAAAGACACAGCAAGGTCGAATATCGGCACTAACTTGTTGCCTAGGAGCAGCAGCACATGCAGCCCACGCCCGCCACATAGTTGAATACCTCATTAGGAAATACGGACGTGCCCATCCAGTCAACATGGGAACAGAGATTGAATTAGAAGCTCCCATAATCCGCACAGTATGTGGAATTAAGCCACGCGTCCTTGGCGATTTAGAGCTTGCGCTGGACTATATTGAGAAAGAAATAACAAACGTATTGGCTTCAGTCAACACTGGTCAAGAAGGAAACGATTTAGATTTTGAATCTAAGGCGTTTCATGCTGGGATGATTGATAACCTCGCCTTAGAGGCTGCGGATGTAGCCCAGATAGCAGCCCTCGGTTTTCCTAAAGGTGAGCCAGATGCGCCTCTGGTAGACATTGGCTTCGGAGTAATCGATGTTACAAAGCCAGTCATCCTATGCGTTGGGCATAATGTGGCTTCGGGAGTAGAAGTCATAGAATATCTAAAGAAGAATGGCTTAGAAGAAGAGGTTGAGGCATGTGGGCTTTGTTGCACAGCCCATGAATTGACACGTCATTCACATCATGCAAAAATTGTAGGACCGCAATCCCGCCAGATGAAATTTGTCAGATCAGGCGTAGGCGATGTGCTGATTCTCGATGAGCAATGTATAAGGACGGACATGCTGCAAGAAGCACAAAAAGTGAAAGCCCCGATAATTGCTGTTACTGATAAAATCTCTCTGGGGCTTGAGGATCGAACTAATGACAGCGTAGACAGGATAGTTGATGATCTCGCATCAGGCTGTGTGCCGGGGGTATTAATACGTGATCCAAATAAGGTCGGTGAAGTAGCGGTCAAGACTGCCCTCAAAGTAGCGCCAACACGTGGCAAATTTAAAGCGACCCCAGATAAAGAAGAGCTGATAAGGCTTGCCAAAGAGTGCAGTGGTTGCGGAGTGTGCAGGAGGGCTTGCCCCAATGACTTCCATGTTGATGAAGCAGTTTTAGCTGCGGCTCAGGGCACACTGGACAAGTTAGAGGAGCTCTATGAAATCTGCCTCGGCTGTATCAAATGCGAACAAGCGTGTCCGCGCAAGTTGCCAATTTTAAGCATGATGGAGAAGGCGGCTGAGGCCCGTATCAAGGAAGAACGATATAAGATAAGAGCTGGCCGTGGACCGATTCAAGATGTTGAGATCAGACATGTAGGATCCCCAATCGTACTTGGAGAAATCCCAGGGGTTATCGCATTTGTAGGGTGCGCCAACTATCCAAAAGGACCACGCGAAGTTGTAGAGATGGCTGAAGAGTTCTTGAAGCGACGGTACATTGTAGTGGCTTCTGGATGTAGCGCAATGGGACTAGCCATGTACAAAGATGAGGAGGGAAGATCTCTCTACGAGAGGTATCCAGGGAATTTTGATGAGGGGGGCCTTGCCAATACCGGATCCTGTGTTTCGAATGCGCATATCATAGGTGCAGCTATAAAAATTGCGAGCATTTTTGCTCGAAGACCTTTACGAGCAAACTACGAGGAGATTGCGGACTACGTTTTGAATAGGGTTGGTGCGGCGGCAATTGCATGGGGAGCGATGTCTCAGAAGGCCTACTCGATCGCAAGCGGGGCGAATCGGTTAGGGATTCCGGTAATTTTAGGCCCGCATGGCGCAAAGTACAGGCGGATGTTCCTGGGCAGGAAAGATAGAGAAAAGGACTGGATGGTATATGACGCACGAACTGGTAACGAGGTCTACATAGGTCCTGCCCCAGAACACCTATTCTATGTGGCTGAAACAAAAGAAGAGGCAATTGTAGTTGCAGCTAAACTGACCATCCGACCTAACGACACGCCCAAGGGAAGAGCGATAAAACTGACCCACTACATCGACTTGCATAAAAGCTTCTATGGAACAATGCCCGATGACTTACACCTACTAGTACGCTCAGAGCACGACATCCCCATCACTGTCAAACATGAGGTGATGAAAATCCTCAAGAAGAAGGGGTGGAAGCCGACTACCACGCCTGACCCTACGCTGCTTTCAAGATTGATAAGGAAAAGGAAGGAGTAAAGACTCATGCTTGAACCATGGCAGATAGGCAATGTTCCTGGACCAAAACAGGCGAACGCTATTACGGATCCAGCTGTTGTCATCGCAATGGTCGAAAGGGCTCGACGCCCCCTGCTCCTAATTGGGCATCAAATAATCGGAGTTAAAATTGACGGCACTACGTTGACTACGATGATAATAGAGGCTGCAAAAAAAGGAGCGTCGATTATAGCCACAGCCCACACCATAAAAGAGTTCGCGATTTCAGGACCTGAAAATGTGAGCTGGATGGGAATAGTTGAGATAACGGATAGGCTTGCTGATCCTGAATGGATGGGAGCGGATGGAAAAGGAAAATATGACGTAGTGCTATTTCTGGGGGTTCCATATTATCTGGAGTCGCAAATGTTGTCGACGTTGAAGCACTTCGCTCCGCAATTAAAAACCATCTCTCTGGAAAGGTTCTATCAGCCAAATGCAGATTGGTCATTCCCGAATATCAAAGAGGACGAATGGCGCAGGCACATCACATTGATTGCCAAAAATCTTGGGGGTAAAGCCTGATGTCGATGTTTAGAGACCTTCCAGTAGAAGTTGGAGTCGTATTTGAGGGAGAGCGAATTCGAGGCCTCGATGCGTACATAGAATTCGGAGGCATAAACGTCCCAATCAAATTCGAATTAGCCGAAGTAAAACCTCCAGAGAAAATTACAGACGGAAAAATCGAGATAGTAGGACCAGATATCAGCGCCCTCAAAGAAAATGGAAGCCATCCACTCGGAATCTACCTTGAAGTAGCTGGAGAGAAACTTGAGAAAGACTTGGAAGGCGTTATCGAACGCAACATCCACACATTCCTTAACTACATCGAAGGAGTAATGCACATTGGCTCAAGATACGACATCTGGGTCAGACTAAGTAGGAACTCATACAAGAAAGGGCTGAACTCATTCAAACAATTGGGGCTAGTACTATGCAGACTCTTCAAAGCCCAATTCCCCATAATTGAAAAAATTCAGGTCACATTCTTAACTGACGAAAAAAGGATCAAAGAACTCTATGACAAGGCGATGAAGATCTATGAGGAAAGAGATGCCAGAGCACGCGGACTCCAAGACGAGGATGTAAGCGAATTCTACGGCTGCGTCATGTGCCAATCATTCGCACCCACTCACGTATGCATAATCACCCCGAGCAGAATCTCGCTATGCGGTGCCATAAGCTGGTTCGACGCACGAGCCGCGGTCAGAATCAATCCAAAAGGTTTCAACTTTAAGGTTGAGAAAGGAAAATGCCTAGACCCAGTTAAAGGAGAATACTCAGGCATAAACGAAAAAGTTAAAGAGGAATCGCTAGGCGAAGTCGATCGGATAACTCTTCACTCATTTACCGATCACCCGCATACAGCCTGCGGCTGTTTTGAAGCAGTTGCCTTCTACATTCCGGAAGTGGATGGGATAGGCATAGTCCACAGAGGCCACAGCGGCCAAACCGTAAACGGACTTTCATTTTCAACAATAGCCTCAGAGGCAGGGGGAGGAAAACAAGTCGAAGGACTGGTGGGCATCGCCATAGAATACCTGAGATCTCCTAAATTCTTCCAAGCAGACGGTGGATGGAACCGGGTGGTCTGGCTTCCTGCTACTGTTAAAGAACGAATTAAAGCCGCAATTCCAAAAGAGCTTGAGAACAAAATTCCAACTGAAAATGAAGTTAAAACCATTGACGAGTTGAAGCAGTTTTTAGAAGAACATAACCATCCAGTGGTCGTCTGCTGGAAGGCCCCCGCCGTTCCAATCGCTCCTGCGATCCTTGCAAACCCAACTACAACTGTGGGAGGAGCAAATAAAGGCGGAGTAGGCATAGAAATTCCGGGACTAATTCCTTCAGCCGCAATCCCCACTGAAGGGCTCAGAATAATATTTAAAGGCGTTAAAATACACGTCGACAAACTGATTATCAAGAAAGCTGAAGAGAAATAGGACAGAGGACTCAATCTTGGGGGAAGCCGAAAACAAGAACCTATTTGCGAATCTAGAGAAACTTCTGAAACTCCTCAAAACAACCAAATCCATTGAATTAGAGAAAGTGGACCTCGAGGCAGAGGAGTTGGAGCTTAACATCAGACCCCTAGCCCCAGCCGCACCCCCATCTCCTAAAGCCGAGCTTCTAGAAGCAGGCTTCATCCCACCAGCCACGAAATATCCTGGACAGATAGCCGAAGTACGGCTCGGCGCAGTAAAGGCAGAGAGCGGCACACGGGATAAAACACTCGTAATCGGCGGAGAGAGAGCCCCACCATTCTACAGGTTCGAGGCGCCGATGCCCCATAAGCCAGTTATAGCCTTCGATGTTTTCGACATGAAAATCCCTCTCCCACGCTCGGTTAAGGCGCACTTTGAAGATGTGCTTGAGGACCCGGCTGAATGGGCTAAGCGCTGTGTAGAAAAATTTGGCGCTGAAATGATTACAATTCACCTCGTTAGCACGGATCCCCTGCTCAAAAATACTCCTGCCTCTGAGGCGGCTAAGACGGTTGAAGCGGTTCTCCAAGCAGTTAATGTTCCGATCGCGGTAGGAGGCTCTGGAAATCCTGAGAAAGACCCTGAAGTCTTAGAGAAAGCGGCCGAGGTCGCCTCGGGCGAAAGGATCCTGATAAACTCTGCCCGCAGGGACATGGACTATGAGCGGGTGGCTAAAGCAGCAACCACACATGGACACGTAGTGCTGTCGTTCACTGAACTCGACGTGAATAACCAGCGTATGCTTAACCGTGAACTGTTAGATGCAGGCGTACCAAAATACAGGATAGTTATGGATCCTACGACCGCGGCACTCGGATACGGGCTGGAATATACCTTCAGCGTCATGGAACGAATCAGGCTCGCCGGATTGCTGGGCGATGCGGATCTACAGATGCCTCTAGCCTCCGGCACAACTAACACCTGGGCTGCTCGCGAGGCGTGGATGGACAGCCCAGAGTGGGGACCAAAAGAACTCAGAGGCCCATTGTGGGAGACAGTTACAGCCATAAGCCTCCTTCTAGCTGGCTGCGACTTTTTCATGATGATGCATCCCGATGCGGTGCGAACTCTCAAAAAGACAGTAGACATTCTAAATGGAGAGGCAAAGGAAAAGCCCGACGACATCAGCAAATGGGTGACCGCTAAATTCAGGTGATGTCGATGGCTGCACGAGCACGCCCCTTGGAAATCTACGGGTTACTCCCCAAAACCAACTGTGGAAAATGTGGGGAGACAAGTTGCATGGCATTCGCAATCAAACTACTTGAAAAGTCGCAGGAACTAGCCAAATGCGTAGAACTAGAGGATCCAAAATACCGAGAGCAGAAACAGAAACTCATCGCACTCCTCGCACCCCCGATCAGCGCAGTGATGATAGGCGCTGGAGAAAGAGCGATTACAATTGGCGGAGAAGAAGTGATGTACCGCCACGAACTCACCTACTACCGCCCCACAGCCATCGCAATAACAGTAGACGACATGATGCCCCGTGAAGAACTGCTAAAACGAGTTAAGGCTGTTGAGGGATTCCAAATAGTTCGAGTAGGACAAAACCTAAAATTGGATATGATTGCAGTACGATGCACCTCAAATGATCCAACCAAATTTTCAAACATCGTCTCCGAAGTGCTCAAACACTCGAAGCTGCCCCTCATCCTATGCTCCTACGATCCCAAGATTTTGGAAGCTGGACTATCAGCAGCCAAAGCCCACCGCCCCCTAATCTACGCTGCAACAAAAGACAGCTGGAAGCAGATGGGAGAGTTAGCGTTAAAATACAACTGTCCGGTCGTCATATCCGCTCCGAACGACCTTACACTACTCCGCTCACTAGCAAACAGCCTCACAGGAATGGGACTCAGCGACATAGTGCTTGACCCTGGAACATTTCCCGACGCAGGGCTAGATGAAACTATAAACAATTTCACCATGATACGAAGAGCTGCAATAGAAAACAGGGACAAGCTTCTAGGCTTTCCGATAATAGGCATACCAGCCACAGCCTGGCTAAAACCCGAGGTCTCCTCTGAACTGACCAAAATGAAAGAAGCCTACATTGCCTCAGCATTGCTAGTACGCTATGCGAGCATTCTGATTATGGAAACACTTGACAGCTGGGCGCTTCTTCCAGTTCTAACCCTAAGGCAGAACATTTACACAGATCCCAGAAAGCCTGTAGCTGTTGAACCAGGGCTAAGGGAAATTGGAAAGCCCAATGAAAATGCACCGGTCCTGCTCACATCGAACTTCGCCATCACCTACTATACTGTGGCAAACGACATAGAGTCGGCTAATATAGACTGCTATCTACTCGTCGCTGACACCGAAGGGTTAAGCGTGCAAACCTCAGTTGCCGGCAAAAAACTAACCGGAGACAAGGTAGCTGAACTGATCAATAAGACAGGAATTGAGGGTAAAGTTAAACATAAAAAATTGATTGTTCCAGGCCATGCCTCACGCCTAAAGGGAGACATTGAAGAGTCAACCGGATGGACGGTTCTCGTAGGACCCATTGATTCATCGGGGATTCCAAAGTTCTTAGAGGAGCGCTGGAAAAAGAGCGATTAGCATGCTTAAGAAGCTAGGAAAATACGATGCAATGTTAAAAGACATCTGCCTCATCGAGGGTGTGGGTCTAAGCTCAAACATCTATACAATCGGCAGGAACTCCATCACCCTAATCGACACAGGAAATGGCGAGGCTGTAAACAAAATCACCCCAAAATTCGAAGCCCTAGAACTCGACCCCTCAAACATAACGCAGGTAGTCATCACCCATTCTCACTACGACCATATTGGAGGATTGCGTGAATTGCTCAGCATTACTAAGCCTAAGATCATGGTTCACATTGAAGATTCAAACCCCATAGAGGAAGAAGTCAAACAAAAAGTGACGAAACTCAAAGACGCGGACATAGTCAACGCCGAGAACTGCCAGCTCAAAGTCATCAGCACACCTGGACACAGCCACGGGAGCATCTGCCTCTACAACCCGGATAGAAAGCTGCTCTTTTCAGGCGACACCGTATTCGCAGAAGGCGGCTTTGGAAGAACAGACCTAGAAACCGGCGACAGCAGAAAAATGGTCGAATCCCTAGAACGCCTGGCTGAACTCGACGTAAACATCCTACTTCCAGGTCACGACAAGATAATCCTAGAAAACGCCTCCAAATGGATCAGGCAATCCTTCGATGAAGCTAAAACACTGCTCTTTTAATAGAGGAATTAGTGAGGCATCGCATATGTCTGAAAAAAGGCTTGTAGTCGCATTCACTGGAAAAGGCGGAACTGGAAAGACAGTGCTAACAGCCCTAGCCCTAAAACTCCTACTCAAGCAAGGCAGAAAAAACCTCCTAATCGTAGACGCCGACCCCGCCACAAACCTGCCAGATGTGCTAGGCATCAAAATAGACAAGACCGTGGGAATGGTCGCAACCGAACTTAAAAAGAAAATCGGAGAAGCAGACCAAATCCCCCCAGACATAGACAAAAAAAGCCTGCTTGAAGGCCTCATCCTACAAACCCTCGTTGAAACCCCCCAATTCGACCTACTCGCAATGGGCCGAACCGAAGGAGAAGGCTGCTACTGCCTCGTCAACAACCTCCTCACCCACATCATCGACACCCTATCCAAAAACTATGAGCTAACCCTAATGGACATGGAAGCCGGACTCGAACACCTCAGCCGAAGAACAGACCGAGACGTAGACATACTAATCGTGGTCACAGATCCCTCCAAAATGGGCATCGAAACCGCCAGAAGAATCAAAGAACTAGCAAAAGAAGTACACATCAAATTCCACAAAATCTACCTAGTCGGCAACATGATACCCCCAAACCTAGAAGAAACAATCCAAAAACAGGCTGAAAACATTGGCATAAAATTGGCAGGAACAATCCCCGCCGACACCAACATAGCCAACTCAAACCTAACAGGCAGCCCCCTACTCGAACTACCAGACAACACCCCAGCCCTCACCGCCACCCAAAAAATCCTAGAAAAAATCACACTAACATAGAAGGAAGCATTCACCATGTATGTCAAAATTTAAGTTTTTACGGTTTTTCGCCCTCTGCCCGTCTTTCATGCCGTCCCCATTCATTTGCGATTTGTTGTATGTGGACTAAAGTAGCTGTTTTATAATCTTAGGGAATATACGAAGGTGGTTGTGGTCTGGTTGGGTAGGGTTACTGTTGGGATCAAGGCTGGAGTAGTTGCGGGTGTGGTTTATGGTGTGATTGGGGCTGTGGCTAACTATTTCAAGTTGTTGTGGTTAAGGGAGCTGATTTTGCCTTTGATTGTTGCTGCTATTCCGGCGGGCTATGAGATTGGTGTGGAGGAGGCTTTTGCTCTTGTTTTGATTTCGGGTTCTTTCTTTGTCTTCTTGGTAGGGGTTGCCATGGGTTTGATTGTTGGTGGGATTTATGGGTGGGGTTATGAGAGGATTCCTGGAGGGACCTCGCTATTCAAAGGGCTTGTTTTCGGCGTTGTCATTTGGATTGTTTTAGATGTGGTGCTTGGGTTTGCTAATCTCTCTTATGGTTTTGTATTTTATGTGGTTAGTTTGGTGGTGGGTTTGGTGAGTTCGCTGATTTTTGGGGTGTTGATCAGTATTTTCTATAATAAGTATATGCCAAAGCAGTTGCCGTCGGATCAAATGAGTATTTCCTGAGCTGGAACGTGAAGCATTGTCAGCTAATATTTCCTTACAACTTTCGCCATGTGTAGGGTGCTTTAACGCGACGTATACGAAGATGTTCGTGTCAAGATAGGCTTCCATTTCATATGAGCTTTCATCGCTTTGGCTTTTTTAGAAGGAAGGGGACCTTAGGTAGGGATTTTTCGACCAGTTTGACGGCATCTACGTTTATTGGTTTCTCTGACAGATTCCAGAGATATTCTGCTGGGTCGGATATTCTCTCCGGTGTTTCGACTATGATGTGTTCTTTATCTGTTTTTATAACGAGTTTGTCTCCTATTTTTATTCCAAATTCCGACCGAATGCTTTTTGGGATGGTGATCTGGTATTTCCGTGTCACTTTGACTTCTTCCTTAGCCATAGCGTAGCCTCAATACACCGTACTACCTCATAAGCGCCGCGTTTGCCTTTATTTAGCGAGGATGGATGAGGATGAAAATTCACTTATTCTAATTATTGTTATCGTGTGTTGAAGAGGTGATTTCTAATAGGCTTCATTGTAGAGTCGGTTAAGACAAGGTACTGGCGTCCTGGGGATGATTATGCGCGGATTATTGTGGATGCTGTGAAAGGCCGTTTAAAAGATGGCGATGTGATTGTTGTTTCTGAGAAGGCTTTGTCAGTCGCTATGGGAAACTTGGTAGATGAGAGCAGAGTTAAGCCTGGTTTTTTTGCCAAGTTTCTTGCTTATTGTTGGGTTCGATATCTTTGGGGGTATTTGCTGGGTTCGGCTTGTCATCTCAGGGGTGAGATGATTCGGCAGTTTAGAGCCTATCCTAGGGAGGGTGCGGCGCATAAGCAGGTGGCTTTAGAGCATGTTGGCTTGCTGCATGCATTGAAGCCGTTTTCGGAGGGCGGGATTGATGTGAGTAATTTGCCGTTTTGTTTTGCGTGTTTGCCTTTGGGGGATCCGGAGAGAATTGCTTTAGAGATTTTGAGGAAGGTGAGGGTTGTGACGAAGAAGAGAGTAGGGCTTATGATTGTGGATACTGATGAGACTTTTTCGTTGGGTGAGTTGCATTTGGCTACGCGTCGAAGCCAGGTGAGGGGGATTCATTCGGGTTGGAGGGTTTTAGCATACATTTTTGGGAGGATGTTTGGGCTGAAGCGTAGGGCTACTCCTTTGGCGGTTGTGGGTTGCGATCTTAGTGTTGAAGAGGCTTTGGATGTAGCTGAGCTTGCTCACCACGCTCGCAAATATGGTGCAGGTAGGACTGCGTGGGATATAGCTGAAAGGTTCGAAGTGGGCTTGACTGAGGTTACCTGGGAAATGCTTGAAAGCGTTGAGCATAGACCCATAGTTATTGTTCGAAGAAGAGCTTAACCGATTGTGAAAACTTCTACCCTAAACGGAAAACATGGGACTTGTTCTTTATTTTATTTAATACGATGGCTCAAAAGTTCCACCGTCGTTTGGATCATTCTTTCGCGCGGGTGGTGAAGGGGATGATCTTAGGGACCCTCTTTGCGTACCGCTCGTAGTCCTCGCCAAAGATGGCTCTGAGCTCCTTCTCCTCGAAGGGGGCTAACACATAGTTGAACCATAGTAGAAGAAGTATTGTCGAGACGAGTAGAAAGGTGTAGTCAAGCAACAGCCACCAGCCGAATAGTAATAGCACAACATCAGAGTACATTGGATGCCTAACATACCTGTATGGGCCCTTCACCACAAGGGGCTCGATCCTAAATGATCGCTCCTCTAAACGGACTCTCCGCCTCACCTTCAAGAACGTCACATATGTGGAGACGAGGGTATCTGCAGGCCTTCTATATCTGAAGATCCAGCTAAGGAAAAGGAGACCTGACAGAAGTGTCAGGAGACCAATCAAACGGATTGGAAGCGGAAAGTTAAGCTTCGAAGGCATCTGAAAAGCAATCGTCATTAGGTAGCCTAACGTAAGGAACGCCACCATGACTATGACAACGACCACTGGAACTACGATGATAGCTCTGGCCTTTGTTTCCGACATCCTTCGACCCATATGAGAGTGAGTATATGTTATTGTTGCTTTAATTTTATTGGAGCTGATTTAGTGGCGAAGTTGCGGTTTAGGGTGGGCTTCAATTTGCCATTTGCGACCTCCCACATAAACACTAACCACATAGTCTTGAAGCGATTCGCCTTTTCCTAAACCATCTAAAATAGCTCTACCTACTGGGTCTTTTGTACATGGGTCTAAAATCGTAAACGTTTAACTGAGCTGACTTAGAATTTTAGGTTCATTGATACTTGGCGGCTGATCGATTTAGGTAAAGCTGAGCCGTTGGTAGCTCAGACGTCCTATGAGGCAGTTACGAGGGCGGTTGAGGAGCCTTAAGAGGTCAGCTTAAGGGCCAGCGGACGACTTTGCTTTTCTCCAAGGTTAGAAGAGTTGGCACACTAATCATCAGAGAAACCACAGTTACCATGACATCTTCAATGTAGGATCCTGCGGCTCCCAGCACAAACACATTGTAGAGAACTTCGAAAGTGGGGAAAAACAGCGTGTAAAGCCCAACTGGGACGAGCAGGAATACTCTGACTAGCGAGTCGGTGACAGTGCTTACGAATGATGCGAGCAGCACGAATAATGTGAGGTTCTTGATGTTTTTTCGGTCTGCTAGGAGTTTTTTGCCGAGTTTTGCGGTTGGATAGATTAAGACCAAGGCGACGAGTATGTCGAGTATGGTCCAGAGGGGTAGGATTCTGCCATATGGATGGATGAAATAGGCACCGAGCATTATGGCATATAACAAGACTACTGGCCACCAGTAACCACCTATAAGGAAGCCGGCAACTGCGACTCCTGTGGGCTCAGCGGCAATTCCGAAGATTGCGAGGGGGTTGCCTGTGAGTGCAGCTCTGACTACGCTTCCGATAAGAGCGGCGGCGATTCCGATCTTAGGTCCTAACGTCATGCCTTCAAGCGGTTCGAGGTAGACGCTCCACTGTCTCCAGGGACCGTGAATTATATCCAGTATAGTATGCAGTGCTGCAAAAACCGAGATCGTGACGATGTTCTTAGTTTTTCTGCTGAGACTCTGGGCTGAAAAAGCCATGCTTCTACTCCATCGCTTTTCTATATGTTTCTTCGAAGATTTCTTTTACAACTTCTGGATTAACTCTGTGTTTCCTGTAGAGGTCGATTGCATTTTTCACGTATAGGGTGAAGAGTTCTCGTATGATTTGTTCTACTTCTTCGAGTGGAATTTTTTTCGGAGGAATTAAGAGAAGGACGAGCCATTTTCCGATGAAAGAGGGCTTATACCACTTGACCCAAACATTCTTATCCTTGACTGAAAGTTTCTCCATGCCTTCTTCTAGAACTCCAGCTGACACAAGCCGTTTTAGGCTTTCGATAACGGTTTTGTTCGAATGCTTCCGGAGCTTTTCGATCAGATCTTTCTGGTAGACTGGTTTATCAACGGATAATAATTTCATGATCTCAAAGGACACGTCTGATTTGAAAACCGATAATAGAACCTTGTATTGTTGGGTTGATTTTGTCGGTAGCGGTAGAATACAGGGCCAAAGTTTCTCCAATACTCATGCCTCGATCGTTAGGGGAATTCTCAATCCATAATGTAGGCTATGTAGTTAAATACTTTGATATGTAAAAAATTACACTACATGAAAAGCCTTGAAACTATCGACAAAGGACATAGCGCTAATTTGCGTCCTAGCGGCAATTTATTACATTACATCAATTTTACCAGGGGTTCCAATAGTCGGAATTCCTCAACCCAAGATCGAGTTAGAAGCTACCATGGCATCTGTTTTCGGGGTTATAGCAGGACCATACCTAGGGTTTCTCGCAGGCTTTCTAGGAGCGATCCTTGCTTGGACATTGCCTCCTGGAAGCGCCAGCTTCACAAGTGCGCCATTCCTTCTGAATCCAGCGATAAACGCATTGACCACGGGACTCATCTTGCAGAGCACAAGGGTTTCCAGTAAATTCAGAAATACAAGTGGATGGCTAGCCGCATTTATTATTTTAGGCGTGTTGAATGTGGCTTTTTGGTTTACTCCTGTTTCCCAGCCGATTGACCAGTATTACTATGTGGCGGTTTTAGCTACATTTGATAAGGTGACTGCTTGGCTACTGATTTTGCCAATAGTAAAGTTTGCGGAAAGGCTTTCCTCGTCCCGTGGGAGGTTGCTTGTCTTTTTCTTTTTATTAGCGTTTATTGGAAACCAAGCTGATTCTGCATTAGGCGTACTAGTTTTCGCTCTTCCACCAGTGTATGCATGGATTTTTCAGCTTCCTGTAGACACGGTTCGCTGGCTCTATGTGGTTAGCCCATTCTACTATCCCATTATTAGGCTTTTGCAAGCACTGCTTGCCACTTTCATAATTGTTCCATTGGTGGAAGCGTTGAAGGGAAGAGGATGGCCGATCTAGAAAAAGCGCCAATTAGTGTCAATGAAAGAGCGTACAAAATTGTTGAAGAAATGATTTCTAGGGCTGAGGAACTCGGAGTTAAAGTAACCGTCATGCCATGTGGGGCTCTGGGGATCGATTGCGGAATTAAAGCAAGGGGAAGCGTAGAAGCGGGTCTCTATGTTACAAGGATTACACTAGGCGACTTAGCTCAGGTTTCTTTAAAAACAATAGACTATGATTGTTTTTGCCTACCAGCAGTACATGTTTCTACAGACCATCCCGCATTAGCCACGCTAGGTGTTCAGCTAGGTGATTGGGAGATGTGGATCCAAGATACTTCTGTGATCGGTTCGGGCCCAGCAAGAGCGCTTGCGCCTAATAGGCCATTGCCAAGGGCGGTGGCTACTAAGAAAGATGCGTACAAGAAAAAAGGCTACACAATAACCACACCGGGAGATATCTACAGAAAAATAGGTTATAGGGATCTCAGTAATTTAGCGGTCATTGTCCTTGAAACCTCTGTATTCCCGCCAGACGAATTATTTGTGGCGATTGCCAAACAATGTGGCGTAGATCCGAAGAATCTATACGGGATCATAGTGCCAACCTCGAGTATAGCTGGCTCAGTACAGATAGCTGGTCGTGTTGTGGAAGTAGGTATCCATAAGGTTACGCTCTTGGGCTTCGATCCGACAAAGATACTTTTCGGTTCAGGCTATGCGCCTATAGCGCCAGTACATCCCGATTCCTCACAGGCCATGGGAAGGACGAACGATTCAATACGCTATGGGGGAGTAGCCTTTTACATTGCGGACTCTGATGACAAGACATTAAAGGGTATTGTTAGGGAAGTCCCCTCCAGTGTTTCAAGAGATTACATGAAGTCTTTTGGTGAGGTATTCCGATCTGCACGCCACGGATTTTATGACATAGACTTAGGCATATTTGCGCCAGCAGTTATTACAATTAACAATTTTAAAACTGGAAATG
>Ga0129298_10000055_pt1 | contig 34035 bp, 31 predicted proteins | sample I19B2metaG_FD_94707 | JGI IMG/M metagenome (GOLD analysis project Ga0129298, IMG submission 94707) | Lake sediment bacterial and archeal communities from Gulf of Boni, Indonesia to study Microbial Dark Matter (Phase II) - ​I19B2 metaG | ecosystem: Environmental > Aquatic > Freshwater > Lake >... | reverse complement strand
CTGAGCCAAATTTCGTGAAGATAGGGATATATATAGATGAGATCTCCAATCTGGAGGAAAAAAAGAAAAAGGCTGAAAAAAATGATAAGGAGGACGAGGAAACTATTCAAGAGATCAAGGAGAATGAACAATCACTGAGGGATGACTTGATTGCAAAAGCGATCAGTTCAGATTCTATCAGCGAGACCTACGGTGTGGATATTAACTTTGCCATCAACAGGCTTGGGCTTGACAGTGTTCGTAAGATCATACGGGACAATGTTCATAAAAGGATGTTTCAGTCCGAGACGTCCTTGTCCGTGTTTAAAGATTATGAGATGTACAATATCCTGAAGTCTGCAGTGTTCAAAAACTTATGTCGTTTTTTCGGATTGTTGGACATTCAACCGGAAGGCAATGCTCTTCTTTCCTTTGAGACAGCCGGGATCGAGATATTGATCAGAGAAAGCAGCGGCATCCTGGACAATTATTATAAATCCTCGTCCAGGCTGTATTCAGAGGTATCACGGATGTACGAGAAAGTGTTCTTCGGGATAGATCCGCTTCAGATAAACAGGTACTACTTCGAAAAGAGCATAGGGGCTTTTGGGGAGTTCTATAATGGTTATGTCCTGGCACATAGTACCCTCAACCCGCACTATTCGCCTTCGGAAAATATGAAAATATCATTAACTAAGAACGGGCTTATCTTTTCCTATATAGCATATCTAACCTTCCTTGCTGTGGAATTCCTTATAGACAAAGATAGAGAAAGCGGTTTTATTCTCACGAAGAGACTGAGGGGCAAGGGCATGGATGAGAAAAAGATCCATAATTTCATAGATAAATCAGTGAGTGATGCAAAGACCATCTTGGAGGATTTTGCTGTGAAGGGGAGTATCTTACAGCCATCGTTACCGGTTGGTTCGTTCAATATTGAAAGCTACCTTGGAAAAGATATCAGGTTCGAATATCTCGTCCAGTCTTTCGCGTATTTTGACCGCATGAAGGTAAAAAGGATGGCACTACGATATGAGGACGCTTCTTATGCTCATTTTGTCCTCGGCAAGCTCATAAACTCAGACAGCCTTGATCTGAATTCGAGGACATTGTGTGTGGTGCCGTGCAAGAACATCTCGAACGATGATTGGTATGTCAAGGACTTTACCTATTTCGATCTCCTCGTTTTTAAAGACATCAATAAACTCCCTGCTTTTCATATGAATACCTTTATTAAGTTATGGAGCAGTTTTGAGGGACAGATAATTGTAACCTTCAGTAATCTTGATTTTCTGGATTTTACTAACCCACAGTTATATTCAGTTCTTAATAGCTACATAGTCGATTTCCCCTCATATTTCCTCAATGATGTTGTATATAGAAAGATGATTGGGCATTCCGTGAATTACCTGAAGCCATACATTGGTGAGCAGCAGGTCGATATTAACAGGTATTTAAATGAAGTTTATACGATGAATCATGTCAAAACAGATATACTGCTTAATAAAGAGATCGTCTGACATCTATTTTTTCTACGAGCAAGAAGATTTTCATACCGAAACTGACCTACCCAATGATTGTTCCGCACTCAAGGTTTTACTTTGTGCATTACAAAGAAAGTGTCGGGTTTTCAGGCACTGTCTGATGGTAAGTTATAACTTTTCAAATTAAAGAATCTTATGCACTCTCGATAAAGAGGAGACCGGGGTCTTCGAGGTAACGAATAACCTTCGATAGAAAGGTTGCTGCATCAGCACCATCTGTTACCCTGTGGTCAAAGGTCAATGAAATGGGAAGGATTTTTCTAATTAAAATCTGCCCGTCCTTTACCCACGGTTTATCAGAAATCCTTCCTGTTCCCAGGATTGCAGCATCAGGGTAGTTTATTATGGGAGTTGCAAAGGTCCCACCAAAGTGTCCCCAGTTAGAGATGGTAAAAGAGCTACCCTTCATCTCCTCTAACTTTATTTTTCTTTCCTTCGCCTTCTGGCTCAAGTCCTGCATCTCTGAGGCGAGCTCACGGACGGTTTTTTTGTCCACATCCCTTATCACAGGTACCATGAGGCCATCGGGGGTGTCAACAGCAATACCCATGTTGTAATATTTCTTAACAATAATCTCCTCTTTTTCCCCGTCAATCGAGGCATTAAGGTATGGATGCTCTGCAAGGGAGTGCTGTACAGCCTTTATAAAAAAGGGAAGAAAGGTTAAATGGATACCCTTTTCTTGCAATACATTCTTTTCCCGCTCCCTGATGTTCCATAGGTCGGTAATATCTGCTTCATCCATAACGGTAACAAAGGCCATTGTTTGGTGTGCTGTTACGAGGTTCTTTGCTATTGTCCTTCTTAGCCCCTTTAAAGGGACTCGCTCGGTAATCCCGTATTGATCTTCTGCCTTCTTGACCTTTTCGGATGCCTTTATAACATCCTCTTTTGCAATGCTCCCTCCGGGACCGGAGCCCTTTATCATCTCAAGTTTAACTCCAAGCTCTTTTGCCAGTGTCCTTACTGAAGGGGTTGCAAGTATCTCCTCTTCTTCCTCAGGGAGGACTCCGACTACAGAAACGGATTTCGGCCTTTCTTCAACTGCTTCTCCTTCTTCTGCAATTGACATCAAGACCTCTCCAACTTTTACTATCTCTCCTGCCTCCTTGTTGATTTTTACTACCTTTCCTTTTCTGGGAGATGGCACTTCCACAATTGCCTTGTCGGTCTCTATCTCAAGAACTGTCTGATGCTCTTCGATGGTGTCCCCTTCCTTAACGAGCCATTTCCTTAACTCACCTTCTGTTATTCCTTCACCTAAATCAGGTAGTGTAAAATCAAAAGGCATGATAATACTCCTTTATTCTCTCTTCCCCCTTTGGCAAAGGGGGATTGAGGGGGATTTTAAGAACAAATGTTTGCAGTTATAATTCATAAAATCTCCCCTCGCCCCTCTTTTCCAAAGAGGGGTATTGTTTGTCGATAAGTGTGTATGTAAAGTTATTTATATGAGGCACATTAGTCTAATATTTCGTTACCTCCTCGATGGCCCTTCTTATCCTCTCTACAGAAGGCAAATAATGATCTTCGAGCTTGGGGAGGGGGATTATAACATCGTATCCTGTGACTCTCAGTATAGGAGCCTTTAAATAAAGTATGGCGTCCTCTGCAATGGTTGCAGAAATCTCCGCACCAAATCCGCACGTCTTAGGCGCTTCGTGTACTATCAAAACCCTCCCGGTTTTTTTCACTGAATTCAGTATGGTTTCCTCATCAAAGGGACTAAGAGTCATTAAATCTATCACTTCGGCATCATAGCCTTCCACTGCCTGTAAAGATCTGTGAAGCATACTGCCCCAGGAGATTATGGTTACATCATTACCTTCCTGAACAACCCTTGCTTTTCCGAGAGGGATGGTGTATTCCCCTTCATGGACGTCCTCTTTAATAAGACGGTATAATCTCATTGCCTCGAGAAAAATTACGGGATCTGGATCTCTGATCGAGGAAATTAACAGGCCTTTTGCATGATAGGGTGTTGATGGTACAACTACCTTAATACCGGGCATATGACAGAAGAATGCTTCAGTGCTTTCAGAATGAAGTTCAAGCGCCTTTACACCTGCTCCATAGGGAGTTCTTATAACCATAGGGCATGTATACCTTCCCCTCGAGCGGTAGCGAATTCTTGCAGCATGGGAAAATATCTGATCAAAGGCAGCATAAATAAATCCCATAAACTGTATCTCTGCAACAGGCCTCAGTCCATATGCAGCCATTCCAATAGCAGTCCCAATGATGCCTGATTCAGAAAGCGGAGTGTCTATGACCCTTTCAGGTCCAAACTCATTGTACAGACCCTCTGTGGTGCGGAATACCCCTCCGTCTCTTCCTACATCCTCACCGAGGATTACGATACTATCATCCCGTTGCATTTCTTCTTTCAGAGCAAAGTTTATTGCCTGCACCATATTTAACTTCGGCATATCAGAAATCCTTCAACTGCTTTATCTGTCTCGGTGTTAGTTTTTCATATATATAAGTGAACATCTCTCTGGGTTGCGGTGGCTCTAAAGATTCCGAGGTTTTTACAGCCTCATCTATCATTGACGTTGCTTTATCTTCAGCCTCTTTTTGATATTGAACTGTCCATAGACCCTTTTTCTCCATGAACAGTTTCAACCTCTGAATCGGGTCTTTTGCTTTCCACATCTCGACTTCTTCTTTTGAACGATATCTGGTCGCATCGTCAGCAGTTGTGTGGTCAGCAATTCTATATGTGACACATTCAATAAATGTTGGCCCCTCACCCTGTCTCGCCTTCTGAAGGGCATATGCTGTTGCCTTATAAACAGCAAATACATCATTGCCATCCACCTGAATTCCCTCGATTCCGTAACTGTATGCCTTTTGAGCAAGGGTCTTTGATGTGGATTGTTTTGATCTCGGCATCGATATTGCCCATTGGTTATTCTGGCAGATAAAGATAACGGGTAATTTAAATACACCTGCCATGTTGAGGCCCTCATGGAAATCGCCCTTTGATGTACCTCCGTCCCCGAAATACGTAACGGTTGCAGTTTTGTCTTTTCTGTATTTTGATGCCATTGCAGCACCTACGGCATGAAGTACCTGAGTTCCTACAGGAATACTGATAGGAAAGATATTAAAATCGGCTGGAGTTTTAAGACCCCTTTCATCCAAGGCCCAGTACTGAAACAGCATATGGAGAGGATAGCCTATAGTTATATAAACTCCCGATTCTCTATAAGATGGAAAAATCCAATCAGACTTTTCGAGGGCAAAAGCACTTCCAACTTGAGATGCCTCCTGACCCAGGATAGGGGCATATGTGCCAAGCCTGCCTTCCCTCTGGAGTGATAGGGCGCGCTGGTCAAAAGTTCTTAAAAGAATAAGTAATTCAAATATCCTGCGTATATCTGAATCGGATAGAGCAGGCATGAGGGATTCATCAGCATCTCCTTTCTCGTCAAGGATTTCAATGCGTCTTACCTGAAATGATTCTATTATTTTTTCAGCCATTATTAAGAAAATAGCATCCGATTTGTTTACAGTCAAGTTTTTTTCTTATAAGTAATATTTTAAAAAATATTTCTATACAAAAATGCAGTTACAAAAAATATAAAATTTGTCATCACTATTGTTGCACCTGTCGGCAGATTTATCATGAAGGAGATATAGATACCTATGATTACTGACGATATTGCGATGATTGATGAGATAGCCATGGTATTCTTAAAACTCCTTGCAATCTGAAGTGCTGTAACAGCAGGTAATATCAGAAGGGCGGATGTGAGCATTATCCCGACTACCCTCATGGCAAGAACAACTGTTATCCCTGTCAGGAGAACGAGTATGGAATTTATCTTTTTCGTGTTTATTCCTGATATCTTTGCGAATTCTTCGTCAAAGGTTGTGGAAAAGTGCTCATTATAAAAAAGGAAAATGCTTAAAAGTACCATGATAGAGAGGGCCATCGAGGTGAAAACCTCTGCCTTGCTGATTGCCAGGATATTGCCAAAGAGATAGCTGAAGAGGTCAACATTAAAACCTCCTGCGATACTTGCTATGAGTATGCCACCTGCAATACCAAGGGAAGATACAATACCGATGGCTGCATCTCCATAGAGCCTGGCCTTTTCTGTTAATTTCAGAATTCCTAAAGAGCTTAACATGACAATAGGGATTGAAACATAGAGAGGATGCTGCTTTAAAAGCAGTCCTATGGCAACACTTCCAAAGGTAACGTGGGCAAGTCCATCCCCGATTAAAGAGAAACGCCTCAATACAAGCAATACGCCTAATATCGAGCAAGCTAAGGCAATAAATGAGCCCGTTATCAAAGCCCTCCGGATGAACTCATACTGTAAAAAATCAAGGATTTCCATTTTCAATCATGTCTGTGGCATATCAAATGTTGTGCAAATTCACCAAAATAGCTCCTCATGTCCTCAGAAGAACAGAAATCCTCAAAACTTCCATAGAAGATAACCCTCTTATCGAGATACAAAAGTTTTGATGCATATTTGCCGATACTTCCGATGTCATGGGTGACAAGAATAATGGTTACTTTTTTATTTTGATTCAGTTCCTGAAGGGTATAGAAAAACTTTTCCCTTGTTTCCGGATCGAGAGCTGTCGTTGGCTCATCGAGGATTAAAAGATCCGGCTCATTTACGATTGCCCTCGCAACGAGAACCCTCTGTTGTTGACCTCCTGAAAGATCACCAATTAAATTATTTTTGATGTCCAGTACATCCATCAATCTCATAGCTTCGTCTATCATTGTTTCCTCAGGTTTATCGAGTCCTCTGCGTGATCTCTTCCTTGAAAAAAGCCCTGAGGAAACAATCTCTTTTACCATGGCCGGGAAATAAGGATTGAATAGGGTTCTTTGTGGAAGATAACCGACCCTATACCATTCTTTGAACTTCCAGGACTCTACTCCAAAGAGGGAGATGCTTCCCTTTTTTGGCTTCATAAGTCCAAGGATGATCCTGATGAGTGTGGTTTTCCCAGAACCATTAGGGCCTACGAGTCCGATATAATCTCCAACATTTATACCGAAAGAGATGTCACTCAAAACCTCTAAAGAGTTATAACGAAAGCTAAGCCCTTCAGTGGAGAGGATGTTTACTGACATTCAAGTCCTACCTTAAGGTTATTGAGATTCTGTTCCATAAGAGATATGAAGGTTACACCCCGATCCATCTCATCTTTGGTAACATTATGAGCACCATGAAGCATCAGGAGTTTTGCCCCTGTCTCTCTCGCAATCGCTTCTGAGACTTTTGGGCTGATCAATTCCTCATAAAATATATACTTTATATCATGCTCTTTCAGCTTTTTAGTGAGTTCAATCAAGTTCCTCGGAGTGGGCTCTGCATCAGGTGAGAATCCTTTGTAAGCAGAAAGATATTTCAAATTATATCTCTTCGCTAAATAGCCAAAGGCAAAATGCCCACCATGGATGATGATATCTTTCTGACAGGATGTAAGAGAATCTCTGAATTTTTTATCAAGCTCATCAAGCTTTTTTTTGTATTCTTCAGCATTTTTGAGATAATAATCTTTATTTGCAAGATCCTTCTTGAGAAAACCGTCAAGGATGTTGACGACCATTTTCTTTGCATTTGAAAAGTCAAGCCAGATATGGGGGTCCATTTTACCTGCTTCCTCTGTGAGCCTGATAACCTTACTCGAATCTATTATCAGTGGTCCCTGGCTGCCAATGCCCTTTAAGATGTCCTCAACCCATGGTTCCATGAACCTTCCGGTATAGATAAAAATGTCTGCTTCATTTATTTTTAATATGTCTCCTGGTCTCGGTTCAAAACTGTGGGGTTCAACACCCGGGGGAAGCAGAAAGGTGACATCTGCTCTTTGCTTTCCGATATTCTTGGCAAAATCATAGAGGGGAAACAGGCTCGTGACAACCTTGAGCTTTTTCTCTCCTGCAACTTTATTATCTTTTTTCTCACAGGAGAGCGTAAAAAAGGCTATGACTAAAATTAAAATGAACATGCTGTAGCAAGATAAAAGGGACAAGAAAGATAATCCCCCTTTACCCCCCTTTAATTCCCCCCTTACTAAGGGGGGACACAGAGGGGTCAAAGGGGGGGAGTGGGGATTTGTAAGCGAAATAAATATTGTTAAATGTTTAGATTTCATGTGTTTTTCTTCTTCAAACAATTCTTACAAAGTCCATTAACCTGCAGGATGTGCGAAAGCACTTTTCCCTTTATTTTCTTTTTTACTTCTTCTTCGACCTCTTTTGCTCCGCACAAATTTATGTCTTCTACTTTATGGCATGAAAGGCAGATGAAATGGTGATGATGAGATTGGTTCTGACAAAGGTAATAGTAAAGCTGGCGGATTGGATGGTTGACCTTTGATATGATGTTTCCTTCGGAAAGTTCTTCTAAGTTCCGATAGACAGTGGGAAGACCTATTTTTACAAATCGCATTTTCATTTTCTTCCATATTTCCTCAGGACTTAAATAGACTGCTTCTTTCATGAGAATCTCAAGAATGGCTACCCTTTTTGGTGTGATCCTTAGATTTAATTTTTTTAAAGTCAGAGGGAAATCATTGGGCATGTGAGACCTTTCTTTTTTAAATAGAAATCGTTTCTATTAAGGCATACCCTTTTACAAATGTCAAGCCAAAAAAATGTAGTTGTCAAGGCAAAAAAAGTAGTGCAAGTAGCAAAACATTAGGGATGCAATGATATGTCCTTTTTCAAATCCCCCTTTTTTAAGGGGGAGCAGGGGGGATTACTAAAGATAAGTACTTAATATTCCCTTTTTATTAAGGCAAAAGCCTGTAGTTGCCTATCGAAAAGACAATCGAAATTTATAATCTTCCCTCACCCCTTTTTACAAAAGAGGGGAGTTTTCAATAGTTGAATCCACCTAAAGATTTGCTGCTTCAGAATGTATGGGAATCAGGTGCGCTTACTTACAGGAGCATTATATGTATTAAGGTAGAGATTGATAGGTGTCAACGAATTATTACACCGGCGAATAAATACTATAAGCTGTCATTCCCGCTTGTCGGGAATCCTTCTTTGGATACAGAGTTACAGAAAGATTCCGGACGAGCCGGAATGACAGATTCGATACCTCGCAGCTCGCTGCAGGGTAGTTCATTTGCCGGAGTAATAAAATGGAAAATTATGAAGGGTTATTTAAGGAGGGAGAACATCATTCAAGAATTGCATAGCTCTTTATCTTTTCGAGTCTTTTTCCCTTTATACCCAAATCCTCGAGACGGGTGATCCTTCTATCCCGCCGCATCTTCAGTATCCTGCTGACAGTGTTCGGTCCCAGACCAGGTACCCTCAATAACGCCTCTTTGCCCGATGTGTTGATCCTGGCAGGATAATATTCGGGATGGTTGTCTGCCCAAACTTCTTTGGGGTCCTTATCCAATCTCAGATTGCCGCGTTCGTCAGGGATGATGTCCTTTTCCGTGAAACCATATCTGCGGATAAGAAAATCTACCTGGTATAAACGGTGCTCCCGCATAAAGGGTGTTTCCGGATTAGACAGTAATTGCCTTTCACCGGGAATATCTAAATCCCCCAGACCTTTCTGGTAAGCTGAAAAATATATCCGCTTAAAATTCAAACGATTATACAAACCGAACATGTATTCTATGATTTCCGAATCCGTCTCATCAGAGGCCCCGACAATGAACTGGGTGGTGCATTTGACCCTCGAAAACCTGTTGCCCCGGGCTGTGAGCTTGCCCAAAAGCTTTATGGGACGAATAATATCTTTCACATAATCTTTCTTGTTCGAAAGCAGAACAAACCGTTTTTTGCCGGGAGTCTCGATATTGAGGGATACTGCACTCGCCAGTGACAGGGTATCCTCGATCGCTGCATCTGATGCGCCAGGGATGATTTTCAGATGTATATAGCCCTTGAAATTATGTCTGTATCTGAGGAGACGGGCTACTGCATTGATCTTCTCCATAGTGTAGTCCGGATTATTGATGACAGCAGAACTCAGGAACAGACCAAATGCCATTTTCTTTTTCAGATATTCCATAAATATGTTAGCAACTTCTTCGGGTCTGAGTGAACAGCGCCGTATGTTTGTTTCGGATCGCAGCGGGCAATACTTGCAGTCATTCGCACAGGCATTGGAGAGCAGGGTTTTCAAAAGGACTGAATATCCTCCCTGCGGAAGTGTCACCGGATAGAGCCATTTGTTGTCCTGTCCTCTCTTGCGGCGGTCATCTTTATTGGTGCCACATGCACAGGCCAGATCGTACTGCGAATCTTCCGACAGAACTTTCAGCTTTTCAATGGTGTCCATGGGAATTACCCTCAGGAATTATATCACAGAGATTCTACCCCCCGATCCCTGAGAATTCGGAGCTTGGTGAAATAAGCTCTTCTCTTATTCCCCTCTTTAGCAAAGAGGGGTGAGGGGAGATTTTATCATCATAAATATTTCCATATCTTTTCGAATACTGCTCCGATTATTCTCAAAGACTTCTCCATCATAAAATCCACCTTCATCCCCTCGGTTGCAAGTCGTACCGACCTTTGCCAAAGGGGGATTCTCCACACATTTCCCTGAAGAATCATAAAATAAAGTGTCGATAAGGAGCAGTAATAATGGTATATTTTAAAAGAGGTAAACTAAAATGAATCTGCTTATCCGTTGGGTCATAGCCAGTCTCTCGCTTTTCGTAGCTGCATGGCTGGTACCAGGCATACACGTTGAGGGGAATGCCTGGACGGTATATGCTGTGATGGCGGTCATCCTGGGACTCATCAACGCAGTTATTCGTCCAATACTTAAGCTGCTGTCCATACCGCTTATTATCCTAACATTGGGCCTGTTTCTCCTGGTCATCAACGGAATCACCTTATGGCTGGCCTCAAAAATTGCAGTTAACTGGTTCCATGTAGGCTTTTATGTGGACGGCTTCTGGTCAGCCTTTCTGGGAGCTCTCATTGTCAGCATAGTATCTATAATCCTATCTGCGTTGTTTAAGAGAGAGGGGGAGGGAGAAGTTCTCGCTAGTAGAAAACTTTGAATAATAAAAAAGTAATCCCTGCTCCCAGGATTGCGCCAACAACCACTTCTAAAGGACTATGCGCCTTGACTGCTACTCTGCTCTGTGCAATGAGAACAGCGAGGGTAAAACAAAATAATGATGCGTTGAAATTTTCTGTGATATAGGTAACAGCTACCCAGAAGGAGAACGCTATTGCAGCATGACCACTGGGCATACCTCCGCGCAAAGGGTGACCTTTCCCAAGATATGCCTTGATTACCACGATAGAAATTAAAACGAGAATAGTCGAAATTAATGCAACTTCTTCCTTTGAATGTTTTGAAATATGGATGCCTGTCCTAAATATTATTTCGAAGTACGGAAAGAGTATGATATATCCTACGACTACTGCTCCAAAGGCAGTGATGAAGACAGCACCTGCTGCTATATCCTTTGCGATTCTTGCTTTTTCGCTGTATTCTGGTGAGAGCATGTCTACCACATATTCGAAAGCGGTGTTAAACATCTCTGAAAGCAAGACAAGGATAACAGCGATAGAGATAATCAGGAAATCTGTCCTGTCAATACCGAGAATATAGGTGATTATTAAAACAGCTGCAGCAGCATAGAGATGATACCTCAAATGACGTTGAGTCCTTGCGGTATGGAGGATCCCTTCTATAGCATTATTTGTACTTTCTATGAATTTTCGTAGGGGCAAATCATCCTGCCAATAAACCCCGCTGGAATTGTGGACGGGCATTGAACGCCGTGCACAAAAGCGGAAGATTTCTTATTTTAACATCCCCATGGTAAGCCATGGAGTATTCCTACGGGGTAAAGCTTTATGTATGAAAATTATACAATTTTTGAAAGGGTATGTGATATCATTAATTCCATGAAGGCATTATGGAAGGGTAATATAAGCTTTGCCCTTGTCAATATCCCTGTGAAACTCTATGGTGCATCCCATAAGAGAGATTTAAGTTTCCATCTCCTTCACAAGAAATGTTCAACACCGCTACATTATGAAAGGTACTGTCCCACCTGTAAGATTGATGTGGACTGGGAGGACACGACCCATGGTTATGAATACGAGAAGGATAAATTCGTTGTTGTAACGGATGAAGAGATTGAGCATATCCCCATAAAAACTTCAAAAAGCATTGCTATTCTGAGATTCATCGATGCTAAGGATATAGAATCAATTTATTACGATAAGTCCTATTACCTTGAACCTGTTGAAGGAGGGGAGAGGGCATATGCTCTCTTAAGAGAGACGATGAAGGAGACCGGGAAAGTAGCCCTCGCAAAGATTACTTTTAAAAACAGAGAACATGTAGCTGTTGTACGTATATATCACGATGCACTATTATTGCAGACTCTTCTTTATGCTGAGGATATCGTGAAACCTGAGACATTAAATATTCCTAAAAAAATAACTCTGGATGAAAAAGAGCTTTCCCTCTCAACAGAACTTGTAAGACATTTTCTCGGGAAATTCAATATCGATTCCTATCATGATGAATTCAAAGACTCTATCATGGAATTAATCAAGGCAAAGATAGCTGGCAAGGAGATAAAGGTTGCTCCAAAGAGGGAAGCAGAAAAGGTTATCAGCCTCATGGATGCCCTCAAGAAGAGCCTTTCAAAGGGAGTAAAGAAAAAGGCGGTCTGAGAGGCTCAGTTTATCTATAACTCTCCCTGTATTTTCTTTTTAATCTCAAGGTCTCTCTTCAGAATATATAATCTAATCTTTTTTATATCTTCACTGTGAGGGAATAGTTCCAAACCATAAGAAATATCTTTATTAAACATTTTCTGTTTCTTTGCTGTTCTACCTGTGTCCCCAGCTTCTTTTTTATAGACAACAGCAGCTTTTGAAAGAATAAATGTCCCATTATCTATTGGAATCTCCAAGCCACAAATAAAGGTATCCTCTACAGCAAGTGTTGAGTTCGTGATAAGACCTACACCTTGTTCTGAAATATCTTGTGCTGTAAAAGAAACAGTGCCATATTGTGACATGTTGATATATATCATCACCGGCGCTTGCAGGGAGGGCTCAACCCTTACAAACCTCCTCAAAGATGGTACCAGGGAAGTTGGGATGTCTGCCACTATTGTTGACCCAAAAACAGTAAATCCCTCTATTAAACAGAAATATGTTTCTCCCTTTATCTCAAACTTTGCATAAAAGTGTAGACAATTTTTTAAATAGGAAGACAGTCTGTAGGGCTTAAATTTACCTAAGGTAACCTTTGAGTTAGCATGAATTTTCTCGATATGACAGATACCTTTCCCTGTAATGACATGCCCTTTTTCTTCCTCTAAAGGGAAAGAGAGAATAATGGGCAGGTTCTGTTCAAATAAATATTGGAAAGCTTCTATGGGTTTCATGTATTTGCAGGCTCACTCCTCCTGAGAAGCCTCGCCATAACAGAATATATAATACAATATGTTATATTTCAATGTAGATATACGCGGCATTCTCCTTTTCGTATTGCCGTAAGAATCTATTTCCTTCCTGGCGGATCAGGTTGAGGGCTGAGCTCTTTAATTTTCCCCTTCTCAGCAGGATGTCCTGGAGGCTGTGGGTCTATTATTGCAGCTGGCTGATAGGTAATCGTTACAGGAAGCCAGGTCGGATCATCGTCAATCATCACATAGTCTGCAGGCGAGAGTTTTGAAACTTCTCCCTTCGTTAGTTTTTTGGTAGTTCTCAAATTCCCCTGCTTCCCTGAGGCAACAGGCTTGTGTGGCGGATCAGGGTCTATTATGCCAATATAGCCAATAATGCCCGTCTTCGGGTTAAAGTTTTTGACCTCCACAACCTGTTTGTTAGGAAGTCTAAACTTAAAATGTCCTGGTCCAATTTTTTCAACTTTCGTTCCTTTTGGTAATGTAATGGACTCTTGTTCTGCAAGTGCCATTTGAGACCATACAAAGATTAAAGCAATCACTATAAATACCCTTACCACTTTAATCTTCTCTCTCCCTTCATAATGTTTCACACTTTCCTCCTTTCTCCTGTAATGAGCGTTTAAGTTCCCTGCGGGAAAGAAGCCCCGAAGGGTGTGGGGTAGTCTTTTGTGCCATGGTAGCCGTCCATTGGGCTCATTATTGATTAAAGTCCTTGTATTGGTCAAGTTAATTTTGTTCCAGAATAGTTTGAGATTCCGAAGCAATTTGCGCCTAATTCAATTGCCTTCTGAAAACTTTCGTATGCCCTTGCTCCCCGATGCTCGACTTTTAAAAACATTGTTGTTTCTTATGGTTATATGGTTTAGGCAACTTTATATCGATGGTTAAAGTCGGAAATTCCTACGGAGAGACTCTCTTTTTCTTCCCCTCAACCCCTTCTTGTATATTCTTTTTAATCTCAAGGTCTCTATTCATGATATATAATCTAATCTTCTTTGCATCTTCACTGTGAGGAAATAGTGCCAAACCATAAAGGATGCCTTTATGGGAGACGTTCGGTTTCTTTGCTTTTTTATCAGTCTTGGTAGATTCTATTTTATAGACAACAGTAGCATTTGTGAAAATAAAAGTTCCGTTTTCTATTGGAATCTGCAAGCCACAAATAAAGTTATCCTCGATAGCAAGCGGCGCGCCCGCGATAAAACTTAAACCTTGTTCTGTTATATCCTGTACTGTAAAAGAAACAGTACCATCCTGTGGTGTATAAATGTATAGCGTCACAGGTGATCGCAGGGAGGGCTCAACCCTTAAGAATCTCCTCAAGGAAAGATTCAGGGAAGGGGGGATGTCTATCACTATCGTTGATCTGGAAACAGTCAAATCTTCTATTGCACAATAATATGTTTCTCCCCTTATCTCAAGATTTATAGAAAAGGAGCGTGATTTTTTTAAATGGTTCACTAGTCTGTGTGGATTAAATCCTCCTAAAGTAACCCTTGAACTCCCATGGATTTTCTCGATATGACAGATACCTTTCCCTGTAACAAAATGCCCTTTTTCTTCCTCAAAAGGGAAAGAGATATCAAGGGGTAGGTCATGATCAAATAAATATTGGAACGCTTCTATGGGTTTCATATGTTCGCCAGGGGCTCACCTCCTGAGAAACCATACATTTCAGGATATCATACAAGTGTAGTGTATTTCATTCAACAAAAAAAAGGTGTGTATCGAGCTTTGATGTGTATCGAGCTTCAGGAAGCCTTTCCCAGGCAAGATTAGCTGACAAAAAAGAATATCATGACACTCTGTTTAGAAAGTGCACTCTTCTGGGCTTTTATCATCCCTGATTTCTTTGAAAACGGGAACTCGCAAGTGTTTATCCTTTGTCAATTCCTGGTAACCGACTCTTACGACCATTTCGGGTTTAACCCAGAAGGATTTTCTCTTGAAGTAAGGGATTTCGGAAAAGGGAGATTTGTATGACTTTATTGTGGCAAGTATGTGATAAATGCGCTTTGCTGTCTTTTCATCAAAACCAGTACCAACCTGGCCGATGTGCATCAATTTGCCTTTGTCATACACACCAAGGATTAATGAACCAAAAAGCTCTTTCCTGCTACCTTCGCCTTCAAGATAACCGCATATAACCGCATCAATATCAAAAGACTTCTTTATCTTCAACCAATAACCTGACCTTTCTCCTGACAGGTATGGACTTTCTTTTTCCTTTGCCATTATGCCCTCAAAACCCTTTTTTAAAACAGCAGAAAAGAGTTTTCTCCCTTCGGTATAAGATTCAGAAAATATGACATTATTTGAAAGAGGAAATAATCCTTTCAGTAGATCTCTTCTTTCCACGAGTGGTTTCTTCATGAGGGACTTTCCATTCAGATAAAGGAGGTCAAAGACCACATACGTTGCTGGTATAAGTCCTGAAAGTATTTCTATCCTGTTAATATCCTCTAGGTGTTCTCTTTGCTGCAGTTTATCAAATTTAGGCACCCCATCAACGAGGACAACTAATTCACCATCAAAGACCACAGACTTTGCTTTTAGGAATCTTCTTAATTCTCTAAACTCAGGATACCTGTGAGTTATATCCAGGAGCCTTCTATTCCGGAGGCTGAGATTCTTTCTATCCACAAAAGCGATACACCTTGTCCCATCCCATTTCAGTTCGAAGACATGTTTTTCCGAATCAAAAGGGCGAGAGGATTTTGCGAGCATGGGACGGATAGTCGTTTTATTTAACGGCGACATTCTTAACTCCTGATGGTCTCCATACTGGTGAGATTACGCCAGAATTCTTTCTCTGCTGGATGTAGGAACCCCACGTGATTTTAAACTCTCCGTATTTATCATTAATATAATCTATTGCCTGGAGAATATATTTCCGCCTTCTCTCTTCCTCTATCAATGGTATCTGGTCCGGATCTTTGATGAGTCTTGAAAGAGATACACCAAGGAGTCTTATTTTATCCTTTAGCCTTATAGCATTAATTATCCTCAGAGTTGCTTGAAATATGGCATGTGTATCATTTTAATGGCTGTACCTATTGCCTCAGAGCCTCCAAAGAGGTGGTGGGTAGTTGTTATATCAAGGAATGCCTCATCAACGGAATAGACCTCCACATCAGGAGTGAACTGATTGTATATCTTTTCGAGCTCCTTGCAGGTGTGGGTGTATTTTTCATTATCTCCTATTACAAGGATTAACGGTGGGAATACCTTCTTTGCCTCATATATGTTCATTCCTGTTTTGATGCCAAACTTCCTCGCTTCATATGAGGCGGTGGTTATGACTGTTCTCCCTCCAGAACCGATGATCCCTATTGGTTTGCCTCTCAGACGGGGGTTGGTCTGCTGCTCCACAGAAGCAAAAAAGGCATCCATGTCTGCACAGAGTATTATTTTTGACATACCTTTGCTAATACTTTTACCTCCTGACCTCTCCCGCTAAATTTTTCCATCCTTATGATAAGAGGAGAGGGACAGTCCACTAATTTTCCCCTCCCTCGACGGGAGGGGTCACCCTTGCCCTCCCCGTCAAGGGGGAGGGCCTAATAAAGAAATTAAGTCTCAAGGTTTTCGAGTTTCCAGAGTAAGGAGTCCGCGTCGAAGGTCAATTCATAGAGAGACCCTCCGTCAGTTACGGAGAAGTGATATATATTTTTTTTACCTTCTTTCGTTTTCCAGGTGTAGGTGATTTCTTTTATCTCAAAAAGCCTCCCGGACCAGTTGAATCTTACTGGCTTTATCCTGAAAGGCTGACCAAAGGATGAATAACGCTTATTGTCTCTCCGACATACATTATATTTTCCTTATGACGCCTATTACCTTTCCCATGATAATTACTTCATCAGGATTGTAACTTTCAGGTTTCATATGCCTGTTTTCGGGTTTGAGCATGATTTTTTTTTCATCTTTGAATATCCTCTTGACGGTGGCTTCATCCCCTATGAGGAAAACTCCTATCTCTCCATTTTCGATGACCTTCTGGGGCTTTACTACTACGTAGTCTCCATCCAGTATCCCTGCCTCTATCATGCTGTCTCCTGTCACTTTTAACGAAAAGGCATTTTCTGCCGGGAATAGTGACTTATCAACAAGGATGTGTGCATCGATATCTTCTGTTGCTAATATCGGCCTGCCTGCCCGTATCTTTCCTGCAACAGGCATCATAAACCCCTCCATTGGTTTTAATCCTATAATTTCTATCCCCCTTGACCTGGATGGAGTTATTTTTATAAAGCCCTTTCTTTCAAGGGATTGGAGGTGTCCCCTCGCAGCGGTCCAGAGAAAACCAAAGTGTTCACCAATCTCCCGGATGGTAGGAGGGTAACCATACTTTTTTGTGTATGATGTGAGAAATTCCAGCACCTTCCTCTGTTTTTTCGTAAGTTCTTTCATATACATATGTATACTAAACATATGTGCTTTGTCAAGAGGGAATTTTCTGGAGTGAGTTTAACGCAGACTAAAGCCTTTGGCTACAATGTTTTATAATTATGCCTGCTAAATTTGATTTTAATATGTAGTCAGACAAGATGCCTGACCTATTTTCATAGGCCGTTAAAAATAGACAATATTATATGAAAATAGTCGAGGCATCCTGCCTCGGATCAGAATATTTTTTAACAAATATTTTTGAGGGATATGGCGATTATGTTGGGATAGGGGTAGGAGGAAGAGGCTCGTCTTTAACTTAAAAGGCGTGCCATATTCCTATTCCGATTCCGAATTGTATAGGAATATCATAACGGGGTTCGAACAGATGGAGCTCTTTACTCTCTATAAGGGGATACGGGTATTGTATCTCGCCAAGGGGAAGCAGTTTTTTACCCATGACTTCGCCAGCTACTGTAAGTTCACGACCTTGTGAGTAAATAGCGGTATCAAGATAACCTTCAGAGAATATGATAAAGCGTCCATACGAGGTATCGGTATCCTCTGGTCTTCCACGATAGTCCAAAGGCTTTTGCAGTACTTCAATATTTGTCCCTTTCTCTGTGTTTGTGGAGTTTACAATTACTCCTCCGAGGATGACGATCCTTCCCTTGAATTCATCTGGGTCTTTGAATAAGGCAGATGGAGGTGGTTCACCATAAGCCTTGTCTCTTAGCTCCTTTGAGATAACATGGGCGCAGCCTAAAAGGGAGATTATCACGAGGAGCAGAAGTAATTGTTTCATATATAATTATATCTTATTCTCACTGTTAAAGAAGGAACCTCATATAAAATGGATATAGAGGTAGCTAAGAGAAGCCTATTTATGTCATTGCGAGGTCGTCCGCCTAAGGCGAAACTTCGCAATGACAAGGCAAAGGGCTTGTAATAATAAGCGTGGTAAAGTTAACATAATGAGTTTGAATTCGTTGGCATTTTTGGGTTATTATTTTTAACTTAAAATTCCTATCAGGAGGACACCCCAATGACAAAGAAGGCAGCAAAGAAGAGAGGGAAGAAACATATTTACTTCTTTGGTAATGGAAAGGCTGAAGGAAAAGGGGCTATGAAAGACCTTCTCGGTGGAAAGGGCGCAGGTATAGCAGAGATGACTAACCTGAAGATCCCTGTACCTGCTGGTTTTACCATAACTACTGAGGCTTGTAATGAATATTTCAAAAACAAGAAGAAATATCCTCCGGGCATGTGGGAAGAGGTTCTGGCAAACCTTAAGAAGGTAGAAAAGGCTATGGGCATGAAGCTCGGTGATGCGACCAATCCTCTCCTTGTTTCAGTCCGCTCTGGAGCTAAATTTTCCATGCCAGGTATGATGGATACGGTTCTTAACCTCGGTCTCAATGAAACCACCATACAGGCCCTCATGAAAAAGACTGGTAATGAACGGTTTGTTTACGATGCATACAGAAGATTTATAACCATGTTTGGAAGCATTGTTATGGGGATAGAGAGGCAATATTTTGAAAAGGAATTAGAGAGGATGAAAGAAAAGAAGGCTGTTCAACTGGATACTGATCTTACAGCAGATGATCTCAAGGAACTTGTGAAGGAGTTCAAGGCTATATATAAATCTGAAAGAGGAACGGATTTTCCTGAAAACCCTTCTGAGCAGCTCAAGCTTGCCATTAATGCTGTTTTTGGCTCCTGGTTTGGTGATAGGGCTGTCAAATATAGAAAGCTCCATGGTATTCCTGATGATCTCGGCACTGCTTGCAATGTCCAGGCAATGGTCTTTGGAAATATGGGAGAGAACTCTGGCACAGGTGTTGGTTTTACCAGGGACCCCTCCACAGGTGAGAAGAAATTTTTTGCTGAGTGTCTCATCAATGCGCAGGGGGAGGATGTAGTAGCAGGGATCAGGACGCCCCTTCGCATAGAGGAGTTGGGGAAGAGGCTCCCTGATGCATATAAAGAGCTTGACGGGATCTATAAGAAACTCGAGAAGCATTATAAAGATATGCTCGATATTGAATTCACTGTTCAGGAGGGCAAACTTTACATGCTTCAAACCAGGGTCGGTAAGAGGACGACAGCAGCAGCTTTGAAGATTGCCATAGATATGGTCAAGGAAAAACTAATTGACAAAAAGACAGCTATTATTAGGATTGACCCTGATCAGCTTGACCAGCTTCTTCATCCAACCATAGACCCGAGTGCAGAGGTTACAATAGTAGCAAAAGGGCTTCCTGCTTCACCTGGTGCTGCTGTTGGAACGGCGGTATTCACTGCAGAAGATGCTGAGCAATGGGCTGCCAGGGGTGAGAAGGTGATCTTAGTGAGGCATGAAACGTCGCCTGAAGACATTGGGGGAATGTATGCTGCCCAGGGCATTCTTACTGCCAGAGGTGGTATGACTTCTCACGCGGCTGTTGTGGCGAGGGGTATGGGTAAATGCTGTGTTGCTGGCTGTGATGCTATCAATATAAACGAGGAGGGCAAGTATTTTATCGTAGACACGCATGTCGTAAAGGAAGGTGAATATATTACCCTGAATGGTACCACAGGAGAAGTAATCCTCGGTCAAGTAGCACTCACGCAGCCTGAACTCACGGGTGATTTTACTACCATTATGAAATGGGCAGATGAATTCAGAAAGATTGGGGTATGGGCTAATGCTGACACTCCAAAGGATGCCCGTGTTGCGAGAGGGTTCGGTGCAGAAGGCATTGGCCTTTGCCGAACAGAGCACATGTTTTTTGATCCTGAGAGGATAAAAGCAGTCCGTGAAATGATATTGGCTGACGATATAATAGGTAGAAAAAAAGCTCTGGAAAAGATACTCCCGATGCAAAAGGGAGACTTTATCGGTATATTTACTGAGATGAAAGGACTGCCTGTGACAGTAAGGCTCCTTGACCCACCTCTCCATGAGTTTCTTCCCCAGACTGACGATGAGCTTAAGTTGCTTTCTGAAGATATAGGTGTTCCTTTTGAAAAACTGAGGGCAAGAAATAGTGTATTACGCGAGTTTAATCCCATGCTCGGCCACAGAGGATGCAGGCTTGGCATAACTTACCCTGAGATATACGAGATGCAGGTTCAGGCCATCATGGAGGCTGCATGTGAGCTCACAAAACAGAAGGTGAAAATTATTCCTGAGATAATGATACCCCTCGTCGCCCATGTAACTGAGCTGAAGATGATGAGAGAGATGGTCATAAAGGTGGCTGATGAGGTTCAGAAAAAATATAATATCAAGATTCCCTATACAGTTGGGACAATGATAGAGGTTGCGCGAGCTACCATAACAGCAGATGAGATAGCAACCCAGGCAGACTTTTTCTCCTTTGGTACCAATGACCTTACACAGACCACATTTGGACTTTCAAGGGACGATGGAGGAAGATTCTTACCATACTATGTTGAGAAGGGAATTCTTGATGATGATCCTTTCATAATCCTTGATCAAGAGGGTGTCGGTACCCTTATGAAGATCGGTGTAGAGAAAGGAAGGAAGACCAAGAAGAAACTCAAGATCGGGATATGCGGAGAACACGGAGGTGAACCGAAGTCGGTGGAGTTCTGCCACAGGATCGGTCTCAATTATGTGAGCTGCTCACCATACAGGATTCCTATAGCAAAACTTGCAGCAGCACAGGCAGCTTTAAAAGAAAAGATGAAAAAAGATTTATCCAGGTCAACGGTGTAAAGGGTTTACGCCGTTAGAAAAAGCCCTGCCTTTCGAGCAGTTTAAAGAGATATAGGAAGAGTGGTTTAAATGTCCCACTCTAATGGGGTTTACATAGTAAAGGGTAATGTGTTATTTTTAAATAATTGTTAAAAGGTGGTGAATAGATGGCTTTTGAAAGGGAACGGAAACAGACAATAATAGACACATACAAGCTTCATGATAATGACACAGGTTCTCCTGAAGTTCAGATAGCCTTATTGAGCGAGAGGATAAACTACCTCAACGAACATTTCAAGTTACATAAGAATGACCATCACTCAAGGAGGGGTCTTTTAAAGCTCATCAGTCAGAGAAGAAAGTTGCTTGATTATCTCAAGAAGACAAAAAAGGAACAATATGAAAAACTGCTTGAACAGCTTGGACTCAGAAAATAATGAAGAAGGTTGATGTTGATGTTCGGGGAAAGGTATTCACGCTCGAAACAGGCAGAATCGCAAAACAGGCAGACGGCGCAGTCATTGCTCAATGCGGTGACACCGTAGTCCTTGCTACAGTCGTATCTAACAAGATCGAAAAGAAGGGTTTAGATTTTTTCCCCCTGACAATAGATTATCAAGAGAAAGCATACGCAGCAGGAAAGATACCCGGCGGTTTTTTTAAAAGAGAGGGAAGGCCTACAGAGAAAGAGATCCTTACTTCACGTCTCATCGATAGACCTGTAAGGCCGCTTTTACCAAAGGGTTTTTTCTGCGAGACCCAGGGCATTGTGAATGTACTATCCTATGGAGATGAGAATATTGCTGACATACTCGGAATCATTAGCATGTCTGCTGCCTTCACCATTTCTGACATTCCTTTTAATGGTCCTGTTGGTGCTGTAAGAATCGGCAGGATTGCAGGCTCTTTTGTGATAAACCCGGACATGAGAGAAACTGAGGAGTGTGACCTTGACCTCATTGTAGCTGGGACTGAAGATGCTGTTATAATGGTAGAGGGTGAAGGTCAGGAAATAACAGAGTCCGACCTTCTTGAGGCTATATGGCTGGCACACCAGGAAATCAAGCGTTTGTGTGCTTTACAGAGGGACTTACTGGCAATGGTTGCGAAAGAGAAAAGGACGATAACGCCTCCCGTTGTGGATGAGGAGCTCGAAAAAGCTGTTACAGATATCGCTACGGAAAAAATAAAAAGCGCCATTACCATCCCTGATAAAATGAGGAGGCAGACAGCGCTTGACGAAATACTCGCAGAGACAATTGAAAAGCTGAACACCGGAAAGGATGATATCTCTAGAGAAATAGGGTCTGTGTTTAATGACATAGAGAGAGAACTTGTGAGGGGCATGATTCTCCATGAGAACATCAGGGTAGATGGAAGACGGCCTGAAGAGATAAGGAAGATCAGCTGTGAGGTAGGCATTCTCCCAAGGACTCATGGGTCAGCTCTCTTTGTACGAGGAGAGACACAGTGTCTCTCCGTTGTAACGCTCGGTACTTCAGATGATGAACAGAGGATTGATTCTCTGGAAGGTGAATCTTCAAAGACGTTCATGCTTCACTATAATTTTCCACCTTTCAGTGTTGGTGAGGTAAAGCCGTTAAGATCACCAGGCAGGCGTGAGATAGGTCATGGTATGCTTGCGGAAAGGGCTCTTAAGTCTGTTATACCCACGAAGACAGAATTTCCTTACACGATCAGGGTAGTCTCAGACATATTAGAATCAAACGGATCGTCATCTATGGCAACGGTATGCGGTGGCTCTCTTGCCTTGATGGATGCAGGTGTCCCGATTAAAGCTCATGTTGCTGGCATAGCAATGGGACTTATAAAAGAAGATGGCAGAGTTGTCATTCTCACTGATATCCTGGGTCTTGAAGATCACCTTGGAGATATGGATTTCAAGATGACAGGAACCGAAAAGGGTATTACGGCATTCCAGCTGGATACAAAAATAAGTGGTATATCCCATGAGGTAATGGAAAGGGCTCTCGAGCAGGCTCGGCAGGGGAGACTTTATATACTTTCTCAGATGAGAGAGGCAATTGCTGGCCCACGAGAAAATCTTGCACCGTATGCACCGAGGATTTACACAATGCAGATTAAACAAGACAAAATCCGTGATGTTATAGGTACGGGTGGAAAGGTTATCCGTAGTATTGTTGAACAAACAGGCGTGAAGATAGATATAAACGACAGTGGCCTCATCAATATAGCCTCCCCGGACGGAGAATCTGCCCAAAAGGCTATGGATATAATATCCAGTATTACTGCTGAAGCCGAACTCGGTAAGATATATCTTGGCAAGGTAAAACGGATTGTTGATTTTGGAGCATTTGTTGAAATCCTCCCCGGAACCGAAGGTTTGCTCCATATATCGCAGATATCAGATAAGAGAATAGCAAAGGTGACAGACGAGATAAATGAAGGAGACGAAGTTCTTGTAAAGGTCATTGAGATCGATAAGCTTGGGAGGATACGCCTATCCAGGAAAGAGGCATTGAGGGATAAAAAGCCAGAAAAATGACAGGAAAAGCCCTCTCTTAGTTCCAGTCTATAAAAATAATTCTTGAAAATAACCAGCCGTGTTTAGAAAAGAACACTTGTCAAATGGCATACCTGTGGTTATGGAACCACTGAAAATTATGCGTTCTGTTGCCCTTGGCATTTGGGTCAAAGTAGGTTCGAGAAATGAGACACCTGATAAAAACGGAATATCCCATTTTCTTGAACATATGTTTTTTAAGGGAACAGAGAAACGCACTGCAAAGGATATAGCCGTTGAGATTGATTCCCTTGGCGGGGAACTCAATGCATTCACATCAAAAGAGAATACAACATTCTACGTAAAAATTCTTGATGAATACATTGAAAAGGGTATCGAATTGTTATCAGATGTTTTCCTCCACTCAAGATTTCCGGAAGAAGATATCGAGAAGGAGAGGAGAATCATCAAGGAAGAGATAAAGATGGTTGAAGACACGCCAGATGACTATGTTCATGACTTATTCAATCAGACAATCTGGGGGCATACAGGTCTTGGACAGTCTGTCCTTGGTAAGAGGGAAACAATAAAATCATTTACTCGGGAAGATCTCCTCTCACATATCAGAAAGTATTACGGTACAAAGGATGTGGTTATATCATGTGCTGGAAATTTTGAACCTGAATCACTCATAGGTATGCTTAATAAAAATCTTGGCAGTTTGAGAAGGGGCTCCGAGCCTGAGAAAGGTCTGCCGCCTCAATTCAAGAGCAAGGTTGAAGTGTTTCATAAAGAACTTTCTGAGGCACATATATGCCTTGGAGTAGAGGGTATTCCCCAGACGAGTGAAGAACGTTACAGCCTTTTTGTACTGAATACCATTTTTGGAGCTGGTGTTAGCTCACGGCTTTTTCAGGAGATAAGAGAGAAAAGGGGGCTCGCATATTCAATCTACTCATATATCGCATCTTATTTTGATACGGGCATATGGGGCGTTTATGCAGGTATCAGCAGGAAAAGGGTAGGGGAGGTAGTGGAACTGATTCTTGAAGAGATGAATGAATTAAAAAATACACTCAATGAGACAGAATTGCAGCGTGCAAAAAATCATCTTAAGGGTAACATCATCCTCGGGCTTGAATCGACAAGCAGCCGCATGACCAATATTGCTCGTCAGGAAATATATTATGGCAGATATTACTCTCCCAAGGAGATTATGAAAGAAGTCGATTCAATCACGCTTGACCGCATAAAAGACCTTGCCGAAAAGCTGATAAAAAAAGAGAGTTGCTCTCTCACAGTTTATGGACCAGTATATGAAAGGGATTTGAAGGGGATACTAAGTTAATCGTTTCTTGAGTTTAAACGGTTTCTTGTGTTATAAACTCTTACTAAACCCGAGAAACTCTATAAACCCTATAAACTCAGGAAACTTGAGGGGGAGGTCATTATGCCAGCATATGAATACGCATGCAATGACTGTAAAAGGGAATTCACTGTTTTCCTTTCGATCAAGGAATTTGAAGCAAAGCCGAAGATCAAATGTACTAACTGTCAGAGCGACAATGTCGTGAAGAAACTTACACCTTTTTTTGCAAAGACGAGTAAAAAATCGTGAAGATTCTTGTTGTTTAGGGTATTTAATGAAACCATGATAATACACTTTCTTGTTTGTAATGTTCACGAATAATTTTTCTTGTCATTCTCCGAAAATTCCCCTCTTTGGCAAAGAGGGGGCAGGGGAGATTTTATAAATCATAGATGATAGCGTTTGTTCTTAAAATCCCCCTTTCTCCCCCTTTTCCAAAGGGGGAAGTAAAGGATATTTCCGTGATCCTTTATGAGCCAATGGGCTTGTGTAGTTTCCTGCGAAAGTGGAAACCAGATCATGATGATTTTACTGGATTTCCGCTTATGCGAGAATGACAGAGAGTCGGCAGTTATGAGTAAGATAATCCTGAAAACAGAGTTCCATGATATTCCCTTTTTCAGTCGAGGAAAAGTGAGAGACATCTATGACCTCGGAGAATATTTACTCCTCGTGGCTTCTGACCGGATTTCAGCCTTTGATGTTGTTCTTCCGAATGGAATTCCCGGAAAGGGTAGAGTGCTTACCCAGATATCCATCTTCTGGTTTGAACAGATGAAGGATATTATTCAAAATCATGTTGTTGCTACACGAGTGGAAAATTTTCCGGAGAAATTGCATAAATATGCTGACATCCTCGAAGGGAGGAGCATGCTTGTTAAAAAAGCAAGACCGGTGCCTGTGGAGTGCGTTGTCAGGGGTTACCTTTCTGGCTCAGGATGGAAAGAATATAAAAATGGCGGGACCGTCTGTGGTATCATGCTTCCAGAAGGGCTTGTTGAATCATCAAGACTCAATGAGCCAATATTCACTCCGAGTACAAAAGCAGAAGTGGGACATGATATCAATATATCCTTTGATGAGGTAGTGAGGTTAGCAGGACAGGATATGGCAGAAAGGTTAAAGGGTTTGAGTCTCAATATCTATTCAAAGGCAAGGGAAATAGCAGAAAAAAAAGGTATTATCATAGCAGATACAAAGTTTGAATTTGGATTATACAATGATGAGCTCATATTGATTGATGAACTCTTGACGCCTGACTCATCTCGTTTCTGGTCAATGAAGGATTATGCTTCTGGAAGAGGTCAGGACAGCTTTGATAAGCAGATTGTGAGAGACTATCTCCTTACTCTTGACTGGAATCAAACATATCCTGGCCCAATGCTGCCCGATGAGATTGTAGAAAAAACAGTTGCACGATATAGAGAGATTTTAAAAATTATTACTGGTAAAGAATTAACAAAGTTTAACAATTGAAGGGTTTAAAAGTTTAACGGTTCCTATCTTTCAACGTTGAACTATTAAACCATTGAACCATTAAACTAAAGAATTTGAGGTGTTTGAGATTGTTCAGCATGATTAGGACACTTCAACAGGCAAGGCGAATCATAAGGATTGTTATTGGTTTTACAGTTTTGTTTATAGGTTTGGCAATGGCAGTATTGCCGGGACCTGCAATAGTGGTAATTCCTGTAGGCTTGACAATCCTTGCAACAGAGTTTGTCTGGGCAAGGAGATTACTCGAAAAAATAAAACAGGGAGTCTCAAAACCCTTCAGTAGAACATCCAAATATTAATGATTCATGCAAATCTAATGTTCTATCTCGATTGCGACTTTGTCATTCCGGCTCTTGTACTGACTGTCATTCCAGCTTGTCTGGAATCCTTCTTGAAGAAAGATCCTGGACGAGCCAGGATGACAGAGAAATAGTTCCTGTTACTGTCTCTCCTGCCTTTACTTTATCACCTAATTTAACCTTAATCTCTGTATCCTTTGGGAGATAGACATCGAGCCTTGAACCAAACTTAATCATGCCATATCTTTCTCCGCGTCTCAGCACATCGCCAACCTTTACCCTGCAGACAATCCTTCTGGCGAGAAAGCCTGCAACCTGCCTAACGAGTATCTTTCCATCCTTTCCGTCGAGGACTATAACAGAGTTTTCATTCTCCATTGATGCCGCATCTTTATGTGCTACCAGAAACCTTCCAGGGGAGTGTTTTATCAAACTCACATTACCGTCACATGGGGCACGATTAACATGTACATCAAAGAGGGACATAAATATGCTTATCTCTTTTGAATCAGCCTTTAGATAATCTTTCTCGTAAACATCTTTGATAAGAATCACCTTTCCATCTGCAGGAGATACGAAAATGCCTTTCCCTTCTGGAATATTCCTTTCAGGATCTCTGAAGAAGAATGCCATAAAGATTGTCAATCCAATTAAGAAACATGAAGAAGAAAGGAAGAAGTAGAAGGAGAAATCATAGATTCCAGATATCCAATCCCTGATGAAGAATACTAATACTATAACTGCAATGATAAGGGATCCAAAAATAAAGGGATAGCCTTCAGGGGCAAATTTAAGTGCAGTCATTAGTCATTATAAACAGGGAAGGGTGGTGAAAAATTTTTATACGACACCTTAAAAAAGTTAAGAGTTCAGAACTGTGAGTTAAGAGTCTAAAATGACATAACTTTTCACTTTTAATTATCAACTTTTAACCTTGTGTCAATGACTATCGACTCCAAAAGTTGCCGATAGAAAATCTTAAACTGTTCCCTCTCCCTTGATGGGAGAGGGTTAAGGAGAGGGTGAGATATAATTAGAAAGGTTACCCCTCCCCTCTATCCCCTCCCACAAGGGGAGGGGATTTCAATTGAATTGCCGATTTGTATTAGGTGACTGTAGACTATCGACTTTTTTATGCCTTAGTTTTATCTACGAGTTTCCCTTTCTTAAGCCATGGCATCATAGCCCTGAGTTTTGCACCAACCTCCTCAATCGGATGTTGCTCACCTTTTCTTGTAAGGGCATTAAATACAGGCTTATTTGCCCTGCATTCCAGAATCCATTCCTTTGCAAACTGTCCTGACTGTATCTCTTCAAGTATCTTACTCATCTCTTTCTTCGTTTCTTCTGTTATAATTCTTGGTCCCCTCGTGAGGTCTCCATACTGTGCAGTATTACTGATAGAGTATCTCATCGTAGAAATTCCACCTTCATATATGAGATCAACAATCAGCTTTACCTCATGGAGACATTCAAAGTATGCCATCTCTGGTGAATAACCCGCCTCAACAAGGGTTTCAAAGCCAGCTAATATAAGAGATGTGAGACCACCACAGAGGACAACTTGTTCGCCGAATAAATCTGTCTCTGTTTCTTCCCTGAAAGTTGTCTCTATTACACCTGCCCTTGCACCACCAATACCAGCGGCATAAGCAAGGGCAACACTTTTTGTATTCTTTGAAGGGTCCTGATGGTTTGCTATCAGGCAAGGAACACCACTACCTTTTAAATATTCAGCCCTGACAAGATGTCCCGGCCCCTTTGGAGCAACCATAAATACATTCACATCTGATGGAGGCACTATCTGACCGAAATGAATATTAAAACCATGGGCAAATCCTAAATACATACCTTTTCTGATATTGGGAGCTATTTCTGTCTTATATATATCTGCCATGTACTCATCAGGCACAAGCATTATCATCACATCTGCCTTCTTTGCAGCCTCTGAAGCTGTGAGGACAGTGAAACCTGCCTTTACCGCTTTTTCCCAGTTTGCTCCTTTTGTCTCGCCCACTATCACATCCATGCCGCTTTCTTTTAGATTATTAGCATGGGCATGGCCTTGGCTTCCATAACCAATTATCGCAATTTTCTTGTTCTTAAGAATCTTTAAATCTGCATCTTTTTCATAGTAAATCTTTACCATCTTTTTTACCTCCAGAAAAACCCATGAATTTAATAAGCAGTATTATATTACAACTCTATGTTTTTTTCTATTTTTGAAAATTGACAGAAAATAATTATGATAATTGTCTGAATTACATTTATATTTATCCCAAAAAACTCTTGGTAGAAGGGTTTAAGGGAAGAAGCAGTTACTGATTAAAATGATGAAGGCTGGTGGACCTTTTTCGCTGCCATATAAATAATAATGTAGCAAATAATGGATGTGATAGATCCTATCAATAACGTACCAAGAATGAAAGGCATTAGAAGGGGCTCAAGATCATCCAGAAGATTGATGAAAGTAAAGTTTGACCAGTCTATTTCTGGTATCATCTGTTCTATACCGAGACATTGTGTACCCACCCATGTACTAAAGGTATATATTGGAACGATAGTCCAGGGATTTGTGATATACACACCAGCAAGAGTAGCGAACGGGTTGAGTCTAAAAATCCACACTACTGCAAAACCGAGTAGGGTGTGAAAACCTAACAAAGGAGACATTCCTATAAAGACACCCGTTGCGAAGGCCAGTGCTACCTTGTGAGGTGATTCCCTTAACTTTATAACCTCTCTGAGTCTATCTCTGAACGCCAAAGTGCTGATACCCCTCAGCTGAAAATATTTTTTCCTTACCTGAAATATCTACAATAACCCTTTCTAATTCTACAATATCTCCGATGTATATTGCCTTAATCTTTTTCTTGGCAGGTGCGGTAAATAACAGTTCATAATCTTCTCCACCTGATAAGGCTAATTTTATGGGAGAGATGCTGAGATATGAGGCCACCTTTTTGAGTTCAGAAGACAGAGGAATATTTTCTGTGTATATTCTTGCACCAACCTTACTTTCATCGCAGAGCCTCGATAAGTCAATGAGAAGACCGTCACTGATATCTATCATTGATGTTGCATTCCTGACAAATTTTCTCGGATCCCTTGCCACAGGCATGAGGTGCCTCCTGAGCAATGGCCCGACGTCATGCCATGATAATCCCCACTTAGAAAATAGAGTCCTGAACTTGGAGCTCAGACCTTCACCCCCTCCCTCACCCTCCCCCCTCGATGGGGAGGGAATTTTAAAACATTCCCCTTTTCTTGTGGGAGGGGTTAGGGGAGGGGTGGTAGTGTTTTCAAGGGGAATAGGTCTTTTCATCTTTTTGAGCAAGGCGAGGCCGCAGGCTGAATCTCCTAAGGTTCCCGTTACATAGATTCTGTCACCTATCTTTGCTCCAGAGCGTTTTGTGTATCCTTTTGTATATCCAATGATTGTTGCAGATAAAGTCATGCCTTTAGTTGAAGCAGAAAGATCTCCACCGACAAGGAATAAGCTGTAGAGATTCATTGCTTCCTGAACTCCGTCAAAGAAACTATCAATTACCTTTTGGTCCATATTTTTATTCATAGCTATATTAAGGAGAAGGAACCTGGGCTTTCCTCCCATAGCATAGATATCACTCACATTAACAGAGACTAACTTAAAACCCAACTGATAAGGAGTTATAAAACTCAGACTGAAATGAACCTCTTCTACCATCATGTCTGTAGTTATAAGAAGGTTTTCATGTGAAGGTTTTATTAAGGCAGCATCATCACCGATACCTACGAGAATATTGGGCGGATGTTTTTCAAACCTTTTCCGGATATGCTCTAAAAGTGGTATCTCTCCAATTTGAGAAAGCTTCATGTTAATCTGTACCGAGGCAAGATGCCTCGGCTATTTTTTGGATGAGATTGTTTGGTTTCAAAATATACAAATAAGTCAGTCCGCCTCTGGCGGATAGACTGACCAGGGATTTGTTCTTAACCCTTTGCCTTTTTGACTGGCGACGGAGGACTATTGGCTGTCTTTTTTGACTCCCTGCTATTTTTTTTCAGGGCAAACTTCAATACATCATCCATTGTTTCGGCAAAAACAAACTCCATATCTTTTTTGATGTATTTTGGAATATCATCAATGTCCTTCTTGTTCCTCTTCGGAATAATTACCTTTTTGATTCCCATCCTCTTTGCAGCGAGAGTTTTTTCTTTCAGTCCTCCAACTGGTAAAACCCTGCCCCTCAGGGTAACCTCTCCAGTCATGGCAGTATCTTTCCTTACAGGTTTTCCTGTGATTGCAGAGGCTATTGCTGTAGCCATGGTAATGCCTGCTGAAGGCCCATCTTTTGGTATCGCACCAGCAGGGACATGGATATGGAGGTCTGTTTTAGAAAATATATCATCCTTTATGCCAAGTCCCTTTGACCTTGAACGTATATAACTCAAGGCAGCCTGGGCAGATTCTTTCATAACATCTCCGAGTTGTCCTGTTAGGGTAAGTTGCCCTTTGCCCCTCATGGGCGTTGCCTCCACATAGATAATGTCTCCACCTGTCTCTGTCCATGCAAGGCCTGTTGAGACACCAACCTCATCCTTTTCCATCTCTTCTTCGGGCAGGTATTTAGGTACACCAAGGTATTTATGGATATTCTGTGAATATATGACAAACGTTTTCTCTTTACCTTCAACTATCTTCTTTGCTACCTTTCTGCAGACGTTTGCAATTTCCCTTTCGAGGTTTCTGACGCCTGCTTCCCTCGTATACTGTGAGATTATACTTCGGAGCCCTGAGTCTGTAATTCTCAATATCTTACTGCTAATACCATGTTCATCTAATTGCTTCGGTATGAGATAGTTCTTTGCAATACCGAGCTTTTCCTCGGTTGTATAGCCAGATAGATAGATTATTTCCATTCTGTCTCTTAACGGGCTTGGTATTGTATCTACGAGGTTACCTGTTGTAATAAACATAACCTTTGATAGGTCAAATGGAACGGTAAGATAGTGATCCACAAATGCAAAATTCTGTTCCGGGTCAAGCACTTCGAGAAGGGCTGATGATGGATCGCCTCTAAAGTCCATTCCTATCTTATCAATCTCATCAAGCATAAACACGGGATTGTTTGTTCCTGCTGTTTTTATGCCCTGCACGATCCTTCCAGGGAGTGCGCCAACATAGGTTCTTCTGTGCCCTCTGATCTCTGCTTCATCTCTCATTCCTCCCAGGGACATACGGACAAATTCCCTTCCTAAGGCTCGTGCGATAGACCTGCCAAGAGAGGTCTTTCCAACACCTGGAGGGCCAATAAAACAGAGGATAGGACCCTTCATTTTCTCCTTTAACTTCCTGACACTGAGATACTCTAAAATGCGTTCCTTGACCTTTTCGAGGTCATAGTGGTCTTCATTGAGCACTTTATCTGCAGCTTTTATATCGAGATTATCTGTTGTTGACTTCGCCCAAGGTAATTCAACTAACCAGTCAAGGTACGTTCTAACCGTTGCTGCCTCTGCACTGTCAGGGTGCATCTTTTCTAAACGTTTGAGCTGTTTCTCAGCTTCTTTCAGCACTTTTTCAGGCATTTTTGCATCTTCGATCTTTTTCCTGAACTCCCTTATCTCTTCTGCCCTTTCATCAATTTCACCGAGTTCCTTCTGTATTGCCTTCAGTTGTTCTCTCAGATAATACTCGCGCTGCGTTTTATCGATCTCACCCCTTGCCTCAGACTGAATCTTCTGCTGGACTGTCAGAAGTTCTATCTCCCTCCCTAATATTTCGCTGACGCGTTTCAACCTTTGAACTGGATCCATTAGTTCAAGTATCTCCTGGGCCTGTTCTGTTTTCAGTCCAATATTTGAGGCAATAAGGTCGGCGAGTCTTCCCGGGTCCTCGATCCCCTCTACCACCCCCATTACATCAGGCAATATTGTTTTTCCGAGAGAAACAGTCTTATCTAACTGTTCTTTTACTGTCCTCATCTGTGCTTCATCTTCTATGGTAAGTACTGCCGGTTTCTCTTCAGTTATCTTTTCTACGTCGGCCTTAAAGAAAGGCTCAGTCTGAGAATAACTCAATGCCCTTGCCTTGCTCATGCCCCTCACCAGTAACTTCACCCTTCCGTCAGGAAGCTTGAGCATCCTCATGACGCTTCCTACTGTTCCAATTGAGTAAAGGTCCTCAGGTGTTGGGTTTTCTATATCGAGGTCTTTTTGTGTGAGGAGGAGTACCATTTTATCTGTGCTGAGGGAAAACTCTATAGCCTTAATTGACATTTCCCTTCCCACAAAAAGAGGAAGTATCATGTAAGGAAATACTACGATATCCCTCACAGGCAGCACAGGCAGACTGTCGGGTATTTCTATCTCTTTATCATCTTTATGTTCTAAATCTATCACCATATCTCCTCAACTTTCTAATTGTACTCTTGTATCCTTTTTGCAACCTTAATAAGGTACTCTTTAAATTGTTCGGAAACACCAGGGTTCTTCAATGCGAGATCAACGGTTGCCTTAAGATAGCCAACTTTATCACCTGCATCATATCTTGTTCCCTTAAAGAGATATCCATACATGGAGCGTTTCTTCAATAAACCGTGAAGTGCATCTGTCAATTGTATCTCCCCGCCTTTTCCAAAACCAACATTCCCGAGTATATCAAAGATATCAGGTGTGAGGATGTACCTTCCAATGATTGCCATGTCAGAAGGGGCTTCTGTTATTTTAGGTTTTTCTATAAGGTTTTTGATCTTGTATACATTATCTGCCTCTTTTATCCCCTCAATCACCCCGTATTTGTTTACATCTTCCACAGGGACCTGCTGCAGGGCAATGACAGGGGAGTTAAGTTTCTTGTAAAGGTCTATCATATCCTGAAGTAAGCTGTCATCAGGGTCAATAATATCGTCACTCAAGAGAACAGCGAAAGGCTCATCTTTTACAAATGGTTTAGCGCAGTATATTGCATGGCCGAGCCCAAGGGCTGCCTTCTGCCTGATGTAAGCAAAGTTAAGGTGGTTCAGCCTACTGATCTCTTCAAGGAGTCTCTTTTTTCCTGTCTTTTTAAGACTCTCTTCGAGTTCAAAGGCAGAATCAAAATGGTCTTCTATGGAACGTTTATATTTTCCTGTTATAATGATGAACTCTTCTATCCCGCAGGTGCTCGCTTCTTCAATTGCATACTGGATCATTGGCTTATCAACGATAGGCAACATTTCTTTCGGGGATGCCTTTGTTGCTGGTAAAAACCTTGTCCCAAGTCCTGCGGCAGGGAATATAGCCTTTTTTATTCTTTTTTCCATACTTATCTTAAGATAATATTATATCACATCAAATGTAAAGCAAGCAGAATATGCATTAAATTATCTAAAATAATATGT
>Ga0129298_10000054_pt1 | contig 34084 bp, 25 predicted proteins | sample I19B2metaG_FD_94707 | JGI IMG/M metagenome (GOLD analysis project Ga0129298, IMG submission 94707) | Lake sediment bacterial and archeal communities from Gulf of Boni, Indonesia to study Microbial Dark Matter (Phase II) - ​I19B2 metaG | ecosystem: Environmental > Aquatic > Freshwater > Lake >... | reverse complement strand
GAGATGCTCACAATAGGGAGAAATCAATTCATTGAAGAATTAAAACAAAGGGGGATTTTGACTTCTGTTCATTTTATTCCTTTATATAGACACCCTTATTATCAGGACATCTTTAATTATAAAGCAGTGGAGTTCCCATCATCAGAGTGGGTTTATGAACGAATTATTTCACTACCTATTTATCCGGGAATGACAGAAGAAAATGTTCAATATGTAGTAGATGCAATTGAGGATGTAGTCAAGAAGTTCAGAAGGTGAAACGAATTTTTGATTTCATTTTTTCAATCTTGGGATTAGCAGTCTGTTTTCCAATTTTTATTATAGTAGCTGTTCTTATAAAACTTGATAGCAAGGGGCCAGTGTTTTTTAGACAAGAAAGAATTGGCAAGAATTTCAAATCCTTCAAGATTTATAAATTCAGGACTATGAAAAATGATGCCGGAGAAAGGGGACCAATGATAACCGTTGGTGGTGATAGCCGAATCACAGGAATGGGCAGGTTTCTCAGGAAACATAAAATTGATGAGTTACCACAACTATTCAATGTTGTAAAAGGAGAAATGAGTTTTGTCGGGCCTAGACCAGAAGTAAAAGAATATGTGCAAATGTTCACGTCAGATTATAAAAAACTGCTGAGCGTCCGTCCAGGGATTACAGACCCAGCATCAATACAATATTCAGATGAAGAAAATCATCTCTCTTTATCAGAAAATTGGGAAGAAGAATATAAAAAAAAGATTTTACCAGAAAAAATTAATCTTTCATTACATTATGTAGAGAACCATAATATCATGACTGACTTAAAACTAATTTTAAAGACCATTTTTAAAACTACTAAGCAGAAAAAACAGTCCTGATATCAAGAGTACTGTCATTCTGGCTTGTCCAGAATCCTTCTGAAAGATTCCCGACAAGCGGGAATGACCAAGTGCGGAGGACATTTATTATTCAGGATCAATAATACATTTTAAAAACAATGGGTAAAATTACTACCAAAATTTATCAAGCGATTAAAGACCAGATCATAGAACATCGGTTTGTCGTTGTTACCCTCATTCTTTTAATGCAGGCTGCTCTTGCAAATTATTTGGCCTTTGCAATACGTTTTGATGTGCTTTTTCCAACTTATTACCTCTATCAATATCTCTCGTATCTACCGGGTCTTTTATTGATACGGCTCATCTTGTTCTTTCAAGCCGGACTTTATAAAGGTTTGTGGCGCTATGCAAGCATAAGCGACTTATTGAAAATTATCAATTCTGCAACAGCAGGAAGTATTATCTTCTTTCTAACAATAAGATATCTGATAGGTGATGGAGGATACCCTCGTTCTATCTATATCCTCGACTGGTTGTTATTTTTAGTTTTATCAGGTGGAAGCAGGCTTCTCATCAGGATATTTAGAGAATACGTGTTCCTGGAGCCCTCGCGGAAAAGAATGGTCATTGTTGGTGCAGGGAATGCTGGTGAGATGATTGTTCGGGAAATGAAAGGCAATCACAAATGTAAATATGAACCGATAGGATTCATTGATGATGATACTCAGAAAAAAGGACTGACTATCCATGGTGTCCCTATCTTGGGGACAACTGATAAGATGCCAGAAATCATCAGGAAAAACAAACCAGATGAAATTATGATATCCTCCGGTGATACACAAAAAACTATCCGGGAGATTTATGAAATATGTAAGCCCTTCAACATTCCGATTAAAAAACTGCCAGGAATAAATGATCTCCTTGGCAGTAATGTTTCTGTAGCAGCGAAGATCGGGCAGCATTTAGTTAACGCCAGGTTAGTGAGCGAAGCCCAGATACAAGAGGCATTGGCCTTACAGAAAAAAGAAGGGGGAAGACTCGGATCTAAACTTGTTAAGCTTGGGTATATTACTGAAGAAAAATTGAATTCCTTTCTTGTTAAACTGCTTGGTATATCTCATATGCAACCTATTTCACTTGAAGATCTTTTACAAAGAGAACCTGTAAATACTGATATCACGTCGGTAAGAAACTTTATCGATGACAAATCTGTAATGGTAACAGGCGCTGGTGGTTCAATAGGTTCTGAACTCTGCAGGCAAATAAGTGGATATAATCCCTCTCATCTTCTCTTATTAGATAGATATGAAAACAGCTTATACGAAGTGGACCTTGAATTAAGAACCGGGCAAAATAGTTCAAAGATATCAACGATTGTTGGAGATATACAGGATTCATCATTTTTAGAATATATATTCTCAAAACACAAACCTCAGATTATTTTTCATGCGGCTGCATATAAGCATGTACCTTTGATGGAACATAATCCCATCGAGGCTATAAAAAATAATGTTTTCGGCACAAAAAATCTTATTGAAGTTTCATCGCGGCACGATGCAGAAAACTTTGTGATGATATCAACAGATAAAGCTGTAAACCCGGCAAGCATTATGGGTGCAACAAAGCGCGTTGCTGAATTTCTCACTGTTCACATGAATTCTGTTTCTCAAACTAAGTTTACCACGGTGAGATTTGGGAATGTTCTTGGAAGCAATGGCAGTGTTCTCCAGGTCTTCAAAGAACAGTTAACGAAGGGTGGTCCGCTAACCATAACGCATCCTGAGATTAAGAGATTTTTTATGTTAACAGAGGAAGCTGTACACCTTGTCTTGATAGCTGCTGCATCAGGCAAGGGAGGCGAGATATTTGTGCTCGATATGGGCGATCCTATAAAAATTATTGACCTTGCAGAGAACTTTATAAGACTTTCAGGATTTATTCCTTATAAGGAGATCAAGATACTGTTTACAGGTCTGAGGCCGGGGGAGAAATTATATGAAGAACTCTTTGATGAAACAGAAAAAATAATTCCTTCATTTCATAAAAAAATTATGATAGCCGTTCCTGAAGATTGTTTAATACCCGTTGTTGCCCGCCACCTCTCGGATCTTGAACACATTGTTCTCAACCACTCAGTTGTTGATTTGGTACTACTAATACAGAAAATGGTTCCCAGCTTTAAAAACAATTCAGTCAAAGTCAATTAATCACCTTGTGGCAAGACAACAGGGTATCTTCCCCCATCAATGGGGAGGGAATAATAGGAGACTCTGCAGCAAGACTATAGGGAATATCAAGTTCAATAAGGAGAGATTGTGAAATGATAGCAGTAATTCTTGCAGGTGGTTTTGGTACCAGATTATCGGAAGAAACCAATTTGCGACCAAAGCCGATGATAGAAATTGGTGGTAAACCCATCCTATGGCATATCATGAATATCTATTCTACTCATGGAATAAACGAATTTATCATAGCAGCCGGCTATAAAGCTGAAGTGATAAAAGAATACTTCCTGAACTTTTATGCTATTAATAATGACATCACCATTGACTTAACCACTGGAAATACAATTATCCACGAAGGTAATCAACCGAACTGGAAAATTCACATTATTGATACAGGATTATATACCCAGACGGGTGGACGTCTCAAAAGGCTTAGGCGCTGGTTGGAGAAGGAAGAAGTTTTTATGTTCACCTACGGTGACGGTGTAGCTGATATTGATATTGGCGCCTTACTGGAGTTCCACAAGTCACATGGCAAACTTGCTACGGTTACCACGGTGCGTTCTCCTGCGCGATTTGGCAGAATTGCATTTCAAGAGAACCAGGTTACTGACTTCTATGAAAAGCCCCAGGCAGCCGAAGGCTGGATAAATGGTGGCTTCTTTATACTTCATCCCAAAACAATCGACTACATTGAAAACGATGAAACTATCTGGGAACGGAGTCCTGTTGAACGCCTTGCTCTTGATGGTCAACTAATGGGTTATCGTCATTACGGATTTTGGTCATGTATGGATACCTTAAAGGAAAAGAATTATTTAGAAGATTTATGGAATTCAGGCAAGGCACCCTGGAAGATATGGTGATAATAAAATAGTGGTTTCTGATTTTCTTGTCATAGGTGGCGGTATAGTAGGTATTACCATTGCCCGTGAATTAAAAAAAAATTTTCCTGACTCAAAAGTGATAGTCATAGAAAAGGAAGGGGAGATCGGGTTACATGCAAGCGGTCGCAACAGTGGTGTCCTCCATGCTGGTTTTTACTATACACCTGATAGTTTAAAGGCGAAATTCACGCGACTTGGCAATAGAATGCTTACAGAGTATTGCGAGTCTAAGAAGCTTGCTATTAATAAGTGCGGTAAGCTCGTTGTTGCAAAGGACTCAAAAGAAGATGTTGTCCTTGATGAGCTCCTAAGAAGGGGTAAAAGCAATAAGATTGAATTATACGGAGTTACTAAAAACGAAGCGAAATCAATTGAACCACGGGTAAAAACTTATAGGAGGGCTCTTTTTTCTCCTACGACATCCACGGTAGATCCTGTTGAGGTTTTAAAATCCCTGTGTTCTGATGCTCTTCATGAAGGTGTATTGTTGCATACAAATGTTTGTTACCTCAAAAAAAATAAAAAAGGAATCATTACTTCAAATGAAACATATCAGGCAGGTTATATCGTGAATGCCGCTGGTCTTTATGCTGATAAAATAGCTCAAGATTTTGGTTTTTCAGAAAAATACAGAATCCTTCCCTTTAAGGGCCTTTACTTATATTCAGAGGAGCCTGTTCATGCAATATGCACAAACATTTACCCTGTACCTGATCTCCGGAATCCCTTCCTGGGTGTTCACTTTACTGTAACCGTAGATGGCAGAAATAAAATCGGACCCACAGCTGTTCCTGCCTTTTGGCGAGAGCAGTATCATTCATTTGAGAATTTCAAATTTAATGAGGTAATCGATATCGTTATGAGAGAGATCAGCCTCTTTGCACATTCCCATTTTGATTTCACACGCCTCGCTATCGAGGAAATACGAAAGTACTCGCGTTCACGCATGGTATCTCTCGCCTCCTCCCTTGCTGAAGGAGTCAAAAAAGAAAATTATGTGAGATGGGGAAAGCCCGGAATACGCGCACAGCTTCTTGATATCAAGAAAAAGAAATTAGAAATGGATTTTGTTATCGAAGGAGATAATAAATCCATGCATATCTTAAATGCTGTATCCCCTGCATTTACCTGCGCTATTCCTTTTTCACAATATGTTTGTAAGGAAATACAATCCCATTTAAATTAATGTTCTACTGGGAATTATGTGTAGAATAGAAATTCTACCCCCCTTTGGCAAAGGGGGGATGAGGGGGGATTTTAAGAACAAATGCTTCCTTATGATAAACAGTTGAAGCCATTATCCCAACAACTCAGGAAACACATGACAGATGCGGAAAATCTGCTCTGGTCAAAATTGAGGCGGAAGCAACTGAAAGGTTATCAATTTTATCGGCAAAAGACTATCGGGAAGTATATCGTTGATATTTACTGCCCTAATGCGCATCTTGTGATAGAGCTTGATGGTGGGCAGCATTATTCCGAAAGCGGAAAAGAAAAAGACAGCATACGAGATAATGTTCTCACAAAGATGGGGGTAAAGGTTCTCAGATTTTCTGATAGGGAGGTATTTGAAAACATCAATGGAGTTATGGAGAGGATTTGGAGTCATTTATGATATGTAAAATCTCCCCTGACCCCTCTTTTTCAAAGAGGGGAATAGAAGATAGGCATTTGCCAAAGAGGGGAACAAGGAATCACTCACAGAAATGTCTGAAGAACCTAAAATTAAAAAGGAAGGGAACCTTATGAAAATTTTAATTACCGGAAACATGGGATATATAGGTCCCTGTGTTGTTCGACAGCTCCGTACTTCCTATCCTGGTGCAACATTGATCGGCCTTGATATGGGGTATTTCGCAAATTGTCTGACAAATGCAGAAATTCTCCCTGAGTGCAACGTTGATGTGCAATATTTTGCAGATGTAAGAAAATGCCCAAAAGAATTGCTGACAGGCGTTGAAGCAATCGTCCACTTAGCTGCTATATCCAATGACCCCATGGGGAACACCTTTGAAGAGGTGACATATGATATTAACTATAATTCAAGCATTGAGCTGGCAAGAAAAGCGAAGGAAGCAGGAGTAAAAAGGTTTATTTTTGCATCGAGTTGCAGCATGTATGGTTTTGCTGAGGATGGCCCGAGGACTGAGACATCTCCTCTCAATCCCCTTACCGCTTATGCAAAATCGAAAGTATATACTGAGAGGGACCTTGAGAAAATAGCAGATAGGAAATTTATCGTAACAAGCCTCAGGTTTTCGACAGCCTGTGGAATGAGTGAACGGTTACGATTGGATCTGGTATTGAATGATTTTGTAGCAGGTGCAGTTGCCTCCAAAAAGATTACTATCCTGAGTGATGGAACTCCCTGGAGACCATTAATAAATATAAAAGATATGGCAAGGGCGATTGAATGGGCAATAAAGAGAGAAGTAACCGATGGAGGAGAATTCCTCGCTGTCAATACGGGTAGTAATGAATGGAATTATCAGGTCAAGGATTTGGCAGAAGCTGTTGCAAAGGTTATCCCTGATGTTGATATCTCAATTAACAAGAATGCTCAGCCAGATAAACGCTCCTATAGAGTCAGTTTTGATCTTTTTAAGAATTTGGCACCTGATTATCAACCCAAAGTTGACTTAATTACCACGATAAAAGAATTAAAAAGTGGATTGGAAGTTATGAAATTTAAGGATGAAGATTTTCGTAACTCTCAATTCATGAGATTAAAGGTCTTAACATATTTACGAAACAAAGGTTTATTATCGGAAAAGCTCACATGGACACATAATCCTGAACTAATATAGGAACATCACACTTGCCCAAAATAAATACCTGAAGCCTTGATTTTGTTGACTCCTAAAAATGAGATTCTTCGCGGAGTTTACCCTGAGCGGTGCATTGATTCTTCGTTACGCTCAGAATGACAGAGAGCGAAGGACTCAGAATGACAGAAGTCGAAGGAATGATATGGGCGAAGGAATGACAAACGCACAGCCTGTCATGCTGAACCCTTCACCATTTGTCACCCTGAGTGAAACGAAGGGTCTCGCTTTTGGTTCGGGGTAAACTCCATGAAGCATCTCTTATTTCGGACACTACGGATAGGAACATAAAGGTGACAAATGAAAAAAATAAATGCCGCTTTTGTGATTCAGCCTTGGAACAAACCTTTGTAGATCTCGGGATGTCACCTCTGGCGAATTCATATCTGAAGGCAGAACAACTTCAACAGATGGAGCCTTTTTATCCATTACATGCTTATATTTGTGAATCATGCTATTTGGTTCAGTTACCTATATTTGAGTCTCCTGATAAGATCTTTGGTGATTATGCATATTTTTCATCCTATTCTGAGAGCTGGCTGAAACATGCTCAGACTTATACCAACCTCATGATCGAAAGATTTGGTTTTAATTCTGACAGTAAAGTTATTGAAATTGCGAGTAACGATGGTTATCTCCTTCAATATTTCAAAGAAAGAGGTATCCCTGTATTAGGTATTGAACCCGCAAAGAACGTGGCTAAGGCGGCAGAAGATGCAGGAATTCCAACTATGATTAAATTTTTCAGCACTCAAACAGCTATGGAATTAGCTTCTGAGGGCATATATGCTGACCTCCTGATAGGAAACAATGTCTTAGCCCATGTTCCGGACATCAATGATTTTGTTAGGGGAATGAGAATAATTTTAAAACCAAATGGTGTTATCACCATGGAGTTTCCACATCTTATGCCACTTATCAATGAAAATCAATTTGACACTATTTATCATGAACATTTTTCGTATTTCTCCTTTATCACGGTGGAGAAGATCTTTGCGAATCACGGTCTAACCATCTTCGATATAAATGAGATTCCAACACATGGTGGTTCTTTACGAATATATGCCCGTCATTCGGAGGACACTTCCAAGCAAGTTGGACAGAGAGTAACTGATCTGAAGAACAGAGAGAAGGCTGTCGGTTTTACACGCATTGATTACTATCTTTCATTCTCTGAGAAGGTTAAAGAAACAAAAAGACGGATATTGGCTTTTTTAATTGAAGCCAAGCGAGACGGGAAGTCCATAGTCGGATATGGTGCCCCTGCCAAGGGCAATACGCTTCTGAATTACTGTGGTATCCGTTCTGATTTTATCGACTACACCGTTGACAGAAGCCCGCACAAACAGGGTCTATATTTACCAGGGACTCATATACCAATCTACCATCCTGATAAAATCAAAGAAACAAAGCCTGATTATTTAGTGATTCTTCCATGGAACCTAAAAGAAGAGATTATGGATCAAATGTCTTATATACGTGACTGGGGTGGTAAGTTTGTGGTGTTTATTCCTGAAGTTAAAGTTTATGAGTGAATGAGTAGATGAGTAAATGAGTAAATGGGAGACAAATGAGGACTCATAAGGATTTAGAGATTTGGCAAAAAGGTATTGAGCTTGTGGAGAAAATCTATAAGTTGACTTCAACATTCCCGAGAGAAGAAATTTATGGAATCATTTCTCAAATGAGACGTTCTGTAATCTCTTACCCAAGCAATATAGCAGAAGGTGCAGCAAGGTTCTCAAGAAAAGAATTTATCCAATTTATGTACATTGCATTAGGAACTTTATCTGAACTGGAGACCCAGGTAATCATCTCATTAAGATTAGGATATCATAGTGATGGGAATCTCTTAGAAGAAATCGAAGTGCTCAGGAAAATGACCTTAAATTTTATAAAGTATCTTAAAAGGAGTAAATGAGTTAATGGGTGAATGGGCAAATGGGTAAATGGGTTGATGGGTAGATGTGTCGATGAGTAAAACACATATGCCAATACACTTATCTACCCATAAACCCATCTTCCCACATACTCATATACCCATATACTCATACACTCATTGACCCATCAACTTATCATATGATTTTCAATGAAACAAAACTAAAGAGTGCATACATTATAGAGATAGAGAGGCTAGAGGATGAACGCGGCTTTTTTGCCAGAACCTGGTGCCAACGAGAATTCAAAGAATATGGACTTAATCCAACATTAGTACAATGCAATATTTCTTTCAATATTAAAAAGGGAACTCTGCGCGGTATGCATTATCAGGCCGCTCCATGCAGAGAGGCTAAATTGGTTAGATGTACTTTTGGAAGCATTTATGATGTAATTATCGATCTGAGACCAGAATCAGAAACCTTTAAACAATGGATATCTGTGGAACTAACAGCTAATGACCGGAAAATGCTATATGTCCCAGAAGGTTTTGCCCATGGCTTTCTGACGCTCATGGATAACACTGAAGTTTTTTACCAGATGACAGAGTATTATGCTCCGGGGTATGCAAGAGGTGTTAGATGGAATGATCCTGCATTTGGTATTCAATGGCCCATAGATGTTTTAATAATCTCTGAGAAGGATAAGCAATTTCCAGATTTTCCTTTATGAATCGGGTGGGACATATATGAACCTCATATTACAAGGATGACGAAACAAGTCAAGCAGGATACCTGGCATATGATCTAAATGTCATTCCCGCTTGTCGGGAATCCTTCTGAACCATAAGAAAGATTCTGGGCAAGCCAGAATGACAGAACGATGAGATAGAAGTATCGTTGAGTTAACAAAAATATGAATTTAACAGATTTCAAAAACATTATTAACACAGATCAAATTGGTAAAGAGATGTATCAGTTAATGTCTGAATTATATCCAATATGTCGAAGTATCACGGGAAACGGCGTTCGAGAAACTTTTAATATCATAAAAAAACATATTCCATTAACTGTTCATGAAGTTCCAACTGGAACCAAAGTGTTTGATTGGACTGTGCCCAAAGAATGGAATATAAAAGATGCATACGTTAAAAATTCAAGAGGCGAAAAAATAGTAGATTTTAAAAATTCTAATTTACACGTTCTAAATTATAGTATGCCTGTAAAAAAGAAGGTCTCTTTACAGGAATTAAAGGACCACCTTTTTACATCACCAGAATATCCTGAATGGATTCCTTATAGAACTTCATATTACAAAGAAAATTGGGGTTTTTGTGTGAGTTATAACCAGTTTCTGAGTCTTACAGAAGATGAATATGAGGTATTCATTGATTCATCAATTGAAAATGGCCATTTAACTTACGGTGAGTATTATATAAAAGGCAAGAAAATAGACGAAATATTAATATCCTGTCATGTGTGTCATCCTTCACTATGTAATGATAACCTCTCAGGGATTGTTCTCGCGGTCTTCCTTGCGAAATACCTTACCCAAATCCCTCTGAATTACTCGTACAGATTTTTATTCATCCCGGGAACAATCGGTTCTATAACCTATCTTTGTCTGAACGAGTCCAATGTTTCAAAGATAAAACATGGTCTGGTTGCTGCGTGTCTTGGAGACTCAGGGAAGTTTACCTACAAGAAGAGCCGGCAGGGAAATGCAGAGATAGACAGAGCAGGTATAAATGTTTTAAAAAATTCGAAAGCAAATTATGAAATTCTCGATTTTACCCCATTTGGCTATGATGAGCGGCAGTACTGTTCACCCGGATTTAACCTTCCTGTCGGTTGTTTCATGAGGACACCACATGGTCGTTATCCAGAATATCATACATCAGCAGACAATTTAGATTTTGTTCGCCCTCAATATCTTGAAGAATCACTCTCAAAATATTTATCAGTTCTAAATATTCTGGAAAACAATAAAAAATATTTGAACAAGAATCCAAAATGTGAGCCACAACTTGGCAGAAGAGGATTATATCAGGCTATAGGCGGACAGCAAGATAAGAAGTTAAGAGAACTCGCCATGCTATGGGTACTGAATTTGTCTGACGGAGGTAATACTTTATTAGATATCTCAGATAGATCGGGACTTGAGTTCGATTCGATCAAAGATGCAGCAGATGCCTTGTTTAATCATGAGTTATTAAAAGAATGTCCTGAATAGATATATTTTAATGTATGTCTAAACTCAAAAATCAAATTGCGGTTATAACCGGGGCGAGCAGCGGTATTGGTAAAGCTATCGCTTTGAGTCTTGCATCGCAAGGTGTGGCACTATGTCTCATAGGTCGCAATTTGAAAACTCTTGAGGCAGTTGCAGAAAGCGTTAAATCTACAGCTTCTTCTCTCATTAAGACCTATCAGGTTGATTTAAATGTAGACGATGATATTCAAAAGCTAAAGTCATATCTTCAGCAGGATTTTAAATATATTGATATACTTATTCACAGTGCAGGTATTTTCTCAATGGGTACGCTTGAGAATTCCTCTGTTGAAGACCTCGATAGACAATACAGGACCAACGTTCGCGCGCCTTACTTGCTCACCCAGACATTATTGCCCATGATTAAATCCAGACATGGACAAATAGTATTCATAAACTCTAGTGTCGGAATGAATGCTAAGGCAAATTTAAGTCAATATGCTGCAACAAAACATGCACTTAAAGCTATAGCTGATAGTTTGCGAGCCGAGGTTAATGATTATGGTATCCGTGTCCTGACTGTATACCCAGGCCGAACTGCAACACCAATGCAAGCAGCAGTCCACCAAATGGAGGGCAAGGCCTATGAACCTGAGAAGTTTATGCAGCCCGAGGATGTTGCGGAAGTGGTAGTGAATGCACTTTCTCTATCACGGACAGCAGAAGTCACTGATATCAATATAAGACCATTGAACAAAGTTTAATGAAAAAACTTGAGGACATCTTTCAAGACAATGCTTGAATACAAAAAAGCTAAAAAAAATCATCAGGAAGTAATTGGGTTGATACCGGCAAGTGGGCAAGCAACAAGGATATCACCTTTGCCTTGTAGCAAAGAGTTATATCCGATCGGCTTCTGGAGATTAAACGAGGGGAATGGTGTGCGTCCTAAGGTTGTCTGTCATTACTTATTGGAGAAGATGCGATTGGCAGGGATTACCAAAACTTACATAGTATTACGTGATGGTAAATGGGATATCCCTGCATATCTAAGTGATGGAAAGATGTTGGATATGCATTTAGCCTATCTCATGATGCGCCTACCTTTTGGTGTCCCCTATACCATAGACCAGGCTTATCCCTTTGTGAAAGATAATATAGTAGCTTTTGGTTTTCCAGATATTCTTTTCCAGCCTGATGATGCATATGTACGATTGTTAAACAGACAAGCAGATACAAACGCTAATGTAGTTTTGGGACTTTTTCCTGTAGATAAACCTGAAAAATGGGATGTGGTTGATTTTGACGAGAATGGACGAATACGCCAGATTTTGATAAAACCTTTGCAAATTCATCTACGCTACACATGGATTATTGCTGTCTGGACGCCGGTTTTTACGCAATTCATGCATAATTATCTATCTACTCTTCAAGAGGTGAAAGATCAAGATAATACCTTAAACGAAATCTCAGAGCGACAAGAATTGTTTTTAAGTGATGTTATCCAGGCTGCCATTCTCAATAATTTACATGTAGAAGGTGTACTTTTCCCGGATAGCTCTTGTCTGGATATCGGGACTCCTGATGATTTAATTAAAGCCATCCGTGGTATTAATTAGAGAAATTTGCTGAAGGTTGTTGAATAGAAACGCATAGATTTTCTTATGGGCGGTTCTCTGTAATTAATCCAAAAAAGATGTTATTTCATGACAAAAGGAGGAGCAGGGATGAAGGACTTCAGAAAGTATATTTTTAATATATGTGTATTAACTTTTTTGATATTTTTAAGCTTCGATGTTCTCGATGCCTGTGCAGACACTATTATTGACAACGGCAATCCGGGCACCTCGTTCACAGGGACATGGGCTATATCCGGGGGTACGTCCCCTTATGGGACAAACAGCCTCTGGGCGCGGGACGGTGCCACTTACACATGGCAATTCACTCCCCAGCCGGCGGGCACGTATGAAGTATACATGTGGTGGTCGGGCTGGCCTTCAAGAGCAACGAATATCCCTGTCACCATCAATTATCACGGCGGTTCCCGGACGGTCAATATCAACCAGCAGCAGAATGCTGGCAAGTGGAACAGCCTCGGACAGTACAACTTCAGTACAGCCGGAAGCGTGACAATCACGGCGGCCTACGGGTCTGAGGTGAGTACGTGCGCAGATGCGGTCTGGTTCAAATATATTCCTGACGTCAATGAGACAATTATTGACAACCGTGATGCAAGAACCTCGTCTACGGGAACGTGGAGCGTTTCAGGCGCCACGGGTTTCTACGGAACAGACTCTGTCTGGAGCAGGGATGGCTCTACGTTTACCTGGACATTTACGCCTTCCCAGACCGGAATTTATGATTTCTCCATGTGGTGGACGAACTGGCCTTCGAGGAGCACGGCTGTTCCGGTAGATATCGAGTATTCCGGCGGAACAGCGAGGTTGTATTTCAACCAGCAGCAGGGAGGCGGCGCATGGAACCTCCTTGGTACATACTATTTTCAGGCAGGTGTCAGCTACAGGGTCACCATTACTTCCCAGCCCAATCCCACCAGCACCTGCGCGGATGCGGTACGGTTTGTCTATGCTGCTACTCAGAATGTACCACCGGTCGCTTCGATATTGTCCGTAACTCCTAATCCTTCCCTTCCGGGAACTGAGGTCACCTTCCGCGGTGAAGGCTCGGACAGCGACGGCCATGTGACAGCCTATAAGTGGCGTTCGAGCCAGGACGGCTTCCTGAGCGACTCTGCTGAATTCAGTACATCATCGCTGTCAGAAGGAATTCACATCATCTATTTTCAGGTCAAGGACGATAAAGAAGCATGGTCACCCGAGGTGAGTACGATCATCGGCCATCTTGGCTGTGGATCATCTCCTGTCAGAATCATGCCTCTTGGAGATTCGATCACCGATGGTGACCACGGAAGCGTTGAGCAGCCTGCCGAACTTATTACAGGATTCAGAGAGCCCCTCTATGAGTCATTATCGAATGCAGGATATTACATCGATTTTGTGGGAAGTCTGAAGAGCGGCCAGTCTTTCATACCCCTCTTTGATTACGATCACGAGGGGCATCCCGGCTATATGGCATCAGGCCCCTATGGATACGGGGAGGTCGTAAAGGACGTCTATAACTGGCTCGTTGCGAATCCGGCTGATATCATACTGCTTCACATCGGTACGAATGATGTTGTGAATAACGCAGCCAGTGCCGGTGAGATCGCTTCCATCCTCGATGAGATTGACCGTTACAGCGAAGATGTTACGGTCGTATTGGCCCGCATCATCAACCAGAAGACTCCTGTTCCTGCGGTCACTCAATTCAATGACAGTGTCCAGGCAATGGCTGAAAGCCGCGTAGCCGGCGGCGATAAGATCATCATCGTAGACCAGGAGCATGCCTTAACATATCCGGATGACATGGATGGCAATCTGCATCCCAACGAGACAGGATACGGCAAGATGGCCTGGGTCTGGTTTGATGCGCTAAGCATCTTGTTGCCGGTATGTGAACAAAATCCGTTGTCCGTCATCTCCGCCTCGGCCGGAAGCGGCGGTACCATCTCTCCTGTCGGCGCAGTTTCACTGAGGCAGGGGAGTGATCAGACATTTCTCATGACGCCAAATGACGGATACATTGTCGCAAACGTCACAGTTGATGGAATCTCGCAAGGTGCACTTTCCTCATACACATTCCATTCGGTATCCGGAAATCACACAATCAGCTCAACATTCATGGTGAACCCGTACCAGCCGACGATCATCGATAACGGTGACCCGCGTACATCTTCTACAGGGACATGGTCTGTTTCAGGCGCCACCGGCCCGTACGGCGTCAATTCCCTCTGGAGCCGGGATGGTTCGACATACACATGGACATTCACCCCGTCGCAGTCCGGTGCCTATGATGTCTCCATGTGGTGGACTGCATGGCCGTCCAGGAGCACCATGGTTCCCGTCAGCATCGAAACTTCCGGCGGGACTGCGAGCGTCACGATTGACCAGCAGCAGAACGGCAGCACGTGGAACAGCCTCGGGACATACAACTTCGTCTCCGGAAACAGTTACAGAGTCACTGTCACTGCTCAGCCCAATCCAACAAGCACCTGCGCCGATGCCGTGAGATTTACTTTCCTTCACCCGAACAGTCCTCCGACTGCTGTCATAGATTCGATAAGACCGAGCCCTTCATATTTCGGTGCTCCCACAACATTCAGAGGGCATGGTGATGACACTGACAGCAGCATAACCGAATACGCCTGGGAGTCAAATATCGACGGCGTGCTCGGGAATACTGCATCTCTCACGACAACTGCACTCTCGGTCGGAACCCACACCATCACCTTTAAAGTCAGAGATAACGCGGGCGATTGGTCTGCGCCTGTGACACAAATTCTCGTCGTAAACAATAACAAGCTTCCACAGGCATTCATAGATTCAATTACACCGAACCCCGCGAAAATTGCCGGCGAAGTTACCTTCACCGGCCACGGAGTCGACACCGACGGTTCGATAACAAGATACAGCTGGGACTCTGATATCAGCGGGCATATCGGCGACACAAGTTCGTTCTCGATGAGATTTGTGGCCAAGCTCTCGGCCGGAACTCATACGATAATGTTGACCGTTTATGACGATAAAGGAGCTGCTTCGGCAAAGGCAACTTACACCCTGACAGTGCAGCCGGCTCCGACAGAAGTAATCATTGATAATGGCGATCCCCGGACATCCTCTACCGGAACATGGTCTGTATCAGGCGCTACCGGCGCTTACGGTGCAGAATCTCTCTGGAGCCGTGACGGTGCAACATACACCTGGACGTTCGCTCCGTCACAGACAGGTATGTATGATGTTTCCATGTGGTGGACCGTTTGGTCGTCGAGGAGCACGACAGTTCCCGTTGATATCCAGCATTCCGGCGGAACAGGCAGAGTCTATATCAACCAGCAAAAAAATGGCGGTAAATGGAATATCCTGGGGACATACAATTTTGAGGCAGGGGTAAACTACAATGTAACGGTCACTGCGCAGTCGGCACCAACAAGCACCTGTGCCGATGCAGTGAGATTCACGAAAAATGGCTTTCTCACTTCAAAGTGGTCTGACGATATCGGCGGGTCGGGACAGATTATGCCTGTTATGGGAGATATCGATAACGACGGCGTACAGGAACTGGTTATGGAAGCCCGCGGCCGTGTCGTGGCAGTAAATGGAAAGACAGGTCAGATCAAATGGTCGAAACCCTGCCGATGTTATGAATATGCTGTTGAGCTGGCGGATCTCGATAATGACGGCACACCCGAGATACTGTTCGGCGAGACGGACGTCGACGATAATTCCTTTATACATGCAGCGAACGGCGACGGCACCACTCGTTGGGTGACGCCTTTAGAGGGCGATAAGCTCTCCGTCTTCCCCATCATGGCCGCTGACATCGATGGCGACGGCTATCCGACCATATGGGTCGCCTCGGAGGATGAGATACCCAAGCCCTACAGCGGGAATATGAGCGATTACGAAGGCAGACTCACCATGCTTGATCATAACGGCAATATTCTGAAGGAGACATGGATTTACCATCCTTGCTGGGGCGGCATGTCACTGGCTGATACGAACGGAGACGGAGTATTCGAAATCTATCTCAGTGACAGGAATTATGGATACAATGGCGTGCCGGCAAACGGGCTCCAGGCATATAACGCCCATACGCTCGAACCCTTCTGGATGAGACCCGATATTATGAACAGCAGTCCCATACCCATACTGGCGGACGTGACAGGTGACGGTATTCTTGACGTCGTTGCGACAGTCATTACCCGCAAGGGTCCCATGGTTCTGAATGCCGCGAATGGCCAGACAATACTGAATTACAGTAATAGACGGCTGCCTACCCACGGCACGCCGACCGTCTATGACATAGACGGTGACAGGCACCTAGAATACATTACGAGTTCTTCTTATCCGGATTCGGGTGTAGCCAAGAAATTCGTGGTTTTTGATTTGATCAATGGAATAACCGATTTTGAGGATTATTTTGATGTATGGATTGCGTGGCCGCCAACAGTCGGCGATGTCACAGGAGACGGCTATATGGAAATCCTTGTGGCAACGGGCAACCAGCCGGATGTGGTGGGTGATACCTTTGGCGGGAGTTACCCGCTTCTGATCTACGACAGGAACTACAACCTGATACAACGCGTCGACATGCCGGAGGGAACCGGCCAGCTGACAAAGGCGAGAGTTTTTGATACGGACGGCGACGGCTATAACGAAGTAGTCGTGGCCGGATACAACGGAAAACTCATGGTCTACGACACCAATGCACCGACTCCGAATCCTGCTCCGAGGACCTGGCTCCAGATGTACAGCGAATACAGGCGGGGCGTACCGGAGTATATTCCTCCTCCGGGACACCATTAATCAGAGAAAGAAGAGCGTAAATGGAAATGCCTAACGGATCCGTTACAATCATCAGGCCGAGATCAGGCTGGCGAATTGCGGACATTCAGGAGTTGAAAGAATACCGTGATCTGTTCTATTTTCTCGCCTGGCGCGATATCAAGGTTCTGTATGCCCAGACAATACTCGGTTTTGCCTGGGCCATTCTGAACCCGCTCATTCAGATTATTCTCTTCACTGTCATATTCGGGAAAATCGCCAGGATATCCACGGATGGGGTCCCGTACATGCTCTTTTCCTCTGTCGCAATAGTTCCATGGACATACATGTCTGAGGCAATGGTCAAATCAAGTCAGAGCCTTGTGGAAGGCCAGGGCATACTCGGAAAGATATACTTCCCGCGGTTGATATTCCCCTTCACACCGATCCTGTCCAAAATGGTCGACTTCCTGATCTCTTTCCTGATCCTCCTGTTCATCTTCTTTTATTACCGGGTCGCGCCGACGTGGAATCTCATATTCTTTCCCCTTTTTGTTGTCTTCATGATGACCATCCCGGCAGCCGTCGGTCTGTGGCTTTCCTCCCTCGCCATAAGGTTTCGCGATATCAAGTTCGCATTGCCGTTCATTCTGAGGATGCTGATCTACACGGCACCCATTGTTTATTCAGCCTCGGCCATACCCGAAAAATACCGCATGGTCTACTCGTTGAATCCTATTGTAGGAGTTGTTGAAGGGTTTCGCGCATGCCTGCTCGGCACCCCCTTGCAGTGGAATTATATTCTCCCCGGCCTTGCAGTCAGTTGCCTGCTGCTCATCAGCGGCGCCGTGTATTTCAAGCGCACAGAACGCTTCTTCGCTGATGTCATCTGATAGCCATATAAGGGAAAGAGACAAAATATGAGTCCGGCGGACAGCATAGCAATAAGAGTTGAACAGATAAGTAAGTGCTACCGGATCGGTCTGAAAGAAAAGGTTCAGGAAACCCTTGCGGGCAAATTCATCGATTTCATGAAAAGCCCGGTTAACAACTATCGCAAACACCGGTCTCTATACAAATTCGGCAATCCCGCACAGCGCGGTGACGGATCAGCACCGGAACCGTCTGATATCTTTTGGGCTTTGAGGGACATTTCCTTTGAGGTGAAGACGGGAGAGGTATTGGGCATCATCGGGAAAAACGGCGCCGGAAAATCCACCCTTCTGAAAATAATCTCGAGAATCACTGACCCGACAAGCGGCTATGCCGAGATATTCGGCAGGGTGTCAAGCCTGCTCGAAGTGGGTACTGGGTTTCATCCAGACCTCACGGGCAGGGAAAATATTTATCTGAACGGAACGATACTCGGTATGAGAAAAAGCGAGATCGACAGAAAGTTTGACGAAATAGTTGCTTTTTCCGAAGTCGAAAGGTTCCTGGATACCCCTGTGAAACGTTACTCAAGCGGCATGCGCGTACGTCTGGCCTTCTCTGTGGCAGCGCATCTTGAACCGGAGATACTCATCATTGACGAAGTACTGGCTGTTGGTGACTTCGCCTTTCAAAAAAAATGCCTCGGGAAAATGGAAAATGTGGCGAAAGGGGGCAGGACGGTCCTGTTCGTCAGCCATAATATGGGGGTCATCTCGGAATTATGTAACAAATGTATTCTGCTGTCAGAAGGCGAAATTACTGCCGTCGGAGAGACAAAACAAATTGTCCAGGAGTATGTTTCGAGCGGTAACGGTTCGGGCAGGATAGATCTGCGGAGGTGGTCTGCGAACAGGAGGGGCGAGGGTCCGATGCGTGTTCTGCATCTTGCCACGCAGGACCAGAATGGCCGGATTCGTTCTCAGTTCTCATACGGCGAGCCGATTATCTTTAATATCGGCATATGCGGTACCCAGAATGCTCCATGTATTCTCGGCGTAAGCATCCGTGATCCTCTCGGCCATCTCATTCTCCATTTTTCCAATACAGACGATTCGAGTCACCTGACACTGCCATCCGAGGAATCGGAGATTCACATGCTCCTGCCGAAGAATTTGCTGAACGACGGTACCTATTATATTACTGTCTGGCTTGGCGACGGCTTCAACATAGAGCGTGATTATGTCTACAATTGCCTCTCTTTCACCGTCGAAAGCCCGGAACAGGGCCATGTAAAGTGCAACAGCCGGGTCCGTCTTCCCGCCATCTGGAAGATCAAGCATGACGCGGACGACCTTTCTGCCTGCCTCACAAAGGATTCTCCACTCTACGGGAATATGTCATGAAATTCACAATAGCTATTCAGCCGGATTATTACGGTCCCGGGGATACTGCATCGCCGGTCTGGACCAGATTTCTCCGGGAAGCCGGCCATGAAGTAAGGACAGTGAACGTTTTCAGCGCTGACATCCTGGATCAACTGCGGGGGTGTCATGGTTTCATGTGGCGGTTTGCCCATTTTCCGAATCTCCGCCAGGTCGCCCGCTCGCTTATGCCGGTGATAGAAAAGGAACTGGATCTCGTTGTTTATCCCGATCAGAATACCTGCTGGCATTATGATGACAAGATCGCCCAGAGCTATCTCTTCAAAGCCGCCGGAATTCCGACGCCGAAGACATGGGCCTGGTTTGACGCTTCTCTTGCACGTGAATGGGCAAGGGATGCGCAGTATCCTCTGGTTATGAAATTACGGGGCGGCGCAAGTTCAGAGAATGTTCTCCTGATCCGCTCTTTTGAAGAGGCGGAAACATGGATCGACAGGCTGTTCGGCAGGGGAGTGAACCACCTCGATGATCAGTATGGTGTTGAACCATGGCCATGGCGGAGGAGGATTATGCCTGCTGCCAGGCTGTTACTCAAGGGGATGCCGCCTTACAAGAAACTGAGCGAGTACAACTGGGAGCTGCATAAGAACTATATCCTGTTCCAGGAATTCCTGCCGGGAAATGAATTCGATACGAGGGTCGCTGTAATCGGAAACCGGGCATTTGCAGTCAGGAGATTCAATCGTCCGAATGATTTTCGTGCGAGCGGCAGCGGAAAATTTGACCCTGATCCGCGCCAGATCGACCTCGAAGCCGTCCACCTGGCCTTCGACGTCGCCCGGCGTCTGAAGACGCAATCAGTGGCAATAGACTGCCTGTTGAGGGGGACAGAGAGGGTCGTCAGCGAAATCAGCTATACCTATGTATGCTGGATCGGCCTCACCTGTCCCGGGCATTGGACTCTTTCGGGAGATCCATATACCGGAGAGTTAATCTGGCAGGAGGGAAGGATGTGGCGGGAGGAGGCTCAAGTTGCCGATTTCCTTTCCCGTCTGGAAGCCCGCTATGCATCATATGTCAGGTGAACGTCCTTTGAGAATAGCTTTTCTCACTCCTGAATTCGTCAACGGCGATTACATCCCGGGAGGCCTGGCGGCTTACGTTTACCGCATTTCAAAAGCGTTGACCGAAATGGGTAATGAAGTGGAAGTGTTCACGCTGTCGGCATCCGATCACCGGAAAGAAGAAGTGTTCACATTCGATGGGATAAGAGTAGAACCCGTGAAGCGAAGGTACAATCTGCCGTTGAAAGTCATCAGCCGGTTACGGTTAAACAGGTACCTGAGAATAAGACAGACGTATTTGCAGCTCGCTCTTTCTCTCGGTTTTGCGCACTCTTTTGAGGCCCGTGAGAGCGAGAAGCGGTTTGATTTCGTCCAGAGTTCCGACGTCGGCTGCCCTGGTCTGTTCGTAAGGAAATTGCCGGGAAGGCCCCTGATGGTGAGATGCAGCTGGGTAAGAGATCTCTGGCTGCGGGCAGACGGAGCGCCGAGGATATTCGATATAAACTGTACAAGCGGCCTTCAAAAAGCACTTATCCGCCGCGCAGACAGGGCATATGCTCCAAGCAGATTTGTCGCCGATTACTACTTCCGGAAATGCGGGCTGAGAGTGGAAACCCTGAGACCTCCCTTCCTGATGGACGCAGAGGCCGCTCGCGAAGTTCCCTGGAAACTGCCGAAGAGATTCCTTTTTCACTTCGGAACCCTTGGACCGATAAAGGGCACCGATGTTTTATCGGCAGCATTGCCGATTGTATGGCGGAGAGCTCCGGACTTCACCATGATATGGGCGGGAAAGGGACGCGTTTGGGGGGCAAGAGGCCAGGAAGACAGACCGGATGTGTTCAGAGAGTATTCACATGCATGGGGGAAACAAGCATCACAGGTGTTATGGCTGGGCGAAATCAGGAAACCTCTGTTGTATGCAGTATTGAAGCGTGCCGAGTCCTCTGTTCTTCCGTCCCGATATGACAATCTTCCGAATACGGCGATCGAGAGCCTTTTCCTGGGAGTTCCTGTGATCGGGACCTACGGGTCAAGCATCGATGAACTTGTAGAGCCCGGACTGAACGGAGGACTTGTTCCGGTCGGAGATCCCGCCGCTCTCGCAGAAGAAATGCTGAAGGTCTGGCGTGGAGAAGTGACATGGACAGGAAGCGGCTTCCGCTATCCTTCCGTCCTCAATGAGATGAAGCCGGATGTTGCGGCATCGAATCTCCTTCGTCTTGCAGGGTTTTCTGATGTTCGCGACGGAAAGGTTGCGTAATCACAATATGTTCAAGTCGTCCGTCATCGTACTTGCCCACCCGGACGACGAGGTGCTGTGGTTCAGCTCAATTCTGGATAAAGCGGGTTCAATGGTCTTCTGCTTTCTGGGATGTGACTCCAAACCCCACTGGAGTGCAGCGAGGAGAAATGTCCTCTCAGAGCATCCGGTCCGGAACATATCGTCTCTGGATCTGGATGAGTCCGGGGCATTCAATGCCGCGGACTGGCTCAATCCCGTTGTTACGAAATACGGACTCGCGTTGTCGAATAACGCGATCTCTGAAAAGTACGAAGGGAATTATCAGAAGATAAAGCAGGGATTAAAGGAAAAACTGATCGGTTGTTCCAATGTCTTCACCCATAACCCATGGGGAGAATACGGCAATGAAGAACATGTGCAGGTATACAGGGCAGTAAAAGAACTCCAGGAAGAGATAAAGTTCTCTGTATGGTTTCCAAACTATTGCAGCAACCATTCAGTAAATCTTATGCTGCCCTATATTGCGGGATATGATTGCGATTATGTGACGCTCCAGACCAATTCTTCTCTGAAGGACCGCATCAGAAATCTATACATCACGAACAATTGCTGGACATGGTACAACGACTGGAAGTGGTTCAGGGAAGAATCATTCATGAAAGACCGATATGACATTTCCGATCTCTCCTCGGAAACATCACACAAAAAAAGGGCTCTTCGGCATAAAGACGATATGGCTTATGGTCATCTCTTCCCGCTGAATTTCATGAGGGTGGACATCTGCAGCCGGTCGACCGCGAAGTCACGTCTATCAAATGTAAGGAAAGCAATGACATACATCAGGCGGCGTCTCGGATGACGCCTTCTCCCCCTGTCACATGAAGCAACTCATAAAAAACATAGCCATGAGCTGCGGGCTGGAAATCAGAAGATACAGCCCGACAACCTTTGATACAAAACGGGTTTCTCTAAGCCCCGGTAACGGCTCCCGCGGGAATGTTCTCCTCTCATACATTCTTGAGCCGTTCCTGTCAAACGGGAGTGGTCCTGTTTCCTCCAGTCACACAAATCACTGGGAGTCCCTGCAAATAGCCAGGACATTTCTCGACCTTGGATACTCTGTCGATGTTATTGACTTCCGCAATAAGACATTTGTGCCTCAAAAGGGATATGATGTTTTCATCGATGCACGATGGAATCTTGAAAGGCTTGCACCTCTTCTCAATGAAGATTGTCTGAAAGTCATGCATATAGACACCGCTCACCTGCTGTTCCATAACGCCGCAGAAAGCAGTCGTCTCCTAATGCTCCAGCAGAGGAAAGGGATAACTCTGCGGCCCCGAAGATTCGAAATGCCGCATCTGGGCATCGAGCATGCCGACTGCGCCACCATCCTGGGCAACGAATTTACAATGAAAACGTACCGGTATGCCGGCAAACCTCTCTATCCGATACCGATTTCGACACCTGTTCTCTTTGACTGGAATGAAAGAAAAGATTTTGACGCCTGCAGAAAGAACTTCCTGTGGTTTGGCAGCGGTGGACTGGTGCACAAGGGACTCGACCTGGTTCTGGATACCTTTAAGGAACTGCCGGGATACCACTTGTTCATCTGCGGTCCCGTGCAGAAGGAGAAAGACTTCGAAGGGGCCTATTTTACGGAACTCTATCAAACCTCCAATATACATACCATCGGATGGGTTGATATCGCAGGCCCGCAGTTTGCCGAGATCCTCAACCAGTGTATTGGTCTCATCTACCCGTCATGCGCCGAGGGCCAGTCAGGCGGAGTGGTCACGTGCCTGCATGCAGGGCTAATTCCTGTCGTCAGCTATGAGAGCGGAGTGGATATAGACGATTTCGGTATTATCTTGAAAGAGTGTTCTCTTGAAGAGATAAGGAACAGTGTCGGGGAGATTTCGGACCTTCCTGCCACAGAACTCGGAAGAATGGCAAGGAAAGCCTGGGAATTTGCAAGGGCGAATCACACGCGGGAAAAATTTGCACAAGAGTATAGGAAAGCTGCAATCGAAATTCTAAAAACGCATATGCGTGAGAGATAAACATGCCGAATGAACCGGGCAAAAGGCATTTGCGTCCGTATAGGCGCGCCTGCTGTGGCGCACAAAGTTATAAGTGAAAGCTGATTTTTAGTTTAATTCCTTGAATAACGGATGACGAGGCTGCGCCTGAATAAGGGCAAGTTTATTCAGAGATGTCCAATAATCGGTGTATTTTTTTACAAAATTATAGTGGCACCTTAAGAAATGAATAGCTTCTTACAGCAATTATTGCGTTGTCCATTTTGTCATGGGAAATTTCAGATAACTGGAACTAACCAGACATCGACTGAAGCAGGATATGGCATTTTGACTTGCTATTGTAGTTCTTTTCCAGTTGTGGCTGGCATTCCCATTATACAGAAGGGGAAAAACATCGACAACATTGTTTCTCTAATCAAGGCCGGTCAAAACCTTGAGGCATTGCTCACTTTAATGCCACTCAGAGACTTCTCTATCCCGCCAATCTTCAGGATCTTTGCGCTCCTACCTGGCAGAGTTTATTCCTGGTTTAATAAAATGTTATATGAAAAGGCGTCAAAGGAATGGCATAAGAAATCATCGCTCTTATTAATCGATCAAAAGACTAAAACCACAGCTTGTGATCTTCTTAAATTTTACATGCATAACAAAGAACACTATTACTATTTTGCCTTTAGGTTCGGTCAGCCTCGTCATTTGGTGGCTTTATCATTTGCTACCCTCATCCAACGTCCAGGTAAACCAGTCCTTGACCTTTCTTGTGGCTGCGGCCACATTACTCGCAATCTGGTATATCGGGCGAAAGACTCACAGGTTATAGGGATTGACAGGTTTTTCCTGGGACTCTATATTGCAAAAAAATGGATTGCGCCTGAGGCAGAATATGTTTGCTGTCCATCAGATACAGCATTACCTTTTCCCGATGGATTATTCTCTGCAATAATGTGTTCAGATGCATTCCATTATTTTATTAACAAGGCAGCTGCTGTTAATGAGCTAAAACGTCTGATACAAAATGAAGGACACATACTGTTAGCTTGGGTTCGTAACGCACGCGAAAGTAGTGATGGTTCACCGTTACCTCCGGAGGGCTATCAGAATCTGGTAGCCGATATGCCCCATCGTCTTGTAAGTGACAGAGAAATCTTGTCCCGCTACCTAAAAGGGCAGGGACCACCTCTTGCGCAAGCAACTGATATAAAGTATTTTCACAGAGAGCCTACATTATCGATTGTCGCTTCATATAAGCCAGAGATTTTTCGTAATTACGGAGCTTTTGATGAGTGGCCCCATGCGAAGGGATGGCTGAGGTTAAACCCTCTTTATATACAAGAAGAAGGTGATGCCAGTCATATTTTCATTCGTAGATTTCCTTCACGATCTTATGAAGAAGAACATAGCGAAAGCAAAAACTATCTTCCTGAAAGAATTGAGATATATCCAAAATTATTGAATGATCTTGAAAATGGGGAATTTACATCAGACATGGAAAATTTGATAAAACAGTGCGTTTTATTGGATATACCTGATATGTATATCTAACATCCTGATTGATGGATTAGCAAAGGTACAGGTAATAAGAGAGTGAAGCTCAGTGTTATCATTCCCTGCCTTAACGCTGAGGCCACTATTGCCACTCAACTTGAGGCACTTGCCGGTCAGCATTGGTCTGAGCCATGGGAAGTCATTATTTCCGATAATGGCTCAACTGACAATTCTATAGCGATTGCGCGCCGGTTCACGGGAAGGCTGCCTAATCTGCGCATAATTGACTCCTCTGCAAAGAAAGGAGCTTCATATTATGCTCGCAATGTAGGCGTGCAGGCTTCAACCGCTGAAGCGATAGCTTTTTGTGATGCCGATGACGAGGTCGCGCCCGGATGGATAGCAAGGATAGGAGAGGCATTGTCGCACTATGATGTGGTATACGGTCAAATGTGTTTCGATAAGTTTAACAGCCCCGAGCAGGCTGAGCATTTGTCACGCCTGTGGAAAGACGGACTTTACAGAGAGCAATTTTTGCCGCACGGAGGTGGCGGCAACACTGGCATAAAGCTTTCAGTTCACGAGGCGATTGGCGGTTTTGATGAAAGCCTGCCGCGATTCGCAGATGCCGATTATTATTGGCGACTTCAACTTGAGGGATACAAACTCCACTATGTGCCGGAAGCAATTTATCAATACCGTTTAGGCCGGGTAAACCCTTCTTTACTTTATCTGTACCGTCGCGGCCGGACTGCGGTAGCATCTGACTACTGGCTGTATAAGAAATATAGACCCTTAGGAGTCAAGAAGGAGATGGTTCTGCCTCCTCACAGTTCTTTGATGAGATCCTTAATAACATGGCTACATCTCCTGAAAAAGATGCCCTATGCATATTTAAGAAGCAGTGAGACAAGATCTGCATGGATGCGGCAGTTTATGATGCAGACCGGTAACGCGGTAGGACAATTCCAGGGCAGGCTTACTAATCCGTGCAAGCCGTACTCTTCCTCCGAAAAAAGCTTTCGCCTGGATAACATGGAATCTATCAGGCATTAAAAACCAATCAAACGGTGTCGTTCCCGGATTTTCTTATTTAAGGAATGAGATTCCTTAATACAAATGCTTGGTCTCCACTGATCTGTTCACAGTAGACTGATGTGATCAAACAATACGGTATCAGAATCAAAAAAAAATTTTTTAATCCCCTATTTTTAAGATTCCTGGGAACTATTACCCACGTGCATACTGAGGAGCCAGTAGCTGCTCTCACATTTGATGACGGACCACATCCTGTTTATACGCCAAATCTTCTTAAACTCCTGGATAAGTATCAAGCTCGCGCAACTTTCTTTATGGTTGGAGAGGCAGCACAAAAACAGCAGGAGATTGTCGAGATGGTCGCACAAGCCGGCCACGCGATAGGTATTCACTCATGGGATCATTCTTCTTTTTCGCTTATCGGAGGTCGGGAGCGACGACGGCAACTACTTACATGCAAACATATATTGGGACCAAATGGGCAAAAAATGTTTCGGCCGCCATGGGGAAGGCAAAGCGTGGCATCTCGCTTTGATGCTCTGCTACTAGGATATAAAGTCATAGCCTGGAACGTTGTTGCAGAGGATTGGCTCGATTTGAAACCGGGCACTATGGCCGAACGATTAATAAGAGACATTAGACCGGGGAGCATTATCCTTCTTCATGATGCCATCTACCGTAGTGTTTTAGCTAAACCGCAATATGACCGTTCAGCGATGCTTGAAGCGCTCGACATTACCCTAAGACGGGTCGGCAATCAAATGCGCTTCATTACCGTACAGGAGTTGCTTCAATTTGGACGTCCGGCCTTGCAGGAATGGTTTTACAGATAGGCAAGTTTTAAGACCAGGTATTGGTTCCATTGCGAATCAAAGGTAGAAATCATGCAGCACGATAAAGTAATTGTTCAAGGAGGGAAAGATGCAATACGGTAAATTTACTCGGAGGATGTCACTTCAATTCCTGTTTTTGGTGATCATATTGGGCTGCCAGGCGTTGGCTTACGCTCAAACTGAGAGTTGCCCTGATAGTATGTCTCACTACTGGAAACTTGATGAAACCGGTCCGCCATATGCAGATTTTTATGGAACCGATAATGCAACTTGCACAAACTGTCCGACTGCGACGACGGGCATTGTAAGCGGTGCACAGCAGTTTACTGCCGCCTCCAGTGTGAATGCTGCCGATGACAATACCTTTGACTGGGGTGTATCTGACAGTTTCTCAATAGAGTTCTGGATGAAAACAGACCCCGCAAGTACCTGTTCAGGAAACCAGGTAATAGTGGGCAGGAAAAATAGTCCAAGTGGCCTGCTATGGGTAGGTTGTGCGGATGGAGGCGCAGCTGCATTCGAATTATATGACAGTAATGGAACTGGTACGGGTATTACCGGAAGCAAGGATCTAACCGATGGCAACTGGCACCATATTGTTGCAGTAAGAGACGCCAGCGCGAATCAAAATCTCATATATGTTGATGGAATTTTAGAGAATTCGAAATCAGCAACTTACTTAAGCGGCTTTGATTTTTCCGTACCATTAAACATAGGATGGTTAAACTTAGCTTCTGGCTTTCATTTTCTTGGAACAATAGATGAAGTAGCCTTGTACAATAAGGCACTTTCTGATATTGAAATTCGATCACACTATTATCTTACGAGAGGTTATTGCGATATGTGTTCAACTCCTGTAAAGATCATGCCACTTGGCGATTCAATAACCCATGGATATAATGGTCAAATAACAGATAATGACTATATGGCGTCATATCGTCGACAACTCTACTTTGATTTGGTAGGAGGAGGTTATAATGTTGACTTTGTCGGCAGCTTGCAATCCGGAGTATTGTTAAATCCTCAATTTGATATTGATCACGAAGGGCATGATGGTTACTCGGCACATATGATAGCTAACGACCTGAATATTGAGGGCGTGGGTGATTGCAGGAATAATTGTGTGACTGAATGGTTATCTGCTAATCCTGCCGATGTAATACTGCTTCACATCGGGACGAATGATTTCGATGCAGTGGCAAGCGCTGATGACGTTGCGGCAATACTTGATAAAGTTGATAGCTATAACAAAAATATAACCGTTTTATTAGCGCGTATAATTAACTGGAAGACATATAATCCTGCGGTGACGGATTTTAATAATGCTGTAATAGCAATGGCCCAATCCCGCATAGCCACCAAAGGCGATAAAATCATTATTGTCAACGAGGAAAATGCTCTTACTTATCCAGATGATATGAATGGTACTCTTCATCCTACTCAAGCGGGTTACGACAAAATGGCTAATCCATGGTTCAACGCATTGATTACCTTTTTACCCATATGTGAAGATGTAGCTCCTATGATTATCTCAACTCCACCCATTTCGGTAGCATCTGGTCAGCCTTACATTTACGATGTAAACGCGATCGGAAAACCAGCACCTACCTACAGCTTAGCGACAACTCCTCCTGGAATGACAATAAATACCGGCACAGGGCTTATTGAATGGACGCCGAACGCAACAGGCTCTTATGACGTTACTGTTCAGGCCAGCAACGGGATAGGATTCCCTGCTACTCAGAGCTTTACCATCAAGGTATTATCTTGTTCTTCAGGCATGATCCACTATTGGAGTCTGGATGAGACCGCCTCACCCTACATAGATCTTTACGGAGACGATAATGCTACTTGCGAAAGCTGTCCAAGTCCGACAACTGGTTTCATCAACGGTGCCCAGCAGTTTACTTCGACGAGCCGGGTTAATGTATTCGATGACGGCACGTTCAATTGGGGTGCGACTGACAGTTTCTCAATAGAATTCTGGATGAAGACGGACAGTGCGAGCACCTGTTCAGGAAACCAGGTCATTGTGGGTAGGAAAGAGAATCCAACTGGCCTGATGTGGGTAGGTTGTTCGGATGGAGGTCAAGCTACATTCGAGTTATGGGACAAAAACGGAAATGGTGGGGGCATTACCGGAACCAAGGATCTAACCGATGGCAACTGGCACCATATTGTTGCAGTAAGAGACGCCAGCGCGAATCAAAATCTCATATATGTAGATGGAATTTTAGAGAATTCAGAACCAGCGACCTACTCAACTGGCTTTGACTTTTCTGTACCATTAAACATGGGTTGGTTAAACCTTAGCTCTGGATATCACTTTGCAGGGACAATTGACGAAGTGGCCTTATACAATAAGGCACTGTCTGACATGGAGATTCTGCAACATTACGACCATGGGTTAGAGGGGTACGGATATTGTAATACTACACATACAGTTACCCCATCAGCAGGAGCAAACGGAAGTATTGATCCATTTACTCCACAAACAGTGAACCACGGATCAACTATATCATTCACCGTAACACCAAACACTGGTAATCACACAGTGTCTGTGAGTGGTTGTGGTGGAACATGGACAGGAACAAACCCTTATACCACCGGGCCAATCACAGCTAATTGCACAGTAACAGCAACCTTTGCGGTTAACACCTACGCTGTTACTCCGTCAGTTGTCGGTGGAAGTATTGAACCGTCCACTCCACAAACAGTGAATTATGGGTCAACCACCTCATTCACGGTAACGCCAAACACCGGGTATCACACAGAGTCTGTTACGGGTACTTGCGGAGGAACATTGACAGGGAACACATACACGACTGCTCTGATTACAGGGAATTGTACTGTCATTGCAACCTTTGCTCCCTATACTGCTGTGAAATTACTTGCACCTAATGGTGGGGAGATAATCCCTTCAGGGCGGCCGGACTATCCTATAAGTTGGGAAGCACCACCAGAGGCAGTGAGTTTTAATCTGACGTATTCGTTGGACAATGGGCTCACATGGATACCGATAGCGAGTAATGTCCCGGGCGCAAGCTACAATAGCTATAACTGGTCTGTGCCTAAGCCATGGGGCAATACAAAGGCATGTCTTGTGAAAGTGAAAGGTTTCGATAGTTCTAATGGAAAAGTTGGTGTGGCTATATCGGCACTATTCACGATAGAGGTAGTAAAGGTGGAATTGCCAAATGGAGGAGAGACTTGGAAAGTAGGCGAAACTCACGATATCACATGGACAACAAATGGCACGAAGAAACCAGTAGCAAAGGTAAAACGTTATTACACAAAAGATGGAGGAATAACGTGGGTTCTTATAGATAAACTGACGGATCCTGCATATTTGACCGAAGGTACCCACAGTTATCCTTGTCCAGTGCCAACTGTAGGCAAAACAAAAAACCAGTGCAAAGTAAAGGTCGAGTTAATAGATGCTCTTGGTAACATATTAGGTACGGACAAGAGTGACGATTACTTTACGATAGAAGGGCCGGTTAAACTAACATCACCAAATGGGCAAGAGGTCCTTACACCTGGTACACATACCATAACATGGACAACTGATATCACGGATGGGGTAGAGAAGGTAAAACTGTTCTACACAAAGAATGATGGACTAACGTGGATTCCTATAAAAGCTCTCACAGAACTTGAATATTTAACCAAAGGTCCTCACAGTTATGATGAGTGGACAGTGCCGGAGGTGGATAAGACCAAGTGTAAGGTAAGGGTTGAGCTGAGAGATGCGGTTGGCAACATATTGGGTCAAGATGAAAGTGACGATTACTTTACAATCAAGCCGTAAGTGGTAAGCAAATTAAAGGGGGACTGGATAGTGTTCAGCCCCTTCCTAAATTATTTAAAACAATTAATACCCAGATCCAGCGATAACAATAAAATACGGGTGATTTGTATGTCATTGCGAGCACCCGAAGGGTGCAGTAATCAGACTTTCATCGTTCCATTCAGTGACGATGCAGTTCTCTACATCTCTGCCGATAAGGGACGTAAATAATAACGCATTGTTCAGGGTTTCATGCTTATCAAAAGATTATTCAGGAAATTAATTACAAAGTTAGGCGTTTTACTCTATGAGGCAAATGGCGATGTAGCCTATGCAACTTTACCAAAATTTGGAAACAATCCGAAAAGTTTAACAATCGAATTGCCGAGAAGGATTATAAATCCAGAGTATATGTTTCTTGGTGATAACATATGGATAGGGCCGGGTTCTTTTCTTATCGCAATAACCCATTATCCGGGTATCTCAATGAAACATCCGGAAAAACCACAGAGTACACAAAATTTCACTCCGAGAATCTCTATTGGTAATAGGGTAACATCCACTGGGAATCTGCAAATAGCAGCAATGAGTGAGATTGCCATAGAAGATGATGTGATGTTCGCCTCAAATATAAATATTACAGATGGTTTGCATGGATATGAAAATGCAAATGAACCTTATAAATATCAGAAAATGTTCAGAATTGCACCTATACATATCAAAAGAGGTTGCTGGATTGGTCAAAACGTTGTAATATTGCCAGGCGTTACGATTGGTGAATTTTCGTTAATAGGAGCTAATAGTGTTGTAACTGAAAGTATACCAGATAGGTGTATCGCAGTTGGTGCACCTGCTAAAGTTATTAAAACGTGGGAAGAAAATGCTCAAAGATGGGTTTCAAAAAATGATTGACAAAACATATCCACTAGTTTCAATTGCTATACCTACATATAACCGGGCCGATGCTTATTTAAAATATGCTATTCAGAGTGCAATTAATCAAACTTATAAAAAAATAGAAATTATAATCTCTGATAATTGTTCGATTGATAATACAGAAACGGTTGCTAAGGAGTTTACCGATCCTCGCATCCGGTATTTTAGACAGGGAAAAAATATTGGTGCGAATAATAATTTCAATTTTTGCCTTGAACAAGCAAAAGGCGACTATTTTTTGTTGCTTCAAGACGATGACGTCATTGATAATGACTTTATTGAGAGCTGTATAAACGCTGCTGGGTACAAAACTGACATCGGCATTATAAGAACCGGAACTCGATTGATTGATTCTCAGGGAAAAGTGCTTTCTGAAATACCTAATATGGTTGAAGGAATGTCAACTGAACATTTCTTTAGAGGATGGTTTGCCGGTAAGACATCATTGTATCTGTGCAGTACTTTATTTAACACTGAGAGGTTAAGAGAAATTGGTGGTTTTCAATCAAAACACAATCTTTTTCAAGATGTTATAGCAGAGGTTCAATTAGCTGCTAGGTTTTGTAGAGTAGATGTTCAGGATGTCAAAGCAAGTTTCCGTAAACATCCCTCTGAAATGACTTTGGCAGCAAAAGTGGGTAATTGGTGTGAGGATTCCCTCATTTTATTAGATTTAATCTGTGAATTGGTTTCGGAAGAAAGTAAAAGAATGGTGAGGGATGAGGGAACGCGATTCTTCTCTAAAATTAATTATAGTAGAGCCAGCAAAGTTAGATCACCCATAAAGCTGTTTTTTTCTTTTTTAACTGTTTTCAAGAAGTTTAATTATCGCTATCCCCCTTCTAAAGATCATCTTCTCTCTCCTCTCTATCAGGTGCTTTATGGGACGCCGATATATTATGGAATGCGGTTTATAAAAAGAAAAATAGAACGGTTGCTGGCTAATGTTAATTGATGAATTAAAGTCACAATTTGAGTAAAAGAAATTCTATACAACAAGAATATGAAAATCGCCTTCCTTGTTAACCAGTTTCCGCGCTTATCTGAAACCTTTATATTGAATCAAATAACAGGCCTGATAGACCGTGGGCATGAGATTGACATCTTTTCATATAAACCAGCGGACATCATTAAAATTCATCCAGATGTTGAAAAATATGATCTATTAAAAAGGACGTACTATTATGAAACAATGCCGAAAAATAAATTCTTGCGAGTTATAAAAGGTATTTACCCCATAATGATAAATTTTCATAAGAAACCAATGGTAATATTGAGATCTCTAAATGTCTTAAAATATGGAAAAGAAGCAGCCTCTTTAGGGTTATTATATAAAATTATTCCAATACTTGATAAAAACCCATATGATATTATCCATTGCCATTTTGGACCCAATGGTAAATTAGGGATCCTGCTTAAAGAGATTGGAGCTATAAGTGGTAAATGTATAACTTCATTCCATGGTTATGACATGTCAGATTATATAAGATCACATGGTAATCATACTTATGACCACCTTTTTAAGAAAGGAGACCTGTTTCTGCCTATAAGTGAAAGATGGAAGGAAGAGTTGATTAGATTAGGGTGTAGTGGACAAAAAATTATTGTCCACAGAATGGGAATAGATACTGATAACTTCACTTTCCGCGCGCGTATCCATAGGAAAGATGGCAGAGTGAAGTTATTAACAATCGCTCGTCTTGTTGAAAAAAAAGGTGTGCAATATGGTATTCAAGCAGTTGCAAAAGTGCTTAAGAAGTATCCCGGGATTGAATACAGGATAGTTGGTGACGGTCCCTTAAAAAACACTCTGGAGCATCTGATAAAAGAATTAAATATAAATAATAACGTTACACTCCTTGGATGGAAGCAACAGGAAGAAATTATAGAATTGATAAAAGAATCGGACATTTTGTTAGCCCCGAGTGTGACGGGCAAAAATGGTGATCAGGAGGGAATTCCGGTAGCACTCATGGAGGCATTAGCACAAGGCTTACCAGTATTGAGTACTTACCACAGTGGAATCCCCGAGTTGGTACAAGAAGGGAGGTCTGGTTTTCTCATTCCGGAACGTGATGTAGAGGCACTGGCTGACAGGTTAAATTTCCTCATAGATCATCCTGAAATATGGTTCGAAATGGGAAAAGAAGGAAGAAAACATGTAGAAG
>Ga0129298_10000053_pt1 | contig 34387 bp, 39 predicted proteins | sample I19B2metaG_FD_94707 | JGI IMG/M metagenome (GOLD analysis project Ga0129298, IMG submission 94707) | Lake sediment bacterial and archeal communities from Gulf of Boni, Indonesia to study Microbial Dark Matter (Phase II) - ​I19B2 metaG | ecosystem: Environmental > Aquatic > Freshwater > Lake >... | reverse complement strand
TTGGTACCGGAGGCCGGACTCGAACCGGCATGCAGTTGCCTGCGGCAGATTTTGAGTCTGCTGTGTCTACCATTTCACCACTCCGGCAGGGAGATTGGAGTATATGCAAACAGCCCCCCTACGTCAAGGGGTAAAGCCGGGGAGAGGGGACAACTGGTGCCCGGTGGCATCCAGAAAAGAGGGGGTTCTGCAGAAGCGCTCCTAAGTCGGCAACGAAAGAAGGGTTAGCGCCGGCAGGCAATAACCCTTCCTGGATTCAATTATTTATTAGCCGGAGCTCTTACCTGCTCCCCCTAGAGTCTCCATCGGGAGCGATCTCCCTGATTGCAGACCATGACTTCCTGTTAATCACGGACCGCAAATGGGCAAACGTTTCATGGTTCAACGGAACGAACCTCACCCCCATGCCCATAGAACTGTTTCTCACGACAACACCGTTTAGGGTTATCGTCGACCCTCTCGACATGCTGGGCATCTCCATGGATATCAGCACCGCATCGCCGACCGGAAGGCGCTGACTAGCCGTCACAAACATGCCGCCTAGGCTGATATTGGCCGTCATCCCCTCAACCGCCTGGTTGCCAGCCATGACCATGGCACGGGAAACGAAACTGATCCTCTTGTAATTTCTGTTTTGCATGGGCACCCCCCAAGAAAATAATTTTACCAATGCCCAGAGAACTGTCCAATTTTATCATATACACTCACCCCTTGTTTTCCAAGAGCCGGAGTGCCTACCCCTCTTATCGGCAGGAGATCGAAAAAAAACAGGGGGTCATCCAAATATTGGCTGACCCCCTGCTGTATATGGCGGAGAGGGAGGGATTTGAACCCCCGGTGGGTTGCCCCACACCTGATTTCGAGTCCCGCCCAGGAGTTAACTCCCCACGAAAAACCGCAACTACTCACGGCCGTTCGCAATCAAATTTCTATATATATTACAGCATATTAGCTCAGCTGTCCAGTCATTGTTATCTGTTATAGTAATTTGTCACGTGATGCCCTTGCTGATTCTCAAGTGTACCAAAATTGTACCACGGCATTCATCTGATTAGCGCGGATCGGGAAGGATATTTCGGCTTTTTGAAATAGCCTTCTCGACCGCATCACGTTCCGTCAGGAGCGTGAATTCAACGCAAGCCAAGATGATCACATACCCTCCCCACTTTAACCAATTGGTTGTGGGACTGGCAGAGCAACTCACATCATAAACGATAATCAAACAACGACGTGGGACTTTTGGGACTGGACCAGCGTAGATATTGCCGGTGGGTATTTTAGGGATGTTTTGGGGAGGGTCTTGTATCAGGCGAATTGGATTATCATCCTGCAGTTCTGAGTCGTACTTGGCTCTGGACCTCCATGACCATGAAATCGATTAGAACAGTGGCATATGGTTTCGGTTTATTCGAGCCAGGTGAAATACGAGCATTGTTACGACAATAGGATACGTGCCCGTCTTGCACTTTTTCCTGGCTGATTGAATCCTCACAACAGGCCACTTTCGACAAACGACAGATAGCTCTCTCCCACGATGATGTGGTCAAGCACCCTGATCCCGAGCAAATCACCTGCTTCTTTTAGACGCCTGGTCATCTCCCGGTCCTCACGGCTCGGTGTTGGGTCTCCTGACGGATGGTTATGAATCAGGACGATTGCTGCTGCACTCGAAAGCAGTGTTGTTTTGAATACCTCCCTCGGATGAACAATGCTCTGGTTAAGACTGCCAACCGATACCTCTTCCATACAAACGATACGGTTCTTGCCATCCAGGTGTAATGTCAGAAAATACTCCTTGGTCTCCTGATTCAAAAAGCTGAAGGTCTGGAATATTTGCTGCGGCGACGTGAACCTGTTACTGGGTGGCAGGTAGTTGGCTATTTCCTCCCTGATCGTCAGCGTGTCGAATACTGCCTTGATCCGCTTGATCCTGATGCTCCTTGGTTTATCTGGTACTTCCTCGGGTCCGAACAGGGTATTTATGGTCATGATGTAATCTCCTTTCACAAATGGAATAGGCAGGCTTAATTTGCCTGCCCGCTCTGGTTGATAGTGTTGCTGATGTATAATGGCGATGACTGGAAACGCTGGCTTCAAATTAGGAAAGGTTGGTTGTTGTCATCCAGACCAACGGAATAGCCATGGATCGTCCGGTTTCCGCCCCGTGGTCCGATGATGATCGCGTAACCGAGAAGCCGACCTTCGTCCTCGAAGAAACGATGCAGAACAATCTCTCCGTCCGTGAACTGTCGGATGATCTTCACCTGTGAATTGGTACTACTGATGTCGGCAATGAAGCGCTTCTTCTGCTTCGCGCTGAAAAACCTTATCTGTTGTCCTTCGAGCGTCACATAGGTCTTGTCGTGCAGCTCCCGGCAGAGGGCATCCCATTCCCACCGGTTCAGCTTCCGGACTTCCCTGTTCAGCCGCCATGCTTCCAGTTCGATCTTGCGGAACGTGTCCTTGCCCTGGTGATAGCCGAAAGAGGCAGACCGCCTGATCACTCCTTCAATCACATAGTCGTAGCGCCATTCGTTGAATGCGGAAATGAATTGCTGTGGTGACACATAGACGTACTTGCTCAGGTTCATAAGGTTATCCTCCCGTTGGTAGTTTCGTAGATCTCCCAGGACTTGCATTCTCCCTCGTGGTAACAGCTACCGTTCTCCATCATACTGTCCGGACAACCGACACAGGGATAACAGCCTCCAAAGGCAATGCCTGTCTGGTTAAGGCCGAATGGCAGATGATCCACGGCATAGGACACCTGCTGTTCCCAGTTGATACGACTGACTGCCCTCCTGACGATGGAGAAGATCTCCTTCAACTCGTGGTTGGTAACTGTCTCGAAGTCCACTTCGTTGCTGATAGCCCTCAAAAGCTGTTCGCTGGTGATGCTGAAGACGATCTCCTCGGGCTCAATGCGCAACTCTGCTAGTCTGATGCTGACCTGTGACATGGGTATCCTCCTGGTTGATAGATTCTGGCCGTATGCCAGTGACTGCTGGTGATGTGGTTTCTGCTAGACTGTGTAGTGGTGTAGTGAGGTGATGACGATGAAACTGCTCAGGACAAAGGTGTGGAGCTGGCTGGATATCGGACTGCTGAAGTGGAGCTGCATCCTGCTGGGGATGGTGGCGGGGATATATCTTGCCGACGTGCTGAGACCCTACGTGATGGTGTTACTGGTGATTGCTCTACTGTGTGTAGTCAAGCCTGCGGTGGACTACTTCAGGGAATGATTAATGGAAGGCTATTGCTGAGGCGAGATGTGTCACTGAGGGGTGACGTGGAAGAGTGTATCAGGCCGGTTCTTCTTCGTTGAATGTTCTTCCAAGTATGTGGTCTGCAGCTGCCTGGGCCCTTGCTGCTGCTACCACAATTGCCTTCTTGTCTTGTCGGAGAACCGAAAGCCATCCGTCTATGTAGGATGCGCTCTGCTCAATGGTTTCATTACTGATACCGGCTACAGCGCAGAGCATAGAAGCTGCCAGGTCAGCGCATACCTCCTCAGAAGAGTAGTCCTCTGATCCGAACTCAATACGCTCTATCACCTCTTTACGTGCAAGACGATGCTTGGCTCCAGTGCTGTGCGACAGTTCATGGAAAAGCACATGATAGAAGTCTGGGCTGGTGTTGAAGGTATGTTCATGTGGCATCTGCACTCTGTCCTCCGAAACGCTATAGAAGGCACGATTACCGCCATAATGAATCTCCGGCCTGTTCTTGTAGCCAGCGATAATCTGCTCGGCTCTTTCTATGGGGTTGAATGGGTTTACAACCTCTTCAGGATCGGGAGGGATTGGTATTCCTTCGCACTGCTCGACCGAGAACAGATGATACTGCCTCAGCAAAGGAATTCTTCCGGTAGCTTTGGTTTCTTCCTCCTGCTCATGGTTATGTGCATCGAGCATTTTCCAGAAGATGACAGGTGTTGACTTCTCGCCACGCTTGACATGACCGCCAAGGGATTCCGCTTGTCTGTAGGTAAGCCAATAGGGGCTGGCATAGGGCATTGCTGAGAGGAGGAAGATATTCACTCCCCGGTACTCCTTCTTAGTGATAAGATTCCTGGGCATGCCACTACCTGCCGCCCATGTCTTCCTCCAGGGAATCGTTCCCTTCTCCAGCAGTGCGACAATCTTCTCGGTGACAATTTGATACACGTCCATGACAAACCTCCTTTGTGAAACGACAAAAGACGCCGATCCTTGGAGGATGAGCGTCTTCGATTGAGTACGACGGAAATGATGGTTGAATTACTGCCTAAATGCTTGCTGCAACGAAATGCTTTTCCAGCCAGGCCTGTACATCACTTGTACGGTAGCGGCACGACCGACCGATCTTTATGTATGGGATGCCCGTACCCTTGAAGCGACTCATCTCCAGCCACGCCTCCGACATGCCGATCCACTCGGCAACTTCCTTCTGAGTCAGCAATCTGTCGAACTGTTCTTTCATGACAAACCTCCTGTGACTTACCTGGTGTCTGGCTTCTTCGAGTGGCCGGACTGGTAGCCAAGGCAATAAAAAAGGCGTGACTTTATTGTCACGCCTTATTGAGATAACTTGATTTCAGAGATTATTTTATTGATATTTAGTGAGGCGGGGTTCCTAATTTAAGGTTTTGGGTCCCATATTCAAGATCATCTACTGCAGACTCCTGTTTACACTTTTATCAATCGTCTACAAGTTAAGTGTATTGGCTGCAATAATTAAAATACTATTCAAATAGTCTGTGAGTTTTTTATTGTTTTGACAAGTATGCACTTTCAAATGAATCCAAAGCTGTATTTGCAAGCATTATTGGTGTTAATGTCCCGGAATGATCATACATCTTTGAGTCATACGCACAAGCATTTAATATTTCGAGTAGTTTTTCTTGAAGATACGGGTTCCATAAGTTTTCAGAAATTGTTTGAGCCTCAATTACATCGCATAATACTTTGATATTTGTGAATGTAAGTATGCAATCAATATCTGTATTTTTTGTTGAATTAAGGATTTCTCTTATTACTTTGCAAGTTAACAATACATCTACAGGTGGGTTCATTTTAGCTCTCCTATTGTATTAGTTTACTTAACATAACTCATTCAGTATACATTTGTAAACGTGCATGACATTTTTATGGTTGCAATGGAGGGGATGGGGTTCCGGTTTTGTCGAAATACGTTTTCCACTTTCAATTACGAAGGAGGGATGCCTATAATGTTTTGATTTTATCAAGTACCTAAGGCGAAATAGTGCAAATTGCTTGAAACCTGGGTAAGAACCAATGCTTATTTCTGGCAACTTTTACAAAAATATATTGATCTTCGCATGACACGTTTATATTGAATCTGAGTTCCACATATTGTGCATGGCCGCCCACTTCTGTTATAAACTGAGAATTTCTGTGGGAAATGGCCATTCTTTTCAGTACCATCTCGAAAATCAATCATAGTCCCGCCTAATTTAATAGACGTTGCTAATACTAACTTTATTGCCACTACCAAGTTTTTGTAACGGACTTTTGAAATGCGTCCAGCTGGAATAGATGGATGAATCCCCGCATGGAAGAGTGCTTCATTGGCGTAAATATTGCCTATTCCTGCTACTACTTGTTGATCAAGGAGGAATTTTTTAACGATAATTTTGCGCCCTCGACTTTTTTGATACAGATAGTTGCCATCAAACTCTTCTGAAAGTGGTTCAGGCCCCATCTGCTCAATAAACTTATGTTCCAGGTTGGAATCCACCCAAAAAACGGAACCAAATCGACGCGCGTCATTTAATCGCAGAACAACTTCATCAATGAATACAATATCAAGGTGATCATGCTTTTCTGGTGTGCAAGTAGTTGTGACTATTCTCAATTGTCCGGTCATTCCTAAATGGATTAACAAAATACCAGATTGACATTTTAGTAAGAGGTATTTGCCTCTTCGTTCTACTGAATTTATGGTTTCACCCGGTAATATTGAGAAAATATCCGGTGATATTGGCCAGCGTAAATTAGTAGAATATGCTACGATACGCTTTATAGTATTACTATTAATATAATTTGAAATTCCTATGCGTGTTACTTCAACTTCTGGCAATTCAGGCAAAATCAACTCCAAGCCAAAAATATTAGTTACCTGCAACTACTCATATTAACTATCTTTATTGTTACTGCCGTTATTACTACCTACCGGAATTTCTGCTACAGTCCACTTACCATCTTCATTGTCATTTGGAATGTGTGGAAGAATTTGACTTACTGTTCGCTGATGTAATTGCGGCGGAGTTGCAACTAGCTGCCAAATATGAAAATGATAAGCTCCACCAAATTTGAGCGCTTGTTCCCATTCATTTCGAGTGATAAAAAATCGAAGTGGTGATGCGATGGTTGATTTGACTTCAATAAGTCGGTTGACTGGCCCAAACTCACCTGGATCGTAAGATAAAATGTCATAACCTACAGTATTATCATCAATAGAAATCCAACGTGGCAGATTCGCGATTCCTAACTTTTGTAATCGTGCTAGTTCGTATTCAAGGCTTAATTTTTCTGCTTTTCTTGCTCGTTCAAGTTTATTCTGGTCATTGATAAGGCGCATTTGAGATGAAAGTTCATCCCACCATGCGACAACATCATCTGAAGGTGGTAATTCTAGAAGTCTAGCCGACCGGAAACATTGATGTTCATCTCGACTAAGTTGTTTGAGTAACTTATCGCGGCCTAGTGTAATAGATCTTGCCCAAGACATTTTTTGAGAAAGGATTACTTTTGCGATGCAACAGCGGTAAAACTCGTGAGGCACATCAATTGGTGCAGTAGAATCAACACATTCTTCTAAAAATAATGCAGCTTCGAAATCTAGCCCTCCCGCGTCCGAATCTATATTGCGAACAATTTCAACTATCTTCGTAGCTTCAAGTCCTTCAGAAATTAATGCCTGTTTTCTGATGCATAATAGTCCATCAAATGCGCCCATTGAGAATAGCCGTTCGAACGGCAACTCACTCAAAGCTCATCCTCCTCATTGGTTGAGGCTGAACATTTCCCCTCTAGTTCCTCTACAAGATCAACTAAATCCTGAAGATCAACAGAATAATCAACCGGGTCATCGGCATTTTCTTCATCAAATGCAATTTCATGAAGATCCATATCGTTGAGTAGCTCTTGCAACCCTCTTATTTTTTTTGCTAGTCGCCTACTTACGGAATAATCTACGCTACCCAGTTCGGCAGGAGCCTTGGTTCGGTAAATATATATATTTGTTTCTGTGTCTGGAGGTAGACCAAGTCGATGTATCCGGTCGATTGATTGTAGATAATGAGTAGAAACGTAACTTCTGTCGAGATATATGGCATCATGGCAAACAGTATGTAAGCTGATGCCTTCACCTGCAGCCGCAGGATTTGCGATCATTACCATACAAGAAGAATCTTTGTGAAATCTTCGTAATCGCCACTCGCGTGTGGAGATATCGTCTGGTAAACCAGAAGGTATTGCACCGTAAAGGCAAACAGGGTTCAGTTCTGCTAATAACATTTCTAATTCAAGAATTGTATCCGTAAATATAGTCCAAATGACAGTCTTCTTACCTTGAGACGCCAAGTGACGAACGTGATCAACAACAGCTTGAATTTTAGATGATGGCCCCTCATCAAGAACCGCATCGACTATACCGGAACTTATTCCCGAATAATCTTCGGTAATGCCTTTTAAGGCAAGGATAGGATTGGCTGAAAGCTGCAAAAGCCTCATTACAGAGCGACGCGCTCCCAAAAAATCAATCGAGTCGTTGCCTCCCTTAATGGCTAATGCTAACTTACGAAGTACTTCATTGCGCACGATCCCGTATAGAGCCTTCTGTCCAGGCATCATTTCAACATCTTTAAAGTGTCTCTTTGCTTTTGGCAAACCGAGTTCGCTTTTTGTTGTCCTCACATACAACTGCCCAAGTACAGCGCGAGGAGTTATCCCTCTTTGGAGCTGCAAATCTAATCCCTGCCCAGGCCAAAGAAACCCAAGTTGAGAGGCAAGGTCTTGTGGACCTTGAGGCATTGGAGTACCAGTCAAAATGTCTCTACGGGCCATTAGCGATGACACATATAGTAGGAAGGCCCCACGTTGAGAGTCTAGCCCAGCCTTCATTCGATGAGCTTCATCTAAAACTAAATGTACAGGTCGACGTGAAAAATAAGCTGAAAGCATTGACTGCTGTCTTATCATCAGGTCATAGGACATAAGGAAACGAGTTGCGCCAGATTGTAGCAAGCGCTCATTGTCCTTAGCTGATCCGTTTAGTAGGGTAAATTGTTCTGCTGATGAATTCGATTTTGAAGAATCGATGCACTCATCTACGACATCCATCCATGCGGGAAAAGAAGATTTCGGACCTACAACAAAAAAATGTTGTCCTTCTCGACGCACTAGAATATGTAGTGCAAACGTTACGGTAGTTTTGCCAGCCCCTGGCACTGAGAAATTTGCTCCATGTGGAAGCGATAACAAGTGCAACAGGTCTCGAACTTGGAAGGAGCGTAGTTCTCTCTTGGTCCTTGTAAAACCAGCCGCTTCAAGCCGAGAAAGCAACTCACCTTCATTAAGCTCTATTTTAAGCTCTGAACGCGCCGAACGAGCAAGTTTAACTTCTTCGGCAAATTGATTTGCCAGACGTTGAGATTCTCCGAGTAATTTGAACCGAAACCCGAAAGATTGTTGCTGATGCCTTGGACCAAAGTCACGAAGTATCCCAAGAATTGACGGCCACGGTAATTCTAATTGATTCTCTGCGAGCTCTCGACCATCAGGGTCATCAATTGCACGTGCTCTGAGGCGCTCCCAAATAGAGCTATCTGGCTTACCTATCAGTGACAATCGACCCGTTAGCCTTACAGAGTCATAATCGATGTTAATGGTAGGTAAAGGTTTCTCTGGGAATGTTGTCAATTGACCACTCCAACCTTTGTTGTGGTTTCCGATAGTTGATTGCGAATATTAGCCATCTTTGACTGCAGTAATTTTACCCTTTGGTCGATAGCCACTAATTGACGCTCAATAGCATCATAGGTTTCTTTTGAAGCTTTAGAGAGATCCACTTCAGCAAGCTTGGCATTAGCAGCGGATATCGCTTTTAGCGCTGCATTGCCTGATTTTTTATCTTTTTCTGATTCAATTACACTAATACAAATTTCGACTAAGGTCTCAATTGCTTCTTCTTTACGTGGATCATTTTTTAATATATCTATCAATGGTTGGTAATTAACTTGTCCGGATTCCCCTTCTAAATCAAAATCAAAACCACCTTGATCATCAAAAGATTCCATCGTCAATGTGACGCCCATATCTTCAGCTAACCTATCAAGCACATCTTCTGCGCGTTTACCAAAAGTAACATTGTAATTGTAAAGTCTTCCATCAAGCTTATCTTTGTTTTCATAAAGTGTCCATGCAATTGCCCTGCTCGCATCTTGTACCTCTGGCGGTTTGCCCTGAAGCTGACTAGGTAAATCCTTAAATACTTGCTCCCCTTCCTCTACCACACGATTGTACTGGCCCTCAGCTTTTGCCCAATCTTTGAGGTACATGTCAGCTTCTGACAATGCCTGCAGTACATTCTTTACTTCACTTACCTTTCGGCCAAGAGTTTTCGCAACAACTTCAGGTGAACCTTTAAGTTTAAGCATTGCTGAAAGCAGTTGCGCATCACCAATCCAATCATAATCAAGCTTTGTCTCAGGTCTTCCTTGAAGTATTCCTTCGATTTCAAGAATGTCACTTGGGGTTGTATCTGGTGGCAAAACTTTACAATTTACATGGCTGAAATGAGGGTAGTCACTTGGATTACGATTATACAGTTCGCGCATGGCAGCAAGACGTCTATTCCCATTTACAACAACACCTCTATGCGTAATCAACAAGGTCTCACGTTGACCCTCCCGTTGAAGTACATCAATTACTGGCACAACAGAACTAGCCTTCCCTTTTGCAGCTAGTTTAGCGAGTATTTCATGTTGTATCTGTTGGACACTTTCATTTTCTTGGCCTGATTGAAAAAAATCAAAGGGCTTTTGTTCGCGTGCTAGGAACTCAGCTTGATCACTGAATGTCCTAAAATTTTCCATTCGGTAGACAAGTAGTCCGATAGGAATTCTGATGACTTTAAGGGATGTTTTTGCACCTCGGAAATCATAGAAATCTTCCAACTCATTAGAAGCATCAACGCTCTGTTTAATTTGGGCTTCTCTTTGAGCCCGATCAAGTAATATTACCGAATAGGACATGATCCCCTCACTTAAAGGCAATTACTTCAATTGGAATTGTGATTGTTCGATTAAAAAGTTCAAGCTCCTTGATGATTCGATCCGCATTTGCAACATTACTTCCTAATAATAATGCACATTCTTTAGTGGGGAGAGCTAAAGCAGCAGCCTCGATTCTTCCGCTATGGTAAAGATGTTGAAGTTTAAGAAGGTCGTACGCAGCCCTACTGATATTTCCAGTTTGAAGATGAAATGCCATATCATCCTTTAATGCAAATACAGATAACCCTAACCCCTGGTCTATTTTTACATTTATTGCCCAGCCATCCTTTTCGAACTCATTTCTAACATATTCACGTATTTCTGAAGTACATCCTTCTCTTATCTTAATTGCAGGTGCACCAAATACATCCACAAGCCACTCTTGTAATTCTCGTCTTTCCCATTCGGCTACAGCATTATGATGGTCATAGATGTGATCAAGTCTCACTGTTGGCTCCCAGTTGGTGGTTCGTAAATTGGCATATTCATAGGCCTAGTTCGTAAGAGCCCATCAGAGAGGAGCTTCAGACGATCGTTAGCAATTTCTACATATTCCGGCATCGCATCACATCCATACGCATTACGGTCATTTTTTAGTGCAGCAACAGCTGAAGACCCTACCCCTAAATATGGATCCAATACATTGTCGCCTTCATTGGTTAAGGAAAGCACGAGTCGCTCAACCAGCCCTACTGGGAATTGGCACGGATGAGTTGTTTTCTCCACATGATTTGCTTTAACATTTGGGATATCCCATACATCAGAGGGATTTTTGCCAAGCGGATGACCGGACAAAAGGCCTTTGCTTGGCCCCTTGAAGTGCTTCTTGTTTGGGTATTTTGAAGGAATGCGCACAGGATCTAAATTAAAAGTGTAATCAGAAGATTTCGTAAACCATAGAATTGTTTCATGTCTGCCGGAGAATCGTTTTTGACAATGCAAGCCATGCCCAAACGTCCAAATAATCCGATTTCGCAATTGTAGACCATGAACTTTGAATAATGGGTATAAAACTGCATCTAGAGGGAATACTTCCCCATCCTCTACATAGTTACCTACTTGCCAACATATCGAACCCATTGGATGAAGAAGGCGAACAGCCTCAGCTATCGTTGCTGCTTGTTCTTCCTGATAGACATCAAGCGAGCGCCTCATTTCGTATTCCTTACCAAGGTTGTAGGGAGGGGATGTTACAATGAGATGCATGGAAGCAGATGGAAGGCTCCGCATGAATAACAGATTATCGGAACATTCAATTCTGCTGATTAGGGGTTTTTTGAAAGGCAATATTTTTGACGAGTTTAATGCTTTTGTCGTTCCGCGTGACATTGATGAGCCTCATATACGCAATTTTAACCACCAAGTTGGAATATACCTACGGTTAGCGACAGAAAATGTCGCTAACTTGCACTGTTTTTTTCATGGCATCAGTAACCATTTGAAGCATGCAATCTTTCACTTCTTCATCATCGACAAAATTGTTTCGTGCGCTGTCAATGGTGAGGATGGTCACATGGCCTTTATCTTTGTCGATCTGGGCAGAGACAGCATCGTTCAAGGACTTGAGGAAATCTACTGTGATGCTCTTCTCCACATCCCGTCCCCGCGCATGTATGCGGGCAAGTTCAATATCGGGGTCGCATTGCAGATAGACCACCAATGTCGGCGGCGGGAGTTCCTTTTTAATTTCCTCGTAAACAGTCATGAATGCCGCCAACTGTGAGCCTTGCAAGCCTATTTCAGCATAAGCATTATCCAAGAGAAAAGAATAATCGCAGACTATTGGTTTGCCTCCGCAAGCCTGTTTTTTAACCTGGTGATAGTGTTGCAAGGTAAAGGATATTTCGGTTTCAAAGATATATGAACCGGGATCGGTGTAGAATGCATCCCAAAATGGGTTTGTCGTAAATGATTCATAAATACAATTAAAACCAATCCTAGACAAAAGCATAGCGAAGGTAGTTTTCCCTGATGCTATACCTCCGCAGATTTCAATCCTGATGTGGTTCAAATATTTACCTATTTAGCTTGGTTATCGATATTTAGCTTTTTATTGATATTTTCCAAATTCTTTTTCATGGTCGCATTATCTTTTTCCAATTGCATTAATCTCTGACTTGAAGATGAGACGAATGAATTTGCACTACTTACAATATCATATACTTGATAAGCAAGTGCAAAAAGCGCAAATACTACTGTAATAGCACCTATTAAACTATAATTTTTAATTTTATCAATTAACTCACTTGCTTCCTTAGCACTTTTGTCTGCTTTATCTATTGTGCCAGAGAGTGAGCTTTTTACAATATTGCCCCTTGGGACATGTTTATCTATAAAATCTTGAAATTTCTTATTATTTTTCTTGCCTAAGTTTTTCTTATACGTACCAATACGTTCATATTGGTCAGTATTAAAATTTTGCCAGCTTTTATTACTACTGAGCTTAGTAAATTCAACTCCTATCAATGAACTGCCTGCCTTGAATTTATAATCATTACTCGTCAGATTATGAATCGGAATCATCAATTTCCCGCAAAACCCAGGATTGATTAGTGGCCCAGTACCCAGCAATATACCTTTATGTACATGTTCTATTTGAAGATTAAATCTCATTGCAATATAATCAGGAAGCCTGAAAACTGCATCAACAGTCACAAATGTAATTGAGTTTTTACGTAATGTTATTTCTGCATTTGGTATCAATTCTCCGTTTTCTTCATGTCCATGTTCATTCCAAAATAAATATTCACCACCTAGGTTCATTTCATATGATGCTGATTTTATATTTTCAGGGTTAAATGGGAAAATCATCCCTGTTTTTCTTACGTAATCTAGAATATCAGCTGCATTCAACAATGCAGGATCTATTTTAGGAAACGGATCAATATTTTTATGCCTATTATATCTTATTTCAGCGACTTCATCGCTTTCAGCAAACAATAATTCATTTGTCATATGGCACCGAGTCATGCTCTTTTTTTAAATTATATTCAGTGCAGTTGTTTTTTATAATACTTAACCTATCAAAACCTAAATAGTCTATTTTCCTGTTAGCGTATTGCTCAATTGCTCTTATGAAATCATATATTTTATCGCTGTAGACATTACATGTTACTTCATGATCTAAGTAATCAATATGATTCAAAACAATTTTAGTTGGGTTATTTACTTCTATGGCAGCAACCAATAAACTCATGTCTATGTGCCCAACCCGTCTTAATGTCTTAGTTACAGAAGTGAACTCTTCTATTTTATGTTGTTGCCCGCAGTTTTTTGTGACAACTGACCAATCTATTTCGTTAGTTAACGGCCCAGAATTCCCACCAACACGAATTGGATATGTTCTAATAACTAATACAATATCATCGACATCCAAAGGACTAAGTCCAGCTTCTGAAACAAATGCTGAGGCTGAGGTATCACGACTCGTTGCAAATGGATAATGCGGGGTATGTAGTAAAGACAATCCAAATCCTTGCGTTCCTTCAACGATAATTCGCTCTCCATTAGACAAAAGGTTACGCATGTAAGGCACAACCGGCATCACAAACGGTTTCAAGCGTTCATCATCTCTAGCCAAACGCACACTACCATCACGACTAATTCTTCTAATTACAGCAGCACCAGTACCACTCTGGGTAGAACCGATGGAACTGCGTAGAGTACTGTTCATTTCGGTCGTGATTTCATCCCTTGTTACAACAACAGCATTTGGATCAATCAGTAATCGATCGGCAGTCAACCCTGTACGATCAATCTCGTCAAATAGGATATCGACATCAATGTAGCTACCAGCTCCCAAGATACACATTACGTCTGGCAAAATGGATGGTGTAGGAAGATGGCGTAAAATTAAAGCATTGCCTAATGGATCAATAACCGTGTGCCCTGAGTTGGAGCCGCCAACTCGCACAGCTGCTTTTGCGTTCATTTCGCGTGCAAGATAATGTGCAACTTTTCCTTTGCCTTCTCCACCAAACTGCCCACCCACCACAACCGTTACCGGCATATTGACTCCTATTTATTCCTGGCCAAAGTAGCTATTGAGCTTTTAAGTACATCCAAATCTCCGTCGTTACTTATGGTGACATGAGCAAGGTGCTGCAACTTTTCAATTTCCATTTCGACATGGTGGTTACATGCTTTAGTGAATTCATCTACTGTAAACCCATTGGAAATGTACCGTTGCGCCCTAATATCTTCCGATGAATTTATATGTACATGTACAAATGCTGGCCCAAAAGCCTCCACCATAAAAGCATGGTCTTCAGGATGGCGCAGACCGTCAATCACAAGGTTCCCTTTTTCAGGAAGTATCTTGAGCAGCTGTTTGCATAGCCATCGCTGCCCAGGATTCCTATTCACTTCGTCTCCGAGCTCCTGCAAAGTAGTTCTGCTTTCCTCGATACCACGTTCTGCCAGCATCTGTTTTAGGACTAAACTATATCTGCCATTGGTAAAACCAGCATCTGTGAGGAAACTTGCAGCTGTCGTCTTACCAGTCGCAATCGGACCGCTAAGCCCAATAACCATTCTTTTCCGCCAACCGCTAGTGTTCACGTGTAAATCAGGAATAATGAGATACTCTTCCTCTTCATTTCCAAGTCCTTCGAATTTACCACTCCAGAAGAATAAGCCTACAATAGCCGATGTAATGGCATCCAGTTCATCGTGCGTAACATTGTGGTGATCGAACTCCCCATCTATGCCAAAAAGACGAAGACCTCGGGCAAGGTATTCGAGGCTAGCCCGCTTGCGAGGAATCCCCATAATATCCTGAGCGGCTCCAGGATAGCTCTCGATAACCGGCACACCTAGGCTACGAAACTGGTTTGCAAGCCTGATACCACGAGCCGTCAACCGTTGCATACTGGGGATAAGAGATGGATATACATTGACCCCGCGTTTCTTCAGCACACGCTCACAGTAGCGCATGATACCGAATTCATCTCGGAACGGATCATCATCGCTTACCTTCGTTCTGCCAAAGGGGATAGAAAGTGGAGAATCAATTGAAACAACATGGGGATGACACGCAAGGGTTTTTTGAATGATATCATCGTCGGAACCAAGACACTCGGTTCTGGCGAAATTGTTATTAAGCACACACCAGCCCGAGGGTCGATTTTCACTTCCGGTAAGATCGATGCCAACCACCCTGAACTCATGCTTTTTATCGATGACCTTAAGGTCTTTCAACAAGATTAACGGACCGGCAACGCCTTTATAGGGAAGAAGTTGAATTCCGTTCCCATCAGATGATTTATCCGCCCAGACGACCTTTGTTTTATCTTTGGCAAAACGGTGCAGCGTACGAATGATGGCAGTTGGAGCCTTATATTTTTTAAGAAGACGACTAACTACCTCATCAAAAATGACCTTCATACCTTCGATGTCGGCATGATTGTATTCGATAAGTTTCTTAAGCGCCTTGGTATCGCCCCAGCGATACTTGTACCAGAGGACTGGCGCACCTTCTCCTGCCATATCAACTAGGTTGTGGGGACGCTTAACACCCAGCTCTACCTCTATGGCTTTTTGACCACCCGTAAGGCCAACTCTCTTGGCTAAAAATCGAAGATCTATATGACAAACTGGTAATTGTATGTCAGGGAATTCCTGGGTAATGAACTTGAGATCAAAAAGCGAACCATTGAAAGTAACAATTGCCTTTGCTTGTGAAACTGCACGACGAAATTCATCTTCGCTACTACCCTGAATAAAGACACCGTATTCTTTACCCAGACTCCAACCAATAATAGTAATCTTGTCGTAGTAACGACTCAGACCTGTTGTTTCGATGTCGAGAAAGAGAGTGCGTTCAGGAAAGGATGCAGCAATGCGAAAATGCTCGTGGCCGGGCAAATTATTAACGAAGAATTCAATATCCTTGTTAGCCCATGCGTTATATGTTTGATAGAGAGGGGAACAAGGGTCTGTGAAATATTCATCTGTGAAAAAGGAATATTGAAACGGTAGTGTTTTTTCGTAGTCATCCCATTTAATTATTCCTGCACGCCAGAATTCGTACTCCTTCTTAGGAGATATACCCTTTAGATGTTGGAATGTATTGATAAGCATAGCCACCAACAGGATCAATTTAAATAACAAACATTTTCAGCATGTTAGAGATGCAGATAATTTGTGGATATTAGCAGACTAACAAGAAAATGGCAATCAAGCGCAGTAGCATTTTCTGATTTTTTCAACTTTATTTAACTTTCCTGTAAGTGCATAAAGGTTCCGTAATCTCACAGAATCACGGAACCTTTTTATTACGCATTATTTCAATTTAATATACCGCTACCATCCAGTAGGTATCAGATTCATTGGCGTGCTTCTGACCCGTCCCTGTACTTCCCTTGCAAACGGTGATGTCCCTTGCATGATCAGCTTCAGCATACCGTTGTCGTTGACCATCAGCATTTGCCTCTTGCTTTTGCCGTTAAAGATATTCACCTTTCTCCACTCGGATTCAAGCAGCGTGAACTTGTCCACTTCACGCGACCGATGGACTGCCTGGCTGTGATTTTCGATGCCGAGCATCCCACAGATATCCACTGCCGTGTACCAGTGCTGATCATCAATTGTTCTGGTCGAAATTTTCTCGGCCAGCTCTTTGCCAAATAGATAGCGAGCGATTCTTGTCATATAAGACTCCTATAATTTTAGATTTTATTTGTATTGACCTCTTGCGCTTGCGCATCATGTGATCTGCCTCCTCAAGGATAGCACTCCTCCCATTACCGCTATTGAGCCGTCTCCGGAAATCCTGAAATTATCGGGCTACACAGGTAACTGAGGTTACGCCTGCCGCAACATGCTGAAATTACAGGCATATATCCGTTGCCTACCGGAGCATGTCCGTTCCCAAAAAAGCAGTCAGGGTAACAGCATTCCTGCCTTACCCTGACCTGTTACCCTGTAACCCGGCTCATAATCACCCCGGCTACACCCCTCTCACTGCAACTAACTGATATTACTAATTACTTTCACCTGTATCCTTGTTACCCATGTTACCCTTATTTTCTACCGTATCCGGAGAATCATCCTCTTCAGCCAATACTTTGCTGCTGAACTCATAGACTTTCTTGGGATCGGTAAATCCTGGCAGGCGTTTGTTGACCTGTGACTTACCGTTGTTCCCGGGAACTATGATCCCTTGAGCCACAAGAGTCTTGATTGCCGAGGTCTTGTTGAAACCCGCAATGATCTGGTTCAGCTGTTGTGGCAGGACGAAGTAGCGATAATTACCGTCATGTCTTTCCTTGAATCCGACCCGGTCGCGCACAATGACCGCCCGCTCTGTGTCACACGGGCCGATATGGGTAAATCTCGACTCGCCATATGCCTCGAAGAACGCTTGTACCTGGAGAAGCAGCCGTGTGGTTTCGGACTGGACAACAGTACCTCGCTGGGTCAGCCACTTATTGAAGCAGAAACGGACCGCTTTTCCTGCTTCGTCTTCCGGCCATCCGGTAACACCGTAGCGGGTTGCCAACGTCCCTGCCGCCGAAACGAGAGCGAACCTGGTTGCGATGCGCATAACCTGACCACAGGCATCCTCCGGAACGTTTTGCGTCATGAATGCGTTCATCATTCTTTTGAGTTCGGTTGGAAGCGTATCGATATGGAAAATCACCTCTCGAATGTATGCATCGAAAGCCGATCCGTAATACTGCTTCGTGTTGCTCAGGAGCATGTCATTAAACGCACGACTATTCTCATAGCCCTTTATATCCTGGTAAATGCCGTAGCCCAGCTCGCAGTTTGCGGGAAAATCTACCAGCCGCACTTCCTGACCGCCCTTGATCTTGATCTTCTTGCTGGCTTCACCCATATGCTCTTCGAGAGTCTTTTCTCCGTTTGACAGAAAGAGCGTTCGGAAACTAACCCTCTTCCGTGCCTCGCCATGCACATTGGCCCGTCCCTTACCGGTTCCATTGCCGAGCATGTAGACAATCTCGCCGATTTGATTCGACGTTGACTGTCCGATTTCGTCTAAAGGCAGCATGAAGTCATTGTATGCTTTAGCTACACCCTCAAGGCTATTGATCGTCATATTCCATTTCTGGACGGCATCCTTGGGATTACCGAACACACTGGTGGCCATGGTCATGGCAGTAGATTTGCCGATACTGCTGTCGCCCATGAGATTGAATCCGCCATTCTCCTGATGAATAATGTTCAGAAGCGGTGCTGCAAAGGCAATCGATGTGACAAAGGTAAGGACATCATTCCCGACACAATGAACTGCAACATGCTCCCGCCAGTCTTCAAGCGAACCCTGGATCAGAAACGGCTTAAGCCTTAGATTGTCATTGCTAAACACCAGATCCTCTTCGATGTCGCCGATGGTTCTTCCCGGCAGCACGAATACGCTCCCTTCGTGCCATCCAGCCAGATCGGTAGTTCTCATCTTCTTTTCGACTTTGACGTTGTGGATGAAATCAACCAGCTTCCGTGCATGCCCGCTGGAGGTAATAAACAGGCCTCGATCTCGCAGTGCACCGATAATGGCATCGCAGTCTCTGCTGATATTGGCAAAACGTATGGTGTAGATGCGCTCGATACCGTCCTGGTCAATGTACGAGATGAGACGTCCCCACCCGGTGCTGTCCATGTCCCGTACCTGGGCAACGACCTTGACCGGCGAAGATATGAAGTGATCGACATGACCTTTCTCCTTGTTTTCCCGCCAGTACAGACCGGGAATGCCGTCCTGTTTCCGATAGAGAAATTCGTAGCTGCCATGCAACATCTCGATGACGGGGAGCTCAGCCTCTTGTCCATGAGCATGAAAGTCATGGCTGGTGGGATCTGTTTCAGCCGGTGCTGCTGTCTGCTGTGTTTCTGTATCAAACATGTCCTCTCCTAATGTTAAATTTGGTTGTGTTCTGTGGTGCTCATACGAGCTCCCATGCTCCTAGTGCTAATCGTCCTTTTCAGTGCTGTACGCGCAATAGGCCTGTTCCTTGACAATTCGGATGTCGTCAAGCACCTCTTCAAGGCGCCGTTCGATATCCACAAGTGCTTCGTAGATATGCGGTTCCATCAATTATCCTTTCTGACAGATAGTCGGATGTCTGTGACCCCAGGGATAACACTCGGCATGAACCATTTGCCGTGGCTATTAACCGGGATCAGGACAGTCCCTTTCGAATACCGGTCAAATTAACCAGTTCCGTGTTGGCCTCTCCGAAAATAGCACCCTACTTCTTCTGGGACTCAACCCACTCGAAGAAAGCCTGTTCGTCGATGAGAACCCGACGACCTACGCGGCGGATGACCTTGTCGAAACCGTTGGATTTGGCGTGGAAGATGAGATAGCGGAGACCACCGGGCGGTGGCCAGGCGTGGTAGCTATTCCATTGTGGGACGGGGATGAGTCGCGGAGATTTTACAGCTGCATTCATGTCCTACTCCTTCTCAATATGATCCAGTAAACAGGTGCGCACCGTTAACTGCCACCGACGATCATAGTGAGTTTTTCGGGACATGCAATTAGGGGAATATTCCTATTTCATATCTTAGGAGCATTGCATAACATGCTGATAGTACAAGATTATTTTGATCTTTCTCCTGCTTTGCACCGATATTTCTCTGGGATTAATGGTATGATTCTCTCTACCAGTTCTTTTGTTACTTCCGGATTTTTTGCTGTCATTGCATCGTATAACTCGTGACGTGTAGATTTTCCGCCTCCTTTGTTAAAGCAATGCTCCATCGCGAGTATCGTGGTATGGATTGCCAGATCAAGCTTCCCTTTTTCTCTTCTAAGCTGCCCAAGCTCACGTCTTTCTTTGGCAGACAATTTGTCCCCAATTGAATCATGCGCTGAGCCCAAGAATGGCTCACGGGCAATTTGTGACTTTTTCACCTTCTTGAAAAACTCCATGGGCACGTTCAGTGAAATTGAGTCTGCCCATTCAAGGAATGGAACCGGCTTAACCGTACTATCGTAGATGGATAAGTACGGGCTACCATCATTATCGACTTCTTCCGCGAACACATGAAACATCCGCCTAGAGTACTCTTTACACGTCCACAATATAGAGTACAGCAACCGCAAGCATTTTTTATGCGCAGCCTTGTACTTGTCATCATTTGGACAAGAATCTGCATCATGCAGAACCTCAAGTGTCGCAAGCAAATTAAGTCCGTCTTCAAGTGGCCATATCGGCCTCCCGATCATTTCGGAAATATCCTTTACCGGCTCAATTTTTGGCCCAATAATCGGCCTTGGTGTTAAATCCTTAAGCCCACTGAAAATATCGTTATCCATTATTATCTCCGAATATCTTCTCATTCATGCTCGCAACCACTCTTGTAGTATGCTGCTCCGACAAATGAGCGTAGCGCTTCACCATGGCCAGGGTCTTGTGTCCAAGGACGTGCGCTATGTCCGTAAGGGTTGCACCGTTCATGGCAAGGTAGCTGGCCGCACTGTGCCGCAGATCATGGAAACGGAAATCGGCGATATCGGCCTGTTGTAAAGCAGTAAGCCATGACCACCTGAGATTGCTCGGCAGGTTCGAGTCAGTCTCACTCGGGAAAACGAGTGAAGTATCCTTCCGCTTGACCTTGGCGAGCTCTGTCAGAACGGCATTGGCCAGCTTCACTACCGGCACGTTCCGCCGTTCACCATTCTTCGTATCATGAAGGATAACAAACTGCCGCTTAAGATCAACATCCTCCCATCTGAGGTTCATGATCTCGCCGTACCGCATGCCCGTCGATAGCGCCAGCAGCACGACCGGGTAAAGATACCTGTTGTTGGATTCTTTTGTTGCCTCTAGAAGACGATTCCGCTCATCGTCGGACAGGAACCGCACCCGACCTCTCGGCTCCTTTGGCTTTTTCACTTTCCGTATCGGCGAGTCCTCAAGCCAACCCCACTCGTTCACCGCTACCGTAAGAGCATGGGAGAAAGCTGCCATGTACCGTACTGTCGATGCCGGACTTCTAACAATTCCCCTCCGCGTCCGTTCTGTGAGCAACTTGTCACGACACTCGCCGATCAGGGCCGGCGTCACATCGGCCAGCGTGTAAGGACCGATTTCCTGCTTCCACCAGTTTAGCTGCCCCTCCTGAGTCTCCTTACTCTTCGGCTTAGTCGGCAGTACCGACTTGATGTATTTTTCGATCAATTCTGCCACGGTATGCTTCTTCGCTTCCCGTGTTTTGAAATGCCGTCCTTCACGAATCTCGGCTTCAGTTTTCTGTATCCACTTCTTGGCGTCGGTCTTCCGCTCGAAGGTCGCACTTTGCGGCGGATATCCTCTCAAACGGACCAGAGCCCGGTACTGCACCTTACCGTCCTTGGACTTTCTCTCCTGGATGGTTGCCATGGTATACCCCCTTCAATTGACTACGATACATCACAACAAATCACAGCACATGACAAACAATCAGATGCATATACTGTTTTTATTGTGTTATATCAGTTAGTTGTACTATGTGCAAGCTGTTTTGGTGCAATTATGGTACATTTTAATTCTTTAAAAAACCCCAGAACAGATTGTAACTACTAAGGAATTTTATTGCGGTAGGACGTTGTGGTATGCTGCTGCTTGTTGGTGGGGAGTGTACCAAAAGTGTACCATCGGCGGGTTTTCCCAGGGCTAAAAAAGAAAACAGGGAGCCAGCCTTTGAGCTAACTCCCTGTTTTAATTGGCGGAGAGGTAGGGATTCGAACCCTAGGTACATTGCTGTACACCTGATTTCGAGTCAGGCACCTTCGGCCACTCGGACACCTCTCCGTATTTACTTGTGACCCCCCGCTACGGGGAAGTTCTGCCTTTGTACCCCATTTCAGAGCAAAACTCAACAGCTAGCTTCTGGTTTTCTCTACCGAGTTCCGTCAGGGGAGCCGGGCGAGGAAGACCGCCATCTTCAGCCCCCCACGTCCGGGGCGTTTTACGGTCACGGCAAAGCCGGCCTTCTCCAGGCGCTGCACGTACTCCTCGTCATACTGCTCCCCCCAGACGGCCAGGGTGCCGCCGGGGTGGAGGGCGTTCTTCATGGACGCTATGGCCCGGCTGCCGTAGAACGGGTCACCAGTTTTGTCCGTGCGCGGGTGGGGGCCTCTGTAGAGGTCGAGGACGATGGCGTGGTAGCGCTCTTCATCTCCAGCTGCGGCCAGGCGCACCCTGGCCATGACGTCGCCGATGGAGAGCCTCACCCGGGGGTCGAGGATCGCCCCGTTGGTCAGGGGGGCGAGGGGGCCGCGGCACCACTCCGCCACCACCGGGTTGAGCTCGGCCACCTCCACCACCGCGTCGGGGGGGAGGGTGTCCAGGGCACCCCGCAGGGTGATCCCCATCCCCAGGCCGGCGAGGAGTACCCTGGGGGCGCGGCTCTCCTTGAGGCGCTCGCACCCCAGCTGGCCGAGGACCACCTCGGAGCGGCTGGAGAGGCTGTTCATCAGCACCTGGGGGCCGATGGTGATGAGGAAGTCCTTCTCCCCCCGCTGGCGCAGCTCCAGCACCCCTTCTTTGGTGGTTACGCTGGCGAGTCTCTTCCAAGGGAGGGCCATCAGGCTTCCTCCCCTGCCGCGTCGCAAGGCTCTTCGTGGGGCTTCGGCTCCTCCAGGCTGATCCTCCCCAGCTTGCCGCTGCGCAGCTCCCGCAGCAGGGCCTCGGCGGCCCTGGTCAGGTCCACCTCGCCGCCGCCGGCCAGGCACCCCAGGCGACGGCCGACCGCCTCCACCAGCTCGTGGGGGGTGGGGGGGAGTTCGGCCAGTCCGTAGCGCCCCATAAGAAGCCCGGGGTAGCGGGCCATGAGGAAGGCGGCGGCGAAGAAACCGACCTGGGCGCTGTCCATGGCACCCGCGCCGATGGCGCCGCTGGTGGCCAGGCGGTAGGCACCGTCCTGGTCCTCCATGTCGGGCCAGAGGACCCCGGGGGTGTCGTTCAGGACCACGCCGTTTTTCAGGTCGATCATCTGGGTGGTGGTGGTGACCGCCGGCCTGTCCCCCACCTTGGCCAGGCTCCTCCCCGCCAGGGTGTTGATCAGAGTCGATTTCCCCACGTTGGGGATGCCAACTACCATGACACGCACCGGGAAGCCGGGCTTCCCCCGCTTGGGGGCCATGGTCTTGCAGAGCTTGATGAGGGGCTTGGTGTCGGCGTGATTCTTCGCCGACATGGGGAGGGCGCGCACCCCCGACTGGCGCTCGAACTCCTTCACCCAGGCCCGGGTAACTGCCGGGTCGGCCAGGTCGTGCTTGTTGAGCACCTTGATCCACGGCTTGGAGCGGCGCAGCTCCTGCAGCTTGTGGTTGGAGCTGGAGTGGGGGAGGCGGGCATCCAGAACCTCGATCACCACGTCGACCCTCTTGATCAGATCCTGGATCTGTTCGAACGCTTTTCCCATGTGCCCGGGGAACCATCTAATCGTCATATTGCCCTCACTCTCGTCATCTACTGCCTGGTCACTCGCCGCCACCGGCCATGATCGCAGCCACCCATTCGGCCAGGAGCCCCAGCTGCTCGATGGAGATCCGCTCCGCGGTGGTGTGCACCTTCTCGTAGCCGCAGGAGAGGACCACGGTCTCCACCCCGCGGCTGTTGAAGATGTTGGCGTCCGAGCCGCCGCCGGTGGACTTGAAGCGGACCGGCACCCCGATCCGCCCGGCAGCGGCAGCTGCCAGCCTAGCTGGCGGGGAGTCCTCGCCCAGGGAGTAGGATGGGTAGCAGTCTGTTGTGGTTATATCAACCGTTCCGCCGGCCTCTGCCGCCGCCGACTCCATTGCCCGGACGCACTCCTCCACCTGGGCATGCACCTTGGCCGGGTCGAGGGAGCGGACCTCGCCGCAGAGCTCGCAGCGATCCGGGACGATGTTGGTCGGGCCGACGGCGGAGATGCTGCCGATGTTGGCGGTGGTCTCCGCATCGATGCGCAGCAGCTGCATGCGGCAGATGGCCGCGGCGGCCATCTGGATGGCGGAGACCCCCTCCTCCGGGGCGAAGCCGGCGTGGGCGCTCCTGCCGCGGAAGGTGGCGCTGAACTTCACCTGCCTGGGTGCCCTGAGGACGATCTCCCCCACCGGGCCGGCAGCATCGATGACGAAGCCTGCGCGGGCTGTGAGCAGCCCGGTGTCGAAATGGCTACCCCCCACCAGGGCAAGCTCCTCGGCAACGGTCAGGACCAGCTCGATGGCGGGGTGGGGGGTGGCGGAGTCGGCCAGGGCGGCGATTGCCTCGACGATCGCCGCCAGCCCGGCGCCGTCGTCGGCCCCGAGGACGGTGCTGCCGTCGCTGACCACGTAGCCACCTTCGATGCGCGGCCTGACGCCGACCCCCGGGACCACCCGGTCCATGTGGCAGGAGAACATGAGCGCCTCGCCTGGTGCGCTCCCCTCAAGGCGGGCGAAGAGGTTGCCGGCGCTGCCGCCGATTTTCTCCCCGGTGTCGTCCTCCCTGACCGTGAAACCCAGGGAGGTGAGGATCCGGGTCAGCCGGTCGGCCATCCCCCTCTCCCCCCTGGGCTCGGAGTCGATGGAGCAGATCTCCATGAATGTGCGGACAAGCCGCTCCCTGTCTATCATCCTCTCCCTCCGGGAGTTTTTTGCTATACGGGCAGACCTTGTTACCATGGGGGGATGCCAGCGTCAAGCAGCCATATCCCCGCCGCAGATCTCCCCGCCTCTCCACCCCCTATGGTGGTATACTGAAAAAAAGGGAGTCACCATCAACCCATGCAAATCGGGAGGAGGTGAACGATGATGTTGCGCAGACTATTGCCGCTGCTCTCGCTGCTTGCCCTCCTGGCATCCCTTCCCGGCTGTGTCGCCTACGATCCGGGCTATTACTACTACGACCGTGGCTACTACTACGGCCCCTATCTCTACCCGCCCATCTGGTTCGGCGGCTACTACTATTTCGGCGACTTCGGCCACCGCCACGACTACCGCGGCTACCGCCACTACGGGCATCGCTAGGGGAGAGGATGCGGAGAGCTTGATTCCGCGGCAAAAATCGCTACAATCGGGAGCGGATTTACATCACACCGGCTGCGGCCAGGAAAGAGAAGACCATGCCGACTACAAAGCGGAGCACTCCGCGCGTCAACAAGCTCTCCTTCATCTCCTTCGTCTCCAGGGAGGGGGGGGAGCAGAGCAGCCCCGTATCCATGGGGAGGACCCTGAACATCAGCACCGCCGGGCTGGGGATAGAGATCTTCACCGAGATTCTCGTTGGCGAGGTCATGGAGATGGAGGTCGCCCTGGGTGACGAGATCATCCCCCTGCGCGGCAGGGTGGTGCACAGCCACGGTCTGGAGAGCGGCGGCTTCTACGTGGGGATCGAGTTCGACCACCCCGAGGAGCGGCTGGCCGGGGTGACCCTGGGAGAGGATTAGGCTTCGCTACCCCCCTGGCGCTCCCCCTTCTTCCGGCGGCGGAGCTCGCGGAAAAAGTCGCTGAGGATGGCGGAGCACTCTTCTTCCCGCACCCCGCTTGTCACCTCCACCCTGTGGTTGAAGCGCCGGTCGTTGGTCAGGTCGTAGAGGGAGCCGGCTGCTCCGGCCTTGGGGTCGAAGCAGCCGAAGACCAGTCGCTCCACCCTGGCGAGGAGGATCGCCCCCATGCACATGGGGCAGGGCTCAAGGGTTACGTAGAGGGTGGTGCCGGTGAGCCGCCAAGCCTTTAGTCGCTTGGCGGCCTGGCGGATGGCAAGGAGTTCTGCGTGGGCGCAGGGGTCCTGCTTCCCCTCCCGCAGGTTGTACCCCCGGCCGATGACCCTCCCCTCCTTCACCAGCACGGCGCCGATGGGTACCTCACCCCTCTTCCCGGCGTTGGCCGCCTGGGCCAGGGCCTTCCCCATCCAGTAGCTGTCGTCCCGCATCCCATCCCCCCTGCGAATAGTTCACCAGTTTTATACCACGCCGCCGCCCGCTGCGGAAGCTATTCCCTTTAAACCCCCTCTGTAGTATACAGATGACATTGGCGTGAACTGCCAAGGGAGGATGCCATGAAAGTACGCAAGAAAGTCCTTGATTACGAGTACGCCGAGGTCCTGGATGCCCGGACCAGGGAGCTGATCCGGGTCGGCTGCGCCGTGGCGGTCGGCTGCCCCACCTGACTGAAGAAGCACTTCGCGGGCGCGAAGGAGGCAGGTGCGACAATCGACGAGCTGAAGGAGGCCATGGCCTACGGCATGATCGCCCCCTCGGGGCGGGCGAAGAACTTTGTCCTGGGGCTGGCGGAGGAGCTGGAGCTTTAGGATTCGGCAGACGGGGTCTACCGGAATGAGCGCCTGAGAGTGCGGGGAGTTTGCCGCACAGATGTCGCCTGCATTCGGGCTGACGGTCCGTTTCTGTACGTTTCCGGCTCACTGCGCTGCAGCCGATAAACTCGCCCTACGGGCTCAGACAGTATCGGCTGCTGACGCTTCATTGCGCCGAACGTACGACGAAACTGCCCGTAGGCCCTCATTCCGACAACATCCATGTGTCAGACAGGTATTCATCTTCTTGCGCAGACTCAGAACCCTCCATCACCAGATCATCGGCAACCCGGCAAAGAGGGTCTCCCTCCGCCGCAGGGTGGTGAACCTCTCCCTGCCGGTGCTCCTCTCCTCCCTCTTCCAGCGGCTGGTCTCCATCGTCGACATCTTCCTCGTCGGCGGAGTCGGGGCGGCGGCCATCGCCGCCGTGGGGCTTGGGCAGTTCCTCAACTTCCTGGCCATGACCGTCTTCTGGGGGCTCTCCACCGGCACCACGGTGGTGATCGCCCACCTGCGGGGGGGCGGCCAGCGGGAGGATAGCAGACGGGCTGCCTTCGTCGCCCTGATCGCCTGCGGGGTGATGGCGGTGGCCGTCTCGTACCTGGGGGCGTTCCACGGGGCGAAGGTGGTGCGCTACATGGGGGCCGGGCCGGACGTGATGGCCCACGGCGAGAGCTACATCCGCCTGGTCTTCCTCTACTTCGGCTTCACCGCCGGGCTGAACATCCTCTCCGGGATCATGCACGGCCAGGGGGACACCCGCACCCCGATGACCGCCATCATCCTGGTGAACATCCTCCACGTGGTGATCGCCTGGCCCCTGATCTACGGCAGGCTCGGCTCCCCCGCCTACGGGGTGAATGGCGCCGCCTACGCCATCAACATCTCCGAGGGGATCGGCTTCGCCTACCTCCTCTTCCAGGGGGTACGCAAGGGGTACCTCTGCTGGGGGAGACCCGACCCGGCCCTGTGGAGAAGGATCTGGCGGGTTGGGTACCCGGTGGCCCTGGAGCGCCTTGCCCAGCAGTCGGGCCAGCTCCTCTACTCCCGCTTCATCCTCGGCTACGGCACGGTGGCCTACGCCGCCCACCAGGTGGGGCTCTCCATAGAGTCCCTCTCCTTCATGCCAGGCGCGGGGATGGGGATCGCCGCCGCCACCCTGATGGGGCACTCCCTGGGGGCCAGGAAGTACCGCCAGGCCCGGGTCGGCCACGGCGAGGCGCTCCGCCTGGCAGTGCTGGTGATGGGGGGGATGGCCGCCCTCTTCCTGCTGCTCCCCGGACCGCTTTTGGGGCTCTTCACCAGCGAAGCCGAGGTGATCCGGGAGGGGACGGTGTTCCTCCGCCTGGTGGCCTTCGCCCAGGTCCCCCTGGCCCTCTCCTTCGTCTACGCCGGCAGCCTGCGGGGGACTGGAGACACCTTCTTCGTCTTCCTCTCCACCCTCCTCTCCATGTGGGGGGTGAGGGTGCTCCTCGCCTGGCTGGTGGCGGATTTCCTCCACCTCTCACTCTACGCCGTCTGGGGGGTGTTCGTCATCGACTGGTGGGTCAGGGCCGGGCTCTTCTCCTGGCGCTACCACAGGCGGGACCTGCATGAAGTCAGGCTTTGAATCAGGAACGAGGCGCGAGGTGCTAGGTACGAGGTTAAAACCTTAAACGCTTCGCCTTTCCTCGTTCCTCGAACCTGCCTCTAACCCCGATCCTGCCTTTCGAGCCTGTCCTTAATCTCCCCCGCCAGAGCCGGCGTTATCCCCTTCACACTGCATAGCTCCTCAAGGGTGACCCCGGCGATGGCTGTGACGCTGCCGAACCTGGCGAGAAGCGCCTTGCGTTTTGCCGGCCCCAGACCGGGGATGCCGTCCAGGGCCGAGGCAAGGGCCGCCTCACCCCGCAGCCTGCGGTGGTAGGTGATGGCGAAGCGGTGGGCCTCGTCGCGGATCCTGGCCAGCAGAAGGAGCGGCGCCGAGTTCTGCCGCAGCACCACCGGGTTCTTCCGCCCGGGGAGGAATACCCGCTCGTCGCTCCGCACAACCTCCTCCCCAGCCATCTCCCTGGCGACCCGGCTCTTGGCCAGGCCGGCCAGGCCGACCCCGCTCATCCCCAGCTCGGCCATGACCGCGGTGAGAACCCCCAGCTGCCCCTGGCCGCCGTCCACCACGATCAGGTCGGGTGGAGGGTCGTCCGGGTCATGCTCGCGGAAGCGGCGGGAGAGGACCTCGCGCATCATGGCGAAGTCGTCCGCCTGCCCCACTGTCTTGATGCGGTAGCGGCGGTAGCGCCCCTTGTCCGGCTTGCCGTCCCTGAAGGTGACCCGGCTCCCCACGGCGGACGTGCCGTGGATGTTGGAGATGTCGTAGCACTCTATCCTCGCCGGCAGCTGCTCCAGGTGGAGCCGGCGCTGCAGCTCCTCCAGGACCTCGCCCCGCTCCTCCTCCCGCCTCTCCCGCTCCAGGGCTGCGCTCTGGGCGTTCTTCACCGCCATCTGCACCAGCGCCACCTTCTCCCCTCGCCTGGGGGTGGAGATGGAGACCCTCTTCCCCCGCTTCTCGGAGAGGAGCTCGGCCAGTGAGTCCCCCCCCTCGATGGCTATGGGGAGGAGGATCTCGTCGGGGATGATCACCTCCTGGTCGTAATAGGCGAAGAGGAAGGAGGCGAGCCCCTCCTCTCCCCCCATCTCCCAGGCAAAGGGGTAACTCCTGCTCCCCAGGAGCAGGCCGCCGCGGATGAAGAGGATGCTCACCTGCAGCATATCCCCCCTGGACGCCATGCCGATGACGTCGCTGTCACCGCCAACGGCGGCAACCTTCTGCCTCTCCACCGTGGTCTCCATGGCGCGAATCAGGTCCCGGTAGCGCCCCGCCTCCTCGTAGGCCAGCCGCTGGGCGGCGTCGTTCATCCGCTCCCGGTATATCCGGACGATCTCGCTGCTCCTGCCGGAGAGGAAGAGGCACGCCCCCTCCACCAGGGTGGAGTACTCCTCGGGCGCTATCCTGCCAAAACAGGGGGCAGAGCACTGTTTCAACTGGTAGTAGAGACAGGGGCGGCTCCGCTGGCGGCAGCTTTTCAGGGGGTAGTGGCGCAGGGGGAAGTAACGGCAGAGCTCCTTCAGCACCTCCCTGGCAGCCGAGGCCGAGGCGTAGGGGCCGAAGTAGCGCGCCCCGTCCCGGGGGACCTTGCGGATGATGGTGAAGCGGGGGAACTCCTCCCTGGGGTCGAGGCGCAGGGAGAAATAGGTCTTGTCGTCCCTGAGGCTCAGGTTGTAGCGGGGGCGGTGCTCCTTGATCAGGTTGTTCTCCAGGATCAGCGCCTCCTTCTCCGTGTCGGTAACGATCCAGTCGATGGCCGCCACCCGGTTCATGAGGAAGCGGATCTGGTAGCGGGAGTCGCCGCCGGCGCGGAAGTAGGAGGATACCCTCTTCTTCAGGTTGATCGCCTTCCCCACGTAGATGACCCTGCCGGAGTCGTCCTTCATCAGGTAGACTCCGGGGGAGGGGGGGAAGTGCCTTATATCCTCTGCGCTTATCATGGGGGGAATTATAGAGGCAAGGGGAGCAGTTGCAAAGGGGTTCCGTGACTGGAAGCGATTATCCCTTGACTTCCCCCTGCTGCTGGCGGCATATAGGTCGCAAATTCTGAATATATTCACCGGCAACGGCCAGTTTTAGGGGGGGAAGGATATGCAGGCGACGAACGCCATGGAGGAGTTCCAGCGGGACTTCACCTACCGCACCGGGATGGGGGCAGAGGGGCTGGTGCTGAGCGCCACCATGACCGACAGGTACCACGACCTGCGCATCGAGGTGACCGTCGATCCGGACAACATGACCATAACCGCCGCCAGGGCAGAGTTCAAGCGCTCTCCGACAAACTTCTGCCACGACGTGACCCGGGGGATGGAGCGGCTGGTGGGGATGACCATCGGCAGGGGGATGAACCGCCGACTCCTCGACCTGTTCGGCGGCGGTGAGGGGTGCGGCAACGTCAGGACCATCCTCAGCGGCCTCCTCCCCCTTGCCCTGAACGTCGGCGCGGCCCGGGGGATCAGGGACGAGGCCGATATGCTCGCCACGATCCAGAGGAGGCTTTCCGGGACCTGCGCCGGCTACCCCGCAGAGGACAACAGGGGATAATTTTTTCCTTGACTGCCAGGAGCCCGATCTGCTAAAAGAGAAAGCTCATTCCCCAATAGCTCAGTCGGTAGAGCGGGTGGCTGTTAACCACCATGTCCCTGGTTCGAGTCCGGGTTGGGGAGCCATAATGAACAAGGGCCGTTTTCCCCCAGGAAAACGGCCCTTTTCAGTTTGTACTCACGGCTAGTTTCTGCGATGAAATCGAATGGTTTGCGATATTCATGGCGCAGCTGACCATCCCTCCAACACGAGTTCGAGTAAATTTACCCCTTCTTCCAAATATCCCTCATTCGCATGCCCATGCTGGACAATCTTAGAACTGATCTTCTCCATTTGACGCCGCCACTCGCGCTGTTTTTTATCGTAGTAAGCAGCCGAAACCTTGCCATCAAGCTTATCGCATAAACCGAGGGAGTTAAATATATAAGTCCCCTTTTTTATTGGCATGTGCAGAGGCTCACCCTAGGATCTGCCCAGGTTTTAACGCAACGCATTTCAAAATCCGTGAGGTCGCCCAAATCGTCCAACCCCGGCATCCAATTCCACACTATTTCCGGGATAGAGAAAGCGAAATGCCGGACAATGTCATCTGGATGATATGACAAAGCCGGCATTGGCTGACGCTTATATTGGAATCCTGGAAATCAGTCTCTTTCCGGCCTTCTTCTGCGCAGAAGTTTCCGCCTGCGGCGTTCGGCTTCCATGCTCTTTCTTTTTCTCTTAACAGACGGCTTTTCGTAGGCGGTGCGTCGTTTAAGCTCCCGAGTGAGCCCTTCTCGCTGCACCTTCCGCTTGAAATCACGCAGTGCCCGTTCAATATCGTTGTTTTGCACAATAACTTCCATTTGATCTCCCTTCGCTTTAACGAAAAAAGCCCCCGTAACTCTCAAAGTTTCGGGGGCTTCAACTTTAACAATCTCGTTACAGTAGCACATATTTCCCGTGGTGTATGCAACTAATTGCACACTGTTCGCCAATTCATTTTTATTCTCTTGCTATCTCCGGTCATACCTGATACGGTCAAAAAAATCGCGAATTATCGCAAAAAAATGAAGTCGGAGAAAGAAAGTACAAATGGCAAACGGTACAGTAAAATGGTTTAACGACAGCAAGGGGTTTGGTTTTCTAGAGCAGGAGAATGGTGATGATGTTTTCTGCCACTTCTCTGCAATCACTGGCGAAGGCTTCAAGTCCCTCGCTGAAGGCGACTCGGTCACTTTTGACGTCGTCAAGGGGCCTAAAGGGTTGCAAGCTGCAAATGTAAAGCGAGTATAACTCGACTGGACACAACAACCAGGAACCCCGGAGAGACTCCGGGGTTTTTTTTTGCCCTGCAAGGAGTCTGGCCCGGAAGATATTACACCGGCAGATGAATTGATTTCTCCCGCCCAAGACAGGTTTTCAGCGCTCGTCCAGGAGCAGGATTTTCAGGGGGGAGACTTTTCCTGACTAGACCTGCAGTTCATCCTGCTGAAGAAACAGTTCCCCCACCCATGTTCATCAGCTACAGCTCGACCAAACGGATCATCTCGGCACGTCAGCCAAGCATGCCAAGCGAGCTACACGGAGAAAAAGCGCTTGGCGAAGTCGATCAGTGCAGTGCTTGTTGCTTAACCGGGGATTGGATTAAAGGAGGGACTACTCCAGGGTGCGGCGCTGCTGCTTCTTGGCCGACTGCTGCTTCTTGGCGCTGAGACGCCGCTCGACTGAACCTTTGGTGGCGCGGGTGGCGATCCGCTTCCTCTCCTTGCGCTCCCGTTTTTCCAGAAGCGCCCGCAGGCGCTCCATGGCCTTCTCCCGGTTGCGGAGCTGGGAGCGGTCCTCGCTCGCCTGGGCGACGATGCCGGTGGGGAGGTGGCGGATCCGCACCGCCGAGTCGGTGGTGTTGCGGTGCTGCCCCCCCGGGCCCGAGGCACGGTAATATTCGATCCGCAGGTCGCTCTCTTTTATCTCCACCGGCATGTTTCATTTTCTCCTGCCGACCGCTGGCGCAGTGGCTCCCGGGGCGGGACCGCCTGCATTCGAGCTCCCGGCCCCGTTCTGCACGGCCGGGCGCATTACGCTGCAGCCGATAAACTCGCTTCGCTCAGACAATATCGGCAGCTGACGCTCCATACGCCACGGCGTGCGACGAACGGGCCCGAAGGCTCTCATTCCGGCACTCCCACCCCGGAAACCCGTAATTTCGCAAAAGCCGTCGGCCAGCACGCTACGACGCCAACCGGCCCCCTAGCCGTGGGCCGGCAGGAGGTAGCGGCCGACATAGTTCTTTGAGAACTGGTAGGCGGTGCGGCCGCAGCGCTTGCTCTTGTCGTGAGACCACTTGATCGCCTCGATCTCCAGCTCCTTGGTGAAGGGGATCTCCACCTTGCGCTCACGGGCCTCCCGGGCAATGGCCAGGCGGACGGCGTCCAGGTAGCGGTCCTGGGAGAAGGCGTAGAAGGCTACCCAGAGGCCGAAGCGGTCGGAGAGGGAGACCTTCTCCTCCACCGCCTCGCTCTGCTGCAGCTCGCCGTTGACGAACTTCCCCCCCAGGTGGTCGGTCTCGTACTCCGGGAGGAGGTGGCGGCGGTTGGAGGTGACGTAGATGAGAACGTTCTCCGGCGGTGAGTATACCGAGCCGTCCAGGGCGCTCTTCAGCATCTTGTAGGAGAGCTCCCCCACCTCGAAGGTGAGGTCGTCGCAGAGGAGGATGAAGCGGTAGGGCTGGTCCTCGACGGCGGAGAAGATCTCCGAGAGGTAGATCAGGTCCTCCTTCTCGATCTGGATCACCCGCAGCCCCTTGGGGGCGTACTCGTTGAGGAGCGCCTTGACCAGGGAGGACTTGCCGGTCCCCCGGGACCCCCACATGAGGGCGTTGTTGGCCGGCAGGCCGGCGAGGAACTGGCGGGTGTTGTGGGTCATCACCTTCTTCTGCTCCTCCACGCCGAGGAGCTCGTCCAGGGTGGTGGTATCGGTCACCTTTACCGGCTCCAGATAGCCGGAGAAGGAGTGGCGGCGCCAGTTGGCGGCGTAGCAGGTGGCCCAGTCAACGGGCTTGACGGTGCGGGGGAGGAGCATCTCCACCGAGCTGAGGACCCGCTCCAGGCGGGCGACGACTTCCGGTTTCAGGTTGAACATGGTTTTTCTCTTTCCGTTGGATTGCGCATTAAACCGCCGCCGGCCGTGCACCGGTCAAAGGCTCGCCGGAATTCGGCTACGGCTTGGAAAAGTCAGGCAGGGGGGGATTCCTTGGGGCCGATACGGTTCGCGGAGTGGTTTGTATACTCCACCCCGCGCACCGTTGTCAAACGGAAAGTTGTTTGAATCCGGCAGGTTAAACAATCATCACGATTTGGCGGGCAGGGCCGTTGATTCCGACTAAGCCCGTCAGTTGTTGCTCTCCATGCACTCCCAGCGCTGCCAGGAGTCCAGCTCCCCGTTTTCGAGGCGGACCTGCACCGTCTCCCCCTCGTATGTGCAGCCGAGAGAGACGGCCCTGGCGCCGGTTCGCAGGTTTTTCAGCCGCACCGGCTCGTCCCGCTGCTCGGTGCGGTAGCAGACGCTGTTGTACTGGTTGGCTCTCATTGTCTCGCTCACCCCTTCCGCCCGGACCGCAAGCATGGAGCCTTACAGCGGCCTCAGGTTGGAGAATTCGCCCCATTCGAGGTAGCATCCCGGTTTTTCGACGAATTCGTAAATCTCCTCGATCTCTGCCAGGAACTCCTTTTCGTCCTCGGCGAGCCTGGAGAACATTCTCCTGGATTTCTG
>Ga0129298_10000051_pt1 | contig 34692 bp, 24 predicted proteins | sample I19B2metaG_FD_94707 | JGI IMG/M metagenome (GOLD analysis project Ga0129298, IMG submission 94707) | Lake sediment bacterial and archeal communities from Gulf of Boni, Indonesia to study Microbial Dark Matter (Phase II) - ​I19B2 metaG | ecosystem: Environmental > Aquatic > Freshwater > Lake >... | reverse complement strand
TTTTTACAGCAGTAACCTTTCCGATACCATAGAATCTTTCAACCGGAAGTCCATCAATAAATTTTTGGGCATCATCTGGTTTGATGACAAACATGCCATCAGGCTTTTTGATATCCGAGGCCATTTTGGCAAGAAACTTATTGAAAGAGACACCTGCCGAGGCAGTTAATCCTGTTGTCTGCTTTATGTTTTTCCTGATTTTCTCAGCAATTATAGTACCTGATCCTATTTTCTTTATATCGGTTGTAACATCCAGAAAAGCTTCATCAATTGACAGAGGTTCAATAACATCGGTGAATTCTGTAAAAATTTTAAATACAGCAGATGAGATCTCATTGTACCGTTCAAAATTATGGCGGACAAAGATAAGTTCAGGACAAAGGCGCTTAGCGATCACCGATGGCATCGCTGATCTGACCCCGTATTTCCTTGCCTCATAGCTTGCAGCGGCAACCACGCTTCTGTCACTGCTGCCTCCGACAGCAACCGGTTTGCCACGCAATTCCGGATTGTCAAGCTGTTCCACCGACGCAAAAAAAGCATCCATGTCGATGTGGATAATTTTCCTCATAATAAAGTCTGAGATACTAAGCCACTCAAGGCATTTCTATTTTTGCAAAACTACAAAGAAAAACATGTTATCTTTACAGGTTTAATATAGCTGATGGGTAATTCCGGGATATGATTCAAAACTTAAACCATACCATAAACAGACGATCTTTTGCACTTGTACTGAGTCATCACAGACTTTGGGGGTCGATATTGCTACCATGGATTATTGAACTTGAATCCAATAGAAACTATTACAGGCTTACAGAGTGTCTTTCACCATTTCCCGGATCAGATACACTGAGTACTTTAGGCCAGGAAGAGAGGGAGGCAATCAATATAATAAATGAATACGGTGACAGAAATCTTTTCAGCATCTATTCTAAAGAAAAATCAGTTAAGGATTTCCTGTCAAAAATAACACCTGACAAGATTGAGACCTTTATCAGACCATATATTGAGAGGAGGATCTACAAATGTTTATCCCTGTCACGTGATGAAGGAATACCAGTATATTACCAGAAATCGAAAACATCCAGCCTTCACAGGGAAGACCAGCTTACAATTTACCCTGATTATGCCATGCCCCTGTTCAGTTTTAACAGGGAAACTGAAAAGAGTACATATAATCTCGGACTCGAGGCCGGAGGAAAGAGAGTGGATATTAAAGCATGCACTGCAGAAATAATATGCAACTCACCATGTCTGATCCGTGAGAGCCACAGAATACTGTTTGTATCAGACATTGAAGGGACAAAGCTTAAACCTTTTCTGACAAAGGAAAGAATTGAGATACCTAAAAAAACCGAAACCAGGTACTTTGCCACTTTTGTACTCAATGCAATAAATGAATACAAGGTTGAAGGTACCGGGTTTGAAGTATTGGAAGAGGATCCTGAACCTAAGGCATGCCTGGTGCTTGAACCTGGTTTGAAAGGAGCTCCGGTAATAAACCTTAGCTTTAAATATGAAGAAATAACTGTGGATGCAGGTGAACCAAATAAATTCCTGACTCTTTTTGATGACACAGGCAATATATACAATTTCAGAAAATTCAGGCGCAATACTGAATGGGAAAACGAATGCTGTAAAAAACTTGAGAGTCTTGGATTTTATTCCGATGACAGAATAAATTTCTCCCTCCCGTTTCAGGATTCATCAGACAATTCCCATATTTATCCCATGATAGAAGCCATAAATCAGAGTTTCAATGAAATATCAGATTATGGTTTTACTCTGACTTCACGACTGGATGCAAATTTTAACCTGAAAACGATTAACCTTGAAGTCACCAGTCAGATGATAAATGACTGGTTCGATCTTAAAGCTGTTGTCATAATCGGAGAATGGAAGATCCCTTTCGGCCAGTTCAGAAAGAACATTCTGGGAGGAATAAGGGAATTTATATTGCCTGACGGATCAATAGCAATATTACCGGAGACATGGTTTTCAAAATACCGTAATATTTTTGAATTCGGAAAGGCTTCCGACAGTTCAATAATGATCCATAAGCAACATTTTTCAATTCTTGGAGACTATCTCACTGACGGGAAAAATCCTTTTGCTGAAAAACTAGGCAAGCTGTTAATCCCTGACCAGATATCCGAAGTAAAGGCTCCTGAAGGGCTGAGATGTGATATGAGGCATTACCAGTCTGAAGGACTAAACTGGCTCGCCTTTCTGCAGTCAGCAGGTCTCGGAGGTTGCCTTGCCGACGATATGGGGCTTGGTAAAACCATTCAGACACTGGCTCTCCTGCAGTATAATAAGGAAACCCATAAGCCGGTTTCGAAAGAGGAAAAAGGCAACCAGCTTCTTTTGTTTGGTGAGGAAGAAAGCAGACTTACAACACTTATTATTGTTCCGGCTTCACTGATATATAACTGGGAAAACGAGATAAAAAGATTTGTTCCCGGCATGAAGGTTTGCAGCCATAAAGGTATTCAGAGGAGGAAAACTACATCGGTATTTTCTCACTACGACATAATTCTTTCAAGCTATCATACTGTTAGACAGGATATTGAATTTATCAGCACATTTCATTTCCATTACATTATACTTGACGAGAGTCAGGTAATAAAGAATCCCGGTTCTGCAATATACAGGACCATGACAAAGCTGAAATCAGACTTTAAACTGGTACTAACAGGTACACCTGTCGAGAATTCCCTTACTGATCTGTGGTCACAGCTGAATTTTGTCAATCCCGGGTTACTTGGTGACCTTACGTTCTTCAGGCGTGAGTTTGCTAAACCAATTGAAAAAACCGGTGACGATGAGAAAGAGTTCAATCTCAGAAAGATAATTAAACCGTTTATACTCCGAAGGACAAAGGATATGGTTGCCGGAGATCTTCCCCCTATGACAGAACAGACAGTATTCTGTGATATGACTGAGGATCAATTTCGTCTATATGATGAAGAGAAATCAGCTGTAAGGAACAGTATTCTGAAAAGCATCGAGTCGGAAGGTGTTGAGAAATCAGCAATTGTTGTTCTGCAGGGGCTGATGAGGTTGCGACAGATATCAAACCACCCGGTACTGACATTTGATGATTATGGTGCCGATTCAGGCAAGTTCGATACTGTCCTCCAGGATATTGATAGTGTTACATCAGAGGATCACAAGATACTAGTCTTTTCATCCTTTGTAAAGCATCTGAATCTTTATGCTGAAGCGTTGAACTTAAAAGGAATAAGATATGCAATGCTTACCGGAGCCAGCACCAACAGGGAAAAAATTGTCAACAGCTTTCAGAATGATCCCGGAAACAAGGTATTTCTTATATCACTAAAGGCCGGAGGAACCGGATTAAACCTGACAGCTGCCGATTATGTTTTCATACTTGATCCATGGTGGAACCCTGCTTCGGAGATGCAGGCAATGAACCGTGCCCATAGAATCGGCCAGGATAAAAGCGTTTTCATATACAGGTATATAACTACCAACAGTATAGAAGAAAAAATAGTCAGGTTGCAGGAAAGAAAATCCAAACTGGCTGATACTTTCATAACTAGTAACAATCCTTTAAAGGATATTGATATTCAGGATATCCTTAAATTAATCGGATAACCTTATATTTACGTTACAACCCCCAACCCGTCTGGGGTATAGGCGTCAAGCTAAGGAAATTATAAACGAAATTGAAGGAGTAGCATAAGTTTCCCCTCCTTTTGAAGCTAATCTTTAGTCACATATTATTTATATATTTTCTCACTATAAGAAGGAGATCCCTCTCCCGCTGAAGCGGGATCGGGATGACAGGTTCTTTTGTGGTATAATGTGAGGGAAAGAAGCGGCGAGCCGCATCAGTATTCAGGATAAATATAGAATGGTATCTTTGCGGCTCGCCGCTTCTTTCCCTATGTTTCTAAGCTAATTACGTGTCATCCCGATGCGAAGCGAGGGATCTCCTTCTTCATTCAGCATTTAGCTTATTTGCAGATGTGATGAAAGATTAGCTTTTGAAGGAGGGGAAACTTTTGATGTCACTTACCTTCTACAAAATATCCCATAGCTTGACGGCTATGTCCCCCGGGGGGTAATAAACTAATGATTGACTATAAACGTAAAACAATAAAGATTGGGTAAATTGCATTACATTTATATTACTCATATATAATTTACTATGAAAGTCCTTGGAATTAACTGTAGTCCCCGCAAGGGAGGGAACACCGAATTACTTCTTAAAGAGGTTTTTAAAGCTATTGAAAAGGAAGATATTACGACTGAACTCTTTCATCTTGGTGGTAAGAAAGTCAGTGGTTGCAGTTAGACGGGCCGGTGCTATTCATTCATTCCACAGCCTTAATAACTTCTTCCTTATAAATGAAATGATAGTTATCGGATCCTCTTACTGGAATGCAGGTATTGGCAGGGAAAAGGGAGAAGTTAAAAGTTTAAAGTTCAAGCATAATAGGAGACTGCAGGACTGCATGACAGCAGGACTGCAAGACAAAAAAACCGGCCTTTTGAGCCGGTTTTCATATTATGCAATTTCTGAAATAATCCTAAAAATGATCTCTCTCAACATAGTGTGTATGAAGCAATTCATGTGACACTTTGCTGTTTGGTTTACCAAGAAAATCTTTATATATGGCTATTACTTCAGGATTCTGGTGTGACTTTCTGAGAACCATATGCTCATCTTCTGAATAGATGGCTTTCATCCTGTTCTTCCTGATCTCTGCATTTGTTGGGATTGGCTGGCCTCCTCCACCAAGACATCCTCCGGGACAAGCCATTATTTCAATAAAATGGTAGTTTGCTTTACCCTTTTTAACCCTTGACATGATCTTATTTGCATTAACAAGTCCATGAGCTATGGCAACCTTAAGCTCAGCACCCTCAAGGAATTTCCAGTCTTCCGTGCAACCTTCGATTTTTACAGTAGCCTCCTTTACTCCATCCATTCCGCGTACAGGAGTTATATTAAGGTTCTTAAAAGGAACCTCTCTTCCTGTAACAATCTCATATGCTGTACGTAGGGCAGCTTCCATAACACCTCCGGTAGCACCAAAAATAACACCTGCACCGGTAGAATCACCCATAATAGAGTCGTATTTTACTTCGCTAAGATTCCTGAAATCAATACCTGCCTGCTTAATCATCACGGCAAGTTCACGGGTTGTCAGTACATAATCAACATCCTTGTAGCCGCTGGCTCTCATTTCGGGTCTGTCAGCCTCAAATTTCTTTGCAGTACATGGCATTATGGATACTGATACAACCTTTGAAGGGTCAAGGTTTCTTTTCTGAGCGTAGAATGTCTTAGCAAGAGCGCCAAACATCTGCTGAGGTGATTTGCATGTAGAAAGGTTTGGCAGATACTCAGGATACTTGTGTTCAATAAATTTGATCCATCCTGGTGAGCATGATGTAAACATCGGAAGGGATATTTTCTTATCTCCGTCAACAAGTGCTTTTTTAAGTCTGACAAGCAACTCTGTGCCTTCCTCCATAATTGTAAGGTCAGCAGTAAAGTCAGTATCAAGAACAGAATTGAAACCCAACTGTTTCAGAGCATTTACCATTTTTCCTGTTACCCTTTCACCCGGATCGTAGCCAAGATCTTCACCAAGAGCGATCCTTACCGCAGGGGCCGTTTGTACAACCACATGTTTATCAGGATCATAAATTGCATCCCAAACCTGGTCGATATAAGTCTTCTCAACAAGGGCACCTGTTGGGCACCTGTTTACACACTGTCCGCAGTTTGTACAAACAACATGGCTCATCGGCTTATTGTGGAACGAGGATATTTTCTGATGTGCTCCCTTGTTTGCAACCGCAATTGCAGAAATATACTGAAGTTCGTCACATGTTCTGACGCATCTCTGACATCTTATACATTTACTGTCATCCTTCAGAAAGGAAGGAGAAGATCTGTCAATCGCGTAATTATGGTCTTCCACAAGGTCGAGGAAGATCGTATCGCCGAATGCAAACTCATTGGCAAGTGACTGTAGTTCACAGTTCTGGTTTTTATAGCATTTGGTACAGTCGGAACGGTGTTCCGACAACAGGAGTTCGATAACATGCTTTCGTGCATTTCTCACCTTGAGTGTATTGGTATGAATATCCATACCTTCTGAACATGGCATGGCGCATGCTGCAACCAGTGTCCTGGCGCCGGTCTGCTCCACAACGCATACCCTGCAGTTCCCTGCCACGCAGAGATCATCATGGTTACATAGAGTAGGTATGTTGATATTCAGTTTCCTGGCTGCAGCCAGTACCGTTGTTCCCGGTTCAACTGAAATACGTTGATTATTTATAGTCAGATTTATCATAGATTACTGTTTTAAATGATTAATAGATGATCTCCTCCCTGAAGTTCCCGACAATTGATTTAAATGCATTACCCACAGACTGGCCAAGGCCACATTTTGCAGCAATCTTCATTGAGTCGGCAAGCTTTGTCAGCTCAGTCAGATATGTCGATTTCACCTCATGTTTCTTAACCTTTTCAATTCCCTTCAGAAGCTGCTGGCATCCAACGCGGCATGGAGTACACTGTCCACATGATTCCTCAGTGAAGAAATCGAGATAGTTATGTAAAACGTTGTACATTGAGCGTGAACTGTTGAACAGCTTCATTGATCCGCCTGTGGGAACACCTTCAAACCCTATAATAGTCTCAGCAAATTTCTTCCTGGGAACACAGAATCCTGATGCACCTCCAACCTGCACGGCCTTTGTATCACCGTCGCCAAACTCATTGACAAACTGTTGAACAGTCATCCCAAGCTCAAGCTCAAATATGCCCGGTGTAGGTGTATCTCCTGAAACCGAGAAAACCTTTGAACCCCTTGAATCCTTAGTCCCGTACTGACTGAATTTCTGAGCATCATGATTGATGATCATCATTGCAGAAACCAGTGTTTCTACATTATTAATAGATGTAGGTTTGCCGAATACACCTGATACTGTCGGGTAAGGTGGCTTATTCCTGGGTTCTCCCCTTTTCCCTTCAATCGATTCAAACAGGGCACTTTCCTCACCGCATATATATGCGCCACTGCCCATTCTGTATTCAATGTTAAAATCAAATCCGATATCGTGAATCATTTTATGGAAGGCACTGAGCTCGATCATAATCTGAGGAAGCATGTACCTGTATTCACCTCGAAGGTAAACAATACCCTTTTTTGCTCCGATTGCTTTCCCGGCTATCGCCATTCCTCCATGCACTTTAACAGAAACCTTTTCAAGTATCTCCCTGTCTTTGAATGTGCCAGGCTCTCCTTCATCGGCATTACATACGATATATTTATCAGGTTCTTTTTCGGCTGCGGTATATTTCCATTTCAATCCGGTAGGAAATCCTGCTCCACCCCTTCCCTTTAAACCGGAATCAAGCATAGCCTGGATAATCTCATTGCTGGTCATTTTGTAGGCTTTCTGCAGCACTTCCTGCGGATCAATCTTCTCGAAAATGAGTCCTACCTTTGTTAATGCTTTCTGCTCCATTTCTGTACCGTATTTTATTTTTGCATGTAATCTTTTATTATCTCACTTACTTTTTCAGGTGTCAGCTCTGTATACGGCATCTCGTTTATGAGAATTGCCGGCGCCTTATGACACCAGCCAATACAGTTGGTTTCAAGAAGACTGAACTGATTGTCGGCAGTTGTTTCACCAACCCTTATTCTGAGCATTTCTTCTATAGTATGTATTATGTCACTCTTACCCTTCATTGAACATGTTATGGTTTTGCAAATCCTTATAACATATTTGCCTCTTGCCTGTGTGTCGAGAAAGGTGTAAAATGATGCTGTCCCGTAAACCTCAGCTGCTGAAATATCAAGCTCCTTTGCAACCTCAACCATAGCTTCGTCAGTCAGATAACTGTGTTTGATCACAATATCCTGAAGAATAGGCATGAGGCTCTCGCGCTGGCGACCGTGTTTTTCGGACAATTCCTTAACTAGATTTCCTACCTGGTACATTTCCTGTTGATTTTTAAGTAATTAGGTATAATAAAAATTAATTGAAGATATAATATTTTCGGGTGTTAATTTAATAACAATACTTTTATAAAAAAGGGAATAATATCATTCTGTCTAATTTAGAATTAGACTAAAGAAGGATAGTTAAAAATATTTGAGTTTCAGATTCAATAGCTACTGTTTTGCATAGGATAATTATCTTTGTTAATATTTACAGGTATGGATTATCAGAACGAGTTAAGGAGTTTTGTCCCGGAACATCAGTACTTTATTGGTATTGACTCCGATGGTTGCGTATTTGACACTATGGAGGTGAAGCAAAAAGAGTTCTTCATTCCCAATGCAATGAAGCACTTCAGCCTCTTTCCCATCGCAAAAACAGTACGCGAGACATGGGAATTTGTTAATCTCTACTCTGCTTTCAGGGGAAACAACAGGTTTATTGCAATGCTGAAAGTATTTGAACTTCTGGCTGAACGCAGTGAGATTGCTGAAGCAGGATTTGTGTTACCCGATTTTAACTCCCTCAGGGAGTGGACAGAGACAGAAACCAAACTGGGTAATGCAACTCTGAGGAAACAGGTTGAAGCTACTGGTGACAAAAGGCTGGAGGTGGTCCTCAGGTGGAGTGAAAACATCAACCGGGAAATAAGTGAGTGGATGCATAATATACCTCCTTTTCCGCATGCAAAAAAAGCGATTGAGCATGTTGCAGACATTGCCGACATTCTTGTTGTATCCCAGACACCTCTTGAAGCGCTTGAACATGAATGGTATGCAAATGATCTGAAAAAATATATCAGACTCATTGCAGGTCAGGAGCATGGCACCAAGTCCGAACATATTGCCTTAGCTGCCAGATCAAAATATCCTGTTGAAAGGATCCTTATGATAGGTGATGCAAGAGGTGACATGGAGGCTGCCCTAAGGAATGGAGTCCTGTTTTACCCGATCATACCCGGACAAGAGGACCATTCCTGGCAAATATTCTATGACGAAGGATTGGAAAAGTTTATAAACGGAACATTCAAAGGATCATATGAGGATCATCTTGTGTCAGAATTCATGAAATCTCTGCCTGATACTCCCCCGTGGAAAAAGTTCTAAGGACCATAATTTTTAACCTGTTCACACTTTTGTTTAAGTTTTTTATTTTAATTTTATACAAGTTGATAACAGAGTTAATAATCAAACAGAAGAAGGAGGTATCTTATGGAATATTTATGTAAAGCTTGCAGAGGTCATCTTAAAGTAAAGACCTCGATAGTTCTTTCTGCACAAAAAAAAGGAAGTACAGAAAGAGGTCTTGTATTTCTTGATTCGGAACTTGGCAACTACACCAAAACCACTCATCCTTCATTCAAAATACATGAGGGTGATCAGTATACCTATACCTGTCCTATATGTCACTCATTACTAAACAGTGCCAAATATGAGCATCTGGTAAGGATCATCATGATTGATGAAGACAAAAAGGAATATGATATCTACTTCTCAGAGATTGCAGGTGAGAAATGTACATTCAAGCTTGGAGACGGGGAGATTGAAGCCAAGGGTTCCGATTCCAAATTGTATGACAAATACTTTGATATCCCGGAGGAGGACAGGAAGTATTTATAAACACGGCTACCGGCTACCGGCTACCGGCTACCGGTTACCGGTTACCGGCTGCCGGAAACCGGCGTCAGGCGAGAGGGACAAATACATCCACGCGGGTGCCACGCGGAGCACCTGAATCATCATAAAGATCAGTTATTGAATGTGTTATAGGCTTATTATTAAGCTGATTAAGAATATCATAAAATTCACCTGTAAGCTTAAGACCTTTTCCTGTTGAGTGGCTCTGCCCTGCTGCTTTTACCCTGCCTATTCCATTGTCCTCAATTATTATCCTCAGATAATCCGATTCCCTGTTCACTGTAATCATCAGCTTACCTCCATCCATGCTGGGTATAATCCCATGCCTTATTGCATTTTCAGCAAAGGTGTGCATAACAAGTTTCGGAACTTTTTCCTCGCCGCTTATTTCCTCTGCAACATTTATGCTGAAATCAAGTTTATCACCAAAACGCATTTTTTCAAGTTCAAGGTAGTTGGTTACAAACTGTATCTCTTCCCCGAGAGTCCTGTAAATTCTTTCCGCATCATTCAGCATTCCCCGCAGAAGGCTGGTGAACTTATTAAGATAATCGTATGCAGCCTGGCGTTCTTCAAGATATATCAGCGAACCTATGGAATTAAGTGTGTTAAAGGTAAAATGCGGATCGAGCTGTGATTTTATGCCCTGCAGCTGAAGTGTAAGAAGTCTTTGTTTAAGTTTTTCTCTTTGCTCAATCTGTGATATTGCAATACGTTTGATAATATAAATAAACGATACTATCAGTAAGAATATTCCGATATAAATTATGTAGCTTAAATAATAAAGTTTATTTGAGGAAAGGGTGATGATATTCGCTGAATCTTTATTGGTCAAAAGTATTTTATGGGGCTTTCCTGGTGCATATGAATGTGAAATCCTTATTTTCGAATTCGATGAATTAAGTTCGGTTTCTGACAGCTTTTTAAAATTCTGGTTATAAACAGCCAGACGTTTCTGCTTTTCCGAATAGAATAATAATTCGGTCTTCCCGTCATTATTAATATCATCCTCTGTAAAGCTGTTATAATAAAGTTCATATGGAGAACCTGTTCTGCGTATTACTTCCAGATTGCTGTTAAGCTCAAGCAAATCATTTTCAAAAATAAATATTCTGGATGTTGGTTTTGATTCCACTACATGACACCTGGCAAAGGAATTAATGCCCAGCTCAGAATATTTCAATTCTTTTAGCTTTTCTCCCTTTAACGAGTACTTAATAATTCGAGGGTCTATAACCGTTGAATCAGCAGATGAGGTATTATGTGATGCTATATATCCCTTAAATTCATAATCTGAATATGGAAATAACTCGGTAGTATTTGTTATCCCATAAAATCCTATAGGAGGAAATTCAAACTCAAGCTTCTCATTAAAGACCATTATCCAGGAACTCCAGTCACTATAAGGGGTGGGGAAATTGTAGTTTCCAGCTGCATTTGAAAAACCAAAAATTTCCGGTTTATTGTCACCGTCAGAATCAAAAAACCTGGGAAACTGAAATATTACACCTGTAAACTGGCTTTGTAAAAGCTTTTGATTAACAAAATCAAGACAGTAAAGAGACCTGGGTTCAAGGCCAAATCCGGTATGTATAATAAAATAAAGATCTTTGAACCCGTCACCATTCTGGTCATAAAAACCAGCTGCCTGAACTCCTGAAGTAATTGTCCCTTTTACCATCCTGAATCGTGTTATAAAAATCCGGTTGATTTTTAGACCATTAGATTCAAAAAATTCATTTAAATTTAAAAACAGAGAGTCATTGCTAACCGAGAAAACATATATTTCACTGTACTTATCATTATCATAATTTCCAAAAAATATTTCAGAAATTTCTGGATAAAAATCCTCCTGGATATTCCACTGATCATAGATCCTGTGATCATTATCCATAACTGATACAAAAGAGTGGGGTATTCCTTTTCCTGAATTCATCAGTTCGGTAATGCCGTCGGAATTAAGATCATAGAAAACAAAATTTGCAGACTCCTTTGTCCAGTCTTCTGCTTCAAGTTTATATCTTGTTCCAAGTGCAGGTAATAAAATGATAATTAAAACAGATGGAATAATAGCCAGCAGCCAGGGAGAACTGACAAGAGTCTTCAAACGATAATCAGGCTTCATCAATTATATCATTTCCAGATCCTTAAGATGTAGTTTTGGAATCTTGACTGAAACTGACTCACCCTGATTTACAAGAGTAACAGTACTTTGCCTCCTGTCAAGCATAGTAATATGTTCAAGGTTAATGATCAGCGACCTTCCAAGCCTGATAAAGCTTTTTTCCGGTAGCATTTCGCAGAGTTTACCAATATTCATGGAACAGAGCAGTTCTTTTCCTGCAGTATAAATGTAAGTGTAGTTTCCATCAGCTTTACAATAAAGAATATTTGCCGGATTAACAAAAATGGTGCCTGTCCTCGTATTGACCTTTACCCGTTTGATTTTATCTGCCAGCACCTGATTTACATGCTGTGGCACTACTAATACATTTTCACTCCTGCCAGAAATATATTTCTGTACACACTGCTTCAGCTCTTTTCTGTTAACCGGCTTCAGCAGATAGTCAAAAGCCTGGTTCTTGATTGCCTTCAGGGCATACTGTTCGTATGCAGTTACAAATACAATTCCTGGCCTGCCATTTCTGTGGTTCACCTCCATAAGAAAATCAAATCCATCCCTTTCCGGCATCCTGATATCAAGAAAGACCATATCAGGATCAAAATCCTTCATTTCATCTGAGGCTGACGAAGCTGAGTCAGCAAGCCTTATGTCAGCAAAAAAGTGTGTTTCATCAAGAAGCTTTTTGAGAAGCTTTCTGGCCCTATCTTCATCATCGACAATGAGCGCTTTCAGTTTTGAATCCATACACAATATTTCGACTTTCTGAGATAAATGTACAAAAAGTTGTTATAATCAAATTTGAAAGGGTGTTTTTTTCAGCATATTAATGATATTTTTGCAGACACTAACAATATTATAATTTACATAAGATGAAAAATGACATAAATCTAAAGGCAGCAGACAATATCAGAATACTTGCAATGGCTATGGTTGAAAAGGCAAAATCGGGCCATCCGGGGGGAGCTATGGGAGGTGCTGACTTCATTCATATATTGTTTTCAGAATTCCTGAATTTTGATCCGTCAGATCCGCAGTGGATAAACCGCGACAGGTTTTTCCTCGATCCCGGTCACATGTCACCAATGCTATATTCGATATTGACCCTTACAGGTAATTTTTCAACCGAAGAACTGAAAAGCTTCCGCCAGTGGGGAAGCCCTGCACCAGGCCATCCTGAGCTTGATATAATGAGAGGTATTGAGAATACTTCCGGCCCACTGGGTCAGGGACATACAATGGCAGTAGGCGCAGCAATCGCTGAGAGATTTCTTGCTGCAAGGTTCGGTGAGCTCTTTTCTCATAAAACATATGCATTCATCTCCGACGGGGGAGTTCAGGAAGAGATCTCGCAGGGAGCAGGACGCATTGCAGGTTACCTTGGACTGAATAACCTGATAATGTTCTATGATTCAAACGACATACAGCTTTCGACTGAGACTAAAGCGGTAACCATTGAGGATACTGCAATGAAATATACCGCCTGGGGATGGAATGTTCTGTCAATAGACGGGAATGATCACAACCAGATCAGAAATGCCCTTAAAGAGGCTATTGCTGAAAAGGACAAGCCAACTCTTATTATCGGCAAAACAGTTATGGGAAAAGGTCTTCTCGACAAGGACGGCAACAGTTTTGAAAGAAAGACCTCAACGCATGGTATGCCTGTAGGAGAAGCGGGAGGATCTTTTGAGAAATCCCTTGAAAACCTGGGAGGAAATATCATTGATCCATTTATCATTTTTGATGATGTCAAAGAACTGTACAGCAAAGTATTAAAAACTAAAAAAGAAGCTGCTGCCGCATGGAAGGAGAAGAAAAAAGCGTGGGCGTCATCAAATGCCGGACCCGATAAAAAACTTCATGATTTTTATGCGGGCAAACTTCCTGCAATCGATTACAGTGCCATACAGCAGAAGGAAGGTTCTGCAACAAGAGCCGCTTCCGCTGCCATTCTGAGCATGTATGCATCTAAAGTTGAAAATATGATAGTGGCATCAGCAGATCTTGCAAATTCAGACAAGACTGACGGTTTTCTTAAAAACACTCATCCCTTTACAAAGGGTGATTTTACAGGTGCCTTTTTACATGCTGGAGTTGCAGAACTGACGATGGCCTCAATAATGAACGGAATGGCTCTCCATGGAGGCGTTATTGCTGCATGCGGCACATTCTTTGTCTTTTCCGATTACATGAAACCTGCAGTCAGATTAGCCTGCCTCATGAGATTACCGGTTAAATATATCTGGACACATGATGCTTTCCGTGTGGGTGAAGACGGGCCGACACATCAGCCTGTTGAGCAGGAGGCACAGATAAGGTTAATGGAACATCTTAAGAACCACCATGGCGAAAACAGTATGCTGGTACTGAGACCGGCTGATTCAACAGAAACAACTGTAGCATGGAAGATGGCTCTTGAGAATATAAAAACACCAACTGCACTTATTCTTTCAAGGCAAAATATAAAAGACCTGCCAACTGATACAGGCAACAGATACAGTGATGCACTCAATTCAGATAAAGGTGCTTACATTGTTCAGGATTGCAACGGAAAGCCAGATATAATACTCATCGCAAGCGGATCGGAAGTATCCACTCTTGTGGAAGGGGCAGAACTCCTCAGAAAAGATAACCTTAAAGTAAGAATTGTCTCTGCACCTTCAGAAGGATTATTCAGGATTCAGCCTGAAAGCTACAGGAAATCAGTTATTCCTGAGAATGTTCCGGTATTCGGTCTTACAGCAGGACTTTCAGTAACACTTCAGGGGCTGGTAGGTCCATCAGGCACTGTCTGGGGCATGAACAGCTTCGGCTATTCAGCTCCCTATAAAGTGCTTGATGAAAAATTCGGATTCACTGCAGAAAATGTTTATAAACAGGTAATTGCGTATTTAAAGTCGTTTAAATGATTTTCTTTTATACATTTGCGGCAAATTTTACTGAATGCAATACGATATAAAACCTGGCGTTAAAGGATTGATTTTCGACCTCGATGGTACACTGGCTGATACAATGCCATACCATTTCCAGGGATGGAAGAAGGCCTGCAAAAAATTCGGAGCAACAATTGACCCGGCTTTCCTCAGAAAACATACCGGAAGCCCGGGATGGATAATTGCCAGGGAAATTATTAAGGAAAACAAACTGAACGGAAACATAACTGCCGATCAGATAATCGAGGAAAAACTGAAAGAATTCTACGAGGTGCAGCACCTTGTCAAAGCTATTGAGCCTGTTGTTAGCATCGTAAAGAAATACCACGGATTACTGCCAATGGCAGTTGGCACAGGAGGACACAGGATAGCTGTCGAAAGAACCCTGGAAGTGACATCACTGAGGCAATATTTCGATATAGTTATTACAGCAAATGATGTGGAAAATTTCAAGCCTCATCCCGAGACATTCCTGAAATGTGCGGAACTGATGAATGTAGATCCCAGATACATAGAGGTATTTGAAGACGGTGACCTGGGAATTGAGGCTGCCAGGGAAGCAGGCATGATGGTTACTGATGTCCGGTCGTGGTATGATTCAAACTTTTAGCTGATCAAAGGCCTGCATATAATCACTTTATCCTGAACGGTTTCACTTTCCATATTTTTTCACAATAATCCTGAATGGAGCGGTCAGATGAGAATTTACCCATCCGTGCCACATTCATAATTGCCATTTCAGTCCATTTATCCTGTGTCTTCCATGTTTCTGCAACGAGATCCTGGCAGGCAACATACAACGGATAATCAGCCAGAAGCATATATGGATCATGCCACAAAAGGTTATCAGTAATAGGCTTAAAGAGGTTGGTATTTCCTTTGGAAAAAACTCCTGTATTAATCATATTAATAACCTGATTCAGCTCTTTATTGTTTTCATAAATGAAATGAGGGCTGTATCCGTTTCTTTTGGCTTCCTCAACCTGTAAGGCAGTGAGTCCGAACAGGAAGAAATTCTCTTCACCTACCTCTTCCCTGATTTCCACATTTGCCCCGTCAAGCGTTCCTATAGTAAGTGCTCCGTTCATGGTAAATTTCATATTTCCGGTGCCACTTGCCTCTTTACCGGCAGTTGATATCTGTTCCGAAAGATCTGCTGCAGGATATATTGGCTGAGCATTGGTCACGTTGAAATCAGGAAAGAAAACCACCTTGAGACGGTCTTTAACGTCAGGATCACTGTTTACCACCTCTCCGACCGAATTTATAAGCTTGATCATTAACTTGGCAATATGATACCCCGGTGCAGCCTTACCCCCGAAAATGAAAGTCCGGGGGACAATATCGATGTCAGGGTTTTGCTTAATACGCAAGTAGCGGGTAATGATATTTAAAACATTAAGATGCTGCCGTTTGTATTCATGAATTCTTTTAACCTGTATATCGAACATTGAAGCAGGGTCAACGATTATACCGGTCCGTTCCCTGATCAGTTTCGCGAGAAGATTCTTATTTTCCAGCTTAACATTTCTGAACTTTTCCCTGAATGAAGCATCAGCAGCAAAAGGTTCCAGTTTACGAAGTTCATCCAGCTTACCCGGCCATTTGTCCCCTATTGAATCAGTGATGAGGCTGCTTAATCCCGGATTACTCAATACAACAAAACGACGTGGTGTTACTCCGTTAGTAACATTACAAAATCTCTGAGGGTACATGTCAACCCAGTCGTGTAATACCTGCTGTTTGAGAAGATCAGTATGCAATTCCGCAACACCGTTAATTGCACAGCTTCCTGCACATGCCAGGTTAGCCATACGGACATATTTCCCTCCTGATTCGTCAATGATTGACATCCGTGATAGTTTTCCGTCATCACCCGGGAACTTCTTGCGTACTTCCTCCAGGAGCCGGTGATTTATTTCATAGATGATTTCCAGAACACGGGGTATAAGGTATGAAAAGAGTCCAAGTGACCATTTTTCAAGTGCTTCAGGCAGAAGTGTATGGTTCGTATAGCTGAATGTCCTGCAGGTTGTGTCCCAGGCGGTATCCCAGTCAACCTTATATTCATCAACCAATATTCGCATCAGTTCAGCGACAGACACTGCAGGATGAGTATCATTGAGCTGAATTGCCCATCTTTTATGAAATTCCTGTGGTTTGCCCTCAAATCTCAGGTGAATATTCATCATATCCTGCAGTGAGCATGAAACGAAAAAATACTGTTGTTTCAGCCTTAGTTTTTTCCCTTCAAGCATTTCATCATTAGGATAGAGAACCTTGCTGATATTCTCTGACTTTACCTTATAATCAACTGCCTTGTAATAATCGCCCTGGTTGAAAGATGTAAAATCGAATGATTCCTCTGCCTCTGATTTCCATAGCCTTAGAAAATTACATGATGGTACTTTGTATCCCATAACAGGAGTGTCACAAGGTATTCCTGTAACTTTATAAGCTGATTTCCACCGGTAACATTTACGACCGTCGTTGTCAATATAAGATTCAGTATATCCTCCGAAATTTACATTCACGGCCAGCTCTGTCCTGATACTCTCCCACGGATTTCCTTTCCGGAGCCATTTGTCAGTCTTTTCCACCTGCCAGCCATCCTGGATTTCCTGATCAAATATCCCAAACTCATAACGTATGCCATATCCTATTGCAGGTATCTGTTGGGTCGCCATCGAGTCAATATAGCAGGCAGCCAGCCGCCCAAGACCTCCATTGCCCAAACCTGGTTCCTCTTCATGTGCCATTATTTCCCCGAGATTAAAACCAAGCTCTTGAACAGCCTGCTTCATCTCATTAAAAATATCCAGTGCAATCAGGTTTGTACCAAGCTGCGGGCCCATAAGAAACTCTGCTGACAAATAACTTACAAGCCTTACATCATTTTCAAAAACGGCATTCATAGTCCTGTGTTCCTTTTGAAGCAACCTGTCGCGGACTGTATATGAAACAGCCATGTACATGTCATTGAGGGATGTATTAACAATGTTCCTTCCCTGCTGGTAAAACAGATGTTCAGTAATTGCCTGTTTGATGGATTCCACATCCATACCTGCCCTTACATCTATGTTTGCGGTGAGATCACTTTTGTTTCCGGAATTGTCTGCCTTTGTTCTTTTTGCCATAGAGATACTTATATTATATAATTCAAATTATGGTATGTAAACAATTTGAAAAGGTACGAAAAAATTCATATGATTGGGTCACTACAGAAGCCCTTTCGTTTGCAGTTCTTGCAGAATTTACCAAGCCATACCTCATCAAATTGATTCATGATAGCCTCAATTATTTCAGGATCGGACGTAACAAAACCTGATTCAAAATTACGGGAATCAGGACTTTTAATTCCCAATCCTGCACCGGTCAGATTGGCAGAACCTGAATATGCAAATTTACCGTCTATTATAATATGCTTGAAATGGACTCTCGGACAGAGTTGCCTCTCCATGATATCCCAAAGCAAAGGGTATTTGTCAAAGCTACGTCTGAAGTTGGGGCCGGGTTCTTTAGCATGCAGAAGCCTGATAGCTACTTTTCTCTTTAAGAGACCGTCAAGCACTGCTAAAAACGACTGAACTGATCCCCTGTTAAGCACATGAAGATCCTTAATATCTGCCGTTCCTATCCATACAAAGGAGCTTGCTTTGGAAACCGGTTCAATGACCTGTTTATATAACTGTTCATTTGTTATGAAATGTGTGCTCATAGGTTTGCAAAGATCTGCTGCAGACAGCCAGTCAACAGTCACTGTTTATTCTCATTTCATTAAATGCTTATTAAATCCACTGTCAATGAGCTGCAAATAAGCTTTCCATACATTATCCGGAATTTCCTGATAAATCTGAAATCCCTTTTCAGGATAAAATTTAATTCTTTGCAGATCACCGACCATTATATTAATAACCTTCTCAAGAGGAATTTCATCATTATGGTAATCTTCAAAAGCGATCTGCGGCGATGTGACAATTACCTTTTTATCAGGCCAGTGTTTCTTAAATGTCGCATAGCTTCTTCGCTCCATATATGGTTTTTGTACCACAATAAAACTTTCAGGATCCATACCCTTCTTCCTTAAAAGCTGTTGTGTAAATAAAATATTTTCACCGGTATTGGTAGATTTATTCTCAATTAAGATGGCACTTTCAGGAACACCCATTTTCAATGCTATTTTTGCGAACTTATCTGCCTCAGATTCATCCCACATATCCTTGGTAAAATTCCCGAGTCCCCCTGAAAAGATTAAAACCGGAGCAAATTCCTGAAGGTACAGTTGTGCACCTCTCTCTGCTACTCTTACATCATGACTTCCAAGGACTAAAATGCAGTCAGATTTTTCAACCTTATGATTAACATGGTGAAAATCCCATAGTACTCTGGCAAGTTCTAATGTACTATCTTTCATTATTACATTATAAAGATTACCTGCTTCAGATTAACTAACTAACATATTTATAAATTCCGGAATGCTCAAATCCTAAAATTAGTCTTTCAGAATGAAAGTTTAAAATTAATTCCAGATATGGATTCATAACTTAATGGACAAACGAACAACCGGTATGGTAAATTTAGCAGGCATCCTGTTTCAATGGTACAATTGGAGTTTAAAACAATTTTTTGTTAATTTGTTGCCCTGATTATTATACCTGAGTGAATAATTAACCTAAATATTTTTAAAATGAAATTTACAAAACTTTACTTTATCGTTTTCGCAGCTGTTGTTTTTACCTCATGCGGACCAAAACAGCCGGTTGCCGAAGTTCTGCCTGAATATAAGGAAAGATGGGATTCACTTACCGTAGTTGGCAAAGTAACAGACATAAAAAAGGAAAACCGTGAGGTCACTCTTATGGGTCAGAATGGAGAATTAATGACTGTTACTGCAGGTGATGCAGTTGAGCGTTTTGATGAGATAGCTGCGGGTGACTATATTTCATTCGGATATGTCAGATATGTGAAAGCTGAATTTCGTCAGCCTACGCCTGAAGAGATCGCAAATCCGTTGGCACTTGTTGCAGAGGCAGCTAAAGCTCCCCAGGGAATTGATCCGGCTGGCGCTGTAGGTGCTATTGTTAAGGGAATTGTAACTATTGAAGTCCTCAACCGCCCTTTCATGCTTGCTACTGTTAAGGGCCCTCAGGGAAATTACCTTACACTTCCCGTTGAAGATGCTGTTCTGCTTGAAAAGCTGCACATTGGGCAGGTTTTAATTCTTACATATGCAGAATATAAAGTGGTTGCACTTACCAAACTATGACCATTAGTACATTCAGGATTTAATACATATTTAATTCCGATAAGACACAGGGATGTCTGTTCAGATATTCATGTGTCTTGTGTCTTGAGACAAAAAAGGTGCCTGTTACAGCACCTTCTTTATTCAATATTGCCAATATTTCCTAAACCAGAATCTTTGTTGTCAGGTTTGTAATACTTTTGCTGATATCACCGAAAGGATCACCATCTCTCGACTGATCCTGTTCAACGATCATATACTTCATTCCGGCAATATCCTTAACTGCAAGTATATTCTTAAAGTTGATAACGCCTTCTCCAACTGGCGCAAAGTCCTTCACTCCCACTGTTGTGAAGAAAGGAGCTTCATTGGTATACATATCCTTCATATGGAAAAGCTGGAACCTGCCCGGATATTTCTTGATTATCTCAACAGGATTCTGGCCTGCTTTGGTAGTCCAGAACATATCCAGTTCCATTGTAACAAGGTCCTTGTCAAGTTCGGGAAGAAATATATCGAAATATGGTATTTTACCTTCTACATTGTCGAACTCAAAGTTATGGTTATGGTACCCGAACACAATCCCATTCTGCTTCATAATTCCACCAACTGTATTCCAGTCTGCAACCATTTTCTGGTAACTGGCAATAGTTGTTCTGGCCTCTTCAACCACCCATGGCTGAACACAGTACTTAACACCAAGAAGCGCATGGTCATCAGCCATCTTCTTTGCATTGTCAAGTGTTATGCCCTGTGCCTCAACATTGGTATGGCTGCTTACGATTTCCATTCCTAGGTCATTCACAAGCTTCTTGAATTCACCCGGAGCCATGCCGTAAAACTTACCCTCAGAATAACCTGCCAGCTCCAGATTTTTGTAACCTGCGTCTGATACTTTTTTCAGGGAACCTGCCACATCAGTGCCCATCGCATCGCGTATTGTATAAAGCTGAAGTCCTATCCCGAAGGTTTTAGGATCAACAGGTGTTGCAACGGGAGCTGGTTTTCCCCCGGATTTGCATGAAGTCTGTGTCAGAGCAAATGCACCCAGGGCGCCTGCTGCCGACATTCTGAGAAAATCTCTTCTTGAGCGAGTTGTTTTCATGATAGGATAAAGATTTTATTGGTTATACATATTATTATCAGATTTGACTCAAAATTGAGCCATTAAAATTAGCATATTACTTTCAATAAGCGTCAGCGACAGAAAAAATTCATGGAAAATTGGTATTTTGGCGAGGGTAAAAAGGCGCAAAGGCACAAGGGCGAAAGGGCACAAAGGCGAATAGTTCCTGAACAAAATGGTAGAAATAATACTGACAGCAGACGGTTCACATACTCTGTATGTTCCTGAATTGAATGAGCATTATCATTCCATCCACGGGGCAATACAGGAATCACAGTATATTTTTATAAACAACGGTTATGATTTCTGCAAGGCCGATCCGGTTAATATCCTTGAGATCGGTTTCGGAACAGGGCTGAATGCATTTCTCACTGCATTAAAAAGCTGCAGCGGAAAAAAGCAAGTGCATTATACAACAATCGAAAAATATCCATTGTCACAAAATATCACATCATCACTTAATTATCACGGTTTTACGGGAGAAGGCTCGAAGGATTTGTTTGACCTGATACACAGCTCCGGATGGAACACAGACGTATGCATCTGCAATAATTTTATTTTAAACAAGATAAAGGGAGATGTTACCGACAGCATACCTCCGGGAGAATATGATCTTATATATTTTGATGCTTTCGGTCCCGACAAACAACCTGAAATGTGGACAGCGGAAGTGTTCAGAAGAATCTCGGATTTCACCAGGGATAATGGCATATTTGTAACATATTCTGCAAAAGGAGAGGTAAAAAGACACCTGCGGAGCTGTGGATTTAATGTCGAACTGCTTCCCGGCCCCCCCGGGAAACGTCAGATTATCAGGGCATGTAAAAAAGTAAATTAAATATCAGCTCTCTCTGTTTTGCTTCGTCTAAAGTATTATCTTAGCGCAAATTTTAAAAATTAAAAATTATAAGTATGAAAATCAAGTTATTTGTTGTTTTGACAGTTGTTGCAGCATTATTGTTTGGCTCATGCGGAACAGGATCAGTAAAAGGCCAGAAGCTTAAAACAAAAGTTGATTCATTGTCATATGCTTTCGGTATTGTTAACTATAATGCACTGGCAGCAGACAGTCTGAATCTTGAGCCAATGCTTGTAGCTAAAGCCATGGTTGATGGAAAAGACGGAAAAGCTGTGATGACTGATGAAGAGGCGCGTACATTTATTATGGCATTCATAAATGAGCGTGAGAAAGTAAGGTCAGCAAGAAAAGCAGAAGAGAATAAAGTTAATTTCAAGGAGTATATCGAGCAGAATGAGAAATTCCTCGCCGAAAATAAGAGTAAATCAGGTGTTACAACTACAGCCAGCGGTCTTCAGTATGAGGTGGTAAAAATGGGAACAGGTGCAAAGCCAACTACTGAAAGCATGGTTAAAGTTCATTATACAGGAACTCTGATCGACGGAACTGAATTTGATTCATCTGTAAAAAGAAATCAGCCGGCTGAATTCCCTGTATCAGGTGTCATAGCAGGATGGACAGAAGCATTGCAGCTTATGCCTGTTGGCTCAAAGTTCAAGCTTTATATACCTCAGAATCTTGCATATGGTGAAAACGGAGCAGGCGAAATCATCAAACCGTACTCAACTCTTATCTTTGATGTTGAGCTGCTTGAAATCATAAAATAAGAATGGCAACAGCAGACATACACACAGCAAAAGGTATTATGAAAGTTAACTTCTTCGAAGCTGATGCTCCGAAGACAGTTGAAAACTTTATTACACTTGCAAAAAAGGGATATTATGACGGCCTTGCATTTCACAGGGTCATTCCCGATTTCGTGATCCAGGGTGGGTGCCCTCATTCCAAAAATCCGGGTGATCCGAGAGTTGGTACCGGCGGGCCCGGATATTCCATCAACTGCGAGCTCACCGGCGGAAACCAGTATCACGACAGAGGTGTACTTTCAATGGCTCATGCCGGCAGGAATACAGGCGGATCACAATTCTTCATCTGCCACAGCAGAAACAACACCAAACATCTCGACAGGCAGCATACCTGTTTCGGGAAGGTGTATGAAGGACTTGATGTGATAGATAAGATACGCCAGGGTGACAAAATTGAACAGGTTGTTATTCACGAAAAAGAAAAGGAATAGACAATGGCATTTGAAATAACAGGAAAAGTAATCGATATAGCTCCTGTAAACCAGGTAAGTGACAAGTTCAGAAAAAGAGAGTTTGTCATTGAAAAAAAAGAAACAGGCGGTGCAGCTGTATTTATCGACTACATTAAATTTCAGCTTGTGCAGGATAAATGCGATCTCATAAATGAATCATTCATAAATGAAGAGATCAAAATATGGTTTAACCTTAAGGGCAACAGGTGGGAAAAAGATGGTAAAGTGAATTACTTTACAAATCTGGATGCATGGAAGATTGAAAGGGTATCAGCAGAGGGAAGGGAACAGGCTCCTCAGTCGCGTCCTTCCATTGATGATATTCCGCCCGAAGTCGACGACCTCAGCGACCTGCCATTTTAAACATAATTAATAGAGGCTGTCTGTTTACCGGGCAGCCTTTTTAAATATATTATTACTTGTTTTTTGCAAGGCTTATTTATTTTAGGGTGTGAAGTTTGTATAATTAATAATTGTAGATATCCACATAATATAGTTCCGGATGAAATATATTTTTATTGCAATATTTGTTATTAAAGCATTTTGTCTGCAGGCACAGGTGTTATCAGATCCATTCGCTCCGGATGCCGGTCGGATTCCTATGCCATATGACAGGCTTATACGACCTGCCGGCACTCAGATCCCGTTTGGCGATGCATCAATGGAAAATCATGCTCTCGATGCTGCGTTATCCCCGGATGGAAAATGGCTTGCTGTTGAAGAACGATACAGTATCGTTTTCATAAGTACCGCCGATAACAAGGTAGTATTTGTTCTCAGGAACTTCGATCATCCTGACCTCAAAGAAGGCCTTAACACCTATTCAGGTATCATCTGGAGAACAGACAGCGAAGTGTCCGAGGTATACTGGAGCATTGTTGGAAGAAATTCCCGCTCATTTGTTGCATCTGCAAGCTGGGATGGAAAAAAGGCTTCATTCAATCGTTTTTTTGAATATGCTCCCGAAATGAATACCGAAACTGCCATTCCCAACGAAATACTGATCAGAAAGGAAAAGAGAAAAGAATATCTTTATGTTGTACTGAATGGAAATAACAAAGTTGTAAAACAGGATTTTAAATCAGGAAAAATAATCTGGCAGACTGATCCGGGTGTAGCACCATACGGATTGACAATAGCTGCAGAGAAAATATATGTCACAAACTGGGCCGGAAGACATCCCTTTCCCTCTGACAAGGAAGTTGCAGGAGTCCCATGGACACTGGCAATGGTTGATAATGAAAATGCAGGCGGTGCAACCAGGGAAGGAAGTGTTACTGTCATAAATCCCTCAAACGGAAAAATAATAAAGGAGATAGTTGTAGGACTTCATCCCAATGAGATAATTAGTGACAGGGATGGAAAGTATGTATATATTACAAATTCAAACAGCGATAATGTATCTGTAATAAATACACTCACAGATGAGATTGACGAGACTATAAGTGTACGGCTTCAGCCTGAAATCAATCCTTTCTTCGGGGATTCTCCGAATGGATTGTGTCTGTCTTCTGATGAGAAAATCCTGTTTGTGGCCAATGGAATGGATAATGCTTTGGCTATCATAAAATTAAGAGAAAGACAACTGCCTTTAAATGAAAAGGAGAGAAGCAAGGTCATTGGTTTTATACCAACCGGAGCATACCCTTCATCAGTGACAATTTCAGATAAAGGAAACCTTTATGTCTCGAACCTTGAAGCAGCCGGGCCCCGTATCGGAGCATCCAATCGTGCCACCCAAAATAAAATATTCAATTCGCATAATATGATGGCATCTGTTTCGGTAATCCCCTTTCAGGATATGAAAAACCTGGCTGCATATACAGATACAGTTATAGCACTGAATGACATATCGAGAGCTTTATCGGTGAGAGACGCACCAAGGAGTTCAGTTAAACCCAAACCGGTACCTGACAGAATCGGAGAACCATCTGTTTTTAAACATGTTGTTTATATTATTAAGGAGAACAGGACCTACGACCAGGTACTTGGTGATATGAAACAGGGAGACGGCGATCCTGCACTATGCATCTATGGTGCTGAAATAACCCCGAATACTCATAAACTGGCTGAAGAATTTATGCTTCTCGACAACTTCCATGTTTCCGGTAAGTGTTCAGCTGAAGGCCACCAGTGGACTGATGCATCAATAGTTACAGACTATATCTATAAAAACATGAGGGCCTGGTTCAGGAGTTATGCTCATGTTCAGACAGATGCACTGGTTTATGCGCCGACAGGATTTCTCTGGGATAATGCCATGAAGTATAGAAAGTCCGTGAAGATTTATGGTGAAGCGTCACTGCCTGAAGTAAATGATACACTTGAATGGACGGATGTTTACAAAATGTATAAGGAAGGACAAAAAGTGGAATTCAGAAATTATACAAAACTAAAGCCTGTTGAGCCAATCCTGAGCCAGACCTATCCTTCATATGGAAGCCATGTTTTTTCAGATGTCATGCGGGCAGATGTTCTGATTAAGGAATTGAGGGAGTATGAAAAAATGCCGGGAGACAGTATGCCGGAGCTTATGATTGTTGCCCTGCCTAACGATCATACTGCTGGAATCAGGCCAGGCCTTCCGACACCCAGGGCAATGGTTGCCGACAATGATTATGCCCTGGGAAAAATTGTGGAGGCATTTTCCAGGAGCCGTTTCTGGGAAAACACTGTTATCTTCGTTGTTGAGGATGATTCACAGGCAGGTTGGGATCATGTTTCAGCCTACAGGACTGTTGCCCTGGTAATTAGTCCCTATTCCAGACTCAAAAAAACAGTCCATACCTATTATACACAGCCATCAATGGTCAGAACAATAGAACAAATACTCGGTCTGCCTCCAATGAATATTCAGGATGCCATTGCCCCGGCAATGACAAATTGCTTCAAACCAACTATCGATAGAACTCCATACATTGCTATCCCAAACAAAATACCTCTCGATGAAATGAACCGTCCGCTGAATACACTAAACGGACAGGAAAGAAATTATGCCGAAAAAAGCATGCTGCCTGAATTTGATGGGGTTGATAAAGGAAATGATGACCTTCTAAACAGAATTCTTTGGTTTTCTGCAAAGGGCGAGGAACCGTATCCTTTCTGGTACGCGGGAACCGGTAATGAGGAAGATGACGATGATGAATAGTATTACTAATCCTCTACTCTGCGATTGGGATACACCATTCAGTACACCCCCTTTCAACCTGATACAAAACAGTCATTTCAAAAATGGCATCATTGAAGCGATCAGAACTGCTGAATCTGAAATTGGCATTATAACCTCAAACAGTGAGGCTCCTGCATTTGAAAATACAATTGAAGCACTTGAAAGATCAGGTGAAGTGCTCAACAGGATCACTGCACTGCTGTTCAATCTTAATTCTGCCGAAACCAGCAGTGAACTGCAGGCAGTTGCACAGGAAGTATCTCCAATCCTTACAAGGTTTTCAAATGATATTACACTGAACAAAAAGCTTTTCGAACGAATTGAAAAAATATTCGAAAAGAAAAATGAATTAAATCTCACCACCGAACAGCAGATTCTTCTTGAAAAAAGTCACAGGAACTTTATCCTTGGAGGAGCAGCATTAAAAGATGATCAGAAGAAGCGTTTCCGTGAAATTTCAGAGGAGCTTTCAACACTGGCACTTGTATTTGACGAGAACCTGCTGAAGGAGACAAATTCATTTGAGTTGCATCTGACTGCAAATGCAGAAATTGAAGGACTTCCGGCAAGTCTTGTTGAAGCAGCAGCAGAAGAAGCTAAAAGCCGGAATAAGGATGGTTGGGTTTTCACGCTTCATTTCCCAAGCTATATGCCCTTCATGCAGAATTCATCAAGAAGGGACCTGCGTGAAAGGATGTATAAGGGTTATTCCTCGAGGTGCTTCAGGGGAAATGAGCATGATAACAGAAACCTGGTACTCAGGATGGTCAACCTCAGACTTGAGCTGGCCAATATGCTTGGTTTCAGGAATTACGCTGAAATGGCTCTTACAGACAGGATGGCAGCTACGCCTTCAAAGGTGATTGAATTACTTGAGAGACTGCATAAAGAATCTAAAAGTGCCGCTTACCGTGATCTTGAGAATATCAGATCAATGGCTCGCAGGTGGGGACACACCGGAGAAATTGAGAGATGGGACTGGGCATATTACTCAGAGAAGCTGAAGAAAGAGCAGTACGATTTTGATGATGAACTGCTGAAACCATATTTCAGGCTTGAAAATGTTGAAAAAGCAATATTTGAACTTGCGGAGACCCTGTATGGTTTAACTTTTAAGCAGAACCTGAGTATTCCACTATATCACCCTGAAGTAAAGACATTCGAAGTTTATGACAGAAACGGAGCTTTCCTTGCTATACTTTATCTCGATTACCACCCGCGTCCCGGCAAGAGCGGAGGTGCATGGATGGCAAGTTACAGGGATCAGAAAAATATAAATGGCACAGATGTAAGGCCTCACATATCAATAGTCACAAATTTTACAAGGGCAACTGAATCAAGACCTTCAATGCTGTCATTCAATGAACTTACCACATTTCTGCATGAGTTCGGACATTCTCTTCACGGGATGCTTTCGAAATGCAGATATGAAAGTCTTGCCGGTACAAATGTTACACGCGATTTTGTTGAACTGCCTTCACAGTTCATGGAAAACTACGCATTTGAAAAAGCCTGGCTCGATAAGTGGGCAGTACATTTTCAGACCGGACAAAATATCCCTTCCGGGATAATTAAGAAGATAAAGGAAGCATCGGTATTTAATGAAGGCTATGCCTGTTACCGGCAGCTTGGATTCGGATTCCTGGATATGGAATGGCATTCGGTAACCTTCCCTGTTGAGACGGATATCAGTAATTTTGAAACAGATGTATTAAGAAAAACAGAGCTCTTTCCGGAGGTACACGGTTCAAACCAGAGTTGTTCATTCGGGCATATATTCGGAGGCGGCTATGCAGCAGGATATTACGGTTACAAATGGGCTGAAGTTCTTGATGCCGATGCATTCAGCTACTTCACTGAAAAAGGCATTTTCAATAGTGAAGTTGCAGACTCCTTCAGGAAAAACATACTGGAAAAAGGGGGATCAGAAAGACCTATGGAACTGTATATCAGGTTCAGAGGCAAGGAACCATCTATTGAACCGCTTTTAAAGCGTAGCGGACTGATTTAAAATTGCTCTGCCCAATCAGCGTGATCTGCGGGAAATTTTCCCGCAGATTTCGCAGATCAACACAGATAAAAAAAGTAGGATTTTCCTTAAACTTCAATTATCTTTAAAACGCCATATTATCCGACGAATTTTATTTATAATAGACTACATATCAACAAATTACAAATATAAATCATGATTCTTTTTTTTGAGTGCGATTCAAAAAATATCATTGCTGCAGGCACAACAGCCAGCATGGCAAAGAATGATATCAACAAACTTGTCTGGCTATTTGGAAATGCAGCATTGATTGATAAACAACAGATAGATGGCACCTTCATCGGACCCAGGAAGGAGATGATAACTCCATGGAGCACCAATGCTGTTGAGATCACTCAGAACATGGGCATATCAGGCATAATCCGCATTGAAGAGTTTCATGCTGCAGGATCAAAAAAACCTCATTTTGATCCTATGCTACAGGCACTTTACAGGTCACTCGATCAGAAAATATTCACTATTGACAGGAAGCCTGATCCTGTATTTTATATTGATGATATTGCAGAATACAATCATAAAGAAGGACTTGCTCTAAATGCAGATGAGATTGACTACCTGAACAAGCTCAGCAAATCGATCGGAAGGAAGTTGACTGACAGCGAGGTATTTGGTTTCTCACAGGTTAATTCAGAACACTGCCGGCACAAGATATTCAACGGCAAATTTATTATCGACGGAAAAGAAAAACAGAAGACACTTTTCCAGATGATAAAGGAAACAACAAAAACAAATCCCAACCATGTGGTGTCGGCTTACAAGGACAACTGTGCTTTTCTCGACGGACCTGTAGTGGAACAGTTTGCACCGCTTACACAGGATAAATCCGACTTCTTTAAGCTTTCAGATTTTGAGTCAGTACTTTCACTCAAGGCTGAGACCCATAACTTTCCCACTACTGTTGAACCATTCAATGGCGCATCAACAGGGACCGGAGGAGAGATCAGGGACAGAATAGCCGGTGGAAAAGGAGCATTTCCGATTGCCGGTACAGCTGTGTATATGACTTCCTATCCTCGTCCCGGCGGACCCCGTCCCTGGGAAAAAGCAACTGACGAGAGAAAATGGCTCTACCAGACACCTGAAGATATTCTTATAAAGGCATCGAACGGTGCAAGTGACTTCGGTAACAAGTTTGGTCAGCCTCTGATCTGTGGCTCGGTTTTTACATTTGAGCATTTTGAGAACCTGAAAAAATTCGGATACGACAAGGTAATAATGCTTGCCGGCGGCATAGGTATCGGAAAGAAAAAAGAGAGCGTAAAGGACATACCTGAAGTTGGTGATAAAATTGTACTTCTTGGTGGTGATAATTACAGGATAGGTATGGGTGGCGGTGCTGTATCATCAGTTGATACAGGCAAATACGACAGTTCAATTGAGCTGAATGCCGTGCAGAGAGCCAATCCCGAAATGCAGAAAAGAGTCTACAATGCCATACGGGCACTCAGCGAATCGGAAAATAATCCGGTGGTTTCAATCCACGACCATGGAGCCGGAGGACACCTGAATTGTCTTTCCGAGCTCGTTGAAGCCACAGGCGGAAGGATAGATATCAGCAGGCTTCCGGTAGGCGATCCTACTCTTTCAGCTAAAGAGATCATTGGTAATGAATCACAGGAACGAATGGGGCTGGTTATAAAAAAGACAGATATAGATACACTCAGAAGGATATCTGAGAGGGAAAGAGCTCCTTTCTATGTCATTGGAGAGGTTACAGGCGATATGCAGTTTACCCTTGAGAATCCGCTGACAGCAGAAAAACCCATCGACATTTCACTTGCAGCGCTCTTTGGCGATCCTCCTAAAACAGTAATGAACGACAGCAGTGTAAAGGAATCCTATTCGGAACCTCTGTACGATCAGGATAAGATACCTCAATATACCGGGATGGTGCTTCAGCTTGAGGAAGTTGCCTGCAAGGACTGGCTCACGAACAAAGTTGACCGTTCTGTTACAGGACGTCTGGCAAAGCAGCAATGTGCAGGACCGCTGCAGCTTCCTTTAAACAATCTGGGCGCCATTACCCTCGACTACAGGGGCAAATTTGGATTTGCCACATCAATAGGACATGCACCTGCTGCCGGTCTTATCGATCCTGCTGCCGGATCAGTACTGTCGATTGCTGAAGCACTTACCAACATTATCTGGGCTCCCTTATCAGATAATCTGCGAAGTGTATCCCTGTCAGCCAACTGGATGTGGCCATGCAAGAATCCGGGTGAAGATGCAAGGCTTCATGAGGCAGTAAAGGCTGCAAGCAACTTTGCAATTGACCTTGGAATAAACATACCTACCGGAAAGGATAGCCTCTCCATGACACAGAAATACAAAAATGAAGTTGTCTATTCGCCGGGTACCGTAATAATATCAGCCTCAGGTGAAGTAAGCGATATAAGAAGAATTGTTGAACCGGTCATAGTGAATGATCCTTTCACAAGCCTGCTATATATTGATATGAGCAGTGACAGACTCAAAACCGGAGGAAGCGCATTTGCACAGATACTTAACAGGATTGGCAGCGAAGCCCCCTCAGTAAAAGCTCCTGAATATTTCAAAGAGGCTTTCAATACAATTCAGAACCTTATTAAGAAGGGTATGATTCTTTCCGGTCATGATATTTCGGCAGGCGGCATGATCACAACACTGCTTGAAATGTGTTTCTCAAATACTGAAGGAGGCATAACTGTCAACTTCACAGCCATGGAAAATGAAGATACGGTAAAAATTCTCTTCAGCCAGAATCCGGGAGTGATTATACAGGTCAGGGATGAAATTGAAGTGGCAGAAATACTACTTGAAAACGGAATCTCTTATTTTTCAATCGGCCATCCGGTTCACGACAGAAAATTGTTCATAAAAAATCACAGGAGAACCTTTGAACTTGATATTAATACATTAAGAGATAAATGGTTCAGAACATCATATCTTCTCGATATTAAACAATCGGGTGAAAAACCGGCTCTCGAACGTTTTGAAAATTATAAGAATCACAGCCTGAACATAAATACCGGTAATTTTGACGGAAAATTTGCAAGCCTGGGTATAACACCTGAAAGACGAAATAAATCAGGTACAAAGGCTGCAATAATAAGGGAAAAAGGAGTGAACGGCGACAGAGAAATGGCGTATGCCCTTTATCTCGCCGGATTCGATGTGAAGGATGTGCACATGACAGATCTTATATCAGGAAGAGAGACACTCGAGGATATCAGTATGATTGTATTTGTGGGTGGATTCTCAAATTCCGACGTACTTGGATCAGCTAAGGGATGGGCCGGAGCTTTCAGGTACAATGAAAAGGCAAGGATAGCCCTTGAAAAATTTTATAAACGCAAGGACACCCTTTCACTTGGTGTCTGCAATGGTTGTCAGCTGATGGCTGAACTTGGGCTGATATACCCTGATCACAAGGAGATGCCAATGCTTCATCATAACAGTTCTAATAAATTCGAATCGGGTTTTCTCGGAGTTAAAATACTGCCAAACAATTCAGTGATGCTTGGAAACATGGAGGGAATGGAGCTTGGCATATGGATTGCACACGGAGAAGGAAGATTCTCACTCCCATATCCACCGGAAAAATATTTCATCCCCATGAAATACAGCAGCCATACTTACCCGGCTAATCCTAACGGATCTGACCACGATGTTGCCGGATTATGTTCGGAGGACGGACGCCATCTGGTTATGATGCCTCATCTTGAAAGGGCATATTTCCCATGGCAATGCGGTTACTATCCTTCCGACAGGAAAAATGATGATGCAACACCCTGGATCATGGCATTTGTCAATGCAAGAAAATGGATAGAGAATAAGTCCTGATAAAGGAAAAGATTATCTTAATTCAGGAGTCAGAAATACTGACAGCAATCTGGTTTTTTCATTCGCTGAAGCGTCAGTATTATTTTCAGGAATGATCTTATCACTTATTAACTGAACAGCATAAAGCCCTGTATCCTGGATGTAAAGCGATCCCATGAAAGAGTCGGCTCTGAAATAAGGATAATCCACATCAGAAGAATTAATTATCACCTTATCAATAGCCGGCTGAGCCTCAAGCCTGTTGTCCAGAACACTCAACATCACCTTGTTTTTGTATTCAAGGTTTGTTGTGTCAATTGTGGCACTTGACAACCAGACATTGAAACGACCTGATTTTGAAACAAACACGTTCCATTCAGCAGTATTGCTTGAAGGGTTTATTTTATCGCTATAGCATTCAGCCTTATGAACATAAAGCTTTATACTTCCGTCAGCCTGTTGTTCTACATTATTCACAGAAGCCTGTACAGATTGATTTTTGATTGTATTTGTATTATTGCCGCATGAATATAAAATAAGGATCCCGATCAATAACATCAACACTGAATAAATTCTTCTCATATTTCAGGATATTATAAATAAATGTTGTTAGAATGCAAACGTAACTTATTTAAAAAAATTATTTAGATGCAAAATTACCGGCAAAATAAATCTAATTATGGCAAACTTATGCACAGATAACAAACATTTTTCCACAATGATTTGTTCATGCACTTACCATTTCAGGTCTGTACAAAGCTTTTCCGGTATTGAATTTTGGAACAGCAGGCTTTGTAAGTGCCTCAGCTACAATCTCTGATATATCTGCGACTTTCACGGAGGTTGCTGATGCAAATATCTTTTTGCACAGAGGACATGCTGTGGCAATAATATCGGGATTTGATGAAGTAAGCCGGGATGCTGCATCAGTTGCGATCATTCTTCGCTGCTCAGTGCTTATTTTCAGGTTACCCAGGCTTCCTCCGCAGCAGAGTGATTCTGCATCCTCAAATCCTGTCTTTTCAAGACGTGATACAAATTTCAGAATCTCCCTGGGTTCTTCATATACACCTGATCCTCTGCCTAAGTCGCACGGAGAATGATAAACAACTTTCTTCCTCAGGAATTTCAGAGATATGGCATCATTATCAATAAGACGTTTAATAAACTGGGAATGATGAAGTACCTCAACATCGAGGTGATAACTCTCCCTGAATATCTTATAACAAATAGGACATGATGTTATAAGAGTAGTTGCTCCGGATTTCCATATAAGCTGTGAATTGAAATTTATCAGCTCCCTTGCCTCTCTGTCCTGACCTGCAAGCATAAGTGGTCTCCCGCAGCAGGCGCCTCCCTTTTCATCAAGGAAGAGGTAATCAAGTCCTGAAGCCTTAAGGATTTCAACCATTGAGCTTTTTATAGAAGGGGTCAGATGCGACATGCAGCCTGCGAAATAAATTACATCTGCCTTCTTTGGCTCCTCTTCAGTAAGGTATTTATATGCTGGAGGATCATTTTCTTTTTCAGGAGACAGATGGAAACGACCGCGAAGATATCCTTTGTAAAGATTCCTGTACTCATGATCAGCACTTTCCCTTCTCCTCTGCATCATTCTGATCGGGTACAGTTCAATTCCTACAGGGCATGCCTGGTCACATCTTCCGCACATCAGACAGTTATCAGCAATATACTTAACATCTTCATTTTTTCTGATTCCCTTCATCAGATAGGCTGACTGGATGGTGTTTATCCCAGCTGAAAAATTCAGCTGACAGGCATCTATACACAGACCACAGGATGAACATGAATGAACTTCAACCTCTGAATAAGTACCTTCCCTGTCTCCGGTACGAATACCTGAATTTCTCATGAATATCAGAAATAATTCGGCAGGTATATGCATATATCTTGTAACAGGCAGTATAACAAAGAAAGTTCCCAGCGAAAGGGAATAAAGCCACCAGAACGGATAAGCCATTTCCTGTGCCGGAAGGAAAGAAGCCAGCAATGATCCAAGTGACCCTGTCAGAAAGCTTCCTGTTCCATATGCTCCTGATGTAAAGCTCTCTGCAATCAGACGGCTTGGAAAAATCAGCCACAGTGAAGTAAGGGCTATTTTATCAGTCAACCTAAGCTTTGTTGTCTTTTTCATCCCAACCGCTGGTGACCAGAATCTCTTTAATATAGCCAGCAGGAGTCCTGAAAGAATAAAGGCAAGTATAAGATCCATAAGGAAAGCATATACTGCTTCAAATCCATACCTGCCATGCTCAGGATTAAAAAACCTGAAGAATATGGCCTTATACGGTGCATTCAGGTGCTTTGTACCAAACACATCCGCCTCAATCGTACCGAAAAATATAAGAAGGAACCATCCGAATGCAAGGCTCATGTGCATATATCCAAGCCTGAAGTTAGCCTTGAGTATCTTCCTGTGAATCAGGCTCTCCATGAATATTTCCTTCAGACTCTGTCCGAATGCACT
>Ga0129298_10000049_pt1 | contig 35069 bp, 29 predicted proteins | sample I19B2metaG_FD_94707 | JGI IMG/M metagenome (GOLD analysis project Ga0129298, IMG submission 94707) | Lake sediment bacterial and archeal communities from Gulf of Boni, Indonesia to study Microbial Dark Matter (Phase II) - ​I19B2 metaG | ecosystem: Environmental > Aquatic > Freshwater > Lake >... | reverse complement strand
GTCCCAGGTGCTACCACGTCCGGCTTAATCCTGCCGTCGGCAGTGGGTCCGCGTCCACTGAAGGCCACCATGCCTTCAGCGTCGTCGGCAATTTTGTCCAATCTGATGGGATTAGCGGGAAAGTCCCGAGACCAAAAGGCACCATATGTATCACTAAACTCCGGGCGCAGATTCTCCGAGGCACCCACCGTTATGCAATTCTTGGCTGTCCCGGGCGGGGTTATTGAGCGCTCGTTCACCCTCCCATTTGCATCGGCATCATTGCCTTCATTCCCAGCTGAAAAACAAATCACACAGTCTCTGTGGTTCCATACGAAGTTGTCCAGCTCGCGTGAATTTGAACTGTATGCTCCATCCCCGTTAATATAACCCCAGGAGTTGGTATGGATACGTGCGTTGTCATCCCGATAGGGTTTAAGAAACAGATCTTCGAGATTATCAGGAAGTCCTCCCAGCCCGCCCTGACTGTCGAGAACTGATTGCAAGATCAACTTCGCCTTTGGCGCAGTGCCTCGCACCTTATGACCAAGCACAGCCGAGTCGCCGTCAGCGAGCACCGAACCTGCCACGTGGGTGCCGTGACCATCAGGATCATTGGCTCGATTCGCACGCCCAAGTGCATAAAGCCTCAGAACCCGCCCCATAAAGGCAGGGTGCACATCGGTCGTAGACCCCTTATCGAACCCCGTGTCGCAGACAGTGACGATCTGGCCCTCTCCTTCGAAGCTGGCAGCCGTCGGGCTACCGGTCTCTACGCGCAGGATCTGGCGCGCTATGTTGTTATGCAGCTTAGCAGGCCTAACCTCTTCTATATGGCGGACTTCATCGATTCGAGCTAAATTCGGAAGACGTTGCGCTTTTACTTTAATCCGGACTTTGTTTCCGGCGGGCTTGAGATCCTCGGGATCGAGCCCAGCAGCCTCCGCCACCTTGTTCCGGACCCTCTCGAAATCTACGCCTGCGTGAAAAACCACATCTACCTTCTTCAACTCATTATTTACGCGCACCGTTTTGCGAATCGCCAAAGAGGTCAAATCAGCAGGCCGCCTGATATCGGAAATCCCCAGGAGCGGCGGAGCGATCTTGAAGTCCTGCAAGTAGACGTTTACCCATTCGACATACGGCAGGGCGCGCAATACTTCCAAATCGGAAGGTGGATAATGACAAACATAAGTACTCTCCGGTACGTATTCGAGGATTCGAACCCCCTTGCTTTCCAATTCGGCCCGCTGTGACTTATCGAGCGGCCCCTTCGTCTGGATAAGTATGAAATTGGACTGCGAAGCATCCGTGCTGTGCAGGCTCAATGCCCTCATCGCAGGGGCTTGAGCCTCTGGATCGACGGTAATGCCGTTGATAGTTATTGTAGACATTGCGTGCCCTCCTTTTTCATTTAGATTGGTGGTTACGATTCAGGATGAATCATCGGTTTGATCCTTCGGGTGCTGGCTCAAAACGTTTCCTCTTTCGGAGTGCAAATGCCTGCGGTATGCTTTTTTCGACTTCAACAAATAGTCTGTCACGTAAGACCTCTTTTGCCGAAATCAGATCAGAAGCAACAACTCCGAACACTGGCTTCTTCACATTAGAAATTGCTTTCTTCCTCATATTGTCCCCCTTTTGATTTGAAAGACATTCTATTATTAAACTTTCCTATTAATACTTCAAACTCCCGTATTTGAAGGAAAATATAGTGTTATGGTTTAGGTGGTAAAGGGCCACGTTTGCGCGGTGGTTTGATAGGTGACGGCTTGATAGGCTGTTTGAAAGATGGTATGAAAGTGATGCCGATATTTGCCGCTTCTTTACTGTTGTTAGAAATATTATATAAATCTCCGGTACCATGGTTGCCCACAAAAATTGCTGAATCTGCATTGGCTATTCCAATATTGTTTTTCTTTGTAAAAGAATTGGAATTCATGAATAAATCCTGTGCTAAAAATATATTATTTGTACCTTCAAGTATGTTTCCATTAAAAAAATATCTGCCAAAGACATTTTCTATATGTCTTTCTTTTACTATATGTTGGATAATTTCATTTGATATAGTCAAATTTGTCAACTTGTTGCCTCGTATCTGTATGGTTCCTGCTCCTTTTATCTTTATGACCTCTTCGCTTTCTTTAATCAGATTTATAAGTTTTTCAATGTCAAATTTCATCAAGTCAGGCATACCACCGATGCTTACTATTCCGGTGATGTCATTACTTTCGATTAAGGTAAAATTGTTTTCGTCAGGATCAGCAACGATTTTATCAGTTGATTTAGGCACCCATTTTGTCAACACTATTGCTGTACCAGACACTTTTTTGCTTTGTAATGCGACGATGAAATTGTTTGAGAGGCGGACTTTGTCAGTCCTTGAGATAACCATAAGTGCTTTCTTACCGATTACTCCGCCGAGGTGACATGACTCAATAGTAACTTCTCCGCAATTATCAAAAATTATTGCTCCGTCTTCACTAAGTTGTAATTCATCACTCGTATAAATCTCAACATTATTGTTTGAAAAGCGGACTTTGCTTGTCCCTGAAATCACCAGAAGAGCTTTTTTATCGATTACTCCGCTCAGATGGCATGATTCAATTCTGATTTTGTTACAATTCTCAAAAGTTATTGCGCCCTGCTGCTCGCCAAGCTTGAATTCTTCATCTAATCCGATCTCAATATCGCGGAGAGTAAAAGAAGAGAATCCCTTTAAATAAATTGGTTCCAAGAGGTCGATGTGCGTACCTCGGCCACATCCTTGAATCTTTACATTGATATCTTTCTTATATTTTTTGAATTCAGCGATAAACTCATTTAATTTGACCAGGCCTAACAGTTCATGTTCTCCCGCTGGAATACAAAAACAGATATCCGCTTGTTTTTCTTTAAGCTTCTCTTTAAGGAGGCTATAAATTGCCTCATCTAAAGTCTTGTACCGTCCTCTTTCCACTTTTACGCAACAACACCCTTCCCTGCCACGTGGTAATCGGCATAAAGCATCAATCGCTTCTTGAACAGTGGAGACAGGATTCCCGTCTTTTGTCCTCAATTCAGAGCAGGAGTCAGCGGGATTAAATGCAACATCAGAAGCTATACTCAGATTGGCATTGAAATAAACTACCTGTCCATCGATCTTTTCTCCAGCAGCATCTAAAAGGGTAGCTGATACTTGCTGTATCTCGTCATTACCAAGTGTCAAGTTACAACTTGCTATGCCATTTGGTCCGACTGTTAAAACTGGTTCTTGACAATTAAGTGTGCCACTACCCATTTCTTTGGTGAATTTAACTTTTGCACCGATTACAGGCCACTGGCCGTTTGCAACCCGTACCTGTAATGGTTGCGGCAATGTTTCCCCTGGCATTGCTTCTTGTCCATCACCGCTTACATAGTGGATGGTCGTTAATTCTGTAAGGACAGGAAAAAGTCTTCGGCAGTCATTCTTCAGATGCCATTCTTTTTTGACGCTGTCATAGGACACCAGGGCCAAAGGACAATAGTAGTGTTTAATGCCGTGCGGCGGCTGCGGATCAGTATATGGCCACTCAATAGTACCTGCCTGCTTATCGGCATTGGCTGTACGAGCAGGGATCAGCCAATAGTCGCCTGTGCGGTAATATCCTCCATTGTTGAACTGTATTTGCAACCCTTCTTCCAGTTCGATCCAGATTTTTTCTTTTATCTTGATCGCGCCGGCAGGACTTAAGACTAATGTTATACTTGCATTATCTGTTAATGTGACATCTTTATGATCCCAACGCCGCAATAAAGGATGTTTCGAGGAATCCTTTCCAACATTGGGGTCAGCAATACCATCTAATATGATAACGTTGTTACTCGGAGGAGAAACTACTTTTAAGAGTTTCTTTGCATCATTTTTCAATGAATAATCATCATCTACAATTTCGACCCAGTCCCCTGCGTTTAAACTCGAATATAAATCCCGTCCTAAATGCTCAAGTGTTATTGTAGTTTGATTCAAATTATCGTCTATACTTATGGATTTTAGCGGAAAGATAATGGAACCATTATCTCTTGACCATTTAAAGGAAGCTGCTCCTTCCTTACCGGAATCATGAATCTCGATGCGGTAAAGCTGATTCTCGAGACCACTATAACCTGCTGCTGAGGAAACACGACATTTATCTGTACTTATGTCAGGAGGTTTAGTTTGCGCGCTTAGTTTGCCTGTAGATTTTGTTTCAGTTTCCGGCGACCAAACTTGTCCTCCGAATTGACTGCAGTTTGCATCATCTTTAACTTTCCCAAGTTTTACCTGCCAGACAGTCTGCGTCCGTGTCGCAGTATCGGGACCGCCAAGCGCCTTTTCGCGGATATCCTCATCCTCACTTGCTGTTATATGCCGTCGCCAGACATCGAGATAGACTAGATATGTGCCGGGAGGAGTATTTGATAGCGTAACGTTTCGTATTACATCATTGTCAAGATATCGCACGATTGGCGAATCATCGGGAAGATAAGGCTGTTTAGTAGCTGTTACCGGAGTAATATTTTGTTCATTTATACAAAGAATTCCATCAACATAGATGCATCCCGACGCAATTTCAAGACCACTTGCGACAGATTTGATTTTAAAATTCTTGAATTCATCTGGCTGGGAAATAGGAGCTCCGGTCTGACCAATAATATCTCTTGTTTCTATCTCGATCCTGTGGTTAACTATATCAGCCTGCTCGTTCCAGTCAGCATCCAATTGCACCCGACCCTGCTGCATTCGGACACTGCTGTAATGCTTTTCTGGTTTAAATGTTGATCGCGTAAAGTCACCTTTCATTGCGGCCTCCTATGTAACGTAAAATATTCCAGCCTCGAGTCCGAATCTCAGATATTCGTCGAGACTTGCTCGCAAATTTGTTTCTCTCTGCGGTTGTTTTAAAAAATTAAATACACCCATTTCCGAACCGTCCTCTGCACCGGTACGTATCTCCTGGTCACATGCTAAGCTGAGTTGTGCGTAGTCATAACGTCCATATTCTCTTGAAGAAAAAGAAGGGATTAATCTCATTTTAATTTGTGCCTGCTCCAGTTGGCATTTATCCTTTAAGGCAAGATCAGGTTGGCAATGATAACGGCGTGGGGTTTCAGAATCTGCAGGTACATAACTGAAGCGTATACAGCCTTTTTGACAGAGTTTTACAATAAGTAAATCAGTGAAAATACAGTTACTGGCTTCCAGACTACGAAAAGTACTTATGCCAAAAATAGAGCTTGTTTGCAGATCACAATCAGCATTAGGAGCAGCGATGGCTGTACTTTCCTTACCATCAACAATACTATCTATAATCTGCAATTTATTAATGGAATTATGAATAATTATAGGGCCACAAATACTGCGATTTATAGTTACGCAGAGGTGAGTATTTTCTGAATTAACCTCAAGGCATTCATTATCTGGCACAAGGGTACAATGTGCTATCTGAAGTCTGCCAAGATTGCCGTCAGCAATAGTTAGTTTACCTTCGATTAAAATGCCATCTAAAACTAATTCGCCGGGGTTTAAATTATTTTGTGGTGCGATACCTTTTACTGAGAGATTTCCTTTAATATGTGGACGAAGACCATCTGCTACAATATCCCCGACAAATCGTCGTTTTTGTCCTTCTATTTCTCTCACCGGCCAATCTGCTGCAACTATAGCCAGTTTGCTGCCTGCTGGAATTTCAATGTCCGGAAGAGGTTCATTATATGTGCTATTATCCATGACAACAATAAGACCGAAGCTATCTGGATTATTTTTTATATAACTATTCCACGCAGTAATTGCATCTTCTATGTTATTTAAAAGCTGAGTTTGATCCAACGCTTCGTCGTAGGTCTTCTGATCCCTTGTCACGCCTATTTGCCATTTAACCTTTTCTTTGAGAGGATTGAACCATTTCTCTATCGACTCATGTCGATTATATGGCCCTCCGCCCAAGTCTCCACTGAATCCATAGGAGTAACTTACTTTAACCTCTTTAGGAATTGCATTGGATGGAAAAGCAATGAGCCCAAGGATAGGGTCCACCGCTGCTTTTATAGAAAACGTTTTTCCTGCATCGCCTTTTGCTGGTTTATATTCGTCTGGCGGAAGCGGCCAGATATCCGGAATTGAAATCGTTGTGTCATTCAAATTACAAATTAGCATTTTTTCAGGCTCAACCTTGACAAAGGGATCGTTGGTATCCTCCTTAATAAACACTTCCAACACTGGATGCTCTCCAAAATATACGGCTTTCTTGCTTATATCCTCTTTCTTTTCACCGTCAGTCAGTCTCTGACGCCACAGTTCAAGCTCGTCATACAAGAGTCTACGGCGCAAGATACCGGGAACATTTATCTCTTCAGCAATATGAGTAATATCTGTCTCAGTCTTAGGTTGGTTGAAAAGCTGCATGTCTTTGTCTAAATGGCTAAAAGTAAATTTTCCGTCATTGTGTGAAAATGCTGTTGCCTGCTTTATGGGATATGCCTGCAATCTCCAGAGAAAAATTCCAATATTAGGAACATTATGTTTGCCACGTCCGGTATTGATACGACTCGCGTCTGCTGTATGGGCAATGGTATCAAACGGGGTATCAAGCAGTTCAAGAATATTGCCCTTTCTGAGATCAGGTGTACGATGATTATGAAGGCGTATATGATTATAGTGTTGCGTCGTGCTGAGCAGTTCAAAAAACTCAACAACACGGGCATTCCAGCCGGTGGTATCCCTCGCTAACTGTTCCAGCATGGTTGCAGTTCCCTTGCGACGTCTGTAGCTTATAGTATTGGCTACCCGAGCACGCTGGCTGAATGTCGCCTTACTTACAGAGTAGAGACCTTTAACATTTAAAAGATCACCAATATATGGAACTACCCAATCTGCACAGGTCTCAATGAATTGATCATCATAAAGCTGTTCAAGGTCTTCTTCAAGCACTGCGACCTGTTCAGCAATTACCGACAATAATGATTTCAGTGCCCAACCCTGCTCTGCATCGCGTATACGATAAACTGCTGGAAACAGGTTATACAATTTTTCCAGATCAAAACTCATTTCATTTCCTTTAAATCTATCGGCCCTGGATCCAGGGTTATCAGTTCTGCTGCTGCCATTTTTCTATCTTCCACAAAATGTGGTGTATGCGGAACCAACCTGATCTCTGGAATCCTGAGAATTCGCAGATCTTGTATTAAGTCTGATCTATTAAGAGGTGGTTTCAATTTGCTATAACCGGGAGACAGCGGGGTTGCGAAATGATGGGTCTCTGCAACTTTTTCCATTCTTGGTATTTTGGATGGAGAGAGTGTTTTATCTTTGATATTAGAATAACTTCGCTCAAGGTTAGAAACATTTACACCATTCACACCAGGCACATTTTGTATGACAGATATTACTTCACTCATCGTCACCGGCTGTCCGAAGTCGCGTACTTCAAACGAAAACGATCGCCGCAATTCTTTTTCTACTTCCTTCAATACTTTTTCAGGAAGATAATTACTATTAAACACTACCTGTGCAGCCAGCTTGAATAATACCTTTGTATAAGAATGAATCTCAATGTGAACAAGAGGATCACATGCCTTCCTCATTGCGTCAATCAGTGATTTAAGCATTAGGCTGTCTTCTTTTATTTCAGCCCCACCCGGCCCGGCAACGGTTATGAATACACCGCGTTTCTCGCCGAACCAAGTCCAAGTCGCTAAGGCCTTCGCTATCCCTGCAAAGGCTCTTGCAAAGTCTTCATAGTCTTTAAGTGATACAATCCGGTCAAGGGTCAATACTTTTAAAGGAGCATTTTTTCTGACATCGTTGAGAGATTCGGGATTGTCAGCTCCTGTTGCATCAAGCGGATTTATTGTATCTTTCACACCCAATGGTCGTGTCATCAATAGACTGAGTTTCCCTGCCTTGACGTTACCTTCCAATCCGCTGCCTTTGCGGTAAGTAGCGTGAACATTTTCAACTCCGGAAGGTAATCGTGCTCCGGTTTTACCGTCTCCGAATTGCACTGTGGTGTTACCCTCATTATCAATTCTTGTTATATAAATCCTTTCTTCAGGTCCACGGTCATACAATGCTTGCACTTCTTTCCACAGAATATCATTCACCCTAATCTCAAGAGTCGATTCTGCACCATTTGGCGTTGATGCACTTCTGTACGTTAACGGAAGCTGTTTAAGAGTAAAACTCTGAAATACCTGACTGCCGTCACCGCTGCCGAGAATTTCTTTAACAGTCTCACCGTGAGTAGCAAGGGCAGCGTTTCCGTAGATAGTAACAGTATCACGTTTATATGTGTATTTCAGTTTTTCATTAAAAGATATATTGGTTATGCTTCCGTTCAGCTTTGCCTCTGCCAGAGTCAATACCTCGCTTACCTGTTTACCGTTTGTATCTTTACCTGAGATAATAAGTTTCCGATCCTTTTCAAGATCATCCAGTTTTCCTTCCACTGGTATGGTATTGATGCCTTCATGAATATCTTCTGTAAGAGGCTTTTCGGCTATTTCCAGTTTTTCGGTTTGCGAAAAAACCACAGTATCCCGAAGACCGAAAAATCTCAGATGTTCTACCGCATCCAACGCAATACGCGTAGTCTTTGAGGTTAGAGCAAAATCCGCGCGTGAGGCAGCAAAGACGCTTTCAACTTTATAGAGTTCAGCATACGTTGGTTTTGCAAGCACAACCCAACTTTCAGGCAGGATATTGGGATAGACCCTATCCAGATCAATCATATTCTGTTCATAAATGTTCAATACATTCTTGTCTTTTCTTGCCACAAGCTCGTGTGTCCTTCCGTCATCAATTTCAAGGAGTACTTTCGTTTTTTGGGGGTTGAGTTTCAGCAAAAGAGTTCCACCGGCTGCTGTTACTTTTATGGTATCATCCTGATCTATTTTCTCTATTGTAGCGGTCTTTACCCATGTGATATCGAAATTTTGTTCTAAATATGTTTTAAGCACATTATCGTCAGCACCCGGGATTTTTCCCCAGCAAAACAGAAACTGTTTTTGCCCGATAGTTCGTATGACAAAGTTAGGCCATTGAGTGCCCCATGTTATTGGATCATCTTTATTAGCATCTGATTTATAAGCTTTCTTTACATCAAACGGCATTACTTTCCAATCAGGTGCATTGTATCCGAAGAGAGCAGCCCTCTGTCTGAAAGCAAAAACCTTTGGGTTATCAGCAGGTTCAACTGTAGGCTTTTCATGCCCCAGTTCCACTTCCCATGTGATATGTGTGTAACCTTCTTTACTGTAGGGAGTAACCGTCTGAAGGATGCGGAAATCCCATCTCTCACTGCCGGGAAATCTTTTCCTTTCATCACCGACAAGCAAAATGGCATCTCCCGGTTGTAAGCGGGTATCAACCCCTTTAAGGTATAACTGCATTGTCCCTTTTTTAATTTCCTGCGGTATTGTTGTCCTCGGCTTTATCTCATTCCACTCAGGCCGCGCCTCGATTGTTTCTACGGTCTCAAATACCTGAGGTTTTTCATCCTGTCCTGGGATGCTCTGTATTTTTGTGCCCTTCTCTATCGTTACTTTTGTTGGAAATTGATGTTCAAAGGCTTGAACTCCTCCAACCGCCGTTGCCTGCTGAGGCAATTTCGGAGGTTCTTCAACTCTGAAAGCCACATAAGTGCTTGCTGCTACGCCAAGGCTAAGTTCATAACCTATCAGTCGCGCAAGATGGAGGACTGATAGGCGTTCAATGGCAGTCCTCAAATATGATTCATTCGCAATTCGTTCCTGATAAAATGTCAGCACATCTGCAACCGTTGCCCATGCATCCAGTAGTGCAATGCTAAAATCATCATTGTCACGTGTTGTTAGCTTCTGAAGGACTCTGTACTCGCCGGATGAAAGTCTTGCCAGCATACTTTCCTTGAAATCTGCATGTGTGCCGGTACTATACGCGATTGCCTTCAGTCCGGGACGGTTAAAGATTTTAAGAGGCGTATCTACTGACACACCTTCACAGCAACCACAATCATTCAGGTCAAGCAAGGACGAATTATCGTTATTACTCATTTTCCTCCCTCTACGTTTATGTTTAAAACACCGTGTTCAGGATAGTTTGGATCATTATCGAGACGGGCAATCTCAAGACGTCCAAGTATTAATTTGCCGGCATCAAGTGCTTCATTACTTTCAATGCCCTGTTTCTGAAATTTTATTATCTTCACTGAGTCGACACCATCCACTGCCTGAGCAGCGGCAATAATCGGACTGACATAGACTGTTTGCCCGAAAGTAAAATTATCAGGATGGAATATACCTCTGCGACCATCCGGCAAAGTGCTGTTACTTAACACCTGAAACAATGCTTCTTTTACATCGCTGCGGAAATGGTCTGGCTTTACACATATATTCATGTCGATTTCGAGGGATACAAATAGAGGACCATCTACCTCTAAATCGTATCCTGACATACGGTATTTCTCCATATGGTTTCTAATCTTTTTTTCAAAGGCTTCATCTACACGTAATCCTCCACGACGATCAATGGTCAGAAAAACTGTATGCCAACTACCTGTCCATCTAAAAGTTGCCACTGCACGCTGAACTTCATTATGACGCTGGGCAACTTCTGCATAATCTTCCGGCGTTACAGCACGCTCCTGTGTTCTGAAAGCCCATGGTGCTGACTGGCGGACATGCTCAATGCTTTCTTGATCAATTCCTCCTTTGGCCGGCAGCGGATTTCTCACTTCTTCGATACCTTTCACATCAGTAACTATGTGTGCAATCGAATCTGCTCCCACATTCCCACTCGCACCGTTGCCGACGCGGTAAGTAGATCTGAACTCATCGTTTCTGTCGGGTTTTTTACCAAAATTTCCATCACCAAAACGAATATGAGCAATTCCGTCTGACTCCATTTCCACAACAAATTCCTTTGCAAACTTATTACTTGCAAGCAGATCATATTGAGGATTCCAAGTCTCTCCTTTATTCTTCAGCTTTATTGCTGGAAGTGCTTTATATGCATCAGAACGCATGGCAGATGTGGCAGATTTAGTAGGATCGAATGGACCGGTGAAAGTTAAAGCCTTTTGAGCGATATGGGGGCGATATCGCCCATTCTCTGATATTTCTTTTGGAATTAGCATTTCGGGTTCGGGAATTGCCATTCCGTGATCAGCTAAAACAATGTTGGCACTAGCCACGCTAACCGGATATTTATTATCATCCTCTTTATCAGGGTCTTTGACATTATGAAGACATAGGGGAAAGGGAAGTGCGTCCTCCTTGCTCCATTTGATCTCCACATAAGCCTGTGAAGTAAGGGGGTCTTTGAGTGTTCCTCCAGGACTTCTTTTGCCGTTATCATTTTCAGAAAGCAATGCCTCCGGATGGACTTCCGTGAGCCGAACAGCGTGACGATGGGCGGGATCGGCATCTGACATACGACCGGTTTCAGGCCCCCGTAATTCCTCAAAAATGAGAACATCGCCGTGACGTAACATAATCCTCTTGTTTTCATTATCTTTGAAAAAGGCATGCGTTGCACCTTTTGGCAGACAGCACTCTTCATCTCCCCAGGTATAGAAATGTATCTCATTATGCGCCTGAAATAGTGTGATATCATGCATGGTCTCGAAGACTTCAGGCTGCTTATTCATAGCCTCAGCGTATTTGGGAGAGTTTGGCGGGATGCATGAACTGTTTATAGAGGTCTGAGTCAGCAGTTGAGAGCCTTTAGAGACTTTAACGCCGTCTGCATTCGCGGTGATCTGCACCAAGACGCGAGCATTGCAGCCGTCATGCATAAAATAATCCACCAGCCGAGCATGACGCCTTATAGAGATACGTCTACGAGCAGTGCCGATATAGGCTTCAGTTGCTATTGCATCCTGCTGATAACTCAGATGATCTCCAACATAAGCCAGAAGTTCCACAAGTGCGATTCCTAAATCAGCCGGATTGCGCTCTCTCCAGTCCGGTATCAGCAAAGACATCCGGTCAAGCATCAGTTGCCTGAAGCTTGCATAGTCCTTTGCAAGATAATTAATGTCCGGCTGTTTTTTAAATTCAGGGAGACAGACTTGATCCTGTTTGCAATCAAAATCACTCGGACAATTTACCTTGAAAGAAAATTCGATTTCAGAGAACTGTGAATCGAAGTCTTTAGGAGGGGTCGAGTCGGTTTGAGAGCTGATTATCTTGAGAGTGTAGGTTGAAAAATCTCCGGGAGTATTCACTGTAATATTAATGGTATCTTCCTGATCACTTTCAGGCTGAACATCCTCTACCTTAATACCGCGAACGCGAATGCCGCCTTCAATGACTATATTTTCTTTGCTCAAGCTCTTTCCTGAAAGTACTTCTGAAATTTTATGAATAAGGTGTAGCTCAAGTATGCTCTGATTGCTTTCATCTACTTCGAGGTAATCAATTCCGTTACAAAGAAATTTGTCTGCATTCGGAGCATCTGCCATCGTACTCCGAACTTTTGCTCGCCGATTTTTGTTTTTGCAAAAGTATTGAGTACCCATTTATATTTCCCGTGAGAATTGTGTGGTCTTTCGTTCCTGGCTTCGGAGAATGATATATAGCACCGTCACTTTTAAAGTGGAGTCTTCACTCTCAACGCTAACTGATTCAACTTGTATAAGGTTGCCAAGCCACTGCTGTAATGCTCCTTGCACAAGGAACTGTGTGGCAGTTGCCATCTCACTGCTGTTTGGCTGAAAGACAAGCTGCATGAGTCCGCTGCCGAAGGTTGGTCGATTAACGCGCTCACCTGGAGATGTAAACAAAACCTGTTCGACGAGGTTGTGGATATGTTTTTCATAATCGGCATCTGCTGTTCTACCGCAACTATTGAAGTGGAAAGGAAAATCTATATTCATGTTTTCCCTCACAGTCCTATCACACGCATCTGAGTTACAACAGGTATGAGCGGTGTACCTGTCGGCGCACAGATTGCCTGACTGTCCATAAGAAGCACCGGCTGGCCATTCGACAATATCCTCAGAGAAGACGTTACAAACTGTGCCGTTACGCAGGGACCGTTCCCTCCAGGCGGCACAAAGGGGCATCCTGCAATCACATAAGGGCTTGCCAGAGTTACAATTAACTGGCCGCTTACAAGAACGCGAGGATTCGGCGCAGTAGGCTGTGCTTGTCCAGCATGTGAGCAGAGGACCGTTGCACCAAGATGAAGTAAAGGTCCGGGCATTCAGTATTTCCCTGGATATTATTATGTAATTACGAGCGCACCCTGATTGATGGTGACTGTTGGACCAACAAGCATAATAGATGCGCCTTTGCCGTTTTGTATGTAAATGCCGGTGTCATTCACCACAATCATCGCTCCGGTTGTACTTTTCAGTACAATGCCGCCTGTTGCAGGTGTCGGCGGCATATCACTCACAATCATACCGTTTTGAAGAGGCGTCTGAAAGACGATGCCCGGCACCGCAGGAGGCACAATCCTCGCAAGTGTTGGTATTTCAGCTGCAGATAACTCCCTCTCCCAGAAGCATCCTGTCCATATAGGGTAGTCAGGGTCACCTTGTTCAAATTCAATCCACACGCTGGCACCAATAGGCGGAACCGTAAACATGCCCATTTGGGGACCACCAATCGGCAAGCATGGCATTGCCAATGTTGAGGGGATGATGTTTGAAACATCGGAAACCGTTACCTGAATTCTGCCACGCTGCTCAGGATCAACATTGTTGATTACCGTTCCACGATACTTTCCATAATACTTTTGTTCTTCACTCATAAAGGCAACCTCGGAAGTATTGATATTAAGCCATTACGGCCAAGTTCATAGTTCTGTTTGTACTCGCCACGCTTGATTGTGTGCTTCACCATCTTTACATAGTAAAGTCCGTCAAATGCCGTTCCGGCGCCACGCACGCCTACAAGTTTTCGCGCCTTCAAAATCCTGCCATAGCGCAGCACATCAAGAGATCCTGTGCCGGTTACAGCCTCAGCAGACCTTGCAGCCTCTGCAAGTCCTTCTAATGCAGCTTCAAGAGGAGACTGCTTTGCCAAACCGGTCATTTGATATATTTTTTTTGGGATCGGCTGTACCAAACCCAAAGGAGGGTTTAACAATGAAATATCCGGAACAGGAATAGGAATTGGAATTTTTTTAGTTATCCAGAGAATAGGCATTGCCCTGGCGTCGGAATTATAACTGAAAGTGAGCGATTCAACATTCGTGTGAGCATCCATGTTTATGTTCAACGCTGGCTGTGGTACTCCAATCTTAATCTCAGGTCCCCAGTATGCAATACTTGTTCCCGGCGCAGGTCCGGGATCGACATAAAATACATAACCTACTTTTTTTGCGAGATATTTTATGTAGCCGAGGTCTTTACCTTTTTGCTTGGGTATTTTATCGGTTGGAAATGGAACATCTGTAAATATTGTCGGGATTACCATAGGAATGATTCCAAGGAATGCATACTTTGCAATAATCATAGCCACACGCGCCTCAACAGGCATTGCAGGATAAGGAATTCCGCTGAAATCAATATAATCCATAACACGGCTCAAGTCCTCACCTGTAACTGTTAATGTAGAATGACCTGTATCACTGCCTGGACTGACTTCATGATTTGTCATCACCCCATCCATTAATACCTCTGGGGAACCGTTAATTGTGGCGACAATAATGACCCTGATAAGTGGAATTGGAGCACCGCCTGAAAAAAGAAATAATGTATTTAATGGCGAACGTGTGCTGAGGTTGAATGTCAACTGGAAAACGCTTGGTCCTTCAGTCGTTGTAGTTACTTCAACACCTGTCAACGCTTCCAGCACCACCTGCGGCACTGGCAAGGGAACAGCCGGTCCTATCATTAAAGTCAGATTAACACCTTTAACCACTCTGTGCTCCGGGTATCCCTTCGGGAAGGGTAATGCGAATTTTGCGTCCAATTTCTTCTGTAAGTTCCTCAGGACTTATTACTGCATTAGCATCGCAAATACGCCAGAACTGTTCCGGGTCTCCAAGATAATGAGCAGTAATATTATCCAGCCTGTCACCCTGAACGACTGTATGCTCCTGAAGCAGGGTGAACTGCTCCGGCGGAGGAACAAAACGACGGCGGAGATAGACGATAGTCTTCCCATCTCCTGTTGTAAGTTGGGCCGTATCTATTCCGTGATAGCGACTATTTGGTGTAAATAAATTAACCTTTGAGCTGAATTGTAAAATGGCTTCAAAGGGATCTTTCACGGAATCTCTCCTATGCCAAGTGTGGTTAAGCCGCCACCTTTAAACATACCAGCAAGGCGCTCTTTATTTTGCTGGTAATTCATATACAAAACTCCTCCTTTATGTGTAAACCCAAGATCGTTAATGCTTAATACTCTCATACCTAAACTCACCTTTGCTCGAATAGGATTAAGGGAGGTATCAAAAGCCTCTTCTGTAATGCTGAAATCAGTCAGTCGCACAGGCAATATCCTGTTCTTGCTCCAGATAAACAAGGTTAGCGGCGCTTGCATTGGCAAGATTTCAAGCGTGCCGGCCTGTGCCAGGTTGTTGTTTTCTTGAAGCTGTCTGCTCGTTGGGTAGACAATTGTTTCCAACGCCGCAAGCTGCGGATGAATGCCGAATTGTGCAACTTCCGGATTTTGATCCGGGAATTCGAGTTGGTCTGTTGCATCAATCTCAGCATCAAGCTTGATCGTCTCTATCGGCGGCCCTTTGATACGTAAAGCCTCAGACCGGTCCGCGCCCTCACCTACGCTCTGTACCTGCAGCGTTCGGGTTAGCGTATCCGGGTTGTACTGGAGAGAAATGATACGCTTCACCGCAGAGGTTTCCGGATCGATCAGCACGATACCGCCTTTAAGCAAGCGCGGAGATTTGGGAAATGCACTCATAATATTCGTCACCTTTGTCGGCAGATTATCTACTTGACTAATGTCAACATGATTTTGCTGATCACTTGTTCACGTTCGACAACTCCTTTCAGATTACGATCCTCGTCAATGACTACGAGAGCCTCCAGATTATTTGTCGTCATCCGATGAAGGGCTTCCACATTCGAGGATTTGGTCGATATGGTCTCTTTTTCAACCCCGGGATAACGATACAAATCCTGGACGCGACCTTCATTGATGACGTTAATGAATTCATCAGCCAACTCAGGCAAACTGATAAGGCCTTTAAATGCCCATGATGGCATATACGCCACAAACCGTTCTTTATCATCGAGGAACACGACAAACTTGAAATTGCGGTATTGTGCGAGAAAGTTCATATACTGCCTAACTGCGTTCCAATCGTAGTAATAGCCTTTCCCTAGTATCATTGTCATAACGATAGGCCGAGTTTCGTCGATGTCAGGCTTCTTCCGTTGGAGTGCGCGCATACCCTCTTTGGCAATTATCTGCATTTCCTCAACCGATGGTTCTATTGTTTCTGAAACCGGTTTAATAGCTTGACTTGCCGCCTCCGAAAAGCGTGCTTCCAATCCACCAGGACCTTTGAATTCCTTTAGCCGTCCAGAAATAATCGTATATACTAAGATCGGGATTAATAATAATGATACGTAGACGGCATTACCTTCGATTTTTACAACCGCCTTTGTGAGCCAAACGACGGCAAAGCCAAGGATCAGAAAGAGAAGGGAAATGCCGATGGCCTTAAGTTCCTTATACTCCCGCAGTGAGTCTTTTCTGCTCTCATCCATCCTCGGCTCTCCTTTCAAAAGATTTCCTCATTAAAAATATCCAGCATCGAAACCTCCGATCCTATAAGTACGATGCTGTCTTTAAGCTGGCAGCATGAGTTAGGGAAAATAGTCATCCTGTCTAACTTTTTCTCTACTTTAAGAGAAAGATAAAATTGTTCATAGCCATTTTGCCCCTGTAGTTTCAATGAGAAGCGCATGCTACCCGACTCGCGACGTTTATTATTTGGTGCTCACTCAATAGACCTGCAACAATTTGGCCCTGCAAGCGTTTCTACTGCACAGTCGCAACCATGCGTGAAAAAACTCCCTTCGCATTAATAGACCCCCAGTTGAATCGTCCTTATCTATGTCAGACACCGTGAGGTTAGCATCGCGTACGAGATTGGTCCGATAGTAGCTGAACACCCCAGCAGGCATCTCCACAATTAGACCGCCATAATCTGCCGTATATACACGCTCGGCTTCGGAGAAGTCATAATATCGCGATATGAAGTCACCTGAAATGATTCGATCACCTATCGTAAAGAGGCCTGCATCGACTTCTGCCAAAAAGGTTCCTGGGGGGACGATCCCGGCTGCTTTTTTCTCAACTCCGCTCGGCCCGCTTAGGAGGCGAACGCCTGTCCAGCCCCCAACTGCAAAGAATTTCAACTCCTGAATGCTCCCCGTATAAAGCCAGTAACTTCCCGCGTTGGATGCAACTGTAACATTTGTTTTCAGGACATTGAGGTCTGACGCCACCATTTCGAAAGCAGGAATAGGTCCCTGATCTGAAAGGAACCACCTGCCGTCTTTCAAACGGCCGATGAGAAAAGCATGATGCCCAAGGGATACTTCTCCTTTTGTGTTAGGTTTTCCCCGCTTAACATACCAGCCGATTTGAGCAATTTGGCCAGGTCTTAGGTTTTTCAGAAGTGAATTATTCATAATCCGCTCAAAACTATCTGCGCTTTCTGCCTTTCCGCTTTCAAGACCGAGGTGCCATTGAAGGTTCCAAATAGCAGCAGCGGACAAACCCCGGCCCTCATCCACATAAAGAAGATAGAGTACTGCGCCGAGTTCCTGATACTCCGTTTCCGTGACCCGCAACCCAGGTCTGCGAGTACTGTCGCGCATACTCGTAATCGAACTATGAGCAATGTCATAAAGTTCCTCGCCGTCTAATCCTTTTGCATTCCACCCCTTAATTACTTGACTGCGGTACTGGGCCAGATAGGTGAGAATAATGTTGCAGACCGTAGTAACCATTGTGTTAGGTGCTTTCGGATCGCGTTTTTCACGATCCCAGATGAGTAATGCTGTCACGAGTGAAGAAGCGCCACACGTATCTCCCTTCTGTGAAAAGCCAGGTAAAGTGGTCATGGTCGCCTTTGTCGGTTTTTTCTGGCGTGATTCTTGGCTTGTTAGCTCGTCTCTCTGCAGAAGCGGACCGGTTAGTACCGGAGTAAGAAAAGGGCTGAATGTTTTGCCTGCCAAGAAATATCGGTCGGCTGCTTGGTAAGCTTCCTGCTCATATGGCATATCACTTGGACTGACAATCGCATGTGCATCGAGTACAGTCGCTCTGCCTCCTTGCTGAACAACATGAGGCAGCTCGTGGGCTAACAGTCTGCATCCTTCGACATTATGGGGAATATATTGTCCTTGGCCAAACACGATATCTCTCCCCACCGTATATGCTAAGGCATTTACTGCCTTTGCCGATTCTGCTGCCTTCACATCCGTATGCACTCGCACCTGGCTGAAGTCGTGGCCGAAGCGGGATTCCATCAGCATGCGTGTGGAAGGATCGAGCGGCTGACCTGGCGATTGAAGTACTTCATGCACAATATGTGGCACTGCGGAAGGGTCGTTATTTTTTTTCTCATTACGTCGCAAGATAGTCACAGGCATGCGCACAACAGTAATCATTGCTTTTTCAGAAAATGATTTTTTATCTTGTGCGTTAATCTGATAACTCATTGATTTACCTCTGTCACATGTCCCAAACAAACTGACTTATCCATGCAGGGATAATTAAATGGACGTCCCTTATATATATATTCCTTTTTTTCCTTTCTCAGACTGAACACGATCTATTGCTCATAGCCGATCGACATCGTGGTTTCCCAAGCCCACATCTTGAAGATGTCATATGTATTCTTTCTGGCGCGCTCTGCGCCCTCGGCGTTATCTGCCGGGTTATCCGGATCCCAGGTACCCTCCTTTGCCCTCGGATCATCATGTCCCATGCCTTTTGTTCCCTCCCCATGCGCACCTCGGTCCTGTGCAACATGGCAGGCATCTCCGAGAGCCTTGAACATTCCCCTTACATTGGGCGTTACCTGTACCTTGCCTTTGTAAAAAATCCTTCGGGGAGGGACCACCGTTATTTGGCTCTTACCGCTTCGCTTGACCTCGGGTGTTATCTCTTTTTTGTAAAACTCAAGGGACTTTTTCACATATGCTTCTTGAAGCTTGACGTTCTGTTCCCTAGCCTCGTCACTCGCGTGGCCAGGCTGCTTCCCCGGCTTGCTGTAGTTGCCATCTTCGCCATGTTCGGGGCCTTCGCCTTTCGCGATCCCCAAGACGAATTTAGGGCCGGTGGATCGAATGCGCTTGCCTTTGACATCCATATTGAAAGAAGAATCAACGATCTGATAGAACTGCTCGCCGCCAAAAAGAGGATCATTCACGATTGCTGGTTTGTATGGGCTCCTGCGATAGTAGTCGACCACTTGCTGCGTAAGCCTATGATGTTCTTCCTTGTTCCAAAAACTTACTTCTCTGTCATTGCACCCGTTTTGGGCCACGTGAATCAATTCATGAAATAACAACTCCCGACCATCCGATGTTGTCGGTGCATACTGTCCAGTACCAAAGGCGATATGGTTCCCTACTGTATATGCTCGGGTATTGAATGTTTTAACCGATATGGTAGCCTGACCGTCTGTATGCACTCGCACCTGGCTGAAATCATGCCCGAAGCGAGGTTCGTAGAAAGCGCGGGTTTCTGCATCGAGCGGCTGACCTGGCGAGCGCAACACCTCGTGCACAATCGGCGGCACCTCAAAAGGGTCGCCGTAATTCGCCTGCTTGCGCTGAAGCGTGAGCCGCGACCTGCGGCATTCTTCTTCCATTCAGGTCGGACCTTTCTTGCGCTGCAAAAAACTAATTGCAGCAGGTGCAATAGTTTGCTTATTTCCTTTCGATATTTGCGCTTGCGCTCTCATATTCAATTACTTTCGCCAAGGCTGTCTAAGTCTTAACGTACCTGCACGTTAACATCATTTTTTTGACCAATGTGCATGACAAAACCAGCCAACGCATCAGCCGTTTTGGCTAATACGTCGCTTGCCGCTTTAAATTTGAAATTCCTGCTGCATGTCACGACCTGAGCACCAAAAAGGCCACCCATAGCATAACCACCATCATCCCCCACACCTGGTAGAAGATGGGCAAACTCGTGAGTTACAACAGTTTGCCTGTTTAATGGATCGACATCTGTATAAAATTGAGGGCAGAAGTGAATGGGTGGTTGATGGTTTACAACGTAGGCTACGGTATCCATGTTTTTGCCAGAACACATCGGATCGCTATCTGGCGAACAAGCGTAGGGAACAGCTTTGCTCAGTCGCTTTTCCAACTGGCGCAAGCGGTTGGATACCCGAATTTGCCGGACACCGTATTCGGGGTCTGACTGGTCTATATTGAAATTGCTATTGAAAGCGCATACCGGCACGCCCTGCAATGTTCGGGTACCTGCAAGATCGCTTTTATTAGATATCCAAGTGCTGTGAAGTCTGTCCAACCCCTTTTGGGCCAATTGTACCCAAGATAATGTGTCCGTTCGGCCCTGTTCAGCAAATTTGGTCGTATTCGTCTGGTCAGTTTTTGTACAGGTTGTTGGCATTGTAGTCGGTGGTTTTGCAGGCTGCCGATGAATGATTCGATGAACGTGGTACAAGGGGATTGTGTTGAAATTATGTCCAACGCGAGGCCTCATTAACTCTCGCGTTGCCGGGTCGAGCGACTTGCCGGGCGAGTGAAGGACTTCATGGATAATTATTGGTATTTCAGAAATCTCTTTACTATTTATAGACTTCCGCTGAATCACCTGCCGCCTCCTGCGGCATTCTTCTTCCATTCAGGTTGGACCTTTCTTACGCTGCAAAAGCCCGCCTGCGTTATTTGCAAAGGACGGCTTCCGATTCGATTGTTCTTGTACTTGAGATCTGATGCTCATTTGTCGATCCCCTTAAATATTGCCCCGGCTATTTGCGTCCCGATTGTTTCAGCCTTAACTCCCTGCGCAACGTTAAACTCTCCGCTGTTAAGATGATCGACATGCATATCCTTGCTAAGTGACGGCGATATCCCCCGCTCGTTAAAGAGTCGAGTTAATTCCAGTTCTACGGCTTTGCCGATAGCATAGCGATCGCCCGGCGCAAAGCCGTGAAGGACCAATTCCTCTATGTGCAGTTCGATATTTCGCTTCATATCCAGCCGCTCACTTCTGCCGAACTCAGCGACTTTTCAATCTTGCCATACTCGCTTTGGGCCGCCGTCAACAAATGCGCCATACGCACCGGCTCGCCCGCATCCGCAGCAAGAAAGGCTGCATTCATTGCAATGTTGCGTATATTTCCGCCGGGAATATTAAGTTTCGCAAGTTTATGAATATCCAAATTATGAGTCGGCGTTTCATGCGGAAAGACCCGTTTCCATATCTCGGCCCGATAACCGGCATCGGGAAACGGAAACTTCACGACAAATCTGATTCGGCGCATGAATGAGCTATCAATCGCATTTTTGAGATTGGTAGTTAAAATGGCAAGCCCGCGATAAGCCTCCATCCGCTGAAGCAGATAGCTCACTTCAATATTAGCGTACCGGTCATGGCTGTCCTTGACTTCACTTCTCTTTCCAAACAATGAGTCCGCTTCATCAAAGAGCAGGATTACCCCTCCTGATTCAGCGGCGTCGAATACACGTTTCAGGTTCTTTTCAGTTTCACCGATGTATTTGTTCACCACCTGACTGAGGTCGATCCGATAGAGGTCAAGCCGCAGTTCATTCGCGAGAACCTCCGCAGCCATGGTCTTTCCGGTGCCGCTCTCACCGGAAAAAAGGGCGCTGATCCCTAAACCGCGCGAGCCTTTTGATGAAAATCCCCACTCCTCATACACCTTTGCTCTCTGCCTTACATGTATCGCTATCTCTCTTAAAATCTGCTTTTGCTGTTCCGGCAAGACAATATCGTCCCAGGTCGCCGCGGGATCAATATGCTGGGCGAGAATGTCCAGCTTAGGACGAGCATGTGACCGGCATACATTCCACAATGCTTTTGCGAGATCAGGCGATGACTCTTTATCCTCTGAGACATTTATTCCCATGGATTCCATCGCCTCTGAACTAGCGGCCCTAATGGTTTCGGTATCAAGATCAAACTGCGATACAATTGCTCCTAAAGAGCTGCCCAACCTATTCGCCGCGTCACCGAGACTGTTTATCCACAGCGTACGCTGCTCTGCGGATGACGGTCTTTTGACATCAATTGTAAACATAGGACGGTTGATCATATAATGTTTCTTACTGGTACTGAGGATCAACAATCCTCTCATCTGTTCGCAGAAACTCCTGAGCAAGTGAGCGCGCGTTGCATCGGTAGGATCGCTATCTTCACACTCGATCAAAAGAGCGTTGTTGCCCAAGACAGCCTCACGTTCCCATAGGCGGACTAATTCCCTCATTTCAGCAGCAGTGTGAGGAATTGAATGAACAGACATTACCCCAAGGTTAAAACCTAATCTGAAACAGGCATTCGCAGCGATGGCACGTTTGCCTGATGATTCGCTTCCGTATAACTGAATAACAGGGACTGCTTCTTTGCGGCCGATTTGTGACCAGGCAAGGATGATCCGGTCTGTAAGAAGTTTAGCGGAAGCTGCGATCTCCCCTGCACTATTTATTGATTCGACAATGCCCGAGAGCCGCTCATCCATATATTGGATCCCGGCAAGATAGTGTAATATACGTTCGTCAATGCTGAGCGGACACGTTGTCAAAGCGCCGCTGCCTCTCATTTCAATCATTCGCCAGTAGCGGGGTGGCGCATTCGGCATAACAGCGCTCCAATGGGCGTCAGGGAATGAAGCGAGTGCAAGGCCGAAGGTGGGATAGATACTCTGTTGATTACCTTGAGCCGCTGCGCACAGAGAGGCAAAGGAGCCGTCCAATTCAATTCCTGCGCATAGCAGGAGTACCTTACGCTCAAAAGAAGAAAGTCCGAACAGTTCACAAAGGGTTTCCAGTGCAGGAGGCGCAGGCATTTCAGCAGATATCTCTTTCAATTTCTGTTGAACTATATTGTCATCAGTAACGGACTTGGAATCACTTTGTGAGCGCTCAGCATAATTTTCTAAAAGCGATCGTACCTCAGCCAGCGCTGTCATCAGATAGCGCTGATTAAGTTCGTGCCAGTTAATCGCTTTTTCTTCAGCCTTCATATATTTATTTTTGGATTGTTATAAAGTCCAGTTGCCTGATCGAAACTCAGTTTGCTCTCAGCGCCTTCTACCGTCACGCGTACAAGATATTTTCCCTCCACTACTTTTTCAAACGGAATTTTAATAGTGAAGGTTTCACAAATATTCGGACCTGTGATGCCATTATTGACCGGTGCATTGAAACTGTAGGTCAGAGGAGGCTTGCCTGGCAGAGGATTCAATTGATTCAGTATCAAAACCACCTTCTGATCTTTCCTGACTTTTGGTGTAAAATTTATTTTAAGATTCCCGCTTTTATATACAGTCCCGTTTACAATACTGCTCGTTACATTTTCTGCAGCAAGATTTGAAATTACGGGTCTGAGAATAAATATTCCTATATTCGATTCAAATCCTTTATGCGGTTCATTTGGAGTTTTGAAATTTAGTTCATGCACGACCTTTACGGTATTGATTCCAGCTCTTAAACCAGCAGGCAGCGTTAATATTATTTCATCATTTTTTATTTTGTCCTTTTCAGGCGTTGCACTGATGCTGCTGAACAAAACCTTAACAGATTCAGTTTTAAGATTTATTCCTTTAATAGTTATTTCTTCTCCTGATTTAACAAACTGGGGGCTTACGCTTTCAATGGACGGATTATTAAATGGCATTACAAATATATTTCTTTCACGCACAGGCAAAGACGGGCCGGGTTTATCTTTGCCGTCAATAAAAACAACAGATGCCTGGTATGCTACTGAAAGAGTATATGAGTTCTGAAAAAATACAGACCAGATTTTAGACAATTCCTCAAGCGATAGCTGGATTGGCGTAAATTTAACAAGTTCTACCTCGTCATAAAGATTAGATGTATTAAGATGACTAACAGTAGATACCACCTCTTTAATCTTTTTACGCAAAAGAAAAGGACTGACATTGAGCGCACGCACAACGCTGCCGAGTACCCGCTGTGGTTCTAAGGTGATTTCGTCACCATAAAAAGAGAGAAGATAGTACAAATCTATTGCAGCCCGTGGGCATTGGCTCATTGAGCCATTATCCCGTCGAGTGGGTAAGTCTGCATTGCGAAAAGCAGAATTGGGACTGATATGGTAAAGAAATATATTTACACCTAATTTAGGTAATATGTTCGATGAACTATTAGGTTTTACAGCCTTCGCCTCTGCACCGTTTATGTCAGTACTAACAACGAAATTAAGCATTTGTTTTAGAGTTTCAGTCACTGTAGCTATGGCAAGAAAATTACTCATCGCTTGCCTTCACTCCTCTGCTTCAGATAATCATCCAACTTCAGTTTTGGTTGTGGCTGTTCCCTTGGCTTCGGCTTCGGACTCTGGTTCATCACAGCGCGAACCTCGACTCTGCCTATGGTCACCCTCACTGAAGGAATACTTGACTCACGTTTGTCATCTTTAGATACATCATGTTCAATATGCAAATTCATAGCAGATCTTTTTGGTAACAAAAGACCTTCAAATGAATTCGGCAGCAGTGAAGGATAAGATTTTTCAATATATTTTTTTTTCTTGTCTGTTGATGAAATCTCTTTCTTATGAAATTGAACTGTATCCTGAGAAAATGTGTCTCTATCCAATTTCTGCCCGGACATTGCCCGTGTCTCAGGAAGAATAGGATCAGCACCTCTCGCTTGCTCTGTTTCATCCTTGTTTCGGGTTGTCTTATTATTGCCGTAAAGTTTCTTTTCAGACACTTTTTCTTCAGCATTGAGGAGAAATCTTTCACCATCATCTTCAATGATAAAATCAGAGGTTCTTGCAATAGGTTTTCTTATGTTTTTGAATTCATCCGGTATTAATTCTTCAGAATGGAGATTCTTGTTATGACGCGGATTACCTTCAGAGTTATTCACTTCTGTTGAATCTTCCGGAAGTTTGAAACTCCTCATTTCCTCTATCTTTTCAGGTATTGAAAGTTTTCTTTCAGGATGATACGAATTCCCAAGTTCGTATGAAAAACTTCCATAAGTCGGGACAGACAAAGGTTGAACCGTTTCAGCAATACCCCTTGTTCTTTCAATGATTCTTGTGAAAAAGCCCTGCATCAACTCACCATTTCAAGATAATAGCGCCTTCTTGCCGGACTCAGCGACAGTATGTCCTCTTCACGCCATCCGTATGCGGAGGCGATAATATGGGTCTCATAAAGAAGCTGTCTTGCCTGCGAGGATATCTCCTTCCATAAAAAGACAAGGATATCGAATGGGATCTGTTGTTGATAACCGCATACAGTGCACTTGAGATCAAGAAGTATCTCTGCATCCGGCTCGCATCCGGATATATGTTCTTCAATTCTCTCAATAATCTCCGGTGTGAGTTTTTCTTGTGAAAAAGGTTGACCGTCACAGACCGCGTCTGTCACACATCTGGCCACAAGTGCACTTCGGGCAATCATGATGTCTTTTGAGCGCGCTATAGATGCAAGGTCAAGGCTGTTTGGAAGACGGAACCTGAGATGAAGCTGCTGATCGGTTAGATCAACAAAACATTCTTCAGGGAAAAACCGTTCTCTGTATCCTGGAAAAAGATCTTTTGTAGACACTTCAAATTCCATATGTTCCTTGCATCTAGGACATGTGGAAAATCCTCTTAAGGATGAACCGAATGTCTTCTCATAAGTATCAAAAAGATGAGCATCTCTCTCTGGAATTGTAAGTCTCATCAGTTGCTCATGGGTCATGTGAGGGCATGCATAACGAAGGATAGTCAATGCCCTGTCAATGGGATGCTGACAGAGACCTTGTTCCCAGATATTCAGCATATAATGCGCCGACAATTTAACCGGCATCTGCTATGCAGGCTCTGAAAATGTAGGTTCTGAAGGCTCGGCTACTTCATAGTCACGCTCCCACCCCTCATTTTCGAGCTTTAGTGTCTGTATTGCGATGGCATTCGCATTTGCGTCAAGGTCAGGCATTGCCTGGAATTCAGAGGCCCAGCAACGGTAAACCTTGTAGGTAATAGCAAGCTGCCCGGCCTCATTATACATCTCGATGATGATGTCTTTGCGGAAGTCTCTAAGAGAGACCTCGGCACCAAGGCCCGAACCATAGTTCCAGACCTTGGTCGCCCATTTCTCGAACTCGGTGTCATGGGTAACCCCGCGTTCGAGGGTTATAGGCTCATATTTTGTCCGGCCCGGTGACTTGCGGCTGGAACTCGGATCTCCCCCTTCGCGGTGTTCAACCACTTCTGTCGAACGTTTGAGGGCACTAACCTTGCTTACCCCTGCAACGTATTTACCATCCCATTTGACCCGGAACTTAAAATTTTTATACGGATCAAAACGCTGTGCATTTACGCTGAATTGGGCCATTTCATAACCTCCTATGTTTGAATTTGTCCAGCCATTTGCTGAATTGTTATGATGACGAACTCAGCAGGCTTCAAAGGTGCAAAACCGACAAGAATGTTAACAATGCCTAAATTGATATCGTTCTGGATAGTTGTCTCTTTATCACACTTCACAAAATAAGCTTCTCTCGGTGTCTGGCCCTTAAACGCGCCTTGGCGGAACAGATTGTGCATAAAAGCACCGACATTCAATCGTATCTGGGCCCAGAGAGGCTCGTCATTGGGTTCAAAAACGACCCACTGGGTGCTACGATATAGACTTTCTTCTATAAATAAGGCCAATCGACGAACAGGAATGTATTTCCAATCTGAGGTCCGTTGGTCGCTACCTTCAAGAGTACGAGCACCCCAAGAGACTCGACCGTGCACAGGGAACTGACGCAGGCAATTGACGCCTACTTTGTTAAGCTCGCCGTTTTCCATATCAGTCAGAGTATAAGCGAGTCCTTGCACATTGCTTAGCGTTGCCTCTGTACCGGCAGGTGCCTTCCAGACGCCTCGTGTACTGTCAATCCGTGCGTAAAGACCTGCGACAGTACCCGACGGTGGGAAGGCATTCAAGCGGAAATCATCCAATGGGTCAGCTAATAAGACGAACGGAAAATACAAGGCGGCATTCTTATCCGGCGTGATCTTGGCAGTAGCCCAGTCCCGAATTTTATCAACGTCCCTATAATCTTTCGGAGGATCAATAATCAGAAATGCCCGCCTGGCTGCACAGTAGCTCGCAGCCTCGGCCATGACAGCCAGCGCTGAGGTTTCGTCCAGTTCGGACAGGCGGGGGATACATAATATGTTGAAAATGTCTACGTCTTCGAGAGCATAGATCCCCGATTTGTTATCTCTGAGGCCTCTGAGAAGACTGGCGTTAGGAGGGGTTCCATCGTTACCTGGTACTGGGTCGACCTGTGAAGCTCGAACTGCGCCAACACCGATTGAATAGCGTTGGACATTTTCTTCGGCATGATCACCAAGGAGCCTGATATTTTCTGCCAGTTTCCCACCGCTTGCATCGTCGAATCTTATGGTCGCGTCGGTATTTTCCGTTCCGGATAATACCACACGCAACTGTGTCCCGACTAACTGTACCACAACTCTGCTGAACACCTTGTGCGAACTGATTTGCCGTATTACCTTTTGTAGCTCGGCTGCTAGTGCAGCAAGAGAGCTAACAGAAGATCCGAGTGTGAAAGTTCCCGACGCAATAGTAGTTATTCCATCGGGTATATTGATTGATACTTGGTCGCTTGGACGAAGTGTGGTAATGTCGAGATCGGATAGATCACCGCTGACGGTGCCATTTTGACATGGCCGCAGGGCTGAGGCTGCCTCGCCTTCTCTTCCCTTGTTGCTGAGGCCTAGCTTCAGCGCCTGAGTAGCGCTAGTTTTAGAAGCATTGAGGATCCTTACCGATGACCATTCCCGCTCTGTTGTAGCTGGCGTCCCTGCCGTAAAGAGCAGGAAATTGCCACTTTCATTCGGCATACCCAGTGCATCCGTTCTCTGAACTGTAAATTTGCTAAATCTGTCCAACCCAGGATTGATATTCCGTATGGCGTTCTGGATACTCGTTGCCAGCGCAGATAGGTCAACTGGTGTAGACCCTGAAGGGAATATCGGAATTTCATATGGGCCGTCGCCATCGACAATGAGTGAGATAAAACGCCGGGTGTCATCGAGGCCCCCCGGCAGTGTTAGAACCGAGAGATCTCCACTCAGGCTCCAGCCTGCTGGTAATTCTGAGAGACGCGCATCAGTGACATCCTTATGTCGCGCGACCTCAACGAGCTGTGAAGAAGCGTTAATCACTTTTGGAGCGTATTGAGCGGACTGCTGATCCATACTCAAATTGCGAAATGTCTCGACACGTCCGAGCACTAGATTTGTACCCCCAGGCTTGTACTCGCTCACGATGAGGTTAAAAGTGCTGTCAGGGTTTGCTGTGTTATAATCAACATCGAGTTTTAAATAGTTGCCCCAAATTCCTTCACTGGTAGCCGTCACGACAAGTGTTTTATAGCTATTGTCACCAGAGAAATTTTTCAAGGTAATCGCCGCCTTGACTGCACCAGTTGCTAACCTCACCACCCAAGCCTCTGCCCCGCCGTTGAGAAAGAACTGCTTGACAGCATAGCCGATTTCGCTGTCTTTGCTTAGACCGCCAAATTCGCGCTCAAACGCGCCGAAGTCAAAGATTTTTTTGGCCTTGTTAACAGGCCCCTTTGACGTGTATCCGACAAATGCAGCGACTGCGGTGCTGACACCGGTTATGGTGCGCACCCCGCTCGGTATTTCCTCAATATAGACTCCGGGATAAGTTGGTGTTACTGGCATAAAATCCTCCTTTTCGTTTGTCTCTTTGACGTCATTGCAGAGACTTGTTATCTATAATGTATATTTCAATCATTGTTATCGGATCGACCTTGACATGACAGTTACTGAATATAATCAGAGTCGTTTAGCTGAAGTTTTAGGCATGCATCTTCTCAGAAGCTGCAATAAAATAACGTTCTCAAACTCTCGCAACAAACCCTTTCTCTATCTCCACGTGGGCCTGATAAGCTATTGCATTTAGTAAAATCAATACTCGATCCCGTGCTTTTAGGTCTTTCAGGAAAATCCCCCTTAAACCTTTGAACACTCCCTCTTTTACAACTACCTTTTCGCCTGTATTAAACATTAGGTCAGAATCACCCGAGGAAATATAACCATCTTTGATTCTTGACTTAATCGTTTGTATAATTTCTTCGTCAACAATTTGGGGAGTCCCTGATTGATCACTGACAATTTTTCTAATCCCCCTGGTGTATTTTATTAGGTGATGATATCGCTCCGGATTAAATCTCGAAAAGATGTAACAGGGGAAAAGCTCTTCTATTATTTCTTTCAATCTTCCTTTATTAAACCCTTTCCTTTTCAATTTTGGATTAAAGACTTCTATATCGGGCCAGTTTATCAATCTTGAGCTGACGTGTTCTTCCATCCCCGGTTTTGTATATATGCAGTACCAATTTTCCATTGTGTTATTATTTGCTCAGGCTACCGCCATTAACTGTCATCTACAGCTTTTTAAAGTTTGAAGCTAAGCATGATACTACCGCCTTCTGCAACAAGGCCAAAAAAAACATTTAAGTCAGGGATTAATAAAACCCTCGAACTTAAATTCTCACTTCCGGTTGAAAAACTCTGTCACTCATCACTCTCTTTGAGAATTTCTTTAATTCTTTCAATCTCTTCCTTATTAATTCTATAAGATGTGTTTGAATTCTCAGTCTTGCGCTCAAGAATTAATCCGTTCGCAACAAGCTCTTCGAGTGCTTCTTTGACCATCTTTGTCTGGTACTTAATCTTCTGTTCCAATAACCACCACTGTATGATTCCTTCTAAAGTGTCTTGTGCATCCGGGTTATCTATCAGATAGGCCAAGATGTCACGGGCAATTTCATTTTCTATAGTCACAGGTCATCATCTTTCGAAATGAACTCGTTATTCTCTTAAGCACTTTCTCGTCAGCCCTCCTTGATGGAAGAGGTAAGGTTGGGGTAGCGAGAGTTTTTCTTTTCACTCTCCCCTTGATCTTCTCCCATCAAAGGAGGGGCGCTTGGATGCTTTTTAATTTCTCCGCATGACGCTGCAATTCTTATATGTGATTCTTAAAAAGAAGCAACTGATGTGCCATTAATCTTTTCAAATCATATGAAGAAAGATGGAGAATTCACAGTCTTCGCAGATCAAGGTGGGAAGCCTGGTTACATAGGATGCCAGAAATTGCTCTTAATTATTTTTTACTGTCTTTGAATGTCAGGTAGGTCTTTTTTATCCTATCGGCTAACATAAATTAGGAATTTCGGAATGCGGATTGTGGAATGGAAAAGTTGTTTTTGGATGCTTGATTCATTGGGGAGGAAGTCAGATCGAGGTAGGATGATTTTGTCATAGTAATGCACGAGATTGTCCAGGTTTTACCTCACGTGAATAGGTTTTGAAGTCCTGCGACTCAATCTTATATTTTCGAATCAGCTCATAGAAAGCCCGCCGGTTTTTCTGAGCCGCATTTGCTGCTCTGGTAATATTGCCATCGAAAGCAAGCAGAAGACTCTGGATATAACTTTTCTCAAACTGTTCTATCATCCTGGACTTTGCTTTCTGGAAAGATTCCTGATATGCAGGGGCTTCAAACTTTTTTAAGACTATATCAACATCCTGAATAGCTGTTTCTTTGCAAAAGATAACAGCCCTCTCAATCACGTTCTCTAATTCCCTCACATTTCCCGGCCAATCGTAAATAATGAGCTTTTGCACGGCTTCTGAAGTAATGTCCTGAACCTGTTTGTTAAACTCAGAAGCATATTTGTCTAAGAAATGTCTTGCTAGAAGCGGAATGTCTTCTTTTCGCTCTCGAAGAGGTGGAAGCGTAAGTGGAATGATGTTCAAACGATAATAGAGGTCCCGACGAAATTTTCCTTCTTTTATTGCCCCCTCTAATTCAATATTCGTTGCAACGATAACCCGCACATCAGCCTGATGCATCTTTGTAGACCCGAGCTGCCGATATACCTTATCCTGAAGAAAACGTAAAAGCTTGACCTGTGCCTGAAGAGGAAGACAACTAATCTCATCAAGAAACAATGTGCCGCCGTCTGCCTCTTGGATCAATCCAGTAAATGATTTTGAAGCGCCGGTAAAGGCACCTTGAACATGACCGAATAATTCGTTCTCTACCAAATCCGTAGGGATAGCTCCACAATTTACTGGTATAAAAGGTTTATTTGCCCTAAGGCTGAGATAATGGATCGCACGGGTACACAACTCCTTTCCCGTTCCCGTCTCCCCGGATATCACGACGCTCGCATCGCACCTGGCAACTATGGGGATTTTCTCTATCTCTGCAAGAAAATTGGGGCTCTTTCCAATCAACTGTTTTAGTCCGAGTTTTTCTTTGAGTTTGTGGACGAGTGATTCGCCATGGCGTTTCCCCTCCAATAATCGCCAGAGTCGGGGAAGGATATCAATCGACCTCAGGGGAGGTGTGATAAAATCAACAATGCCGATTTCGAGCAATTCAATCACATCATCTGGCTTATTTCCGTCGATGACGGCAACAATCGGGAGCTCTGACGTTTCTCTGCGTATGAATTGAAACATCGTACCAGCTTGTTTCAAATGGTCAGGAGACAGGACAAGAAGAACCATGTCCGGATTAAAGTTCGCGATGATGTCAGAAAGTGCATGACTGTATAATGAAGATTCGCTTGATCTGGTTGACTCATATTGGAGATGTATGTCTAACTTTGGAAACGATTTAAGAATTACCTGCAGGGCTTCGCCTAAGTCATTTTGAGGGTTTAGATCAAGAAGAAGAATTTTTTCCTTTTTCATAATTACCTCTTCTTTCTCTTACAGTGAATAGCTTATCCTTTTTGGTCATCAAGTAAGGGAGAAAGTGATTTTGAGAAATAATAAAGCTATCCTTTTACTTTATTTTTTAGATTGTTTCAAGACCCCCCTTTTTGAGAGTTACGCAAAACTTTATCACATCAGAACTTACAGATTGGTTACAGATTCTCTATAGCTCCCAAAAATTTTCTCCTTTTCGTACCTCTTCAAATAACCAATTACCCAATCACTGAGGATCAACCCCCTGACACCTCGCACGCACCAGGCGCAGCGGCCCAGGCTGACGCCCGTCTTAAACCAGACATCCATGGTGTTGTCAAAGAAGCTCATGTTCCACGCCCTCGTTGTATCGCTGGCGGAGGTAGTAGCCGACCAGTAGCCCAAGCTATCAACACAACTGAAGGGGTGACCGTCGGGGAGGACCCATTCACTCTTTGTGACGTCCCCCAAGCTTTGCAACTCCTCAATACTAGGCAGCCGCCAGCCTGCCCGACCATCCACTTTCTTTTTGATGCAAAATTCTATTGCATAAAACCAATCACTTTCATTCCAGCAAGGATATCTGTCCCAAACAAGACCAGTCTCTTTGTCCAAGACTGCCTGACCGTCGAAGACGCACTTGAACCGACTGGAATTGCAAGAATCACCGTTGGGACCGTCGTTGGCCGGCAATTTCTGGCTCCAGGTTGGAGGAATCTGATCCAGCGTCTTCATTGTGGGTACAGGGTTTCCTGATGTGTCCACAGCGTCAGGTGTCGGCTCCAGGCTACCGGCGATGCTGAGGTGCGGCAGAAGTAGGGCCACAGCAACAGCCATAAAAGTTGATACTACTAACCCTATGTTTCTCGGTCTTTTCATCGTCTAACCTCCTTTGTTATTAATGGTTTTTAATCAAAGGTTTTTCTAATAAAACCCTTCTTCTTGGGCTATATTTTTTGAGCTTACATAGCATGATTGCCACACATAACTTTTCACATTTGTCTGTGAAGGACCCTATTTTCCCTCCTGTGTCTTCGAAGGTTTTTTTCCTGCTGAACGGATGTTTATAAATTTATTGAGCATGTCAAACCAAAAAGGCGCACCAAGGGACAAGGCAAAAGCAGTCATAGTCCAGCCAAATATTTTGAGGAGCCAACCCAGTATATTATCAGGCAATCCCCTTTGACTTTTATCTTTGTCTCGTGATAGCGTAGGCCAACCAAATGGGAATTTGATTCTTTCTAATTCAGCATTTATTTCCTTTATTTTTTCCTTCGTATCTCCATAATGTTCACGGAGAGGCTCTTTCGCAATGCCTTCTGCTGCAGCAACCAAACCAGCACGCAGCGTAGCATCATGATAAAGATTAGAAGTAATTTGTATTGTATCTACGTTAAAAATAATGGTTACCGCCACAGCGAAAACCAAAATAATCCACTGAGATTTTCTCTTGTACCAGCCTGAAACCCTTTCCATAACCTCATCGAACCATTTCTCAATGTTTTGCCTTGCTTTCTTTAGGTCGTTTTCAGCTTCATTCAGATGAATTATAATTGTCTTTTTAAGTTCGTCCTGTTTTATTTTGCTAACACTTTCGCGAACTTCGTCAAATGTGTGTAGCTCCTTATCAGACTTTGCAGGTGCGATAATATCCAATAAAGCCATAGCAAAAATACGAGAAGAGATATATGAGGGCTTGCGTCTATCTTTGGTAAGGCCATTAACTAATGGATGGTCATAGAACTCCTTTGCAAGACCTTTTCCATCCGGATCATTTAGTATGCTACGAATGCCTTCTTCAAGGTTTTTCGACCTCAATTTAAAGACACCTGATATAAATTCGTTAATCGCTGTGCCAATGAGGCTCAGGAACAGATAAATAAAGGTTATACCAATACCGACCTCAAGTATTGCAGAACCTAACATTTAGGCCCTCCTTTATGTCATTTTTGGAGATCACATGTCCGGCACGTGACCGAAGCCGAGTAGTTTCTCCATCCGACTGAATACATATGAGAATCCTTGTACACTTGGACTTCTATTTCCCTCGATGGTGTAAAGCATTCCGTCTTTAAGTTGATGCACGAGTCCAACATGCCCAAGCCAGCCCGATAATTTCTCCCGCCACCACACAACTATATCGCCCGGCTGTGGCTGATAGTCGCTCTTGGGCTCATGCGCCATCTCCTTATTCTTGAACTGTTGCAACAGGTTGCGCGCACTCGGGTTGTAGACAAAGGGCATCTTGCTTTTGTCTCCGCCGCATGCCTGGAGAAAGCACCAGCTTACAAAGGATGCGCACCATGAATTTCCTTCGTCCAACTTGGCCGGTTCGAGATACTTCTTCACCCATGGTCCGCAGTTATTGCCGCCGACCTCACAAGCGCCCGCTTTCAATTCGCCAATGGCGGTCTCCAGAGCAGCCCGACCGAGAGCGCTCCCTCCCATTTCAAGAGGCGCCATCTGCCGAAAGTCGACAGCGCTTGGAATTTCAATAAGCGGTTTGGGATGCGTTAGACTCCACCAGGTGAGAGGCCCAACTTCTCCATCTACCACCAGAGGCTGACCATGTTGATCAAGATTCTGTGACTGAAAAGCCCTGACAGCTCTGTAGGTTTCAATCTCGAATTTCCCGTCAATCTCTAAAGAATAACCTCGCTCAACCAGAAGTCTTTGGATCTCCCTTACTTCTGGATCCCGAGCGCCTTTCTTTAGCACCTTTGTCATTTCAATCCTCCTTTGGCGCTTCTTTTTTTAGAGACATTTCATCCGTATAAGTAAATGTGCACTTATAATTGAGGCTGCCAAGAATCATGCCGCAAACAACTCTACTAACGAAGGAATGCGCTTAGCAATTTTGACCGCTATTTCTCCGAGCTTCTCGATCTGCTGCTTAAGCTGGGCTTGTGAGAGATTGACTCGCGATGCCTCCTTTACGACTGTAATGAGATCATCATACTTCTGCAAATCTGTAATGTCTGGTGTGATAGCGTCAATTTCTGCACGTGACAGTCCAGCCAGCTCGTTCAGTTGCTTCTTATACTTTCCGTCAAATGCCTCGCGCCCTCGCTTTAGTGAAGCGTCAAGGTCTGCTTCGAATGCTTCCAAATCGAATTCGTTCGACATAGTTTATTTCTCCTTTCTTATGTCGTTTAGCTTTTCCTCAAGGTTTATAATGG
>Ga0129298_10000047_pt1 | contig 36134 bp, 32 predicted proteins | sample I19B2metaG_FD_94707 | JGI IMG/M metagenome (GOLD analysis project Ga0129298, IMG submission 94707) | Lake sediment bacterial and archeal communities from Gulf of Boni, Indonesia to study Microbial Dark Matter (Phase II) - ​I19B2 metaG | ecosystem: Environmental > Aquatic > Freshwater > Lake >... | reverse complement strand
GGTAGATCCTATAGTAGGCTCCTCTCTTCTCCATGAGAGACTCGTGATTTCCCTCTTCTACGATCGCTCCGTTCTCAAGCACCACAATCCTGTCCGCATTCCGGATCGTGGAAACGCGCTGGGTTATGACGAAGGTAGTTCGATTCCTAAGCAGAGCGCTTAAGGCTTGCTGAATCTCGTACTCCGTGTCCACATCTACGCTTGATGTTGAATCGTCCAAGATCAATATGCGCGGGTCCATCAATAACGCTCGCGCAATGGCGACTCTCTGCTGTTGTCCGCCGGACAGAGTGACTCCTCTTTCGCCTACGATCGTGTCGTATCCCTGGGGCAGGCCAACGATGAAATCGTCAGCGTTAGCGATCTTGGCTGCTCTTACAATCTCTTCCATCGTTGCTTTGGGGTTGCCATAGGCAATGTTGTCTTTTACCGTCGTGTTGAACAGGAAGATCTCCTGCGACACTATCCCCATGTGCTTTCTAAGCGACTCAACCTTCACGTCTCTTATGTCAGTCCCATCAATAAGGATTCTCCCAGAAGTCACATCGTAGAACCTCGGCAAAAGGCGGATTATCGTGCTTTTGCCCGAGCCTGTCGGCCCCAGAAGAGCAACAGTTTCCCCTGGTCTGGCTTCCAAGTTCACATTCTGGAGAATCAGTTTGTCTTTTGCGTAGCCAAAGGATACATCCTCAAAGATCACGTGGCCTTTAATGGGTGGCAAGGTCTTAGCATCTGGCTTGTCTCTGATCTCAGGCACGGTGTCTATGATCTCGAAGACTCTCTCGCCGGCCGCTGCCATCTGCTGATAGCCAGTCCATATCATCCCCATCATGCCGATGGGTCTCATTAACATCAGTACATAGCTGCTGAAGACGTAAAGTATGTCTACGGTTAGGCGATGGTTTATAACTTGGAGACCGCCATACCAGTAGACAACCGCCATAGCCAGTCCGCCTATAAGGCCAGCCAGAGGCATGAAGGTAGACCTGAGTCTCGCCGCCCTAATCATCGTCTTGTAGTAGTCTTCGCTCGGTCGGTGGAACTTTGCCTTCTCATATTCCTCTCTGGCGAAGGACCGGATGACTCTTATCCCTGTAATGTTTTCCCAGAGGATCGAAGTCAACGTGCCGAACTGTTCTCGAGAGGTGTGCATGACTGGCCGGATTTCTCTTCCAAAAATGGTAAAGTTGATGAAGAGAAGCGTTACTATGGAGAAAGACAGAGCGGTGAGCTGCATATCGATCAGAATCATCGCTGTCACAACCCCTGCGAGCAGAAACAAGGATTCTATGAGCATTCTGAACTGCCACCCGAGGAACTGCCCTATTCTATCAGCGTCCGTTGTGGCTCTCGACATGAGCTGTCCAGTTTCGACTTTGTCAAAAAAGCCGAAAGACTGTCTCTGGATCGACTTGAAAGCGTCATTTCTAACCTCGTATACGACTTTTTGGGCGAAATAGCCACTCGCATAACGTTGGACGAAGGAGAAGACTCCAAGGAACCCGGTTAATGCCAATATCTGAACCACCAGCGATACAAGGGAGCTGAAGTCTCCCATCTCCAATATGCCCCTTATCACCCCTCCTGACAGCTGCGGTATGTAGACGTTGATGTATGTTGATATCACAATGCATACAATGCTCAACGCCATTACGTGCCACATCCTGAGAATGTACTTCGACAGACTTTTGATCAGAGACAAGTATCGTCACCATCTTAGGACCTTTCGTTTCTCATCCTCTAGAACGGCATAAATGGCTTCTAACAATCTGGTGAAGTCAGAATCCCGGTGGAGACGAACATTTGTCAGCAGCGACAAGAGGAGCCTAAGAGCGGGTCGTTCGACCTGAACGGGCATCTTCTGTTGGGATATGACCTCCTCGAAAGCAATCTTCTCAATAGTCGAGTACTCCTCCACAAGCTCTAATAGTCTCTCTTCTTCCTCCTTTGGCAAGTCATAGCCAAAAGCTCGAAGGCTATTTACAGCCCCCATACAAACGTCCCTTGACCACTGAGCAATATCCTCTGACCCGGGAACAAGCCCTTCGCTGAGGGTGTACGAGATTATGAACTTCTCAGCGGCCGCCCGGTAGAACTTCTCAACAAGGTTCCCTCTGACCGAAACTCTAGTCTGTTCAACTAGCCCTGCCTTTTCCAATGCGTTGAGGTGATGGGAAATGGAGGAGACGTTTTTCTCCAGCAGCTTGGCAAGCTGGAAAGCCGTCATTTCTCGTTGTCTTAGATTGTGGAGTATGTCTCTTCGGTTTTGATCTGCAAAAAGCTTCGCGACCTCAGGATCCTTGATTATGGTGAAGTCTTTCATGCTTGCGTGTCAGCTCGTAGTACACCGAAGTGTAATGTTACATAAAAATGTAGCGCTTGCCCCTCCCTATATCCCTCTGGCACTGGCAGATTGCTTAAATAAACCGTTTCCCAATAGCTAACAAAGGCTCAGAAGCATGACGGCGGATCCAAAACGAATAGCGCTCCAACGCATCGAGATACTTTTCAGACTTGCCAGCGAAGCAATATATGAACGACCTGACCTTGCCCAAAGATACATCGAGATTGCGAGGAGGATAGCAATGAGAACACGGATTCATCTTCCTCCTCAGCATCGCCTTCACGTCTGCAAGCACTGCAAAAGATTCATAATGCCTGGAATCAACTCACGCGTCCGCATCCAGCCCCGCAGAGAACCGCATGTTGTTGTTACCTGTCTGCATTGCGGCGGATACATGAGAATTCCCCTAAGGGAGAAAGAGAGATGATGGTCAAACATACAACGCGAAGGCCAAAACGTTCACATACAACCCTGGATAGAGCAACCGTGAACATTGGGAAAAAGGGCTCTACAGGCTTACTGATGAACGAGATCTCCAGGCGGCTGAAGCAGAGGAAAGTTGTTAAGGTGAGGATTCTGAAAACTGCTCTGATAGGTCATGAAGTGAAGGAGATAGCAAGTGAAGTCGCCGAGGAAACCGGATCCAGGATCGTGCAGATCCGCGGACATACCTTTACCCTTCGCAGGCTGAAGAGAAGCTAAAAAGTATTTATAAGAGACTCCGTAGATTACTCAGAGGAATATCGGAAAAACTTGAAGGAAGAACCTTGCCGACGCCTCACGATGTTCCGCCTTCCGCACTGATCGAACGGCTTGCGCATTATCTGAGGAGTAACGTAGAGGGCGTTAAGCCTACTCAATGGGCACTCTATGCGAAAACTGGGACATACGCCCAGAAGGCTCCGGAGAATCCCGACTGGTGGTATGTTCGTTGTGCTTCTCTGCTTAGGAAAATCTACATCAAAGGACCCATTGGCATAGAACGTTTGCGCGCAGAGTACAGTGGAAGAAAGGACCGCGGAGTGAGACCCGAGCATACCAGGAAGGGCAGCGGCGCGGTTGTTAGAAACGCCCTTAAGCAGCTTGAGGGATCGGGCCTCGTGGAGACTCTGAAACAGAGAGGTCGCGTAGTCACTCCGGAGGGCAGAAAGATACTGGATCTAATGTCGACAGAGGTCAAGAAGGAGCTGGAGAAAAAGATCTCTGAGTTAAAGAAATACTGAGACGGTGTGCCCCGCATGAGCGAAGACGAGGAGCTCGAGGCATTACGGAAACGGAGGCTTCTTGAACTGCAACAGAAACTACTTGAGGAGCAACAACAAGCGCAGGCCGAGAAGGAGTTTGAGGTACAGAAACAAGCTGCACTGCGCAGGATTCTCACACCTGAAGCCAGGCAGAGACTCGCAAACCTGAAAATGGTGAGGCCCGAGTTTGCCGCTCAGCTTGAGCTCCAACTTATCCAGATCGCTCAGCAGGGCAAGGTAAAGCTTCCTATCGACGACGACCAGTTGAAGGAGATGCTTAGGAGACTTCAGAGTGGCAGAAAGGACATTCGAATCAGGAGGATGTGAGGGTGGCAAGGCATAAGCCTGCGGCGAAGAAGCGCAGGCTCATAAAAGCTGGAAGAGAGAGTAAGGCTGTACCCGCATGGGTTATCGCTAGGACCAGAGGCAAGGTGAGAACCAACCCTAGGAGAAGGCACTGGCGTCGAACCAAGATAAGGGCATGAGGGACGTGACGATGGGAGCTGAAGAGAACAAGGAGACAAAGAAAGCCCGAGAAGAAGACAAAGGTGTAGAGGAGCCAAGCGAGTCCCCCGGAGAAGCAGAAAAGGCTGAAGAAGCGAAAGAGGAGAAGCCCGCGCCGGAAAAGAAGACGGAAGAAGAGGAAGTAGTTGAGGAGCGCATATACACGGTTCCGCTCGGTAGAGCTCGCATTGTTCCACGCAAGAAGCATAGCCCAAAGGCTATACGTATGCTGAGAGGTTTCATAGAGAGGCATATGAAGGCTGAAGAGGATTCGGTAAGAATATCCAACGAGGTGAATGAGAAGATCTGGGGTAGGGGTATTGAGAAGCCGCCTCGTAAGATCAGGGTGCGGGTGACGAAGGACGCGGAAGGCGTTGTGACTGTTCACCTTGCAGAAGGAGACTGACATTTGCCGATTTTTCTCATGGACACCTTTGGCAGCGCAAGCATAGGCGTCTTCCTCAAGGTTACAGACAAATTCATAATAGCACCCCCTCAAATCGCTGAAACCAAACTCAGGAAACTGGAAGGCTGGTTCAAGATACAAGGCATAAGGGCTAATATCAGCGGCTCCGTTCTCGTGGGTTGTCTTGCCTGTGCAAATTCCAATGGGGTAATTCTTCCTCACCACGTACGGGACGAGGAGATCACTGCCCTCAAGTCTCTCTCGGACGTTAACATAGCCATAGCTGAGACCAAAAGAACCGCGTATGGGAACCTCATTTTGACCAATGATCATGGCGCTATCGTTGACCCCAGACTTGGGAAGGAGGATATGAAGATGGTGTCTGACACTTTGGGGGTCGAAGTCAGTTCGGGCGAGATTGGCGGATTACCCTATGTGGGTTCTCTGGCTACAGCGACCAACAAGGGTGCAATGTCCCATCCAATGATTAAGCCTGAAGAGCAGGCTCTCCTGAAGGATGTACTGAAGGTTCCCGTCGGAGTAGGCACAATCAACTGCGGAATACCTTATATAGCCACTGGGCTTATAGGGAACAGCAACGTCGCCGTGGCTGGGTCTCTTACAACGGGGCCGGAGCTATTCATGATAGAGGAAGCTCTAGGTGTGACTGATTAAGATGAGCAAGGTAAAGGTTTACCAGGTGATAGGCAGGATTACGAAGCCAAACTTCCGGACAAGCTTCCGAAAGGAGGTTAGAGCCCTGAAGCCCGAGGACGCCGTCGAAGAGGTCTACAAGACCATAGGGAGCAAACACAAGGTAAAGCGCTTCTATATAAAGATTGAAGGCGTCGAGGAGGTCGCTAATGAGCAGGCAGAGGTCTCCTAGGACCAAAGCAGATACAACGAAGCTCCAAACCGGAACTTCCCAAGATGACGAGGTCAGGAGACTCGTGGTTGAGCTCAGAATCCTAGAGGGCACAGCGGAATCCTTGCAGGCGAGGATCAACTTTCTGAATGCAGCTTTCGCTGAGCTCAGTCTAGCAGATAGAACCCTAGAAGGTCTTGAAAAGGAAGAAGCAGAAGCGTCCGTTTTCGTTCCCATAGGGGGAGGCTCCTACATCAAAGCGAAGCTAGGTGATGTGGAGAAGGTAGTGTACGGCGTAGGCGCAGGGGTGGCTATAGAAAAGTCTTTGAAGGAAGCGAAAGAGGGCATCGCGAACCGTATCTCCGGACTTGAGAAGACGGCGCAGACCCTAGAGCAGCAGCGCACACAGGTTCTGAGGAGGATTCAGGAAGACCAAGCGAAGCTGGAAGAGTTGACAGCTGAGCTCAGAAAGCGTGAGAGAAGCAGGAATGTTCGAGAAGCTCCGTGAAAGCGTCAGAGGACTAGTCAACAGAATCTCCACGACAGAGCTTGGGGGCGAAGACCTCCGTGCAGTTCTCTGGGATTTCAAGCTAACCTTGGTCGAGAACGACGTAGCTCTCGTTGTCGCAGAGCACATATGTGGAGAGATTGAGAGAAGGCTTACTGGGCTGAAAGTGAGCAGACTCGAAGACCGCAGGCAGCTCATAAAGGAAACCTTGCGAACCGTTCTGCTTGAGACTTTAGAATCGCCTGATCGAATCGACCTGATGGAGCTTGTTGATAAGAAACGGACGATGAAGGAGCCTTGCACAATCGTCTTCGTCGGCATAAACGGCACCGGTAAAACCACAACCATAGCGAAGGTTGCTCAACTTCTTCTCAAGGAAAGATACTCCGTTGTCCTAGCAGGAAGCGATACTTTCCGTGCAGGTTCCATAGAGCAGCTCGAGACCCATGCGAAGCGTCTTGGCATCCACATGATCAAACACCAGTACGGCGCAGATGCAGCTGCCGTAGCCTTTGACGCTGTACAGTATGCTAGGGCTCGAGGCATAAACGTTGTCTTGATTGATACCGCCGGTCGTATGCAGACAAATAGGAACCTCCTAATGGAGATGGAGAAGGTCGTCCGCGTGGTCAAGCCCGACATGGTCATCTTTGTCGGAGACGCCTTGGCAGGAAACGACGCCGTCTCCCAAGCCGAAGAGTTCAGCAAATCCGTTCGCATCGACGGCTCCATCCTGACCAAGATAGATGCAGACGCAAAGGGAGGAGCAGCCATATCGGTGACCTATGTGACGAAGAAGCCGATACTGTATGTCGGAACTGGGCAGAGATACGGAGACCTCGAACCCTTCAAACCAGAAACCATAACCACCCGAATCCTGAACACTCCCTAGCCCGGTAGCCTTGCCGCACGCCAACTGACCGCAATGATAGATGCAAGGCTTCGCGACATGCGTAACCGTCATGGTCACGGACACTCTTTACGCCACAAAACATTTTTCCACTGAGCACACAAATCAGAGCCCTCTGCTGGAGATAGCTCATCCTTCCTGTCTTCTTAACCAAAGAAACCCAGACATGCCCTCTGGAGGTATCCTTTTCCAGGTGCGGGACGAATGGGAGACCACACTTTTAAACTGGTAGCAGACAAGTATTACCGTATTCATCGTTCCTTCAGAGGATTCCGACATGCACAATAGGGGATTTGCCCTGTTTGGTCTGATCGGACCGGTGCTGGCTTACGTCTTCATCGGAATCTCCATAGTCAAAGCGCCATGGTTCAGTTGGTGGGATAACGCCTTGAGCGATCTTGGGCATGCTCTCCGAAGCGAGTCTGCGCCCTACTTCAACCTCGGCCTTGCGTCCTGCGGTTTCCTCACCGTAGCCTACGCGGTTACGGCGCTCAGAACGCACGCCAAACACACGAGTGTCTGCTTGGCAATCTCAGCCTTTCTCCTTCAGCTAGTGGCCGTCTTCGATGAGGTTTATGGCGCGCTTCACCTGGCGGTATCGGTGCTGTTCTTCATATCGCTTGGCGTGTCGACATTGGTCTATGCTGTTGAGAAAAGATCTTTCGCAGCTATAACGGCTTTAACGATTGGTCTCAGTTCGTGGTTACTCTATTGGGCGGGGTTTTATAGGGCCGGTATCTCGGTTCCTGAGTCCATATCAGCGACAGCAGCCGTTTCGTGGGTAATGTTGTCAGCTTGTAGAACCTATCTACGACGCCCATAAGCAGTGAGTGAGACCTTCTTTCCACCTGCTATGCCGACTGATGACTTGGGAGAACTAGTGAAGATAGGATTAAATACTACATTCCGAATCTTCTGCTAACACGCCCGCTAACGTGAGAGGACAGTGTGCCTAAGTGCCCAGAAAGGGAATGCACATAAAGATCGACGAGTTGAAGAGCAACCTCGGCACATTGAAGGGTTTTGAACTCACCGTTGGCAGGATTGTTGAGGCAGCCCCAGCCGAGGAATTGGGTCCAACACCGTTCCCATCCACCACTGAACTAAGAGAATGGGACTTCAAGCTTCTGCAGAAGTACAGACCTTTCTACATGCCTTTCTGTGACGTCTGTTGCCTATGCACCTTCGGGAAATGCGACTTGTCACAGGGCAAACGTGGAGCCTGCGGTCTAGACATGGCTGCGCAGCAATCGCGCATAGTATTGCTGGCATGTTGCATAGGCGCTGCAACCCATCTTACTCATGCAAGGCACCTAGTTGAACATCTGATGGAGAAGTCCGGTCGGGAATGCAGAATAGATGTGGGCGGCTTGAATGTGCAGGTTGAGGCTCCAGTGACCCGCCTAGTCTGCGGAATCGAGCCAAGAACTCTTGAGGATCTGGAGGAAGTCCTAGATTACTGCGAGACCGAAGTCACCCATTTGCTCTCGGCAACCCACACAGGTCAGGAAGGAAGCAGCCTCGACTTCGAATCCAAGGTTTTCCATGCAGGCATGATAGACCAGGTTTCCTTGGAAGTCGCTGACATTGCCCAGATATCTGCCCTCAACCTCCCAAAGGCTGATCCCGAGGCTCCCCTGGTCAACATAGGGTTAGGCACGATAGACGCTTCGAAACCAGTCATCATGGTCGTTGGACATAACATTCTGCCCGCAGTTGAGATCTCGGATTATCTTGAGCACAACGGATTGCAGGGCATGGTTGAGGTCACAGGCCTTTGCTGCACCGCTCATGACATCACAAGGTACGAGCCGAAGGCCAAGATTGTCGGACCCATCTCGTGGCAGCTGCGTTACTTAAGGAGCGGCATCCCCGACGTTATAGTTGTCGATGAGCAATGCATACGCGCCGACTCCCTCGATGAGGCCAAAAAGATCAAGGCGCCCCTCATCGCCTCAAGCGCGAAAAACTGCCTAGGTTTGCCAAACCGAACCCATGACCAAGCCGATGCCATCGTGGCAGATCTTGTCAGTGGAAAGATTCCGGGCGCTCTTATTCTTGAGCCTGAGAAAGTCGGCGAAGTAGCTGCTAGAACAGCTGTTCTGATAGCTCCGAAACGGAAGAAGCTTAAGGCTATCCCTAGCTCGAGAAGAATTATTGAAGACGCAAAGACCTGCAGAAAGTGCTACGAATGTGTGAGAGCTTGCCCCAACGACTTGCCCATCCTCGAAGCCGTGATAGAGGCTGCAAACGGGAAGCTGAGGAAACTTGCAGACCTCTATGACGATTGCATCGGATGCGCCCGCTGCGAGAGCGCATGTCCCGAAAATCTGGCTATTCATAGCTTCATCGCGAAGGCCGCTGAGAAAGAAATGAAGCAAGAGGCCTACTTGATCCGTGCGGGAAGAGGGGCAATACAAGATGTCGAGATAAGAAACGTCGGCGGCCCCATAGTTCTGGGTGAAATACCGGGCGTCATCGCCTTCGTGGGATGCGCCAACTACCCTAAAGGCGGGGAGGAAGTCGCAGAGATGGCTATCGAGTTTGCCAAGCGCCGCTACATCGTGCTCACATCCGGATGTTCGGCAATGTCAGCTGCCATGTACAAGGACCAAGAAGGGAAGAACCCGTATGAGGCTTACTCGGGCGCCTTCGACGCTGGGGGCATAGTAAACGTAGGCTCATGCGTCGCTAACTCGCATATAGCTGGTGCAGCGATAAAGATCGCCAGCATATTCGCCAAACGGAAACTGCTAGGAAACTATGAAGAGATTGCTGATTACATTCACAACCGAGTGGGGGCGGTTGGGGTCGCTTGGGGAGCTATGTCCCAGAAGGCAGCCTCAATAGCAGGCGGTTTCTGGAGGCTGGGAGTTCCCGTGATCGTGGGTCCCCATGGCTCCAAGTACCGACGCGTGCTTCTTGGCAGGAAGGACCTTGACGAGGACTGGTATGTCTATGACGCTCGCACAGGAGACCGCGTCTATGCCGGTCCCACTCCGGAACATCTGTTCTTTGCAGCCGAGACCAAGGAGGAAGCCATGGTCATGACTGCCAAACTCTGTATGCGGCCCAACGACACTGCGAAGGGACGTGCGGTTAAGCTGACTCACTATGTCGACTTGAGCAAGCGTCTATGTGGCACGATGCCGGATGATCTTCACCTCTTCATCCGAACCGCTGCAGATGTTCCAATCACTATGAGGGATGAGATCATGGCGGTTCTGAAAGAGAAAGGCTGGAAAGAAGGGAAGACGCCGGACCCGACCCTTCTGCCCAGAATGATAAGAAAGAAGGAGGAAACGTGAGATGAACCGGGCTGAGCCTTGGCAGTCAGCCGAAATTCCGGGTCCAAAGAAGGCGCTCCCCATCAGTAAGCCCGAGATAGTCGCCGCCATGGTCAAGAAGGCGAAGCGTCCAATTCTGATTGTTGGGCATAAGGCAGCCGAGATCGAGATTGGAGAAGAAAGGCTGGTCGATTACTTAATCCGGTTCGCAAATAGCTCAAAAACGCCGATCGTGACTACCGCACACATTTTGAAGGAATTCGCCGAAAGAGGCTTCACGCCTGCAGCTTCTATGCCAGCTATGGATATAGCCAATCGGCTTCAAGACCCTGAATGGAAAGGGGTAGACGGCAAGGGACAACACGACTTAGCCCTGTTTGCTGGGCTTCCCTACTACATGGAGTGGCTGATGCTTTCCGGTCTCAAGAACTTCTCCCAGGAACTTAAGACAGTGAGTCTAGGCAGGTTTTACCAGCCCAATGCCTCATGGTCTTTCCCGAACTTGGGGCTTGAAGAGTGGAAGAAGAACCTTGATGCAGTTGAGAACCAGTTAAAGGGTCGGTGAAGGATTTGTCCATGTTTGAGGACATTCCCGTTGATGTCGGCGTCATCTACGAAGGGCAGCGCATTCGATGGGCTGACGCGCATATGGAGCTTGGCGGGCCGAGGATTGACCGCAAGTTTGAGCTGGTAAGGGCTAGACCTCCAGAAGAGGTCAAAGATGGGGAAATCAAGGTTGTCGGACCTGACATCAAGGACATGAAGCAGCAAAGCTATCCCCTCGGAATATTCATCGAAGTTTCGGGGAGGGAGGTGGAGGAAGAGCTTGAGGGCGTCATCGAACGCCGCATTCACGAATACTGCAACTATATCGAGGGGCTCATGCACGTAAATCAGCGCTACGATGTCTGGCTGCGGTTGAGCGGAAAATCCTACAAGAAAGGACTGAACACTTTCACGCTGATAGGCAAGGTTCTCTACAGGCTTTACAAGACGGAGCTGCCGATCATAGAGAAGATTCAGATCACCTTCATCACTGACAAAGAGAGAGTTGACGATATGTACGAGACAGCGATGAAGGTTTACGAGGAACGAGACGCGAGGGCGAGAGGACTGAGGGATGAAGATGTGGAAGAATTCTATGCATGCAACCTCTGCCAGTCCTTCGCTCCCACCCACTCATGCGTGATCACGCCGCAGAGGTATGCGAACTGTGGAGCCATCAGCTGGTTTGATGGAAGAGCTGCCGCAAGGGTCGATCCTAAGGGATCAATTGTGAAGATGCCTAAAGGTGAATGTCTCGATCCCGTCAAAGGCGAATACGCGGGCGCTAATGAGTCCTTGAAGAAGAACACTATGGGAGCCATTACACGCGTCCAGCTGTACACCGGCTTCGGTTACCCACATACCTCGTGCGGCTGTTTTGAGGCGACAGCCTTCTTCATACCAGAGGTGGACGGTTTTGGGATCGTTCACCGAGGCTTCAAGGAAACAGCAGTCAACGGTCTAACTTTTTCAGCCATTGCCGACTCCACCGCAGGAGGCAGGCAGGTGGATGGGTTTCACGGCATATCCTTCGAGTATATGAGGTCTCCCAAGTTTCTGCAAGCTGACGGGGGATGGAGTCGGATTGTCTGGATGCCTAAGACCGCCAAAGAAAGGGTGGGCGGTTTCATACCTAAGGATTTTGTCGACAAGATCGCTACGGAGGAGGATGCGACGAACATCGAAAAACTTGCAGCCTTCCTCAGAGAGAAGGGGCACCCAGTTGTAGAGCGATGGAAAGCCCCGACCGTCGAGGTGATGCTGAAGGAAAAGGAAGCAATCCCCGCAGAAGCGATAGCAGGACCGGAGGCTCGAGCACTAGTGCCTCTCATAGCAGCCGCTCCCATTGCAGGCGGGTTCAAGATAATCTTTAAGGATGCCAAGATTGTGGCAAAGAAGGTTCGCATAGTAAGGAGTGAAAAATAGCCATGGCCGGGAGAAAGGAGGAGGAAAGAAGAACAATCAAGATCGGTCCCAAGATTCTGGAGGTCTTGGCAAAACTTGGCGAGATAGAGCTGGAGGACGTAGAGATCAGTGTAGACGAGCTGGAAATATCAGTGCCCGCGCTTTCCGGAATCCCTATTCCTCAGCCTGAGATGGCGCCACTAAAGCCCGAGAAGCCCGTAGCAATCCTTGAGGCTCCTTTCTCCCCGATGGTTGAGGAGTATCCTGGACGGGTAAGAGAGGTTACACTGGGGGCTACGAAGAGTGAAGGAGGCTCTCGTGGAAGAACCGTAGTCATCGGCGGTGAAAGCTCCCCTTCATATTACCTGTTCGAGAAGGCTCCGCCTCATCCGCCTGCAGTCGCCTTGGACGTTTTTGACATGGCACCGTCCTTGCCGAAAGCCATCAAGACGCACATTGGCGAAGTTATGGGCGACACCGCAGCATGGGCCAAGATGGCAGTTGACAAGTTTGGAGCAGATGTAGTAACCGTGCATCTGCTCAGCACTGACCCGCTCATCAAGAACACTCCGCCCAGACAGGCGGCGAAGACCGTGGAAGACGTGTTGGAGGCCGTGGATGTTCCTATCATAGTGGGCGGTTGCGGAGATCCGAGGAAGGACACTGAAGTTTTCGCTGAAGTGGCTGAGGTTGCCCATGGCGAGAGGGTTCTCCTCAGCTCCGTCACACTGGATATGGACGAAGTCGGAGTCCTTGGACGCGTCGGGGATGCGGTAGCGAAGCATGGTCATCTGGTACTCGGTTTTACAGCCTTAGACCTGAACCGGGCTAAGGAGTTGAACCGCAAGCTCTACCTTTACATGCCTGACGACTCGGTACTGATGGATCTAACGACGGCCGCGTTGGGGTACGGGCTTGAGTATTCTTTCAGTATTCATGAACGTGCAAGATTGGCTGCACTCATGGGCGACAGGGAGCTGCAGCATCCAACCCTGTCCGGGACCACGAACGCTTGGGCTGCAAGAGAGGCCTGGCTAAACATGGGTCCAGAATGGGAACCCAGAGAACTCAGGGGTCCAATATGGGAAACAGTGACTGCGCTCAGCCTCTTTCTTGCAGGTGTGGATCTTTTCATGATGATGCATCCTTCGGCGGTCAGAACGGTCAAGAAGGTTGTTCAGCAGTTCTCGAGCATGGGGAAGGGCAACCCGGACAGGATTGCCGACTGGGTCACCGTGAAGATTTGAGGGGCATAGATTCGATGGCGGAGAAGAAAAGAAAGAGCGTAACGGAGCTAAGCCCGATCGAGGTGTACACGTTACTCCCCAGAACTAACTGCAAAGAATGCCGAGAGGAAAACTGCATGGCTTTCGCAGTTAAGATGGTAAACCGAGAAGCTTCAATTGAGATGTGCACTCCGCTCTCGAAGGAGGAGCAGAGGGAGGCTCGCAGAAGGCTGGAAGAGCTCCTGGCGCCAGCTATCAAGGAGGTTACCATCGGCACGGGAGATCGTGCAGCCAAGATAGGCGGAAAACTCATCATGTACCGCCACGAGTTTACCTACCATAACCCAACGCCCATAGCCATTGACGTGACCGACGATATGCCCGAGAAGGCGGTCTACTCAACGGACGAAGGGCTCACCGAGAGGGTCAAGAAGATCGAAGGCTTCTCCTACAACTACATTGGAAGAGACCTCAACCTCGATATGATAGCCGTAAGATCCACATCAAACGATCCAGCGAAATTTAGGTCAACCGTAGAGAACGTCGCCAAGACTACGGACATGCCGCTTATCCTGTGCACGTTCGACCCGAACGTTATGGAGGCTGGGTTAGTTGCAGCTCACGATAGAAGACCATTGATCTATGCAGCGACGAAGGGCAACTGGAGAGAGATGGCTGAGCTGGCTCTGATGTACAACTGTCCCTTGGCCGTCTTCGCCCCAAACGACCTTGGGTTGCTGAGATCGCTGTCGAGAACCCTTGTCGAGTACGGAGTGAAGGACCTAGTGCTTGACCCGGGAACCTTCGTTGATGACGGATTACCTGACACCATAAACAACTTCACCATGATTAGGAGAGGCGCCTGCAAAGCATGGGACGAACTCCTAGGCTTCCCCCTCATAGGGACGCCCATAACGGCCTGGGTTGACCAAGAGGGCTCGAAAGAAGACAAGGCCTGGAAAGAAGCCTACGTGGCAGCTATGCTGGTTTCTAGATACGCGGACCTGTTGATAATGCATAGTCTCGACGGTTGGGTTCAGCTCCCAATCCTCATATGGAGGTTCAATGTTTACACGGATCCTAGGAAACCAGTTTCAGTGGAGTCGGGTCTCAAGATCTTTGGTACTCCTGATGAGAGTTCCCCTGTTATGCTGACCACGAACTATGCATTGACGTATTTCACGGTTGAGTCGGACATAAAGAAGGCTGGCGCAGACTGCTATCTCATCGTGGTTGACACTGGAGGCATCAGCGTCGAAAGCTCCGTAGCCGGCAGGTATCTAACGGCTGAGACGGTTGCTGAGGCAGTCAAACAATCGAAGATAGAAGAAAAGATCAACCACAAATACTTGATCATACCCGGTTTGGCGGCTAGGCTGAGTGGAGAGACGGAAGAAACCTTAGGAGATGAATGGCGCGTTCTCGTCGGACCCAGAGACTCCTCCGGCATAGGAGAATATCTGAAGAACAGATGGCCGCCTAGAGAGAAAGACTAAAGAGGCTCTGCTATCTCCACCTAACTGGGAGGATTCTGGATTCTCATAAAGTACAAGTCCTTTTTTTCTTTCTGAAAAGCGGCTCTTAGACGCGGTTTTTCGATTGCACGTTTTTACGCTTCATCTAGAGAGCTGGAATCAAACCCTGCAGACATAAGAAAGAACGAACGCGTATGCCTCTAAGATATCATGTGATCACATGTCTAAATATCAGAAACGTAGAAATAGACATCACAAGATAGGCCAAAACATGTCACTGATCTTTCTACGAAAACAAGCTTCTGATTTTGTATCAGCTTACTTGTCAGAAATAAGGTATATGGCGTCTGTGATCCCGCAGAGAGACCGTGGATATTTCCCGCAGTATTGGTTTGGAAGGAACATTATCATAATAACGTGCAATGAAAATGGTGATGTCGCCATAAGGTTGGGTAGGTGGCTGAAAAAGAAGGAAGACTCGTTTAGGTTCGAGACATCTCCTCACAGGATTGAAGAAGCAGTATTCCCGCGCCTAGACTATTCCTTGCGACCGGCTTTCTTTAATATCACTGGTCATCATTGGTCCGTCGGATATATGACATTGGTCACGAATCTCAATCCTTTCTTCACTCTTCAAGAGGGGGCGGATGTAAAGATAATGGATGTTCGATTCGAGTCTACATATAGAGTCAGGGGATATCCCGCTGAGAAAACATTGCTTTGGCTTTTCCGCCGACCCTCTGAAGAACGAATGTCGAAAGATGAAGCTAAAAAAGAGGCTGCTAAAGACTTTCGGGGTTATATCCAATGGCTAGTCTTCACACGGTTTTACGATATTCTGGGTGCGAAACTGTTGGAAGAGACCTTAGCGCTCTTCAGAAAGAGCGTGAAACAACTTGCAGCTGAATATGAACAGCTGATTACAAGAGAAGATCTCGAGGAAGAAGAACTTCAAATGTTCTTAGAAAAGCATTACTTTCTTCTAAGCCCAGAAGTAAGAGTTATAAAAGAAAAACGCAAGCTTGGACCCTATATACCTGACTTCATTTTGAGATACTCCGATGGAAGTTTTGCTCTGGTTGAGATTCAATTGAACAGTGACCCGATATTCCTAGATGATGGACCATCTGAGGGCATGAAGGAAGCAGTAGAGCAGATGAGGAATTGGTTTGATTGGGTCAGAAGGTATTCCCCCTGTGAACTGGCCAGAGCGAGTGGTTTGATCGTCATTGGAAGAAGAAGTTCCTACATCAAACACCACAAAAAGGTGAAAGATTTACTTAATACACTTCCCTGTCCTGTAAAACTGCTGACATATGATGACCTTGGTGACGCTTTCAATAGGATATTGAACCTACTCAGTTAGTACTATCGTATGCAGCTGCAATGAGAAGGAATATCCTTTAGACTCAAAATATTCTGACTATATCTAGACCATGGAAAACGAACTTGCGCTTCACTTACGCTTTCAGCGTTTCTGCGATCTCCCTAAGTTGGGCTTCTTTTCCTCAATCTCTGCGATTTCTCATACTATCGCTTGCACTTCCGACTCTCAAGAGAACTAGGTGTGCGAAGTGCCTCTGAAAAACTGCAGCTCTGATTTCCCTGAAAACTCGAGATTATGTCCTCACTGTGGAATCCGGGTTGGTTCCGAACCTAGTGAGTCTCCGGCACAGAAGATCTGCCCCAAATGCGGTTCAGTCATGAGGGTCGGCTTCATGGTGGAAAGGGATTCGCCGCTTTCCCTTTGGACTTTGGGCGAGGGCATCTACTGGACGCCGGGTGAAGCAGGGATGATAGGAGAAAGGGTTGGGGTCAAAGCCTATGCTTGTCCTCAATGCGGATATATTGAGCATTACCTTCGGCGTTTGGAGAAAGATCGAGCCGCTATTCTGAGGGCTCCCGCCACAACGCAGAAATAGCCGCTTCGAAGAGGCCCCTGCAAGGCTACGAAGAGTATGTTGGGAAGAATTCTCTTCTTCCTGGGATGTACAGCGACTCTGAATATGCTTCTGAGAACATTGGGTCCACGAGGAGGTCGACATAGAACATTTTCTTGGCAATCTCCTCAGCCTTTCTCCTCTTGCCAATTGATAGAAGTGCAGCGTAAGCCCCCGCGATCGAGCCATTCCCGATTGGTCGAATCTTTGCCTTTGGAAACTCGGGAAATATTCCGAACTTTGTGACGTTTTTCAGATCCGCGTAGGCGCCGAAGGCTCCGGCGAGAAAGACCTTCTTGACATCGTTGACCGAGATCTTCAGTTTTCTCATCAAGACTACTATGGCGCCGCATGTGGCTGCCTTTGAGTCCATAAGGTAGTCCATGTCGCGTTGTGTTACCACGATGTCCCTGTTGACAGCCGTCTTCTCAGCTGGCACCAAGACGTACTCCAGCCCATCTCTTCCCTCTCTGACAAGAACCGTCTTGCCTTCCACAATTTTCCCGGTGAAATCGAGGATACCGACGGAGAACATCTCTGCAGCCGTATCTATTGTTCCTGAGCCGCATATTCCCCTTGGGCGAGTGCTTCCTATGACTGTGTATTCTGCCTCGAAAGTCTTCGGGTCGATCCTCACATGCTCGATCCCGCCTCGCATTGCCCGCATCCCAAACCTGACTCCTCCTCCCTCGAAGGCGGGTCCAGATGCGCAGGAGCACGACATCAGCCAGGTATTATTGCCGAATATTATCTCCCCGTTTGTCCCCATATCCACTAGCAGAGACAGCTCGTCCGATTCGTACATGCCAGATGCCAGAACATCGCCAACCGCATCTCCCCCAAGGAACCTGCTCACGTTGGGAAGGCAATACACGTATGCCTCTGGATTGGCTTCGATCCCGAGCTCTTTCGCTTTCCTGACTATGGGGTCTCTGGAGACTTTCTCATTTCCATCTACGTAAGGCAGATACGAGGGTTCTAGACCAGCTAGAAGGTGGTTCATGACAGTGTTTCCGCCGACGCAGATATCCGTGACTTCCTCTTTCCCAATCCCAAGGCTTGATGTGAGTTTGCTCAAGAGGTTGTTCACACTTTCCCCGGCGCACTGTTGGAGCTTCCTCAACCCTTCAGGGTTGCCTGCATAAGATATCCTTGAAACAAGCGCCTCTCCATATGTTATCTGCTTGTTCAACTCTGACATCCTACCCAGGATTTTCCCCTTAACGAGGTCCACAAGGAATGCGACGACTGTTGTTGTGCCAAGATCGATGGCGAGACCATAGTTTGAGCTGGTTGTGTCACCCGCTTGAACATCTATGATCTCAGGGTGACAACTAGTCAAGCTTAAGATTGCAGTCAGCTGCGCTTGGTCTTTCATCTGAAGCATCTTGCCGTAGATCTCCTCGCCCATACGTGGACTGGGACCACGATAGCCTCTAAGGCTGACCAAGCCTCTTTGGACCGTGCGAGCCAATGGCAACTCAACCAGATATTTCCCAGATGCGGGCTCAATCTTGTCGACCACCATTTCCATGTTGAGAAGGATTTTTGGGCTGAAGACGCGGCTTTCGACGGGAATGGTGACCTCGCAGTCGCTCAGGACGCGGGTCAGGCAAGCGAGACGGTAACCCTCAGATCTGTCCTGCTGGGAAAGCCACTTCTGGTGTTTGGTTGAGACGTCAGAGACTTCGCCTCTAGCAAGGATGACTCTGCAGGTTCCGCATTCGCCGCGTCCCCCACATATGCTTGAGATCACTATGCCAGCTTCCCTAGCCGCGTCGAGAATTGTCATCCCGCGTTCTACTTCGGCCACAACGTTCATCGGGTTGAAGATGACTCTGAAAGCCTTCTTCACGCCTCAAGCCCTCCATGAGCCAAGACATTTCACCTAGAGAGACGGAAGACTGATGGCTCTCGCGGCTCTGGAGACCCGTCTTAGGCACTCCAATGCACATTCATATGTGGGGAAGCTTGCCAGTCCGCATTCCGAGCCTGCGTAGGGGACCCTTTCTGAACCGAACCTCTGAACGATGTTTCTGAGCCTCTTCTCCATGGTCTCAGCATGCTCGATGAACATTTCCGGGTTCACCTTTCCTTCGCGTATCTCTGTCCAGATTTCCCCGACTTGTTCGGCTTGATCGAGGCTTTTTCTGTCCTCCGGTCTTGAACGTATGTGGCTCTCGATCAGTCTGTCAAAGATTGTGATGCATATGCTTGCCTTTAACACCTTGTCCCCCGAGTCAACAAGATCTTTGGTCTTCTCAGAAGAGTATAGGGGGTCGCCTACGTGGGATTCGACTATCCTGAGAGAGTCCACTTGCCAGAAGAGCTCGTCAGTTGTTCGATGTAGGTGAATGCATGTTTCAGCCCCTTTCTGACGAGCCCTTTGAAAAATCCTTTCCCAAGTGCTGAGGAGGTTCTCCCGTCCCTGCGAGCCGAGGTCTATCTGTGGGTCATCCACCAATGCGAAGACTGGCTCATCAACCGTTAGAATTCTCACGCTGCCGTACTTGTTGTCGAAGATGTTTCTGTCAACGATCTTTTCCAGCACGCCTCCCAGCCTGCTATATATCTGTGGGTCTCGGAACGCGAAAAATGACGAAAGCGTATAGGGTCCCGTTATACAGACCTTCAGTCCAAAAGGTTCATCCCTCCTTTCGCAAATCTCCTCCGAGTTCCTTTTCAAAGCTAAGACCTCTGGGATGTCGGCTATGTTGTTTCTCAGAGAGATTGTTCCCGTCTCAACGTAGCCTCTGTCTGTTTTCTCGATTGCCTCCATCATCTCGAAGAACATTCTGTTCATGTCTCTAAGTTGGGGGTAGTTCGGAGTATCTATGCCGGCTTCAAGCTTGTCGACAAAGCCGTGAACTACCTTACTCTCGAAGTATTCCGCCATGTCGCCAGACGACCGAGAAAGACGGAAGGCGCCCTCCGAGAATCCTTCGAAATCCCCAGCAAAGGGAACGCTGCCAACATCATAGGTTTCTATCGTTCCGCATCACCGTCAAGAAATTACATGTCTCAGTCCTTCCTGACCCTCTAGTATGCTTCATGCTCTTCTATATGCTCATCTCGGTCAAACGGTCGCAGATTGCTCCGATCTCCCGCATGGCAGGTGACGAAGGAAAACGCACAGGCGAGAAGGAGCCTGAAAGGTCTGCTTCTCGGACGGTGGAGTCGTAGTGAATCAAGCCAAGGATTGGGATTCCGCTTCTCTCCGCGAAGGTTTGGATCGCTGAGTTATCTCTTTCCCCTAGAATCTTGTTTCCAACGAGCATCGTCCTTTTAACGCCCATTTGAACAGCCAGGTTCCGTATGCGTTGAGCGGTCTCAAGAGCTATTGCGCTCGGCTCGGCAACAACCAGCATCGCATCTACAAACTTTGCTGTGCCTCGACCGAGATGCTCAGTCCCCGCCTCCATGTCGGCTACTACGGCTTCTTCTCTCCGCACTAGGAGGTGCCGCAGAAGCATTCTTAGGAGATGATTTGCTGGACACATGCATCCGGCTGCCGCTTTTCGAACAACCCCCATGACTAGAAGACTAACGCCACAAGGAGTTTCAACGGCGTACTTTTCAACAATGTCATCCACTGTGAAATTCAGCCTAAAGATGGTCCCCAACGAACCGGGCTTCGCACCAGTTTTCCTCTCGATCAATTCCGAGTTCTCTGAGATCGGAACGATCTTCTCAGCTTGTTCAGAGGTGAGTCCCAAAGTATAGGCCAGGTTCGTATTTGGGTCAGCATCAACCGCCAAGACCTTGAACCCTTTTCCGCGGAGCAGGTATGCCAATGTGCCAGCTATGACGGTCTTTCCAACGCCTCCCTTTCCAGTCACCGCAACTTTCATGGCGTTTTCCTCTACTATCGCATGTCAGTATTTGTTCAACGTGAAAGATACGTTTATCGCTACCTATGACGTGTCTTAACCGGAAGAGAGTCGTGCTCCTCTGGAAGACCGTTAGTTAAGCTAAGACTTGCTCCATCAAGAGTGGTCAACGTTAATATTGTCGTATCTGAATACATTCCTCGCAACTGCTTTAGGAGACAGGGAATTTGAGCCTCGTCGAATATCTGGAGGATAAGGCTAATGTTCTGAGGTTGCACAGCGTTAGATCGACCTCGAAGGCAGGTTCTGGCCACCCGACGAGCTGCCTCTCAAGCGCAGAGATTGTTGCGACACTGTTTTTTAGGCAGATGAATGTCGATCCAAAGAACCTGAATTGCCTCGACAACGACGAATTCGTGCTGTCAAAGGGCCATGCTGCCCCAGTTCTGTACGCAGTCCTAGCAGAGATAGGCGCCATACCTAGAGAGAAGCTGGTGACGCTGAGAGAGTTTTCCTCAGAGCTGGAAGGCCACCCAGTTCCTAGGACGAAAGGCATAAGAGTGGGAACAGGCTCGCTTGGTCAAGGCCTTTCGATTGGGCTGGGCATGGCCTATGCAAAGAAGCTGCTCAATGTGGAAAGGAGAGTCTACGTTCTTCTAGGCGATGGGGAGATGGCTGAAGGTTCTGTGTGGGAATCAATAAACTTCGCGGGCAGGCTTCGTCTCTCAAACCTGATAGCAATACTGGACATGAACCGTCTGGGCCAAAGCGGACCCACGATGTTCCAGTGGGATTCAGAGGCTTACGCAAGAAGAATCAAAGCCTTCGACTGGAACGTTACCCTCTGCGACGGACATGACGTCGAGGAACTGGTAAAGGCTTTCGATGAAGCAAGGAAGTCGGATAAGCCATCCTTCATAATTGCGCGGACAGTGAAGGGCAAAGGCGTGAGCTTCATTGAGAACGTTGAAGGAAGACACGGAACGGCGCTGACCCAGGCAGAGCTTGAAAAGGCAGAAGGCGAGCTGCTGCCAGGAATCAAGAACGTGCATTTTCAGCCAACAAACTTCATCTCTACTCAGATGAGGCCTGGAAGTAGGAAAGCGAGGTACGTCATCAAAACGGACTACAAGTCGGGGGAGGCAGTTGCTACTAGAGTAGCTTACGGTAAAGCCTTGGTGAAACTCGGTGAGTTGAACAAGGACATAGTTGTTTTGGATGGCGACGTTCAGAACTCAACCTACACGCAGTATTTCTTCGAAAAGTTTCCTAGTCGAAGCCTAGAATGCCACATTGCGGAACAGAACATGGTTGGTGCCGCTGTCGGGCTGCAGGCGCAGGGGTTTGACGTTTTTCTCGCTTCTTTTGCCTGTTTCTTGACCAGAGCCTGCGACCAGATAAGGATGGCTTCGTATTCGCGAGCCAATCTCAAGATTGCTGGCTCCCATGCCGGTGTCTCAATAGGAGAGGATGGTCCTTCCCAGATGGGTCTCGAAGACTTAGCCATATTCCGTTCCTTGCTGAACAGCGTTGTTCTGTACCCATGCGATGCGGTGAGCAGCGAGAAGCTCACCTGTCTGATGGCGAACTATGAAGGCATCTCTTACCTCCGAACCACTAGACCAAAGACGCCGGTAATCTACAGCAACGACGAAGAATTCCACATAGGAGGGTCCAAGGTTCTCCGCCAAAGCAGATCGGATGAGGTGACCATCGTGGCTGCTGGCATCACCGTGCACGAGGCGCTGAAAGCTTACGACAGACTGAGGGGTGCAGGTGTATCGGCTCGAGTAGTCGACTGCTATTCCGTGAAGCCTATCGACGCGGAGACCTTGAGAAAGGCCTCTGAAGAGACACGTCACATAATAACAGTCGAAGATCACTACGCTGAAGGAGGCCTAGGAGAAGCTGTCGCCTCTTTGGGCTTAGGGTCTCACATCCTTGCCATCAGGAAGATGCCTCATTCAGGCACGCCCGCGGAACTGATGGCTGAGCAGGAGATAGACGCCGAAGGCATAGTGAGGAAGGTAAAGGAGATTCTGGGCTAGACATTGCGTGAACCAGAGAGCAATGTGAGGAAAGTTCCGAGATCACATCTGAGCGCTTCGTTGCTCTCGAATCCTGCACAACCTGGAAAGGTTAAATGGGTAGCCATCTCTTACATTGAGGATGACTGCTAAGCCTCATAGGGGTGGTCTTGTGACCGCTGTAAGGGTGAGATATTTCGGAAGAATACGTGAGTTGCTTAATGCCAAGACCGAAGAGTATGAGGTTGATGACGGAGCTTCGCTGGCTGATCTGCTTCTCAGATACATACCTAGAAGACACAGAGAGGCCTCCAAGACTTGGCCCGAAACGATCTTCAGAACTGTGAAAGGCGAGATAGTACGGAGTAGCGATGGAACGCCGCTTCTGAAGAATTATGTGGTCATGGTATACGGTAGGTCTGTTGATCTCAATCATCGACTGAGGGACGGGGATGAGGTGACTGTGCTTCCGCCCTTCGGCGGCGGCTAAAAGGATGCACAAATCATCGTGTATGAACGAAGGGTTAAGATCATTCCTGTGAGAAACTTTGGCATACTCCAATGAGGTTTGGTCAGTATGAAGGCAAGAACCGCCAAAAAACTTGACAATTTGGAATCTCTTGTCGGTCTGCTAAAACAATCGTCCAACGAGATAGGCGCAATAGCCGTCTTCGTAGGGGTAGTCAGAGGAACCCGACGCGGGGAAAAGGTTCTCGGGCTAGAGTACGAGGCTCATGAATCCTTGGCGCCCAAGATGATGGAGAAGATAGTTCGGGATGCAAAAGACAAGCACGGCATAACCGACGCAGTGGTCGAACATCGCACAGGAACTGTGCCAGTCGGCGAAGACGTAATGTACGTGCTGGTCGCGTCAAAGCACCGAGAAGAAGGTTTCCGGGCTCTAGCAGAGATAGTTGAAAGGGTCAAACATGAAGTGCCCATCTGGAAGAAAGAGGTAACTGAGGAAGGCGCTTATTGGGTGGAGAACCCTTAGAGATAACGCATGACAAGTCTGGCGAGTGTGTTTTTGGATGAGCCTATCAGAATCAGAGCTGGACCGGTACGACAGACAGATGCGGATTCACGGTTGGGGGGCAGAGGGACAGAGGAAGCTGAAGGCTTCAAAGGTTGTGGTGGCAGGTATAGGGGGATTGGGATGCCTTTCGTCACTCTACTTAGCAGCCGCAGGCGTAGGTACACTAATCCTCTTGGACAAAGAGTCAGTCAGTCCAAGCGATCTGAACCGGCAGGTTCTCTTCTGCCAAAGTGACTTGGGAGCATCGAAAGCCGAGATAGCAAAGAGCAGGCTTGAGAATCTAAACCCAGAGATAAAGGTAACGGCTGCGGTCAAGGAGGTCGTGGGGCGCAACATAGCCAATGTCATGAAAGGTATCGATCTGGTTGTTGACGGGCTTGACAACTGGAGAACAAGGTTCATCGTAAACGAGCTCTGTGTGAGAAAAGGAATCCCCTTTGTGCACGGCGGCGTCTCGGAATTCTGTGGCCAGGTCATGACAGTGGTGCCCCAAAAGGGTCCATGCCTGCGCTGCATATTTCCAGCTGAGCCTCCTGAAGTTGATGTTGTTCCTATACTTGGCGCTACTCCTGCCGTCATCGCATCCTTGCAGGTTATGGAGGCAGTGAAACTCGTCACGGGAATAGGAAAGCCACTTGTAGGTAGAATGCTATTCCTGGACGGAGAGGAGATGACCTTGGAGACCGTGGAGATGGAAAGAAACCCTGATTGTCCAGTCTGTTCACACGTTGGAGATTGAGAAAAGGTAACAACCTCACCAATCACATGGCAATACGAGAGTTGGGTCATGATGAGTGAAATATCTTGGGGATGTTTCGGGAGGATATGCGCTCTACTCATTGCAGCTCTTGTCATATCCTCAGAAGGCTCCTTGATCGTCCTGGTTTATGCTTCCACAGGAAACATCCTTATCGGTACGACGGTTCCCCCAAGCAGTCCTGTGGAGATTGAGATCGGAGGCTCAGTAAGTCTCTACTTCGGCGGAGTGACATGGTCTGGCGGACAGGTGGAACTCTACCTCAGCAAAGACGGCTATGGGTCTCTGTCTCCCGACAACGTGAAATACGGACCGACGTTCAGTGTTGCCAAAGTGACGTCCAGCATAGTCGATAACACAACTTACTTAGGCTACAGCGTGGGCAACGACTGGATTAACGGAACGATCCCCATCACAGCGACGTTTCCGGGAGGAGACTGCTACGTCAAAGCGTTCGACGGAGCCTCCTCAGTCGCTGTGACAGACAACTACATAAGGATCAAGGCTGCATTCGAAGTTACCCCCCCATCCGGTGCAGGTCAGACTCCGTTGGAACTGAGAGGATACGCATTGCCAGCCAATGGTCATGCTAACTTGAGCTACAACGATGGCAGCGGCTGGAAAACGATTGCGAACCTTTCCCCTGCAAATCAGAGTGGCAGGCTCATATACGCCATCAATGCTCCGGATCTTGGCAAGGTTCTTCCTGCTGGGTTGAATTCGGAGACCTACTCAACCATAACGTTCAGACTGGTTGTCAACGAGACGGGGCAGGTTCTAACTGACACGTTTGATGAATACTGGAGAGGATTGAAGAATGTCTACTCTCCAGACTCGATCAACCTAACGGCGCCATCGGGTCTGCTGTTCGGCAATGGTACAGACTTCCTATATTATAAAGTGCATGTCAGACCAAAAAGCACCTTAACCATGTCTGGAAAGTGGTTCAGTGTCGACGCAATCACGATCATGTGGGACGGAATAACGGTCATTGGCAGTGCAGTAGCTGACAAGAATGGGTTCTTCAAGACTACAGTGACTATCCCACTGACCTCTGAAGGTCTCCACAATGTCCTAATCAAAGACGCCAATGTCAGGTTCACCTTCAAGGTCAACTGTCTCCCGCTTGTTGATTTGACAGCTCCCATCGCAAACGCTGGGCCTGATATGACTGTTCCTGAGAACACACGGGTAATCTTTGACGGTTCCGGCTCAACAGACAACATAGGCATAGTTAATTTCGCCTGGAGCTTCTTCGACGTGACGGCGCAAGTTTTGACGGGTGCAAACCCAGCCTACAATTTCACGAGGCCAGGAGCATATGTTGTCATGCTGAACGTGACTGACATAGCGGGAAACTGGGACACAGACATACTTGTAGTGACGGTTGTCGACGTCACTAATCCTGTTGCTGACGCCGGACCGGATAGAACTGTGGACGAGGACACGTTGGCAACCCTTGACGGTTCAAACTCATCTGACAATGTGGAAATAGCGGGGTATGTATGGACCTTCACGGATGCTTACCCTCAAACCTTGTACGGTGCCAAGCCTACGTACACCTTCAGGACGCCGGGCGTCTACACTATAACCTTGACCGTTTCCGATCCTGAAGAGAACCAAGGAGGAGACACCATTGTGATCACGGTCCGCGACGTGACGAGCCCGGTCGCTGAGGCAGGTCCCAACCAGACCGTGGTGGAGGATACAGTCATCATCTTCGACGCAGGCAACTCCAGAGACAACGTGGGCATAGCCAGCTACGAATGGGACTTTGGCGACGGAACTAACGGAACCAGCCTATCTACAGACCACACGTATGCCCACCCAGGAAACTTCACAGCTAGCCTTACTGTGCGAGACGCAGCAAACAACAGCGACACTGACTTAGTCTTCATCACGGTCTTGCTTGACACTGATGGGGACGGAACGCCTGATACAATTGACAGTGATGATGATGGAGACGGAATGTCCGACACCTGGGAGTCGGCGTACCAGCTGAACCCGCTCGACCCAGCTGATGCCTCGAGAGACGACGATGGAGATGGGCTGACCAACCTGCAGGAATATGTGCAGGGCTCTAGTCCCAACGACCCTCTTCCAGTCTTTCGTTACTGGATTCTAGGCATCGCTGTGGCTGCAATAGTAGTAGCCGTTGCCATAGTCTCGTTTACGAAGGTGAAGGTCAAAGTTGCCAGAGAGGAATTCGTCAACCGGGAGATTTCCGAGTTTGACCTCCAGTCCGCTGACATCAAAGAGAAAAACCCCGACTACTACGAGTGGAGGGTCAACGCGATAAGGCAGGAAGCTGAAAAACAGTTTGACGAACTTAGGCAAAAAGGATATCTTCTCGCCAATCAGGCCGAACTGAGACAGATACTTTCGAAAGAATTGAGGAAGAAGATCAGAGGACGAGCTGAGAAGTAACGGCGCCAGATTCCATCATGCCATATGAAGGCTCGCCAGACGAATCAAGGCGGCTCCACCACGAGACTAGATACAGGCATAGAAAGAACTCATGCAAGGCAAAGACAGTCTCCAAGCGATAACAGTCTTGACAAACACTGATGCGGGAAACGTAAGCCCTTGCTGTGCTGCGGGGGATTGGTTAATAAGCAGGGGAACTGATTTATAAGGTATAAGTGCGTTATAGTAGTCTGGATGAGGGAAATGTACCCTTCATGTGAAGTCGTTGGACGTTACATTTTGCCCATCCTGAGGTCTCTCGTTGCGAAGGAACTGATCGAGAAGTACAGCTATACGCAGATAGAGGCCGCCGGGAAACTTGGCACAACTCAGGCTGCTATAAGCCAGTACATTCACTCGAAGCGCGGGCACAAAAGCATTGCAGACTATGAAGAGATCTTGCCGCTGATTCAGACCGCCGCTAGCCAGACCGCTGAAGGCATAGCCTCTGGGAAAATGAGTTCGGATGAGATTACACTGAACTTCTGCAAGCTCTGCGTATCATTGCGGGAGACAGGAAAAATCCCCAGACAAAAGGCTGGCGACTGAACTTAGCCGCAACGGCCTCGTCGAGCAACGGGCAAAAGCTCTCCTAAACTCGGAGATTCTGCAATTCCTGCTCATCCATGGCTTTTGCTTCTCTAGTCGATTTCCGCCTGCCTTCGAACATCACTTTCACTGTGGTCCCCTTTGGGGAATCAGAGTACCGAACAGTGACTGCAGCTGCCTTCCTTATGGCGTCAGGTTCCTCTTCTCCAAGGAAAAGAGTGACAGGCCCTGGATAATCAACCACTTCCAAGCAAGGTATCCCTCTGCTTTTCGCCATCGCTAGGAGTGCCTTGTTCTCGTACTTGTTCCTCCCTACTATGATCTTCACGTTGTCTAGCCTAAAGTGGCGGCCAAGCTTCAGAAGCGCAACGTCGGCTAGTGTCAATCTCCTTTCGTGTTCCAAGTGTTCCTTGAGTCTTGCAGCAAATCTGGGGTCGGTAAGCAGGCAGCCGCCGGCTGGACATGGATAGTCTCTTATGCCCAGCTCTGCTGCGAGCTCGATCTGGGGAAGCCTTCTTCGTCCCCTGATAGCGAAAAGCCTGTCTCTATCGACTGATCCCTCTCTTTCTGGTTCGCTTTCGGGCAGAAGCTTTGCAGACAAGGGTCTGAGGATTCTTCCTTCTAGGTCGGCATCCTTTTCGATGTGAAGCATAGCGCTCTTCCTTTGGGAGAACGGTCTTTCATCAAGAACCTCACCTGTCACTATGAAATCTGCTCCCAACTCTCCAGCCAGTTCCTTTGCCTTCTTGAACATGAGTATGCGGCAGTCTATGCATGGGTTCATCTGGCTTCCGTACCCGTGCGGAGGGCTAACAACAATGTCGAGATACTCTTGGCCTAAGAAGATTCTATGGAGTTTCAGGTTCATGGTCTTCGTGAACTTGTTCGCGGAGCAATGGTTGCAGAGGCAGAAGGGCGTAGCAAAGCTGACGGCTTCCACATCGATGCCTTGGTCCAAGGTTAGCTTGACCGCAAGCATGCTGTCGAGGCCGCCTGAAAGCGTGGCGAGTGCCTTTGGTTTGTATGTTCTGTTGTGGGACGCGCTCTTGGTCTCGTCGGACAGCACCGGTGTTTCCCTCTAGGCAGTGTTATAGCACCGTTATATAAGGGCGTTTCTGCTCGGACAAAAGCTTAAGACGCACGATGTGTCCAATAGAAGACGGAACGCCATCGATGCATCTCATACAGCTGGCGAACCGTTAAGGTGAAGAGTATGGACAATGTGGACTTGGAGGTGTACCTCAAACAGGCCGGGGTCTGGCACAAGTTCATCGGCAAACCTGAAACTGTTCACACCTCTGACGCGGCGAAGGCTGCTGGGGTCGAGCTTCGTAGGCTGACGAAGAATCTGATTTCGCAGACTGATCGAGGCGAAAACGTTGTTCTGATCGTGCCTGGCGACAGAAAAGTTGACCTGAAGGCAGCTGCTAAGCTGCTCTCAGTCCGCAATATCAGTTTGGTTCCCTTTGACCAAGCAGAGAAGATAAGTGGTTACTCGCCGGGCGGGACGCCATCAGTCGGACACAGAACCAAGATGCGGGTAGTGGTCGACAGATCGCTCCTCCAGTATGATACAGTCTACTGTGGAGGAGGGTTCCGTGACAGACTTCTAGAACTCAAGACCACAGATATCATAAGACTCAACAATGCGATCGTCGCTGATATCTCAAACACCTCATAGCTCTGACCTGTGGGAGCTGTGAGCCTCCCGGAGACAGAAGCCTATATTAGACGATCAAACGAAGCTATCTAGTCCAATGTCCGAAATCCTCAATGGCTGAAGGATATGGGGCGAAAGGAGTGGGCAGAACTCATGAGAGCCGTTGTCAAATATGCACAGGGGTCTGGGAACGTTGAGCTAAGAGATATGCCCGAGCCTAGTCCTGGGCCCGGCGATGTGAAGATCGAGGTTAAAGCTGCTGGAATCTGCGGCTCAGACCTTCACATTCATCATGGAGACATCAAGTTGCCCATAAGGCCACCTGTCATAATGGGGCATGAGTTCTCCGGAGTGATAGTGGACGTGGGTTCACAGGTCGCGGACTGGAAAATCGGGGAAAGGGTCACTTCTGAGACTTCTGCACAAGTCTGCGGCCAGTGCACACCATGCCGGACTGGAGAGTACAATGTCTGTGCTGAGAAACGCTTGATCGGTTACTGGTTCAACGGAGCCTTCGCCAAATACTGCGTCGTGCCAAGCCGCCTCGTCCACAAGCTGCCGGACAATGTGAGTTTCCTTTCTGGCGCCCTCTGCGAACCGCTAGCCTGTTGCGTGAACGCTGTCATCGAAAAGACTCCCATCTCGCCCGGAGACATCGTGGTCATAGCCGGACCTGGACCCATCGGTTTGTTGAGTCTGCAGCTCGCCAAGGTCAAAGGTGCGTTCACTGTTCTCTGCGGTACAGGGGTGGATGAGAAAAGGCTGGAGCTAGGCAGGAGACTGGGTGCGGACATAACGGTCAACGTTCAAGCAGAGGACCCTTGGGAAGTGATCACCAGATTGACGAATGGCGCTGGAGCCGATGTCTTCATCGAATGCTCTGGGTCACCCGCGGCTGTACGCATGGGGCTCCAGCTTGTCCGACGAGCGGGGAGGTACACACAGGTCGGCTTGGCTGGCCGAGCCTTCGAGCTTGATTTTGATTTGATCGCCTACAAGGAAGTCAAAGTGAGGGGCAGCCTAGGACAGAGGTGGACCTCTTGGAGGCAAGGCTTGGGACTGCTAGGCAAGGGACTGGTCAAAACCGAGCAACTGGTCTCGGATGTCTTGCCTTTGCCCCAATGGGAAATGGGCTTCAGGAAGGTCGAAAACAAAGAGGAATTGAAGGTCATTCTTGAACCTGGGTGAGTTTTCCAAAGAGATTCCTAGTAGTGCGCAGACTGCCAAACCCTGGAACAATGCTTTCTTCCTGAGATGTGCGACTCACTTTTTCCCTGAGCTCTGTAAAGGAGACTGCAAAGCCAGACCTTGAAGGCTCCTCTTTTTGCCTATGCCTCAGGTTCAAGGCTAGTATCAGGAGTTTCTCCAGTCAAGGATTATTCCCAGAGTCTTGTCTTTGGACTCTATAAGTTGCCTATACGCTTCCTCTGCCTTCATGAAGCTCATTCTTGCAGTGATGAGGTCCTTGATTCTGAGAAGGCCCCTTTCTATCAGCTTCAGCACCAGGGACGTATCATCTCGTTCAGTCCACCACCCGTGACTGGATTCATATAGGGGCCTCGCAGTCTCATGAGCACCAATAACGGACACCGCCTTTCTATGCACGGTGCTGTAGAAGTCCACCTCGCTTGTGCCTCTGGGGCTTCCTAGGATGATGACTCTTGCGCGTCTGCCCGCAAGTTCGAGTGCCGTGGCGATCGCTCGTGGGTTTCCCGACGCTTCTACGACGACGTCGGCGCCTTTGCCGCCTGTAACATCATCCACACTTTCTTTCAAATCGCCCTTGGTCGGGTTGAAGACAAAGTCCGCGCCACACTTCCGCGATATTTCGAGCCTAAAATCATATGTGTCCACTGCGATGACTGGCATTCCGCCGCTCAGTCTGGCTAACTGAAGTGCCAAGTTGCCCACTAAGCCTTGGCCCAGAACTATGACAGACTCGCCGAGTTCGACGCGAGCTTTTCTTATCCCCTGCAGGGCTATGGAGCCAAGCGCGAAAAAAGATGCCTCTTCGAAGGACAAACCGTCGGGAATCCTGACTAGACCGTCCTCGTCAGCAACCACGTGACTAGCATGGTTCTTTCGGGATACGACTCTTTCTCCGACCTTATGCTTTGAGGCGTCTCTTCCGGCATCAGCTATCTCACCGGTGTTTGAGTATCCGGGGTACATTGGAAACTTTCCAGGAGTTTTCGGTAATGCCATAAGAAAGGCTGTCTCAGTGCCAGGGCTTATCAGCGTAACGGCTGTTTTCACCGAGTACTGTTTCGGTTTGAGTTCTTCTAAGGTGAAGTCTTCAATCATCACCGAGCCGCGACCCTTGAAGACGACCCGTTTTCCCCTAGGTTCCGAAGGCTTCGGCAGGTTCAGAAGGAGTTCCTCCTCAAGGCTTTCCCACGTCTCTTCTCAAGTTATGGCTTTCCGTTGAAGAACTCAACAATCGTCAGCCCATCGAGTTCACCGTTCTTCTTCTCTGAGGGGCTTCTCAGTTCTTCCAGTAACCGATGCCTCTTCGGCTGCAAGCTGCCTATTGGCTACCATTACGCGAACCTTTGCCGCGTCTCGTATTCCGCAAAGCGAGAGGTGTGTCGCCCCTCCTGTTCTCTGAGCGATTCTTTCGGCTGGTAATCCAGTGCCCCAACTGGTGAGGGAGACCACAGTTCCGAAGTTGAAGATTCTGCCGAGTATTCCCTGGTCCACATGGACGTCTGATATCTTGTCATACGTGAGTTCTCTCTCTTCCTTTTTGATGAGCGCCCTCCTTGCGATTATGCGGTGATTCGTTATGATATAGACATGTCCTCTCCGATAGACTTCAGTTAAAGCAATGCCCACAACCGAGGTAGTAACCAGCAGCCAAAGCTTAGCTATCGGCTTCTCAACCAAGATAGCCTGGTACCCTGCTGGAAAAGAGACTTCCATAACTGTTCCGGCTACCCCCACTAAGACTAGATAGACCAGAGGCATCCTGCTAGCCCACAAGCCAGCGACAAAGAACCCGCTTAGAAGGAGATTGACCCAGAACAGAATCAGGAGGATCATGTCTGCCCCTGGCAATCCAGTCATTCCGATGACTGTGTCAAGAGAGCTGAGGACTTCACGTATGGGTTCGCTGGTGTTGAGGTAAGAGTGAAGCCATCTGAGAAACAGGGCGACTCCGATCAGGTAGACGGCGAAGAGATGGTACCTCAGAAACGACAGGGGATGTGGCCTGGCTACGGAATCCACTACTTCGCCGCGGAGAAGATCGACGCCGTGCCCTTTAGCCATCTCATCCACAAAGCTGACTGTTCACGCCCTCGAACATAATCCTTTCCAACATCGTCAGATATATCAGATGCATGATCGCGGCAGGCTGCTATCGCTCTGCCCTAGCAAAGCAATATCTCTTGTAGGGCTTGAAACCGATTTTTGTGTAGACTCTTATCGCTGGCTCGTTATCGCTTTCAACGTGAATCAGGCAGAGATTCGACTTCTGGATAATCTGTTCCACCAAAGCCGAGACTATGGACGTCGCGTAACCTCTGTTTCTGTAGTCTTCATGCGTGACTACTGGGACTATGTTGGTTGCCCAATCGTCAACAGTTGCGCCCCCAACTGAGATGAGTCTGCTATCATCTTTAGTCCCCAGCCATAGCCGTTGCTCCGCGGCGTTCCATGCAGATATTCGTTCAGCAGTTGTATCTCCCCACCAATCCGGGCTCCCGCGCCTCATCAAGTCTGCTATCTCTTCAGCGTCTTCAGGTGTTGGTACCTCCGTGGTATGTCTAATCTGCAAGTTCTCTTCCCCCTTCTGCAGAGTCATCAAGACGATCTCAGAGGATTTCCTGACATGCGCGAACTTGGTGAGGATTGCCTCTTTGTGTTCTATCTCGCCTTGTATGTCCACCTTGTCGAGGTTGAGCCTCTCAAGAAGGGCTTTGGCAGCGTCAACGCTTCCTCTCAACTGCACTGCGACATTCCTATAGATCATCATCAATCCTTCAATGCGGTTCTCTTCGTCCAGCGCTAGCACTATCTCGGTGAATTCTCTTTGCCGTTTCAAGCGGAGGATAGGGAAGTAGTAGTTGGGAATGTCTTGGGTAACGTGCTCCCAGAAAAGGGGCTCCAAGCCTGAATCAAGACGGACGATCCTCATAGGTGAGCTCTCCAAGCTTGACGGCAGAATCAAGACTCACCGTTTCCCGAGTCGGACGAGTCCAATCTTCAAGGAGTCTCCTCCTATCTTGTATGTGGCTACGTGAGCTCTTCTCGGCGGTTCAGCACTCCGCAAAGACGCCGACAGTGTTTCTGCTGCTATATACTCGCCGAACGCTTCAAAGACTTCCTGGAGCTTCGGTCCGGCTTCGTAGTAGGTTTCGACCCAGTCGGCTATGTTGAAGTTTGCATCTTTCCTTTGGTTCTGGATGCGGCGGACTATGTCGCGGGCAAGCCCCTCCTTCCTCAACTCATCGGTGATCCTTGTGCCCACAGCGACGAGGATGCCATCTTCTTCGGAGAGCGAGTAGCCTTTCCTGGGCTGGGTTGCGACCTCAACTTCGTTTGGAAGCAACTCAACGCTTTGACTGTCAACTTCCAAGTGTATGCTGAGGCCCTTCTCCTGAGATTGCGCTAGAGTCTTAGCGTCCATTTCGGCAATGGTTTTCTGGATTTTTGGAAGGAGTCTGCCATATTTTTTGCCTAGAACTTGAGGGAGCGGATTCACGGCATATTCCATTAGCTCATCCTTCTGTGCGGTCAATGAGATGTTCTTCACATTAAGCTCATCAACGACTATATCGCTCAGTCTCTCAACCCGCTTCAGAACAGACTCGTCGGCTGCGATCATGACTGTTGAAAGCGGCTGCCGGAGCTTTACTCCCGCTTTAGTGCGTGCCGAACGGCCAAGCCCGCAGACTTTAGTGGCCAGATCCATGTCTGCCATTAGTTCTTCGTCGATTGCCTTCTCATCTGCTTTGGGCCAGTCATTGTGGTGGACGCTTTCAGGTGCGTTTGGGTCCACATTGCGAACCAGGTTCTGGTAAATCTCCTCAGCTGTGAAGGGTATGAAGGGCGCGAGAAGTTTGACGAGGGTCGTGAGACAACCGTAAAGCGTTGAGTAGGCGGTATTCTTGTCCTCGTCCCTTTCGCTCTTCCAGAAACGTCGTCTCGAACGCCTAACGTACCATGTGGACAACTCGTCCACGAATCTCTCGATAGCCGCTGCGGCTTCGGCGGGGTCAAAGACCTCCATAAACCGCGTTACAGAATTGACAAGCACATTCAGCTTAGAAAGTATCCATCGATCCAGAAGCGAAAGCGAGCTCCACTCGACAGCATTCTTTGGCGTCCACTTGTCTAGGTTGGCGTAGGTCACGAAGAAGCCGTAGACGTTCCAGAGCGGGATTAGGAACCTCTTCTTTGTCTCATCAGCTTTCTGGTAACCGAAAAGCAGGTCGGTCTCAGGCCGCTTTATGCAGTACATCCACCTCATTACATCTGCGCCCATGGTCTCCGCGGCGTCGTCGAACTCTATGGCGTTCCCCCAAGACTTGTGCATCTCACGGCCGTCTTCGCCCAGAACCAAGCCATACCCGAAGCAGGCTCTGAACGGCGTCCGGTTCTCCATTATTGTGCTCATTGCCAGCATTGCGTAGAACCAGTTCCTGAACTGGCCTGGCAGCGATTCGCAGATCAGGTCTGCTGGAAACCACTTCTCCCAGTACTCATGACTGTCTCGATAGCCAAGTGTCGAGTAGGAGACGATGCCTGCGTCAAGCCATGGATTGCCGACATCTTGAACGCGAGAGGTCATTGTGCCGCATTTGGAGCATTTGGTCTTGACTGTGTCTATCCAAGGTCGATGTGGACTGTGCCCATCGAACGTGTCCCATCCCTTGACTGCTCGCGCCCTGAGTTCCTCTTTTCCGCCCAAGACCTCAAAGTTGCCGCATTTCTGGCACACCCAGATAGGCAGTGCTAAGCCCCAATAGCGCTTTTTGGAAACCATCCAGTCTTCCATGTTCTGGAGCCAGTCGAGCTCCTGTTGGAGCCCGAAGTCTGGAATCCACCGCACCTGTTTGGCGACATCGATTATCTGGTACCGCAGGTTTCTCCTCTTCTCTTCCTCGGTTATCTCCTCAAGCGGTTTCCTCAGCTTTTCTCCCATGCTGACGAACCATTCGTCGACTAAGCGGAAAACTAGCTCGCTTCCGCAGCGCCAACAGACTGGATAGCGGTGTGTGTAGTCTTCGACCTTGAAGAGCAAACCTTTCTTCTTGAGGTCTTCGATGACGAGCAAGGCTGAATCGTAAACGTGGACGCCTGTGAACCCGCCGAAACCTTCAACGAAGACCCCGAACTCGTCAAGCGGTGCTACCGCTGGCAGCTCATGAAGCTCACCTAGCTCTAGGTCTTCTTTACCGCAGCCAGGTGCGATGTGAACGACTCCTGTTCCCTCTTGCTCAGTCACTTCATCCCAGACTATGACTTGGTGGGCTTCGACGGCGACCATCTCTTTCTCAGCGAGCAGATCATCATAGGGTCCATCGTAGGTCCACCCCTCCAGCAGACTGCCATCGAGCTCCTCGATTATCTGGTAGCTCCCTTGAGGGAGGGTTGTCTTGAGGGCGAATTTGCCCAGGTAGAAGAATTCGTCTTCGTATCGAACCTTCACGTAAGTAAGGCTTGGATGGACCGCGGCAGCAACGTTTGACGTTAGAGTCCAAGGGGTCGTCGTCCATATCAGCAACGATTCCTTCGGTCTTCCCCGCAGCGGAAACCTGACCGTGATGCCCGGATGCACTAGTTCTCTGTATCCTTCAGTGACTATCTCGTGTTGCGAGAGCGCTGTGGAGCATCTGGGACACCAAGGCATCACATCTCTGCCTTTATACAGCCCCCCCTCTTCATAGCGTTTCTTCAACGCAGTCCATATTGTGTAGTTGTTTTCGTCGGAAAAGGTGAAATATGATCCGCCCAGCTCAAGAGAACCTAGGCTTCCGACAATTCTTTCCACAGTATCAGTGACAGGTCCCTTCGGCCCTTGGACGGTTATGACTTGCTGGGGGTTTTCCAAACAGTCAGCGAGGTAGCGAAGAGTCGCTGGGTCATCCCAATCCATCCAGTAGCCCAAGCGGACAGACTGCTCAACTTGGACGGCAGCGTAGCG
>Ga0129298_10000046_pt1 | contig 36192 bp, 37 predicted proteins | sample I19B2metaG_FD_94707 | JGI IMG/M metagenome (GOLD analysis project Ga0129298, IMG submission 94707) | Lake sediment bacterial and archeal communities from Gulf of Boni, Indonesia to study Microbial Dark Matter (Phase II) - ​I19B2 metaG | ecosystem: Environmental > Aquatic > Freshwater > Lake >... | reverse complement strand
TGGCAGGAGTGGCAGGAGTGGAGCAGAAGGCTGCCGAGCCAGCTGCCGGGCAAGGTGGCGATGCGAACTCAGCTGACGGCTCTCCCAAGAACACCCATAAAGATCAAGGCATCCGGGCTGTCGGCGGCGATGTGGCGGCATTGAACGGCAGGATGCATGGGGCGGGGCCGTTGGTCTCCCTGGCTGGAATCGACTCGGGTGCAAGCGAAACCGGGCGCATACCTTCTGCCTTGCAGGAAAAAGTGGAGCTTGGGGAGAGGGTCGTGTCTCAGGTAGTGGCTGGCCTCGATCTGCACAGGCCGCAGGGGGATGGCGAAATAACCATCAGGCTGCATCCGGAGGAGCTGGGGGAGCTTCGGATCAACCTGCGTCTGGAAAACAGCCAGCTGAGCGTGGAGATAACCGCCGAGAAGGGGGTGGTGAGGAGTGCCCTCATGGAGAATCTGGATCACCTCAAAGAGGCCCTCGGCCGCCAGCAGCTGATGGTGGAGAGCTTCTCGGTCTCATCGTCCGCAGGGGATTGGGCCGGCCACGGGAAGAGGGATGGCTACCGCCCTTTCCAAGGCCGACCCTACGAAGCAGTTGAGCCCGATCCCCGTGAAATGGATGGCGGGAGTGCAGCGCTGCTCCATGTTGCGGATGTGGATGAGCATTCAATGGTGAGTATAAGGTTGTAGGGACAAAGGGGGATGACATGTTAGGCGAGATCTCAACCGTATCGGCTGCCGCGGATGGGGCAGCGGCAATGAAGAAGGCCACCGGGCTGAACAAGGACGATTTCCTCAGGCTTTTCATGGCCCAGATGCAGAACCAGGACCCCTTAAACCCGCAGGACGGCTCCCAGTTCATAACCCAACTGGCCCAACTCACCCAGGTGGAGCAGTCCTATAACACCAATAGCAATCTGGCTAAAATACTGGCTGCTTTTCAGGATGCGTCGAGCCTCTCCCTGGTGTCGTTCATCGGCAAGCAGGCACTTGTCCGCGGCAACAGCATCTCCATGACGGAAGGGAGCCAGCCCCTTCTCTCCTTCAATCTCCCCTCGGCTGCAACGACCCTGAATGTGGAGATAAGGGATGGGAAGGGTGTACTGGTGAGAACCATCAGCAGCGGTGAGCAGGGGGCAGGTGACGGTTCTGTCCTGTGGGATGGGAAGGACGATGGCGGCAAGCCGCTCCCTGCCGGAACTTATCGCTTTTCTGTAACAGCCACGGGCAAGGATGGCAGCAGCTTCAGTGGAGCCCCCTACATGGAGGCAACCGTTACCGCTGTCCGCTATGACAGCGGCAGGGCCATCTTGAACTGTGGTCCTTTGGAGGTGCAGGTTGCCGATCTAATCGCCGTCAAGGGTAATTGACCACTCCCGGTTGGAGTGAAGCGATACGCCGACTCAAGTTGGCATAACCAAGCATTAAAGGAGGATTTACAATGAGCATCACATCCGCAATGTACAGCGCCATTACCGGTCTCTCCGCCAACAGCGAAGCAATGAGCGTCATCAGCAACAACATCTCCAATGTCAATACTGTCGGCTTCAAGAGCAGCCGGGCGCTCTTTTCCGACATGCTGTCGTCAACGATCGGCAACGACTCCCAGATAGGCAGCGGCGCGCTGATCCAGCAGGTGGACAATGTCTTCAGCCAGGGCTCATTCGAGACGACCGGGCAGGTCACTGATCTGGCAATCCAGGGCGACACATTCTTCTCCCTCGGCGCACCGTCAGCAACCGGAGCCCAGAGTGTCAACTCAATGTATTTCACCCGCGCCGGGGCATTCCATGTGGATGGCAACAACTATCTGGTCAACCCCGACGGCTATCGGGTCCTCGACGAGGCTCTCAAACCCGTTGTCTTCGATACGACCAATGCGCCAGCAGGCTTCACCAAAATAGTCTCCATAGACGATGTGGGGACCATTACCTACCTGGACAACACCGGCGCCCAGCAGAGTTACGGCACCAGAATCGGTGTGGCGACGATCCCGGACGAGAGCAGGATGGTCAAGGTAGGTGGGACTCTTTTCCAGGCAGGAGCTGTCACCGGCATAACAGCCACCAGTATTGCCGCGGCCAACGGCAATGACGAAAAGGTGCTGTCGAACAATCTGGAGCAGAGCAACGTGGACATGGCTACCCAGTTCGTCAAGATGATCCTTACCCAGCGTGCCTACTCGGCATGCTCGAAGGCAATCACCGCAGCTGATGAGATGAGCCAGGAGGTCATCAACATCAAGAGATAGCCCGGGGCGGGGGTAAGGTGATGTCCTGGTGCCGGTCAAAAAGATGACGCTCCATATGGTGGGAATCTGACGCCGAAGTTTCAGCCGTATGCGCGCGTGTTTGCGATGTTACGTGATTTCAGCTTGTTAGTTGGTTTTAACGGTTGTTGCTGCGGTGGCACTGTGGTTGCAGGTTCATGCTGAACCGCGACGGGGCTTGGTAATAAAGGGTTGGGGAGACAATATGGCTGAAGGTGTTGAAGAGAAGAGTCAGGGCGGCAAGGGCGGCAAGCGCAGCAAGCTCATCATTATAATCGCCGTATCTCTCCTGGTTATTTTTCTGGCTGCCTCGTTTGCATACTATAAGTTTGCCGGCGAGAACGAGGCTGAAGCCGGGGGGGAGAAACAACCCCATGCGGGCAAGGAGCCAGAAGTGGTTTATCCCCTGGAGCCCTTTGTCGTGAATATCAATGAAAAGGAAGATATCCGCTACCTGAAGGTGAAGGTGGAGTTCGGCATCAAGAGCGAGAAGGCCAAGGAGATGCTCGAAGCCCGCAAGGCGCCGTTGCGCGATGCCATCCTGGTTCTCCTCACCACCAAGACATATGCCGACGTCCAGGAGCTGAGTGGCAAGAGCAAGTTGCGGGATGAGATTTTGTCAGCAGCCAATCGTATCATTCCAGAGGGTGGCGTGGCTAAGGTCTATTTCACGGATTTCGTGATCCAGTAAGCTGCGGTGGGGGGATGGCAATGGAAAAGATCCTCAGCAGGGAAGAGATCGAAGAGCTTGTCAATCTGGTTGCCCAGGGGCGGATCGATCCGGCAAGGGAGTTGGCCCGCCAGGGGGGGGTCGCCAATTACGACTTCTCCGGGATGGAGTACAGGTCATACTCCCTGCCGAACCTGGATCTCATCTATGACGGCTTCATCCGCTTCAACCGGGTTACCATGTCCAACCGGCTGCGGCGAATCGTCGAGATCAAGAAGGTCGTTGCAAAATCGTACAAATTCGACGACTTCCTCCCCACGCTGCCATCACCGGTATGCATGGCAATCTACAAGATCGAGCCGCTCAAGGGGGCGGCGCTGGTCGCAATGGACAGCAGCCTGGTCTTTTCCGTGGTTGACAGTGTTCTCGGAGGCTCAGGGCAGCCAATCGTTACCGCGGAAAACAGGTTGTTCACCTCCATAGAGCTCAGGCTGATGGAGAAGATCGTCAAGGATCTGCTCCTTGACATGGAGAAGGCGTGGGCTCCCCTTTACGCTACCAGGATGAACCTCCTGCGCATGGAGATGAACCCCCGGCTCGTCAATATTGTCCCCTCCGAATATCAGGTGGTAGCCACTACCTTGAGATTCCAGATCGATGATCTTGTGGGCGATATGGTTTTCGCTATTCCCTACATGACCATTGAGCCGATCAGGGAGAAGTTGCGCAGCGGCCTCCCCTTCGACTCGATGGCTGTCGACCCGATGTGGTCCTGCAGGCTCTCCGATGAGATCTGCGAGGCTCCCATGGATATCAGGGTGGAGTTGGGGCGCTCAAATATCAACCTGGGCGAACTTCTCGACCTGCAGAAAGGTGACACCATCATGCTCGACAAATACAGTCAAGGTGAGATGTCGGTCCTGGTGGGGGGGGTGGAGAAGTTTGTCGGGGTGCCGGGTATCCGGCACGGCAGCAAGGCGGTGCAGATAACGAAAAGTGCGTAGATGGGGGGGCGAGTGTGAGTGAAATCAGCGAGGTAGTTGAATTGCCAGAGGCCGGAAATGGTGCGAATAAGCTGGAGTTCATCTTTGATATCCCCTTGCAGCTGACCGTGGAACTGGGCCGAAGCAAGCTCCTGGTGAAGGAGATCCTGCAACTGGGCCAGGGGGCTGTGGTGGAGCTGAACAGGCTCGCCGGGGAGCCGCTGGATGTCTTCGTCAACTCCAAACTTGTTGCTCGCGGCGAGGCGGTTGTGGTCAATGAAAAACTGGGGATAAGGATTGTGGACATAGTCAGCTCCAAGGAGCGGATGGAGAAGATGCTATGAGGCACGTCGGGGCATTGTTGGCGACGCTGTTGCTAGTCCCCCTGGCAGAGGCTGCGGAGAAGGAGGCCGGGGACTTTTCTCTGCTAGGCAGCTTCGTACAGATGCTCGCCTCCCTGGCCCTGGTGCTCGGTGCGATTTTCCTTGTCCAGGCATTGTCGCGTCGCTGGCTGAATATGCGTGGCGGAGGGGGGGGCGAATCCAGGCACATAAGGTTGGTGGAGACCCGCTATCTGGCCCCGAAGAAGTCGCTGATGCTGGTGGAGGTAGGGGGGGAGTACCTGCTCCTGAGCGATGGTAACGAGGGTGTCCGGCTTATCAAGCAGGTGGAGGTTAAGGAGAGTGTTGAGCTCGGCAGCGTCAGCCAGGTGGCAGAGCCCCACTGCGGAACCGGTCCCGCAAGCGCGGGGAGGGGAGCATGGTGCTCTGCGACTGAGCTGCTCGACATACTGGTGCGGAATGTGCGCAGGATCTTCGTTTCCGGGCGCAGCCTGGCAGTCACCGTGGCGGATAATCTCCCCTATGAGCGTCTGCGCTGCATTCGCCGTCTCCTGGTCCAGTCCGGACTTAGCTGTATCGCTTGCTGTCGGAGACTGGCAGTGGGCGTTTGGCAGAAGGTTAGCTATGAGCGCCTGCGAGAGATTCTCCTGCTGGCAGGGATGTTTTCCGTAGTCGCCTGGAAGGTTCTCCGGGCATTGGCTGCCCGCCTCCCTTCCGGCAATCTGCGCTGCATACCTGCTCGCATAAGGAGCGGCCTGTTGCCATGAAACGCTGGAGCGGACCTGCAATCTACGCCCTTTTGTTGACGATTCTCACCTCTGCCGGTGCAACGGCGGAGCCGATCGCCATGCCGGACATCGGCGGGACAGTCGCCGGCCTGGCCACCCCCGGAGGGATCTCCTCGGTCATCCAGATACTGTTCATGATGACCGTGCTCTCCCTGGCGCCGGGAATACTCATCATGACGACCTCCTTCACCCGCATCGTCGTGGTCCTATCCTTCCTGAGGAATGCCATGGGCACGCAGCAGGCCCCCTCAAACCAGATAGTCATCGGCCTGGCCCTGTTCCTGACCTTCTTCATAATGAGCCCAGTCTGGCAGCAGATCAACGTCCAGGCGGTGCAGCCTTACAAATCCAAGAAAATCAGCCAGGAGGAGGCCTTCAGGAGGGGTGTGAACCCGATCAGAAAGTTCATGCTTTCCCAGACCCGGGAAAAGGACCTCGCACTTTTCATGAGCCTGTCAAAGCTGCCACGGCCGAAGAGCCCGGCGGACATCCCGACACTGACGATCATCCCCGCCTTCATGGTTTCCGAACTCCGCACCGCTTTCCAGATTGGTTTCCTTCTCTACATACCTTTCATCGTGGTGGATATGGTGGTGGCATCGGTGCTCATGTCCATGGGGATGATGATGTTGCCGCCGGTCATGATATCGCTCCCTTTCAAGATACTTCTCTTCGTCCTGGTTGACGGTTGGGGGTTGGTCCTGGGGTCGCTCGTCAAGAGCTTTGCCTAGTTAATGGCAGATGCAGGGTGCAGGCGGTTAATACAGCTCAAGGGAGATTTTCCATGACGCCGGAACTGGTTGTTCAGTTGGCACGGAGGAGTTTCGAAACCGTACTAATACTCTCCGCGCCCCTTCTCGTCCTCAGCATTGTGGTCGGCCTGCTGGTGAGCATTTTTCAGACCGTTACCACCATCAATGAGGCTACCCTTACCTTTGTGCCGAAGATCGTTGCCGTGATGATCGGGATGCTGATCTTCTTCCCGTGGATGATGAGCTTCATGTGCGACTTCACCCGCCACGTTTTCGGGATGATAGCCACCCTGAGGCACTGACTGATGCCCATTTCGCTGCCGCTGGTTACCCTTGAGCAGTTTATCCTCTTCATCCTGGTGATGGGGAGGATGGGGGGGATATTCTTCGTCATCCCCCTCTTCGGCGGCAAGGTGGTGCCGATGCGGATCAAGGCGGCAGTGGTGCTGGCAATGACCCTGCTCCTCTTCCCGATGCTGGCAGGCAGGTCTTCCCAGCTCCCCGGGGACCTACCCTCCCTCTTCATCATCGTGCTGAGCGAACTGCTCATCGGCCTGGCATTGGGGCTGCTCGCCAATGTGGTTTTCGCAGCCGTGGAGTTCTGCGGGCAGCTGCTCGGCATGCAGATCGGTTTCGGCATGGCCACGATCTTCGATCCGACTTTCCAGACTCAGCAGACCCCGGTCAGCGGTTTCCAGAACCTGCTGGCAATGCTCATCTTTCTCTCTTTCGGCATCCATCACTTTTTCCTCTCCGCCCTGGTGGAGAGTTACCACTCCATCCCCATAGGGGGGGGGAGGCTGAATGGCGAGCTGGTCAGCTTTGTCATCAGCAGCACGGCAGGGGTCTTCACCCTGGCCGTGAAGCTGGCTGCACCGGTCATGGCGGCTCTCATGGCCTCCAGCATAGTCCTGGGGATCATGGCCCGCTCCTTCCCCCAGATGAACGTATTCATGCTGAGCATGCCGATGAACATCGGCATAGGGCTGATCATTCTGGGGCTCTCACTGCCGGTGTTCATCTCGGGGGTGGAGAGTGCCTTTGCCACAACCCTGCAACAGCTGAAGGCCGCGTTCAAGCTGCTCTCCTGAAAACAAACCATGTCCGATCACGACAAGAGCTCAAAAACCGAACAACCCACCGGCAAGCGGCTGGATGATGCCAGGCGGAAGGGTAACGTGCCGCGCAGTCAGGAGGTGACCACCATCGTCACCATCCTGGCTGCCGCGGCTGCTCTCTATTTCGGCGGCGGTTTCATGCTGTCGGTACTGAAGCAGAGCAGCAGGGAGCTTTTTGCCTCCCTGAACCCTGCACAGGTGACCGAGGCGGGAGTATACTCCCTGATGCTCAAGACCTTTGCAACCCTTGCCCTGGTTCTGCTCCCCTTCCTCCTCATCCTCTGCTGTGTGGTCCTGGCTGCCAATGCCTGCCAGGGTGGGATCGTCATGGCAGGCGAGAGGCTTGCCATCGACCCTGCAAGACTGAACCCCGTCAACGGGATAAAGAGGGTCTTCAGCGGCGAATCGGCTTTCAACGTGCTCAAGTCCCTGTTGAAAACCGTCATTGTCGCTTACATGGCTTACAGGACCATGCGGGGCGAACTGGATGAGATCGTCTCCCTGACAGGAGACGTGCAAGGGATCGCCAGCTTCATCTGTTCCATATCGTTCAAGCTGGTTTTCCAGATTTGCGGGGTGATGATCGTCCTTGCGGTGCTCGACGCCGTGCATGTCAGGTGGCAGCACAGAAGCAACCTGAGGATGACCAAGCAGGAGGTCAAGGATGAGTACAGGGAGACCGAGGGGGATCCGAAGGTCAAGGGGAGGATCAAGCAGCTCCATTTTGAGAGGGCCAGGCGGAGATTTGCCAGGGTCGTTCCTCAGGCTGACGTGATCATAACAAACCCGACCCATTATGCCGTGGCACTCAAGTACGATCGCGACAAGATGTGGGCGCCGGTTGTCCTGGCGAAGGGGGCCGACCACCTGGCGCTGAAGATCAGGGAGATTGCGCGGCAGAGCGGGGTGACCATTGTGGAGAACCGGTTCCTGGCGAGGGAGTTGTACGCCAAGGTGAAAGAGGGTGAGGAGATCCCGGAGGCGCTCTATACCGCAGTGGCTGAGGTGCTTGCCTATGTCTACGGCCTTAAGGGCAGGGTCTAGGCGGCGAGCTTGATTATCTCCCTGCCGATTATCTCCAGGGGGAGCACTGAGTCCGCAACCCCCCCCTCCACGCATGCCCTTGGCATGCCGTAGATGGTGGAGGTTGCCTCGTCCTGTACCAGGGTGATGCCACCCATCTGCTTCAGGTGCTGCATCCCCTTGAAGCCATCGCTCCCCATCCCGGTGAGGATTACGCCGAGCATTGCACCGCTGCATGCATCGCTGAGGGTGCGCATCATCAGGTCTATGGACGGGATATAGATAAACTGCGGATTGGACTCGGCTGGAGATGTGGCGGCAACGATCTCCCCCTGCTGCCGGCTGAAGGATGTATGCATCCCCCCCGGGCAGATAAGGACCCTGCCCGGCCGAAGCTGGTTGCCGTTCTCAGCCTCCAGTATCTCCAGGGGGCATTTTGCATTAAGGTGCGCGGCATAATGCCCGGTGAAGAGTTTAGGCATATGAATCCCGGCGACTATGGGGTGTGAAAAGCTGGACGGAATATTGGCAAGCACCTTCTGCAACGCCATTGGCCCCCCGGTGGAGGCTCCAATGGCAATGGCAGTTATTCTGCCACTCTCCAGAGTCTCAGTATTGGCCAGCGCCTCCCCGAGAAGCGATGTGGACCTGATCATGCCGATCTGATTGCTCAACCCTTTTACCTTGCGCAGCAGTTCGGCCCGGAAAAACTTAGCCTGCCATGATGTGCCATCGGGGCTTTTTGGGATGAAGTCGACCGCGCCGGACTCAAGCGCCTCCATGGTAACCATCGCCCCCTCCCTCGTCTGGGTGGAAACCATGAGTACATGGGTGGGGCATTTCGCCATGATCTCCTTCAGCGCGGTGATGCCATCCATGCGCGGCATCTCGATGTCCATGGTTATCACTTCCGGCTTCAGGTGGCAGGCCTTTTCCACTGCCTCAATGCCGTCGACAGCCGTTCCAACCACCTCGATGTCAGGGTCGCTCGCCAGGGTTGAGCTGATGGCCAGCCTCATGAAAGCCGAATCATCAACCACCAATATCCTTGTCTTCCCCCTTACTGCTCTGTTCATGGCGCCCTCGTGTCATGTCCCTACGAATATGTACGTTACCATCTCACGTATCTCAGGTACCCTGTCGTCCAGTTCAAAGCAGAACTTCTCCGCGTCGAAGTTCAGCCTGTTAGGGGTGAAGTCCTCGATAATCCGCCACCCCTCCTCCTCGGCCAGGTTGAAGCTGATCCACTCCCTGCCGCCGTAGTCGAGCCCCCTCACCGAACAGAAGAGGTCGGCCAGGTTGATGATGGCCGCCAGCAGCGGCTCGAGCGGCGCTTCGCGGGGGGCATGGTGATGTTCGATGACTTCGCAGTACTCCTGGGGGAAGTTCCATTTGTTGGCAATGCAAAGCCCTATGTGGCAGTGGGTTGTGCCGATGAGACGCTCCTCCGAAGCGATCCACCTCAGTGGCTCGGATGCAATGAGGTCGAGTATCTCCTGGAGCGTTTCCTTCATGTAGTAGCTGAGGAATACTTCGCCGATGTCGTGGACAATACCCGCCAGATATGCTTTTTCAATTTCCGGGAAGCGGATGCGCTGGGCAATTATGCGCGCGACGATCCCAACCCCAAGGGAGTGTTCCCAGAATGTCTTGATGTCGAATGCGCCGTTCTTGTCGCGAAATACATCGATTATTGAGCAGGTCATGACTATCTCGCGAATGTGGCGGAACCCAAGGTAGGTGAGGGCATGTCTGACCGAGTTGATCTCATGACGGGGCCTGTAGAGTGGCGAGTTGACCATCTTGATGACCCTGGCCGCAAGTACCTGGTCGGACAGGATCATGTCGACGATGGTGTCCATTTCCGCGTCGAAGCTGTTCAACAGCTTCAGTATCTTGGCAGCCACTGTCGGGATAGTGGGGAGGTCGACGCAATCCCTGACCAGCGCCTGGGCTTTTTGCATCATCGGGCTGTTTTCCATGTTCTCACTTCCTATAGGCAAATCCGCCAGGGAAATGGACCGTCTTGAATCTGTCGTTCACTCCGTGCAGCGATTCCGATTGTCCGACAAAGAGATATCCGTAGGGGAGCAGATTATTGTAAAAATGTTGCACGACCTTCGCCTTTGACGACTCGTCAAAGTAGATGAGCACATTGGCGCAGAAGATGAAATCGAAGCTTTTCATGAAAACCATCCTGCTGTCATCGTACAGATTCAGATGGGAGAAGGTGACGAGCTTTTTAACCTCCTGGGAAAGAACGTATCGCTCCGGATTTTCCTCCAGGAAGTATTTCTTCCGGTAGTATTCCGGCATGTTTCGCACCGCGTAGCCGTTGAATATCCCCTCCCGCGCCTTGGCCAGTATGGTTTCATTTATATCGGTACCGATCACCTCCACGGTCCACCCCTTGAGGATTGTGGCCATCTTCTCCAGAAGGATCATTGCCAGGGTGTAGGGCTCTTCGCCGGAGGAGGTTCCCGCGCTCCAGACCCGGATCTTGCGGAAGCCGATTTTCTGCTTTGCCTCAACGATCTCCGGCAGGAACCTGTTCTCCATGGCGCTCAACTGGGGCATGATGCGGAAAAAGCGGGTCTCCGTGGTTGTCAGTTCATTGAGAAGGTGGCGCAGCTCCTCCTTGCCGCGCACCCCGTCACGCAATAGCTTGCCGTATTCCTCATGGCTTTTGATCCCTGTTGCGCACATGCGGCGGGAGAGGCGGTTTTCCAGGTAATATTTTTTGCTGGCATTCATGTATATGCCGCAGTGACTGTAGATGAAATCCCTGATCATCTCGAAATCAGCATCTGAGATTTTTACGGATGCCGATCCCTGTCCCATCTGGCAATTGCTTGAGATCATATGCAGCTCACATGGCCTGCATTCCCGGCAGGTACGAACCATCATAGCCGCCGATAAGCCCAACCGGGTCTACGATGAGGGCCACCTGGCCGTCCCCCAGGATCGTGGAGCCGGCGAATCCTGGGATGGTGCCCAGGTATCTCCCCAAGGACTTGATGACCACCTCCTGTTGGCCGAGAAGTCTGGAAACCACCAGGCCGAGCCTCCTCTCCGCCGCACCAACAACCACGACGTAGCAGAAAAGCTTCTCCCCGGCGTCATCATCGTTGTTGAACAGCCTGTCCAGTTTTAAAAGAGGCAGAATCTCTTCCCTCAGCCTGAGCACCTCCTGGCCGCCTACCCGGTGGAAGCTGCCGTTCTCTACCCGGAGAGTCTCCAGAACCGACGATAGGGGGATGGAGTATGTTTCCTTGCCAACGCCCACGAGGAGCGTCTGGATGATGGCCAAGGTGAGTGGTAGCCTGATGATGAACTCCGTGCCGCTGCCGACCGTGCTCCGTACTTCGATGATGCCGTTCATTTTTTTAATGTAGGTCTTCACCACATCCATCCCCACCCCCCGTCCGGAGATGTCAGAGGCGGTCTCCTTTGTGGAAAAGCCGGGGAGGAAGATCAGGTCCAGGATTTCGCGTTTACCCATGTTGGCCAGCTGAGCCTCTGTCACGACCCCTTTTTCCAGGGCTTTTTGGCTCACCTTTTCGTGATCGATGCCGCGACCGTCATCCTTGATGCGTATGACTATATGATTCCCTTCGTGCTCGGCTGAAAGGACCAGAGCCCCCCCGGCGGTCTTTCCGTTGGCAATCCGCTCGTCGGGCCTTTCCAGGCCGTGGTCGAGGGCGTTGCGGACCAGGTGGACGAGTGGGTCTCCCAGCTCTTCAAGGATCGAGCGATCCAGTTCGGTCTCTTCTCCAACGAGATGCAACTCAACCTCTTTGCCAAGGTCCCTGGCAAGGTTGCGGACTATGCGGGGAAATTTCCTGAAAATCTTTTCCACCGGAATCATGCGCATCTTCAGGACCTGCATCTGCAGTTCGCTGGTGATGTAGTTCATTCTTTTCGAGAGGCTGTTGAACTCACGGACAAACTCCAGCCTGTTCACCCCGTTCTGCTGTTCGCTGCTGAGCTGCAGCATCCTGTTTCGTTCAAGTACCAGTTCCCCCACTTGATTCATGAGATCATCTAGCCTTTTGACATCTACCCTGACGCTGGCACTCTCGGAGCTCTCATCGCTCCTTGGCTTCCCTGCAGCTTCAGCTGGCGTTTCTGTGGTGGCCGGCTCCCGGATGGCCGTTTCCACGGGTGGGGGATTCTCCCTTGCCACCTCGCATGTCGCGGTAGCCTCCTTTTTCAGGCAGCTTGCCTCCCCGGAGTTGTCGGAGAGGAAGGGGCTCAGTTTGCCGATGGTCTCCTCGACCGGGCGATCCCGCAACTCCCCCTCCGCTATGTCGTTTACCAGCAGCTTTACAAGGTCAGCCCCCTCCAGGATCACATCCATGATCTCGCTTGTCAGCAGCAGGTCACCCTTGCGGAGCCTGTTGAGCACATCCTCTATTTTGTGGGTTACCTGGACCAGCAGCTCGAAGCCGAGAAAGCTGGAGGTCCCTTTCACGGTATGGATCGAGCGGAAAACCCTGTTGAGGAGCTCATTGTCCCGGGGGCTCTTCTCCAGGTTCACCAGGTCGTCGTCGAGTTTTTGCAGAAGTTCGGTGGATTCGGTGACAAACCCCTCCAGCAACTCCTGATCTTCGCATTCCAGTTTCATCTGCAACTCCTGAAGGGGGGTGGTTGGCCATCGGTTCGTCGGACTGTGCAGAAGCTATTCTTTCATGATGCCCCGCTCTTCAGAGCCGATCAGCTTGTCCAGATCAAGCATGATCAGCAGCCTCTCACCCCTGTTGATCACCCCCGAGACGCACTCCTGCTGGACTCCTGCGCTGATCGCCGCAGGGGGGGGGAGAATCTCGGCCTCTGCCACGCGCAGCACCTCGGAAACCGAATCGACTATGAACCCCATCAGCTCGCCCGTTACGTCAACCACCATGGTGCGTGTCCGTCTGCCGTTCTCGCTACCGTCCAAATTGAACCTCTTGCGCAGGGATACGAGGGGGATAACTTTGCCGCGAAGATTCATCACCCCCTCCACATACGTGGGGGTGTTCGGCACGCGTGTCACCTCCGGCATCCGCAGTATCTCCATGATCTTCAGCACCGGTATGGCGTACTCTTCCCGGTCCACGCTGAAGCTGACCAGCTGGGTCATCTCTCCTGCTACGTCGTTAAGGCTCATCTGGATTCCCCCTTTGTTTCCTTGATAGTTAATATCGGCAGCCAACGGCAAAAGTTGAGAGATTTTTACTCCCGACTTAACTCTCTTCGGGCAGGGCAAGATTATCGTGACGTGGTTGCAATATTGTGTCATATGATTGACAGGTCTTGTTAATGTGATATTTTTCAGGATGCTGTTGCAATCCTTATTGCGGAGGGCTAATGGAGCGCGCCAGAATCCTCATTGCTGATGATGACAGAAAGACCAGGGATGTGATCTCCATATTCCTGCGCCATAAGGGGTATGATGTTTTTCAGGCGTTTGACGGCGAGGACGCCCTGGAGAAGGTCGAACAGCATGATCCCCACCTGGTGATTACCGACTTCATGATGCCGAGGGCCAATGGTCATGAGGTAATCCGGCGGATAAAGGCAGCAAGGCCGGAGATAGTCACCATCGCGTACAGTGCGTTTGCCAACTTCGAGATGACAGCGGACCTGCTCAAGGCGGGGGCTTTCTTCTACCTGGAGAAACCTTTCGAGCTGGAGGTGCTGGAGGCCCAGATAGAGCGGGGGCTGGAGCATTATGCCATGCAGAGCAGGGCATTCAGTTCAGCACCGCGCATCAAGAACCGCTCCCTTTTCCAGAACATGATCGGCGAAAGCCAGCGTATGCTGGCTGTTTTCGAGTTGATCGAGAAAATTGCCAACTCCGACTCCACCGTGCTCATCCAGGGGGAGTCGGGGACAGGCAAGGAGCTTGTGGCCAAGGCAATACACGACCTCAGCCGGAGAAGAGCCAATCCATTCGTTGCCGTCAACACCGCGGCTATTCCCGATGAGCTTCTGGAGAGCGAGCTCTTCGGACATGTAAGGGGGGCTTTCACCGGCGCGGTAGCCAATCGCGTCGGGCGCTTCGAGCTTGCCGACGGAGGGACTATCTTTCTCGATGAGATCGGCGAGATGCAGATGCGTCTCCAGGCCAAGCTCCTCAGGGTTTTGCAGAACCGCATGCTGGAACCGGTAGGGGCAAGCAGTTCCAGGAAGGTTGACTTGAGGATCATAGCAGCCACTAACCAGAACCTGGAACGCCTCGTCGCCTCCAGGGATTTCAGGGAGGATCTCTATTACAGGCTCTCCGTCATCCCCATCATCCTCCCCCCTTTAAGGGATCGGCGCGAGGATATCCCTCTTCTCATTGAGAGCTTCCTCGACAGGTTTTCCCGGAGCGGCAACCATAAGGTCAAGGGTATTGAGAAGGGGGTGGTTGAACTTCTCTGCTGTTATGACTGGCCTGGCAACGTCAGGGAGTTGGAGAATCTCATTGAGTACCTCGTCGTCCTTAAGGGGAGCGGCACGATAACCATGCGCGACGTCCCAGACAAGTACCGTAAGGGAAAGAAGCCGGCCGACAGCGCAACAGTGACCCTGCCGGAGGGGGGGCTCTGCCTCAACAGCGCAGTGGCGCAATTCGAGGACAGGCTGATCAGTCAAGCCCTGGAGATGTCCGGCGGCAACAAGAAAGAGGCTGCTCAGCTGCTCAACCTGAAGAGGACCACCCTCATCGAGAAGCTCAAGAAGAAGAATCTCGCCATGGCAACAAGCGACTAGCTTGGAATCTCTTTTGCACGGAACGACAGTGGGGAGACTCTCCATGTCATTAGACCCTTTCGCAACATTGAAGACTCTCCCGATTTTTGGGGGGAGCAGGCAGCCCAGCCGGAGCGGCATGGGACAGCAGTCCGAATCGTCCTTTGCCGAGCAACTTCTCCGCGCCGGGGACAGTTCCGCGCCTTGCCCGGGAGGGAGCTCGCCGGCCGAGGCCGCTGAGATCCTGCGTCTCGCCATGCTCAGGTCTGCCATGGATATCACCGCCTCTTGTCCTGTCGATGAAAGTCCCCTCCATGCCGGCCAGAGCAGTCGTATGCTGCGCCAGTTTGCCATCGCCGCTGAGGATAACCGGGTGACGGAAACTCCCGGCCCAGTGGAAAGCCGGACACCAGGCAGACATGATGGTCGCTACGATGGAATCATATGCAAGGCATCAAGGCGATACGGCGTTGATGAGGGGCTGATCCGGGCGGTCATCCGCGCGGAGAGCGATTTCAACCCCAGGGCGGTCTCTTCCGCAGGCGCCCAGGGGCTGATGCAGCTGATGCCGGCCACTGCCAGATCCCTGGGGGTTACCGACCCGTTCGATGCCGAGCAGAACGTCATGGCCGGCACAAGGTTCCTTGCAGATATGCTCAAGCGTTACTCAGGTTGCATTGACTCCGCCCTTGCCGCCTATAACTGGGGTCCAGGGAATCTGGACCGTCACCCCACATCTCTCCCCAGGGAGACCCGTAACTACCTGGCCAGGGTAAAAGGCTACTACTCCGGATCTGTTGCCTGACAACCGTCGGGCAGAGCAGCTCTCCCCACGGGATTTGTCTTGCCCATACCCACCCTGCTTGTCAAATCATTGACCTGAAGTCATGACAACGTCTCCCAATCCAGCCTTCAACTAACCAACCAACTCTCCTCCAGCCCCTTTTCGCTGAAAAGAAACTTCCTGTTTACAGGCTGTTATCGGCTGTGCAGATCGCCTGCCATCAACTGCCGGCCAATGGCATGCCGGTTGCAAAATGTGTCTTTACCAATAATGTGTAGCTGTCTCTTGTAGCAGGTTATTAGCAGAGGGGAAATGCGATGATGAACCTGGAGGCCAAGTCCATGGGGAACGGGCAGGCAAAAAGCAACTCGGACATATACATGGCCCTGGTTCTCATCGGCATCCTCTCCCTGATGATCGTCCCACTGCCGGCGTTCATTCTCGACATCTTCCTGGCAACCAACATCACCATCTCCCTCGCCATCTTGCTTGTCTGCCTCTACACCGTGCAGCCGCTGGACTTCTCCGTCTTCCCATCCGCCCTGCTGGTGACCACGCTCTTCAGGCTGGCGCTCAATATCGCTTCGACCCGCCTCATCCTGCTCCACGGCAGCGAGGGGGTAGAGGCTGCCGGGGTGGTGATCAAGGCGTTCGGACAGTTCGTCGTCGGTGGAAACTATGTGATCGGCGCCGTCATCTTCCTCATCCTGGTGATCATCAATTTCGTCGTCATTACCAAGGGTGCCGGACGTGTGGCAGAGGTGGCCGCCAGATTCACTCTGGATGCCATGCCGGGAAAGCAGATGGCAATCGATGCCGACCTCTCCAGCGGTCTTCTCACTGAAAAGGAGGCCAGGGCACGCCGCCTGAAGATCACCCGCGAGGCCAACTTCTACGGATCCATGGATGGGGCGAGCAAGTTCGTCAGGGGGGATGCCATTGCCGGTATCCTCATCATGATGGTCAATATCTTCGGTGGATTCATCATCGGGGTCTTCCAGCAGGGTATGTCCATTGAGAGCGCCCTGGCCAACTACACTTTCCTCACCATCGGCGAGGGGCTTGTGGCCCAGATACCGGCGCTGATCATCTCCACGGCTGCCGGCATCATAGTCACCCGTTCCGCCGATGAGAAGAATTTCGGCCACGAGGTTACCGGGCAGCTGCTCGCCTATCCCAAGGCATTCTATGTCTGCTCAGGCGTCCTGTTCGCCTTCGGCCTCATCCCGGGGCTCCCCCATTTCCCCTTCTTCCTCCTCTCCGGAATATCCTATCTCTTGGGGAGGATGTCTCGGGAAAAAGTCGAAACCGACGTGGTCGCCGAGCTCGATGAAATCTCACCCAGCGAGGAGGGGGATGACCAGATAGGAGCCGTCAAGCCCCTGGAGATCCTGGAGATGGAGCTGGGCTATGGCCTGGTGCCGCTGGTGGATGCCGGGCAAAAGGGTGACCTGCTGGAGCGAATCCGCTCCATCCGCAAGCAGTATGCCCAGAAGTTGGGGTTCATCGTCCCCCCCATCCATATCCACGACAACCTGCAGCTCTCCCCCTATGAGTACAACATCTACATCAAGGGGGGGAAGGTGGGTGGTGGCGACATGTCCGGGCAGTTCCTGGCCATGGATGCGGGGGAGTCCTCGGCCATGATCGAGGGGGTCAAGACTGTGGAGCCGGTGTTCGGACTCCCGGCAATCTGGATAAGGGAGAGCGAGCGGGAAGAGGCGCAGCGCAGCGGCTACACTGTAGTGGACAAGGCCACGGTCATGACCACCCATGTGAGCGAGATAATCAAGCGCCACGCCCACGAGCTCATCGGCAGGCAGGAGTTGCAGCATCTGCTGGACAACCTGGCATCCGTCTCCCCGCGTGTGGTGGATGACCTGATCCCGGCGGTGCTCAGCCTGGGGACGGTGTTGAAGGTCATCAGGAACCTGCTCAAGGAGAACGTCTCCATCCGTGACCTGAGATCGATACTCGAAGCACTGGCTGATTTCGGCACTTACACCAAGGATGCCGAAGCACTTACCGAACTGGTGCGCCAGGAGCTGGGGCGTTACATCGTGGAGCAGTACAAGGTGAAGGACGACACCCTCTACATCTTCTCCCTGGACAGGGAGGTGGAGGAGGCGGTGGCCGATGCGGTGCAGATTTCCGAGCATGGCAGTTTCCTCGGCATAGAGCCGGAGGTGGCGCAGCGGCTCATTCACGGCATACGTTCGGTCATGGAGCGCTTCGATCAGGTAAACGGCTCTCCAGTCCTGCTCACCACCTCCACCATTCGACGTTTCGTCAAGAAGCTCACCGAGCGATTCATCCCGAATCTGACTGTAATCGCCCATAACGAGATTCCGCCGCACATAAAAATCAAATCAATCGGGGTGGTGAACCTATCATGCTAGTGAAGACATTTCAGGCAAGGGACATGGCAGCGGCCCTGAGAATGGTCAAGGCGGAGATGGGTGCGGATGCACTGATACTCTCCTCCAAGGCCGAGCGTCGCAAGGGGATCATGGGGATACTCTCCAAGCCGATGGTTGAGGTGACAGCCGCCTACGATCCCCGGCCGGCCCAGGGCGCCACCCATCGCGGCAGGCAGGAGGAGGTGGAGCTGAATACCCGCCAGGAGTTCCAGAACTCCATGCTGGCACCCATTGCCAGGGAGCTGAAGGAGTTGCGTCAGAAGGTGGATACTCTTGCCAAAAGGGATGTGGAGAGCCTGTTGCCGGCAGCGACGCCGGACTACATGGCAGATCATGCGGTCAGCTACATCCCCCGAGTGGATCCGGGCAAGATGATCCTGGAGGATGATGTCACCGAGTTCAGTCGCCTCCTGGTGGATGCGATCGAGGCGAAGCAGAAGGAGCTTGCCACCTCCGCAGCGACTTCAGCCGCTGCGCAGATGGCTGCTGCAGTCGAACTGCCCGATGCATCCACATCTGCAGGCCAGGCTCCATCCGTGGTCACGGGGATGCTGCGGGATGCGGGTCTTACGGCGGATAGCGTGGAACTGGTCAGCGGCGAGCTCTTGCCGCTGCTGGAGGCGAGGGGGGATGGGGAGGTCGAAGCCCCCCTGGCTGAGGCGCTGACCCGGCTGGTCAGGTGCAGCGGACCACTCCAGCCCATGAAGGATCGGACGCGAGTCCTGGCTTTTGTCGGGCCGAGCGGGGTCGGCAAGACGACGGTGCTACTCAAGATGGCTGCAGCCCTGGCAAAGCGGAAAGGGACGTCGATAGCTCTCCTCTCCGCCGACAGAACGGGTCTCATGGAGAGATATCCGGATGTCAACAGCCTGCAGGGGGTCGCGCTGCAAAAGGTTACCGGCCCGAAAGAGATGCAGGCGGCCATTGCCGCCCACGGGGACAAGGGATTCATCCTCGTCGATACGACAGGCATCTGCCACAGGGATGTCGGCAAGCTGAAGGGGCTAAAGTCCCTGCTGGCTTCGATCCCCGATGCCGAGGTGCACTTGTGTCTTGCCGCGACGACAAGGGACAGGGAGCTGGGCGAAACGATGGCAGGGTTTGCCATGCTGCCGATCAAGGGGCTTGTTTTCACCAGGCTTGATGAATGCGCGACCTATGGCTGCGTTGTCAACGCCCACTTGAGCAGCGGGCTACCGCTTACTTATTTCTCCAGAGGAGACAGGATTGCCGACGGCTTGCACCCTGCCAAGGGGGGGTGGCTGGCTGCACGGATGCTGGAGTGCAGTGCCGCAGTCGGCCAAAACGAATGAATGGGCGGCCCGGTGCATTGTAACGTTTTGGAGTTCTTATGAACGGTTTTGTGAAAATTTATGAACGCGAGGCCCAGCGGGGCTTGGTGGGGGACAGGGATGAGCTTGTCCTTTCCCATCTCCCCCTGGTCAGATTCCTGGTGGGTAGGATGGCAAACCAGCTGCCATCCCATGTGGATCAGGACGAACTGGTGAGTGCCGCCTGCCTGGGACTGATCCAGGCTGCACGTCGATTCGACCCCGCTCGCGGGGTAAAGTTCAAGACATTTGCCGAACAGCACATCAAGGGGACCATCATTGATGAACTGCGCGCTCAGGACAGGCTTTCAAGGCCGTTGCGGGGCAAGTTCAAGCGACTGGAGAGCGAGTTTGCCGTCCTTGAGCAGAAGCTTGGCAGGACACCGAACGGCGAGGAGGTGGCCGCTGCCATGGAGATCCCGATTGAGGAGTATCACCAGCTCCTCAAGGAGGTCCACTGCTTCACCTTCACCAGCCTGGACGACAACTGTGGCGACAATGAGGGGAGCCTGCTCGACATAATCGAGGACAAGGGGGTGGGAACCCCTCAGGAGCAGATGATCTCCCGGGAGATGCTCGATGGGCTTGCCGCGGCGATTGAGGCATTGCCAGAGAAGGAGCGGCTGGTGATAACCCTCTATTACTATGAAGAGCTGACACTGAAGGAGATCGGCGAAGTGATGAACCTTACCGAGTCGCGCATCTCCCAGTTGAACAGCCAGGCGATCATCCATCTGCGAGCCATCATGAAATCCCATGTCTAGGTAATGAAAGGAAAAGGCAATGGACAGCGGCATGTATGCGGCACTGGCAGGCAGTATAGCTTCGATGAAGCGTCTCGACATCATATCCAACAACCTGGCGAACTCGGCTACCCACGGATTCAAGAGGGATAATGTCAGTTTCGAGGCCCTTCTGGCCGACAGCATGGCAGGCAGCGGAGACACGGGGCTATCCCGGGCGGTTCAGGTTTCGGCTGAGCGGAGTGCGGTGGATTTTTCCCAGGGGGGGATAATCCAGACCGGCAACAGCCTGGATTTTGCCATCAAGGGTGACGGCTTCTTCGTTGTCCGCACCCCCCAGGGGGTGGCCTATACCCGGCAGGGGAGTTTTCACCTTGGCGAGAACGGCAGGCTGATTAGCGGCGACGGATACGAAGTGCAGGGTGGTGGTGGGGGGATAACCCTGCCGGCAGGGAGCGTTGCGGTGGATGAAAGGGGGCGGATCTCCGTGGACGGGAGGGAGGTCGCTACCCTGGATATCGTCGATTTCCCCAAGCCCTATCTCCTGGAGAAGGTCGGCTCCAATCTGCTTGCCTCGGCGGATCAGGAGCAGCCACCATTCGCTGCAACAGGCAGCAGCGTGCAGCAGGGTGCGCTTGAAGGATCAAATGTAAATGCCGTCAAGGAGATGGCGGCGATGATAGAGAATTCCAGGTTTTTCGAGGCCTGCGAAAAGATAGTGCGTAGTTATGACGAGATTAAGGGGAAAGCGGTCAATGAACTGGGGAGGCTTTGATGCCTCGATAGGGTGATGACGAAAATCGTTCATGCCGAGGCATGACAGCTGTAAAGGGGGTAGGTGATGATCAGGGCACTATGGACTGCAGCGTCTGGTATGCAGAGCCAGCAACTAAACATTGATGTGGTCGCCAACAATCTGGCTAACTCCAATACCACGGGGTTCAAGAAGAGCAGGGCCGATTTCCAGGACCTCCTCTACCAGAATCAGAAGACCACCGGCGCAGCCTCATCCAACTCAACCCAGATAGCCGCCGGAATACAGGTCGGACTCGGCTCCAGGGCTGTAGGGGTAAACAAGGTCTTTTCCACCGGCACCATGACACAGACGGGTGGCGAGCTGGATATGGCGATCGAGGGGGACGGTTTTTTCCAGGTCCAGCTCCCTGACGGCTCGACGGCCTACACCAGGGCCGGCTCTTTCAAGAAGGACAGCCAGGGGAGGATTGTCACCGCCGATGGCTACCCCATGCTCCCCGAAGTAGTCCTGCCGAGCAATACCACCAAGGTTACCATCGGCAGCGATGGTACCGTTTCGGTTCAGCAGGCGGGCCAGAGCACATCCACCACTGTGGGGAGCATTCAGTTGGCCGGTTTTACGAACCCTGCGGGGCTGTCCAGCATGGGGCGCAATCTCTACCAACCCACCGAATCGTCGGGCACCGCCAATGCCGGTGCAGCCGGGCAGAACGGGCTCGGCATCATCAGCCAGGGGACCCTGGAGATGAGCAATGTAAGTGTGATGGAGGAGATGGTCAGCATGATAGTCAGCCAGAGAGCATACGAGATCAACTCGAAGGTAGTGCAGGCCGCCGATGAGATGCTGCAGCAGGCCAACAACCTGAGGAGATAGCGACATGGTGAACCTTGCTGCTAGGGTGGGGGTGATGCTGTTACGCCGCATTTTGCCGCTTCTCCTGCTCTTATTTGTGCAGATGCCCCAGGCCGGCGCCGCTCCGATTGCCGGGAAAACCGTGGTTTCCGAGGCGGAGGTCAAGGGTTATCTCGCCGAATATCTTCAGGGTAGACCTGCCCTCCGGGGTGCGGAACTGCACATCAAGTCCATGGACTACAAAGGGGAGATGATCCTCCCGGCGGGGAGGGTGGACTTCGAGGCAATCGCCCCTCGTCAGTGGGAGGGGTGGGGTCCCGCTTCCATTGCTCTTATCGTCCGGGTGAACGGCCGTCTTGAGCGGAACATCAGCATAAGGGTGGATGTGGAGGCATTCGTGGAGATGGTTGTCTCCCTTCGCCCATTTGAGCGGGGGGAGATAATCAGCGGCGGGGATGTGGCCCTGGAGAAGAGGGATCTGGCGAAGGTAAGCGGCCGGATCTGCCGCAACCTGGACGATGTGCTGGGGAAGAGGGTCAGGACCGGCATCAGCGGCAACTCCCCGGTCAGAAGCGATTACCTGGAGAAAGTCCCTCTGGTCAAGCCCGGGCAGATGGTGACCATAGTAATCGAGAACCAGAATCTGCGTATCACCGCCAGGGGGAAGGCCAAGAACTCCGGGGCCGAGGGGGATACCGTCCTGGTGCAGCAGTTGGGCGCGCAGCGCGAGATTCATGCCAGTGTGGTGGATGCCGGCACCGTGAGAGTGGAGTTCTAGGGGGGCTAGGTGAAAAAGTCGTTATTAGCGATTATTCTTATGCTGACTGCCTGTGCCCATCCCGTGGTTGAGGGGGGGAGGGTGGCCCATGTCGCAGAGCCGCCGGCGCCACGACCGAACTATGCGGCAGGGTCGCTATGGCAGAGCTCCTCAGTCGGCATGACTGAGGATTTCAAGGCCAGGCGCCTGGGGGATACCCTGACGATCCTCATCTCAGAAGTGGCCAGCGCAAGCAAGGAGGCGACCACCGGAACCTCCAGGAAATCTTCCCATTCAGCCGGGATCCCCAACCTGCTTGGGCTTGAAACCAGCACGACCGGCATAAAGAACTGGATGGATCTGAGCAGGCTGATCAGCGCGGCCAATGAATCCAAGTTTGACGGCAACGGTTCCACTTCGCGGAAGGACAATCTCAGCGCCACCATTACCGCAAGGGTTGTGGATATCCTTGCCAACGGCAACCTGGTCATAGAGGGGCGACGCAACGTGCGGGTTAACAGCGAGGATCAGGTCATAGTCCTCAAGGGGATGGTGAGGCAGCGTGACATCTCCCCAGACAACACGGTCAACTCCGGCATGATAGCCGATGCCAGAATCGTCTATTCGGGTAACGGCGTCATAAGCGACAGGCAGAATCCGGGTTGGCTGGCAAATATGATCGATACTGTCTGGCCATTCTGACGGTGGTTACCATGAAAACAATTATCCTAATCTTCCTCTGCATGATTTTGCTGGCTCCCTGCCCCGTCGAGGCTGTGCGCATCAAGGATATAGCCAGTTACGACGGTGTGCGGGAGAACCAGCTCATCGGCTACGGCATAGTGGTCGGGTTGAATGCCACCGGAGACAGCGACCAGACCAAGTTCCCGGTGCAGTCCATGGTGAATGTCCTGGAACGTATGGGTGTAACGGTTAACCGTTCGGATATAACCGTCAAGAATGCGGCTGCGGTCATGGTTACCGCGACCCTGCCTGCATTCGCCAAGCAGGGGAGCAGGCTAGATGTGCTGGTCTCCTCCATGGGGGATGCCAAAAGCATAGCTGGCGGGACCCTGTTGATGACCCCCCTGCGCGGTGCCGACAATCAGGTCTACGCAGTGGCCCAGGGGGGGGTGCTGACCAACTCCTTCTCCTATGGGGGGCAGGCTGGCTCGGCAATGAAGAATCATCCGACAGCGGGAAGGATACTGGGTGGAGCCCTGGTCGAGCGGGAGATCCCCTTTGACCTCAGCGGCAGGGTGGAGCTGAAACTCAACCTGCACGATCCGGACTTCACAACCGCTTCGCGCATGGCGGCGACGATCAACGGCAAATTCGGCAGAGCCGTTGCCGCGTGCAATGATCCAGGCGCCGTGCTGCTGGCTCTCCCCGCCGATTACCAGGGGAAGATGGTGCAGTTTCTCGCCGAGCTGGAAGGGCTTGAGGTCCAGCCGGACAGCGTGGCGAGGGTAGTGCTGAACGAGCGGACCGGGACGATTGTCATGGGGGATAATGTCCGCATCTCCACCGTAGCCATCTCCCATGGGAACCTCTCCCTCTTCATCAAGGAGACCCCCAAGGTCTCCCAGCCCCAGCCGCTCAGCAGCGGCGGTGAGACCAAGGTGGTGCCACGGACCTCCATGCAGGTCAAGGAGGATAGTGGCGGCCTCACCCTCCTGCGCGAGGGGGCGAGCATAGGCGAAGTGGTGCGCGCCCTTAATACCCTAGGGGTAACGCCCCGGGACCTGATCGGCATCATGCAGGCGATAAAGGCGGCCGGGGCCTTGCAAGCCGAAGTGACAGTCATCTAACCGCTTACGGGGGGATTATGGGAATAAATCCTTTGGCAATGGACATCGGCCCAATTAATGATAAAAAAAATGGACATATTGCTAAAGTTCTGCCGGGCTCCGCCGATAATAGGGTTGACAGTACGAGAAAGGGGGCCAGCGAATTTGCAACCCTGTATGTGGGGATGATGCTCAAGGCCATGCGTGGCGAGGGGAAGGGGGACACCCTGACGGGTGGCGGGAGGAGCGAGGAGACCTACCGTTCCCTGCTTGACCAGGAGTACGCCAGGATCATTGCCCAGAGCGGAGGCACGGGGCTGACCACCGCCATTGAAAAAGAGCTGCTGCGCCTCGATGACTGTCGGCAAGAAAACTCAGCCGGGTCCCGGATGGAGCCGGCGACTGAAAGGAAGTGGAATTATCATGAAGATTGAAAGTGACAGACTGACCGCAATTCTCAACATGCCCAAGCATGAGGAGCCCGACAAGGGTGTCGATTCCGCAGTCCCAGCGGATCCCGGTTCCAGCGGTGGGGTCGATCGGGTTGATATCTCAATCAGCAAGGGGGCGATGGACAAGCTCGGCGATCTTGTCAACGAGATGAGTGAAGAGCGGAAAAACAAGATAGCTTCACTCAAAAAAGAGGTGGAGTCCGGCACGTACCAGGTCGACTCCAAGCTGGTTGCCAAAAAGATGCTGGAGGCATGGAGAGGCAATAACTGATGGAGACGCCATGGGCACGGCAATAGCAAATCTCGCGGCCATGCTTGCTGCCAAAGGGGAGGCGATGGATCGGCTGCTCTCCCTGCTGGACAACGAATGCCGCCTGGTTACCAGTCTCGACATGGGGTCACTGGCTGAGAACGACTGCCAGCTGGAGTCCCTGCTGCAAGAGATAGCGCTGCTCACGCGCCGGTGTCGCCAGCAGCTGCGTGCCGCGGCAGCCGACAACGGTCTCCTCCCGGAGAGCACCTTCAGCCAGTTGCTGGACAGGGTAGATCCCCATGAGCGGGATGAGCTGGGGAGATTGCGTGAGAGGCTCTTTTGTCTCGGGGCAGAGTTGCAGCGCCGCGTTGATGTGAGCAGCGCCATTCTTGGGAAATCGCTAGCATCCGTTGGCCGCTCCATCACGCTCATGACTAAAGGCTTGAACCCGGCTGCCACATATGGCGAGGCCGGCAGGATGGTGACGGGGACAGGTTTCGGCATTTACCGCAAGGAAATATAATGAGCATTGAAAATATTCTCAACATCGCTTCAACGGGGATCATGGCCCAGCGGGTGGCAATCGAGGTCACCAGCGAGAATATCGCCAATGTGAACACCCCCGGCTATTCGCGCCAGAGGGTGGTGATGCAGAGCTCCCTGCCGATCAGTACCGGCGGTTTTGGCGGAGGGGTTCTTGTCGAAGGCGTGCAGAGGAGTTACGACGGCCTGCTGCAACAGCAGATCGTCAGTGGCAGCAGCGATTACGCCAACAGCCTTGCCAGGCAGAGTGCCCTGCAGGAGGTAGAGCCGCTTTTCAACGAATTGACAGGTAGCGGGCTCGGCCAGGCGATGGATGACTTCTTCAACTCCTGGCAGGACCTTACCCTGAACCCCCAGGGTTCTCCGGAGCGTCAGGCCCTGCTGACCAGCAGCCAACTGATGGTTGACCGTTTCCGGCAGCTGAATGCCTCCCTCGTCAGGATACAGTCGGCCGCGGATTCGTCCCTGTCGGGAATCGTCGATTTCATCAATGACAAGGCGGAGAGTATCGCCCGGTTGAACGGCCAGATACTGCAGGCCGAACAGCTCGGGGTTAATGCCAACGAACTGAAGGACAATCGTGATTATCTCCTCCAGCAGCTTGGTGAGAAGGTCGGCATATCCTTCAGCCAACAGACGGACGGTACGGTAGCCGTCTCCCTCCCCGGCGGGGAGCCGCTTGTTGCAGGGATTCAGTATGCATCACTCTCCATAGTTTCGGTTGCCACAACCGGGTCAAATCTGCCCAATCCGGCCAACTCCATACATGTCACCGCCATCGGCAATCCGCCCCCCGCTCCCCAGGGTACGGATGCGGACATTACCCAGAGCGTGGGTGGGGCGGATAACTCCAAGGGGGAGATGGGCGCCGCTCTCTATGTCCGGGATCTCCTGATCAAGGGGTATCTGGACAAGCTGGACGCCATGGCGAAGACGATGGTCACCGAGGTCAATGCCAAGCATAATCTCGGCTACGGACTTGACGGCAGCAGTGGCGATTTCTTCGATCCAGCCGGCATTACCAGCGCCAGCATAGCTCTTTCCACCGGTTTCAGCGCCGCCAAGATCGCCGCTGCCGGCCCTCTGCCGGCCCCGGCAGGCGTGGACCCCGGAAACAACGTCAATGCGCTGGCCATGGCCGACCTGAAGACAAAGGTGGTCGATTTTGTCGTGGGAGGGGTGACATCCTCAACCCAATTCGGCACTTTCCAGAATATCTTTGTCAGCGGAGTGGGGAGTGACCTGCAGAGCGCTAAGAATACCCAGCAACAGGATGATGGTTATTTAAGGCAGCTGAAGTTGATGCGCGAATCCATCTCCGGGGTTTCCATAGATGAAGAGATGACGAACCTGATCAAGTATCAGAGGGGATTCGAAGCTTCCGCCCGGCTGGTTTCAGTTGCCGGCGAGATGTACGATGCCGTGCTGGCCATGCTGCGCTAGGAGGAGTTGCCATGCGTGTCACACCCGGAATGACGGCGGATAACGCCCTTTATTATCTGCAGCAGGGGAGGCTGGGCCTGGACCAGGTCCAGGAGAAGATCGCCAGCGGGAACAACATCAACAGGCCGTCAGACGATCCCATAACCACCAGGCAGCTCCTGGACCTGAGCTCGCAGATCAGATCCTGGGAGCAGTTCGGCGACAACATAAAGAGTGGCAACATCTGGCTGAATGTAACCAACACTGCCTTGACCGCCATCCGCGCGATGATCTCCCAGGCAAAGAGCATTGCTGGCAGCATATCCAGCGGCAGCAGCGACGCAACCTTGCGCAACAGTGTAATATCCCAGCTGAGAGGCTTGAAAAGCCAGTTGGTTGACCTTGGCAATACCCAGTTGGGGGATCGCTATATCTTCGCCGGGTTCAAGAACAGTATCCCCCCATTTGTTACCGGCAGCGATCCAGATCCCCTCTCCGCAACTTTCACCCCGGTGCAGTTTGTTGGAGATAACCAATCCCCTGTCATCGAGGTGGGGGAGGGGCTGACAGCTTCGATCGCCACAGCCGGAGGGGAGCTGTTGTCCGGCAGTTCCGGTGGTACCGATGTCCTGGCGGTCTTCGATCGCCTTATTCAGGCAATCTCCGCAAACGACGCTACTGCCATCAATACCGAGGCGAAAGGGTTGGATGCAGCTGCAACTCAGGTGGACGATGCCATCAGCAGGGTTGCCGGGAAATTGCTTCTCCTCAAGAATGCCGAGGAGGTCAATACCGGGAATATCAATACTCTGAAAAATGTCATTGGTGACAGACAGAACGTCGACTACGCCATGGCGGCTACCGTCCTGAGCCAACAGCAGACGGCCTTCCAGGCGGCGTTGTCGACGACTGCCAAGATATCCCAGCTCTCTCTCCTCGACTATTTGAAATAGCGACGGTTCACCTCTGCATGGCTCCGGCGCGGCTATCCCCTTTGCGCCTTTCTTCAACCAGCTCCAAACACTCCTAAAGAAAATTCAATATCTGCCGAAACGTGAAGTGAGGGGTTACCACACGGAGGACTGCGTCCATGATCAGACTTACACGTTTTGATTCAACGGTGATGTATCTCAACCAGGATCTTATCGAGATAATCGAAGAAGTGCCGGAAACCCACATCACCCTGACGAATGGGAACCGTTATCTGGTACTTGAGTCGGTCAGGGCGATAATCGATAAAATCCTGGCGCAAAAGGTGATGATCAACTCCCGGGCCTCATGCCGTTCGGGGAAAAAATACCTGCTGAGGAGATTGAAGGGGGGGGCTCCCTTTTGCAGGTTTGACTGGGGTTAATCTCCTTGACAACATCCTTCTACTAATCTGGCGGGACCTTTATGGATATTGCCACAATCATAGGGCTTTTATTGGGGTTTGGCGCCGTAATAGGCGGGCAGGTGCTGGAGGGTGGCAGGATTGCCGCCATCCTGCAGCCAACTGCTGCCCTGATCGTACTCGGTGGTACTTTCGGTGCCACGTGTGTCAGTTTCCCCCTAAGTGGGATCATCCAGGCATTCAAAAGCATCAGGAAAGTGCTGTTCATCTCCAGCGACAACCCGGAAATTCTGCTTAAGGATATAATCAGTTACGCCACAAAGGCGAGGAAAAACGGTCTTATCTCCCTGGAGCAGGAGGCGAAGAGTGCCAGGGACGTCTTTACCCGCAAGGGTATATCCATGGTGGTTGACGGCATCGATCCGCAGAAGCTGCGCGACACAATGGAGGTGGAGCTGGCGGTTTTCGAAGAACATGAGAAGCTCAGCGCCGAGATATTCGAAGCCGCCGGCGGTTACGCGCCAACAATCGGCATAATCGGCGCTGTTCTGGGTCTGATTCATGTAATGGAAAACCTGTCGGACTCCTCCAAGCTGGGGGAGGGGATAGCGGTTGCCTTCGTGGCGACCATCTACGGGCTTATGACCGCCAACATCGTCTGCATTCCTTTCTCCTCCAAGCTGAAGCAGCGCCTGAAGCACGATATCCAGAAGCGGGAAATGGTCATAGAGGGGCTGATCTCCATCCAGAACGGGGAGAATCCACACTTCATCGAACAGAAGCTCCGTGCCTATCTGCAGGAGAGCGGCGCTGCGGAGAAGAAGGGGCAGCCAGCCGAGAAGAAGGGGAAATAAATGGCGAGAAAGAAAAAGCCCGAGAAGGAGCCGAACCTGGAGAGATGGCTGGTTTCCTATGCCGACTTCATTACCCTGCTGTTCGCAGTCTTTGTGACCCTCTACTCCATGGGGCAGACGGACAAGAAGAAGGTGGATCAGTTGATCATCTCCCTGCGAGAATCCTTCAACTACAGCCGGCCAGGCTCCACCCCGAGGCCCGCCCTTGTCGACACCGGGGACGTCCGTGTCGTGCCGTCCCTCCATCCCGAAACTATTGCCCCCCAGGAGGAGAAAAGGGGGGCAAAGGTGCATGCTGAGTCAAAGGACTTCCAGAGAATTAAAAGCTCCATGGATTGGTATCTGGCGAAGCATGGCGGCCATGACAAGGTAAGCGTGGAGATAACCCGGCGTGGATTGGTGGTAAGTCTCAAGGAGGCGGGCTTCTTCGATTCGGGGAGCGCAATAGTGCGCAGGGACTCCCTCCAGCTCCTGGCCAAGGTTTCGGAGTCTTTGCGCGACTACAAAAATGCCATCAGGGTCGAGGGGCACACGGATAACGTGCCGATCAACATCCCCCCCTTTCATACCAATTGGGAGCTATCGACCGCCCGGGCCACCAATGTGGTCAGGTATATGATTGACAGGTACGGTTTCGAGCCGAAGCGTCTCTCCGCCATCGGTTATGGCGAATTCAGGCCAATTGTGGATAATGGCACTTCGGAGGGGAGGACCAAGAACCGCAGGGTGGATCTTGTCCTCATGTCGAGGGAGAACGAGAAGGGGGAGCCTTAGTGGATCACTCCTGGCGGATCCTTTTCTGCAGGCTGTTGCGCTGTTCCATGAAAATGTAGGCTATGATCGCCTCCCTCTCCTTGGCATCGATGAGATGAAACTTCATGGCGGTGCTGTACAATGTATCCCTTTCCCAACTGAGCTCCTGCTCCTTCACCCTGAGAACCTCACCAACAGCGTTGATTACCCGGGTCGGGTTCATCGGGAGGAAGATCTCCAGGTCGAGGATGGTGTCTGTTTCCAGGCGCTCCTTGATCATGATCCGTAAGCCGCCACCACTGAGGTTCACCCACATGGGGAGTATCTCTTCAGTGCCGTTCCACCTGACTATCTTCTGCCCTTTCTCCCAAGGTACGGTTACCGGCAACGCCTTGTTCCCGGTGAGCAGCCTGCTTGTATACCACTTCTCTTCGGTACTGGCGCGATCTCCGTTCGTGGGGATTTTATAGCGCAGGGGGATAAAAACATCGAAGCGGAAATACTCTCGCTGCTGCTGCTCCGTGACCGGGCCTTGAAACCTGAAGAATAGATCACGTGCGGCATCTCTTTTCTCCAGGACCATGTGACAGCGGCAGTGGGCCCAGCTGCCGATGGTGCTGATGATCGCCTCTCTACCTGCCTCAATTCTCAAACCATGGGGAAGATCCTTGTAAAGCTTGAGGTGAATCCTGTCGTTTTCAATGGATATGATTTCAGCATAGTCGCTGAACATGTTGTCGCCAGCCAGGTGTAAGCCGAACCTTACCTCCATGCCAGCGTTGAAGAAATTTTTATACTCAGTAGAGCTGGTTATAATCACTGGCAGATTCCTTAAGGGGAGTTCCGCGGTTTCCCGCGTCCCTGCATCAATCCCAGCCACTCACCCTGGATTTGCTGGCGGGGTGGCACGTCAACGCTTCCAATAATATCTTCCGTCTACCTCGTCCACAACAATTTTCCCTCATACTGCGGCGAGATTTCATCCGATCAATTTTCTCATCGGCACAAATCCAATTTTCTCCAGTCTCGATCTGTAATTTAGGCTGTTTAGCCAATCAGTTCTAAAGTTATCGCCGTTTAGGTCGATGAGATTGTCAGATGACAAAGAAATCTCGGTCTGGAAAGGGGGGTGAGTCATTAAACATAGATCGCTTTGAGGTATTAGGGGCGTTATGTCAGCAGTACAACCAAGAACTTCGGCAAGAAAGCCGAAAATACCTAGAAAAGGAGAAATACCATGGCAATCAACGACATTTCATTGACAGCGGGCATGCGTAACAACCTCCTGGCACTGCAGGGGACAGCGGCTGCATTGACCCAGACCCAGGACAGATTGAGCAGCGGCAAGAAGGTCAACAGCGCTCTCGACAACCCCACCAACTTCTTCTCTGCCCAGTCCCATCTGCAGAGGGCTTCCGACCTGGCCGACCGCAAGGACGGCATGTCCGAGGCGGTGCAGACGGTAAAGGCTGCCAATGCCGGCATATCCGCCATTACGGCGCTGGTTCAGGCGGCCAAAGGTCTGGTCAGCTCGGCCCTCGGTACGACCGACACGGCAACGCGGGCTAATTACTACGACCAGTTCAACACCCTGCGCGGGCAGATCGACACCCTGGCCAACGACTCAAGCTACAAGGGTACCAATCTCCTCAAGTCGGACAAGCTGACGGTGCAGTTCAGCCAGAACACCAACGATGCAACCCTGTCAATCACCGGTTTCGACGCCAGCACGAGCTCCACCGGCCTGGGGATCCTCGTGGCCGGCGGCTCCACCGCATCCATCGCCAGTGCGACTACGGCCAGTACCAGCCTGACCACCGCCGCACAGGAGCTGAATGACCTGGCGGCTGTTGCCCTTGGCGGCGCCGCAGCCAAGACAGCCCTGACAACAGCGGCCACCGCCCTGGCAGCCGCCTCCAACGGCACCGTAACTTCAGTGACCGCAGCCGACGCCCTTGCGGCAACTAACGCCGCCACGGCAGCCGGCGTGGCCATGTCCGCTGCCTGTAGGAACGGCGATGTCGCCTCCTACAACAAGCTGTCCGCCGCCCAGACCGCCCTCACCACTGCCGCTGCCGCCATCACCAGCGCCATGAGCGATACCTCAGGTGCTAAAGCAGCTTCCGCTTCCGCCACCACTGCGGCCAGCACCCTCGGTACGGTCAGCGCCATACTGACAACCTCCAGCCTCACCGCGGTACAGAGTGCCGCAACCCAGGCAACCAGTGACGCCGCCACCGCCCTGGCAGCCGGCGACGACACCATAAGTGCAGGCCTTACCTCGGCTGCCGCCGCATTGACCAGCGCTTACAACGCCCTGAGCGTAGGTGCCTCCAGCGCGACGGCAGCTACCTCGACCGCCGCCACCAGTGCCGCAAGCGATGCAACCACAGCAGCCAATGCGGTCAAGGGGAGCGCAGCCCAATGGGACGATGCAGATGCAACCATTGGAGCAGCAGCCATCAACACCACCTCATCCCAGCTGGACGGCGCCCTGACAAAACTCAGGACACAGTCGTCAGTGCTGGCATCCAGCCTTTCGGTCATCACAACCAGGCAGGACTTCACTTCGTCCATGATCAACACCCTACGGCAGGGGGCGGACAACCTGACCCTGGCGGATATGAACGAAGAGGGGGCCAACATGCTGATGCTGCAGACCAGGCAGTCTCTCAGCACCACGGCACTCAGCCTCTCTTCCCAGGCAGCACAGTCGATACTCAAACTCTTCTAGGGAGAGGAGGGGGGGAGGGGAGATCCTCCCCCCCTCTGCAGTAATGCAGATCATCACAGCCACCATTGAACTTTGCGAGGGATTTAAGCGTTATGGCTCTGACACTTGTCCTCAAGCCCCATGAACGGATGATCATCGGCGGAGCCGTAATGAAGAACGGCAGCAGGACCACCGAATTTTCCGTGGAGAACACCGTCTCCATCCTGCGCGAAAAGGACATCATGTCCGATAGCGAGGCGATCACCCCGTGCAGGCGGATATATTTCGTGATTCAGCTGATGTATGTGGATAGCGGTTGTCTCTCCGAGTATATGGCCATGTTCCGTGAACTGACAGAAGACGTTGTCAGCGCCGCTCCGAGTACAATCGATTATATCGAACGGATAACCGATCTTACTTCGGACGGCAAGTACTACCAGGCGCTCAAGCTGGCCAGGAAACTAATAAACTACGAAGAGGAGCTACTTAAACATGTTCACTAACCCGTACAATACCTATCAGCGCATCAACAAGGAGCAGATGTCGTCCAGGGAGCTCGAGGCTTCAATCCTTAACAAGGCCGGTGCGATGCTGAAGCGGTGCCAGGAACACTGGAACGATACAGACCGGGACGCGAGGCTGGATGACGCCTTGAAGTTCAATCAGAAGATCTGGAGCTTTTTCCAGGCCGAATTGATTGATCCGGAAAACCCCCTCCCCATGGAGCTGAAGTGCAGCATCCTGAACCTGAGCCTGTTTATAGACAAGTCCATCTACGATATCATGGCCTATCCGGAGGCTGACAAGCTGACGCCGATCATCGACATCAACCTGAACCTGGCCGCTGGCCTGTTCGCCAGGGTTGACGATACTGACGTGGAGAAAGCCGCCTGAAATTACGGATCTGCTTCGATTATAGACTGGCAAGGAAAGAGCCCCCTGTTACGGGGGCTTTTCATTTGGGGCAGGTGTCGCAATTTGTTAACTAGCGGTACCTCACAGGTAGGCCCTGTTTAGAAGAGAGTTGAATTCCGGGCCAACCTGATAGTTCTCCCCGAGGTTCCCCAGCAGGGAGGCTACATAGCCATGCTTGCCGGCGCTAAGGAGTTTGTTTGATATGTCTCTGATAAAACCCTCTATCTCCATGCCAGCCACTTTCCTCAGGAGCTCCCTCCCCCCGGCGACATCGTTGTCGCAGAAGAGCGCCGTCATCAGGACGTTCAAGGCAGGAGGGTAGTCGGGGTATTGGCTCAGCAGCCCTTTCAGCTCATCAATGACCTTTGTCTTGTCGCCGATGCACAACTCGGCTATCGACCAGTTGACGGTCGCCTCCTTGTCAAAGTCAGAGCCAAGGTTCTTTGCCTGCAGGGATGCGGCAATCGTCTCCTCGAACCTGCCAAGCTGCAGGTAATCGTAACTTAGGTTGAAAAATGCCAGGGGGAGATTCGGGTTGATGGATATCACCCTCTGCCAAAGATCTATCGCCTCTTCGTACCTTCCCAGCCCGCCAGCCTGGATTGCCAACTCGGAGATGGCATCCAGGTCATCACCTTTTTCCGTCAGTTTCTTCTTCCCCAGCTGATAATACTCCTCAGCCTTCCTGGCGAACTTTTCCGTGTCCAGGCTGCCGTAATGGTGAACCGCTATGCCGCATTTGCCATAGGTGATCCCCAGCTTTCTTAAGGACGGCTCCACCAGCTCATGGACGGGATTCTGGAACCTTATCCCCTTGTTGTTTGGGAAGAGGCGGACCTTGGTGCTTGGGGTCCAGCCGTATCCCATCCCCTCCTCCACGTAAAGGTCGTCACAGTTTTGCCACTGGGCCTGATTGGTCATGCGGGAGTAGTTCCTGCTGGTGAGTTCATAGGCCACATTACCCCTGGATCTGGCGATGGTCTCCCTGAATGCATGGTGATCAAGGGGGGAGATGACTTCATCGGCGTCCATGACCAGTATCCACTGGCAGCTCGCCCTGGCTAGGGACTCGTTTCTTGCCTCGGCAAAGCTCCCTGTCCAGGCGAAATCGTATACCTTGGCGCCGAAGGCGGTGGCGATATCCCTTGTCCTGTCGCAGGAGCCGGTGTCGACGACGATCAATTCATCGGCGATGGGGACGAGGCTGCAGAGCGCTTTCGGAAGGTGCTGTTCCTCGTCCTTGACGATCATGCAGACCGAGACACTCTGCTTCTTCCTGGCGGGTTGCAGCGGGCCGATAACTTTTCTCATCTCCAGCGCAGCCTGCAAAAGGGTCTCGTCAAGGCCGTGGCTAGCCACAACCTTTCTGATCTCCGCAAGTGCCTCCTGGTGTTTCCCCTGCTGCATCAGCGCTTCCACAAGGAGGTAGGCAAACCTCTTGATGCGCGGATATGCGGAGATTGCTTCCCGCAGGACCGTCTCCGCCCGGTCGAATGCCCCCTCCCTGCTGATGGCCTCGTGGTAGAGGTACGTGCTGTCTGTCTTCGCCGGCGAGAGGATAAATCCCTTTTCGATAAGCTCCAGCCCCTCCGTTTGCTCCCCTTCCGACCACTTGAGAAGCCCCAGGTTTGTGTATGGCTCTGCTCCCCCTTTGTCCGCCTCGATGGCCAGTCTGAAGTATCTGCCGGCTTCATTCACGTCCGATGACTTCAGGGCCAACACCCCTTTCAGGTTCAGAGCGGCCGCAGAGCGGGGGGCAAGCGCCAGGGCTCTCTCCCCATAGTCATGGGCTTGATCGTCCAGGCCGAGCCCCTGCTTGCCGTAGCCGATGAGAGCCAGGGCCAGCGGGTCGCTCCTGAAACCGGGCATCCCCTCCAGTACCAGGATGGCATCCCGGTGGTTTTTCCCGTCGAGGAGCATCCTCGCCGCAGTGTAATAGAGCCCCCTCTCCTCCGGGCAGTGGGGAATCCCAAGCCTGAGCAGTGCTTCCATTGCCTTGTCCATGATCCCCTGCTGCCAGAGCTCCACCGCTTTTGCCACCGCATTGCCGGCGTGGACCTTGCGGGCTACGGACTCCTCAAGACCGGCCACTGCCCACTTCCCGGCAAAGCCTGCCTTGTCGCTTTTGTCGAGGGTGACAGAGGCGGCGCTCCTCTTTTCAGGCCGGCGGTGGAGGAAGATATCTCCCGCTGCTATGTTTGCATAGCCGGCGATTTCAGCCCGCAGGCAGAAGTCATCGAAGGCGGTGTCAGGGGTGTTGAAGCGCGTGTCCAGGCCGCCGATTGCGTAGAAAAGTTCCCTGCTGAACAGGCAGCAGCCGTCGTAGGTCACTCTCCCCAGAATAGTGCGGTGGCGGTTCCTTTCCAGATACCCCGCAGGCGGGGTAGGGTTGTCGCAGCTGTGATCCGCTCTCGGGGCTACTACGCCTATCCTCACCCCTTTGTCGAAATGTTCCAGCAGGGCGGATAGCCAGCCGTCGGACAGGGTGCTGTTGCTGTCGAGGATGACGATGAACCTTCCCGCAGCGCTCTCCATGCCAATGTTGCAGGCATCGGCATAGGCTGGTGAGGCGCTTTCCAGCAAGCGCACGTTCCGTGCGGAATTCCATTGCGCCTCCAGTGACCTGAACTTCTCCCGGCTCTCTCCCCGTAGCACCACGACTACTTCATGCTTTTCAGCTGTATGCCCGGCCAGGGAGTCGATGCATCTCTTCACCCCCTTAACGCCACCCCCTGTGGGGATGATTATTGAGACCAGATTCGTCGGTAAACCGTTTTCACCCTCGGCCGGCAGGTTAATCACCAACCCCCTGGCCCTGGCGTCCCTGTACTGGGCGAGAATTCTCTTGTTTTCAACTGCCTGCGCCTGA
>Ga0129298_10000045_pt1 | contig 36243 bp, 46 predicted proteins | sample I19B2metaG_FD_94707 | JGI IMG/M metagenome (GOLD analysis project Ga0129298, IMG submission 94707) | Lake sediment bacterial and archeal communities from Gulf of Boni, Indonesia to study Microbial Dark Matter (Phase II) - ​I19B2 metaG | ecosystem: Environmental > Aquatic > Freshwater > Lake >... | reverse complement strand
GGTTAATGGATATTAACTAATTAATCACCCTTTACCACAGAGACAGGATCTGTTGGAAAGTGAGGTATATTTTTATTATTATTGTATAGGTAATTTAACCTGGTTAAAATCATTTGGTATAACAGAACAGACTAACAACATTTTCCTCATTTCCCCTTATGGAAACAAATATTTTTCTTGGGATTCTGCTTATTGCCAGCGGAGCATTCACTGCAGGAAGTTTTGCTATGCCTTTCGGTATGGTTAAAGGCTGGAAATGGGAAACATACTGGCTTATATACTGTTTTGGAGCATATACAATTTTCCCCCTTATTGCCTGCCTTGTTTTTGCCCCGTCCTTCCCTGACATTTACAGGCAGGTTCCGGGAAATGTTCTGGTAAAGGTATTCCTTCTGGGAGCAGTTTACGGAGTCGGAAACCTTTCATTCGGATTATCACTGAGATATCTTGGAATATCACTTGGCTACGCAATGTCGCTTGGCCTCATGCTGGCCATTGGAACACTTATACCACCTGTCCTCGACGGAAGGCTGAATATAATGATTGAGGGTTCAGGGGGCACTCTGTTAATTGCCGGTGTTATTATAGCATGTATCGGTATTGCATTTTCAGGCTGGGCGGGATATCTGAAAGATAAAAGCATTTCGGATACTGAAAAGAAAGTTGCCATCTCAGAGTTTAGTTTTATAAAAGGAATAATGGCTGCTTTTCTTGTTGGTATCACGGGATCAGCAATGTCGCTTGGGTTTGAACAGGCTATACCAATTAATGAAGCTGCTTCAGCCAAAGGTATCGATCCACTATTCACTTCAATGCCGGTTATGCTGCTTCTGCTTACAGGTACTCTGGCTACAACAATTGTCTATTGCATTTATCTCGGTGTAAAGAATAAATCCCTGACAGACTATATCAGCACTGATAAAAAAGGAGTGCTTGCCATCAATTACATCTTTTCTCTTTTGGCAGGCTTACTGTGGTTCGGACAGTTCATCCTGTTTGGAATGGGAAAAAGCAAAATGGGGCCATTCACATTCACTTCCTGGGGTATCCTGATGGGACTTACAATTGTCTTTGCTACACTGTGGGGCTTCTACAGGCGGGAATGGAAGGGCGCTTCAGTATCAATAACACTGTTTATGATCTTCTCATTGATGATCATAATCATTTCCTCATATATTATAGGTATAAGCGGATCAGTTTAAAATACTTAATCAGATACTGAGAATTAACCAAAAGTTTATATATGAAAAGATTCGGACAGGTAATAGGTGTAAAGCCTGAACATTTTGAAGAGTATAAAAAGTATCATGCTGCTGTATGGCCTGAGATACTCGATATGATAAAGAAATGCAATATCAGAAACTATTCGATATTCCATAAGGACGGGATGCTTTATGCCTACATGGAATATACCGGAACTGATTTTGCAGCAGATATGGCAAAAATGGCTGCAGATCCGAAAACGCAGGAATGGTGGGCAGTAATGGAGCCGATGCAATCGCCTGTAGCCACCAGGAAGGAAGGGGAGTGGTGGGCTAATATGGAAGAAGTTTTTCATCTTGACTAAGAACTTCTATTACTTCTGTTTTTATTATACTTGCAGTGGAAAATACCAAAGTTGTAACAATTCCGTTTCTGTAAGTAATAAGTTATTGCCCGTGCGTTACCTGTTTCTGATACTTAGCATGTTTTTTACTTTAACTGCTTCAGCCCAGCTGACTGCGCCCGGAAATAACGCTGTTCGCTATACTGTATTCATAGCAAATCCTGAAATCAGAGATCCCGTTTTTATCTATTGCAATACTTCGGGAACACAGAAGGGAACACTTGTTGCATCTCTTCCGGCAGCTACTCCGGCTTCAGATTTTTCATGGTTCCGGTGGAGTGATGCCGATAAGAGCTTCTCGATCCCTGTAAAAAATGAAACTGCAGTGACATCTTCAACTGTGACTAACCTTTCAGAAGGCGGGTACAGGGTTTTAATATCAGGAGGTGCGGACACAAGTTTTACAGGCTGGATATTTACCGACAAACCCTATGCATATGCAGCTCTTCTGAACCGTACCTGCGATTATGTTGCACTGAACGGTGAGGCTGCAGTTGATACTTTTTTCTATAAAAATCCATTGAGCGGAACTGCGATCCGGCTACCTAACAGGGTAAAGTTTTTGTGGTCTTCAAATCCTGCGTCAATAATACCATTCCCTGATCTGGAACTTGATCCGCAGACATTTGTCCCTCCGCTTGTGGATGTTACATATAAAATACAGGTTACTGATAGTTTTGGCTGTGTAAGCGAGTCTTCATTCTTTTATGAATCGATACATGTAAAGGCTGATTTCTCAGTTGATCCGGATAAGGGAGAAGCTCCCCTGGAAGTTTCTTTTACTGATAAATCGGTTCGGGGTTCAGTCTATAAATGGGAGTTTGGAGACAGCAAGGACAGTATCTCCGTCCTGAAGGATCCTCCTCCTCACATATATTATATACCTGGTGAGTACTCAGTTAAGCTCACAATTGAAAGTGATCTCCATTGTATCGATTCAATGCGTTTTGAAAAAATAGTTGTTGAGCCTTCTGAACTTGATATCCCGAATGTCTTCACTCCTAATGATGATGGACTTAACGACCGGTTTATGGTACAGAAAAAGTCATTAAAATTTATTTCGGTTGAGGTGTTCAGCCGGAGCGGAAAGATGGTATACAACTTTTCGGGCGAAGGTGAAGCTCTGCGGGACTGGGAGGGTTGGGATGGAAAAGTAAATAAATCATCAGCCGATGCCAGTCCGGGTGTTTATTTCTATATTATCCGTGCAATAGGGTGGGATGAAGTGGAATACGACAGCAGGGAGCAGCGTGGATTCGTATATCTTTACAGGTAGTCTTGCACATCTTGTCGTTCATATTGTAATGAACCTTTTTCGTGCCTCCACAGCCCATTGTCCACCTGCATGATTATTTGTAACAATTGTTACAAAATCATGCCGGTCCACTGTAGGACATATGTGCCAGGGAATGCCGTAAAGAACATCTCCTACATTCATCTTTTCCGAACCTTTGAATTTTATCACTAGGTGTTCCTCACTATGGTTGGAGACGGTATATTCATCTATTCTCATAAATGCTATCCTCGGATGAGGCATCTCTGATCCAATGGCTTTATGTCCGAGATCGACTGTGATAAGACCTTCTGCCGGTTTACTGACTATACGTGTCATTAAAACTGCTGCATGAAGGAAATTCATATCAGGAAGTGAACTACTGTAGCCATAATCCCATAAAAGAACGGTTCCCGGACTGCAATCTACACCATCACGCATAGCATGAACTCTGAAGGTAGGAGATCCTCCGGCAACAATTTTTATTTCATGATTTGCTGGGCTTCTGAGTTTTTCTGCCAGCTTGTAAACTGCTTCAAATCCCTCATCACTCTTCTTCTTTCTGACAGAAAAATCCTTGTCTCTGATGTGTCCGTCATAAACATGAAGTCCTTCAGCCTTAAGCATCGGGAGCATGAAAATGAGCTCAAATAGTTTAGCGGCATTATCATCAGGAGCTATGCCCGTACGGTTCATCCCGTTATTGATGTCAATCCAGAGGTGTGTCTCAGTTCCATGTTTTACTGCTCTGTCAGCAAACTGTCTGATTACGGATTCATTATCTGTAATACATGAGAACTTTACCTCCGGAAAAATATGCTTGAGCGAAAAAAACCTGTCGATGTTTGGTCCTACAGGCTGTAGGGCAAGAAGGATATCCGCCGCTCCGTTTTTTGCACACATTTCAGCCTCCGGAATAGTGCAGCACTTGAATTTAGTTATGCCGTGTTTTATCTGCAATCTGATGATTTCAGGCATCTTATGTGTTTTGACATGAGGCCGGAGTCTGTTCACATCTCCGCTTATCTCAATCATTTTCCTGATATTACTTTCGATTCTGTCAGGATAAACAAGGAGGGCAGGAGAGGGAACCTCATGGATATTTTCTGCCTCGTACCAGTTGATGTCTGATTTTGTGTCTTTCATCTTTATTATTAATGATTTAACTCAAAAACAGCTTCAATTTCAACAGCAATATTGGAAGGGAGCATCATTCCCACAGCGCTTCTCACACCAATTCCGTTTTCATCACCCCAAAGCTCGGCAATAAGTTCACTGAAACCATTTATCACAGCAGGGTGTTTATCAAATCCGGGCACGGAATTAACCATTCCCAGTACTTTTATTATCCTTTTTATTTTATTAAGATCCCCGATATGAGCTTTTATTGAAGCAAGCATTGCAAGTCCCGTTTGCCTGGCAGCCTGTTTTCCCTCTTCGAGCTCCAGATCTGCACCTACTCTCCCCGTAATCAGAGTACCATCTGATTTAAAGGGGCCGTGCCCCGAGACATAAAGCAGATTATCAACGATAAGTACCGGCTTATATACTCCGACAGGTTTCGGAGCAGATGGAAGGATAATACCAAGTTCTTTAATCCGGAGTTCAGGGTTGTATTTCATAGCAGTGTATTTATAAGGTTTCTTTTAACGAAGTTAGGAAATTTCAGGGCTATTTACAAAAAGGCGCAACGGCGCAACGGCACAATGGCAATTGCAATGTGAACACCTTTGCGCCACTGCGCCACTGCGCCTTTGTGCCCTTGAGCCCTTGAGCCGTTATGCCATTCACCGGTAAAAATCATCCATTCATGGAAAAAAATACGTCAGTAAACTAAAAAAACTATGTAAACTCAAATAGTTTTCTCATTTTTGTATCATAATTTGATTACAACTATGGAAATAAAGGAAAGAATAATTGAAGGGGCATCACAACTTTTTAAAATGTATGGAACCAGATCTGTTACTATGGACTCACTGGCAAGCCATATCGGCATTTCCAAGAGAACAATTTATGAGAACTTTCAGGATAAGGATGAAATATTTGAAGGTGTACTCAGACATATGGCTGAAAAGCACAAATTACTTATCAGGAAGATCCTTGATGATTCAGATAATGCAATTGAAGCAATTTTCCGTGTCATTGAGATGAACAGGGATCATTACATGTCTATGAGTCCTTCATTCCATGCGGACATGAAGAAATATCACAATGAGGTGCTCATGAATAAGTCAGAGAAATATGAAATGCCTGACTACAGGAACAACATTGAGGTAATAGAACGTGGAATAAAGCAAAAGCTCTTCAGGAAAGACATTAATCCGGACATTGTAAACCGTTGTCTCTATTCACTGGCATTGTCGGTTATGGATGACAAATTGTATCCATTTGAAGATTTTACCAGGCAGGAAGTGGTAAAAAACGGCATGATCAATTATCTGCGGGGAATATCAACCAGTGAAGGAATACAGCTGATAGAGAAACGTGCCGCCAAAATTTAAAAATATTAATGTCAAAATAGAAACTATTCAGAAAACATCTTTAATATATGAAACACAAATTACTTATTAATACTGCGATTCTGTTAATCATAACAGTGTCATCGCTATTTGCACAAAGCGACACTACTGAATTAAAGCTATCACTGAAAGAGGCTCAGGACTATGCCATTCAGAACAATAAGAGTGTGATAACAGCCAGATACGATATTGCTGCATCAAGAGAGGCTATATGGGAGACAATCTCGGCAGCTCTTCCTTCAGTCGATGCAACAGGTTCATTTGCAGATAACCTTAAACTCATGACAACTCTTTTACCTGGTGATTTCTTTGGAAAGCCGGGGGAAAAGGTTCCGGTAACTTTTGGTTCACAGTTCAACTCGGGAGGTACCATTCAGGCAAGTATGCTTCTCTTTAATGCACCGCTTTATGTTGGTATTGAAACCACAAAGCTTGCAAATAAGCTGAGTGAGAAAAATCTCGTGAAGTCAGAACAGGATACAAGGGAGTCGGTCAGTACTGCATATTTTCTGATAATTGTATCGGAGGAATCACTTAGAATCCTCGATGTTAATATTAATAACCTGAAAGAGACCCTTAAATCTACCAGGGCTATGTACTCAGCAGGAATGGCTGAAGCTACAGATGTGGACCAGATGATATCGAACGTTACGCTTGTTGAAAATGCAAGAAGCTCCATGCAGAGAACAATAGAATTAAACTATAACCTTCTGAGATTCCAGTTGGGAGTTACTCCTGAGACAAAGATTATAATTACCGAGACTCTCGAAAGCCTTACTGCAATGATTAATGTTGATGCACTTATGGTACAGGAATTTGACCACAGACAGAATGTTAACTATCAGCTGATAGAAGGACAGGAGCAGCTGTCTGCACTAAACCTTAGAACACAAAAGGCAGCAGTTTTACCTACATTATCAGGCTTCTATACATATGGAACAAATGGTATGGGAGATAAGATAGGAGATCTTCAATGGTTCCCCAATTCCATGACAGGACTTCAGATCACGGTACCCATTTTTGCCAGCGGACAGAGGTATTCCAGGATTAAAAAAGCTCAGATAAATCTTGATAAGGCAAAGACTACGAAGGACATGGTTACCGAGCAACTGCTGCTACAGGAAAAACAGCTAAGGTTTAACCTTGTGAATGCAAATCAGCAGTATCTCAGTCAGAAAGAAAATGTCGAGGTTTCAAAGAGGGTTTACGCCAGTACCGAGAATAAGTTCCGGCAGGGTATGGCTTCGAGTCTTGAACTGACCCAGGCTAACCAGCTTTACCTGCAATCGGAAAACAACTATGTATCTGCTTTGCTGAACCTGCTACAGACCAAAATAGCACTTGATAAACTACTTAATAATATTTAAAATACAAAAACCTGTAAAATTAAAATAATGAAATACTTAAGAACAATTCCGGTAATACTTTTCAGCCTCCTTATCTTAGCAGGATGTTCCTCAAAAAGTGATAAACCAGCTGATACTGTTCAGCAGGCAGCAGTAACAGGTGAAAGGGGTACTATACCCATAAAAACAATGAGTCTCGCAAAATCCAGAATCTCGCGTACAATTGATTATACAGCTACAATTCTGCCATTTGAAGAGGTAAATATGGCACCTTCCACACCGGGTAGAGTTGATAAGATATATGTTGAGGTTGGCGACAGGATAAAAAAGGGAGATGATCTCTTTCTGATGGACAGAACCCAGCTTTACCAGATGGAGCTTCAACTCAGTAATCTTTCAAAAGACCTTTCCAGGCTTGATACCCTGCTCAGATCAGGAAGCGCTAAGCAGCAACAGTATGACCAGCTGAAAACACAATATGATGTGACAAAGACAAATGTGGATTTCATGAAGCAGAATACTCTTATGAAGGCACCTTTTGACGGTATTGTAACAGGCAAATATTTTGAGAATGGTGAAATGTATTCGGGTGCACCCACTACTTCTACAGGAAGGTCAGCTGTTGTGACGGTAATGCAGATCAACCCTCTCAAGGTGAATGTAAGTATCTCCGAACAATACTATCCTCTGATAAAAAAAGGTATGAATGCAGAGATAGCCGCGGATGTTTATAAAAATGAAAAATTCATTGGTAAGGTATTCAGGATAGCTCCGACAATCAATTCGGCAACACGTTCTTTCAATGTGGAACTTGAGCTTGCCAACAGGAATGAAATGCTAAAACCAGGGATGTTTGTGAGAGTTTCCATGGACCTTGGTGAGGTTGAAACTTTTGTAGTTCCTGCAAATACCGTGATGGTACAGGAAGGCACAAACACACGCTATGTCTTTATCAACAGGAACAATGTTGCCGAGAGAATAGAAGTGCAGCTCGGTAAAAGATTCGATGACCAGCTTGAGATTATTGCTTCAGATATAAAAGAAGGTGATATGCTGGTAACTCAAGGCCAGGCACGTCTTATTAACGGCGACAAAACAGAACTTGTAAACTAATTGTCGTGATTTAAATAAAAAGAACTGTTATGAGTATATATAGTTCATCCGTAAAACGTCCTGTAACAACCATTCTGATCTTTGTGGGATTAATGGTGATGGGACTTTATTCTCTTAAGCAATTGCCTGTGGATCTTTATCCGGAGATGGAATTGCCTTTTGTGGTTGTTTATACTACCTATCCTGGTGCAAGCGCATCGGATATTGAAACAAATGTGACCAGGTTGCTGGAAAACTCACTTAACTCTGTCAGTAATCTTAAGGAGATCACATCTACTTCGAGTGATGCCAATTCAGTAATATTCATGAACTTTGAATATGGCACCAATCTCGACGAAGCCTCCAATGACATCCGGAGTTTACTGAGCTTTGTTGAACGGGCTCTGCCTGACGATTGTGAAAAACCTACTATTATCAAGTTCAGCACGAGTTTCATGCCCATTGTCTTCTATGCAGTAACAGCAAAGGAGAGTTATGCAGGTCTTGAGAAGATCCTTGATCAAAAGATTGTGAATCCCCTTAACAGGATCGAAGGTGTAGGTTCAGTTGCGCTGGCAGGGGTTCCTGGCCGTAAGGTTTATATCGATGTCGACCCTCAGAAGATGGAGGCTTACAATCTCACTATTGAACAAATAGGCAATGTGTTGCGTGCAGAAAACATGAACATGCCTGCCGGTTATATTGAGATGGGAAAAACAGATTATCCCCTGCGTATCCAGGGAGAATTTCCCGAGAGTGATGTAGTTAAGAATCTGGTTATAAGCAGCTATAACGGAAACAATGTCTATCTCAAAGATGTGGCAGAGGTACGAGACACTATCCGTGAATCGAAGCTCGATACAAAAATCAACGGCGAAAAGGGTATGGCGATGTTTGTCCAGAAACAGTCGGGAGGGAACACGGTAGAAGTTACGGAAGAAGTGGACAAGATGCTTGAAACTCTTATCAGGGATCTTCCTGAAGATGTTAAAATAGAGAAACTGTTCGATAGTGCCTCTTTCATCAAAGGATCAATAAGCAACCTTACCGATACTCTTATGTACGCGGCAATATTTGTTATTCTGGTCGTCCTGTTCTTCCTGGGACGCTGGCGTGCCACATTCATAATAATACTCACAATACCAATTTCTCTTATTGTGGCATTTATATACCTGTTTGTTACAGATGCCTCAATAAATATAATATCTCTTACTTCTCTCTCTATCGCCATAGGGATGGTGGTGGATGACGCAATTGTTGTACTCGAGAATATTACAAAGCATATAGAAAGGGGGAGCCGGCCAAGGGAAGCTTCCATTTATGCTACCAACGAGGTGTGGCTTGCAGTTATTGTCACTACAATGACGGTTGTTGCAGTATTCTTCCCGCTTACATTTGTTACAGGACTTACCGGTGTACTTTTCAAGCAGCTTGGTATGATAGTTACAATTACTATCGTTACTTCAGTGTTTGCCGCTATCACTCTCACACCAACACTGAGTGCTCTTATGCTGAAATGGTATCCTATTAAAAAAGACGCTCCGTTCTGGACTTATGACGGAAGTATAAGGAAAGGTCTCGACTGGCTCGACCATTATTATGAGAGAACACTCAGATGGGCCCTTCATCATAAAACATTTGTATCAATAGTGGCATTCATAATATTTGTCACCTCGATGGGATTATTCGCCGTCATTAAAACAGAATTCTTCCCACAGGCTGATGAATCAACAATGTCGATTACTGTTGAATTGCAGACAGGTACAAGAGTGGAACAGACAGTAATTACTGCAGATAATATCGATAAGCTGATAAAGGAAAAATACCCTGAAGTCCGTATAATTTCAACTTCCTCCGGAGCTGATGACCAGGGTGGATTCGCTTCAATCTTCCAGTCGGGGGGTACTCATAAAATAACCTATAACCTCAGTCTTGTACCCATAGAAGAAAGAAAGAAAAGTGTATTTGAACTTGCGGATGAAATGAGGGCAGATTTGGCAAAAATGTCAGAGATTGTAACATATAAGGTCTCAACATCCGATAATATGGGTAGTTTCGGAGGCAGTGCGGTTGATGTTGAAGTATACGGGTACGATATTGCCGAGACAAACCTCGTAGCTGAAGAGCTCTCCGGGAAAATCAAAGCAGTTCCCGGATGTACGGATGTGACTATCAGCCGTGCAAGATCAAAGCCGGAACTTCAGATCATATTCGATCAGAATAAAATGAGTGCCAATGGTTTGAATACCGCGATGGCATCGATGGCTGTAAAGAACAGGGTGGATGGTATGACGGCGACCCGTCTGCGGCAGTTTGGTGATGAATATGATGTTGTAGTACGACTGAAAAAAGATGCAAGAAGCACAATTACGGAAATTGAAAATATAGGCATTACCAATCCGATGGGCCAGGTCATACGACTGGGAGAAATAGCCCAGATTAAAGAATACTGGTCTCCGCCAAGTATCGAACGTAAACGTAAGGAACGTATTGTAAGAGTAAGCTTTACACCGTATAAACGTTCACTTACAGATATTCAGATTGATGTGCAGAAAATAATTGATGAGACAATTATGCCTTCAGGTGTTATGGTGCAGATTTCCGGTGCCATTAAGGAGCAGATGGAAGCATTCATGGATATAGCAATGCTAATTCTTCTCAGCCTTGTACTGGTATATCTTATAATGGCATCACAGTTTGAATCTCTTAAAATGCCATTTATAATCATGTTCTCAATTCCGTTTGCTTTTTCGGGAGTTGCACTTGCACTGTTCCTGACAAATACCACTCTTAGTGTGATTTCGGCTATTGGCGCAGTAATGCTTATAGGTATCGTCGTAAAGAACGCAATTGTTCTTGTTGACTTTATCAACCTTATGCGGGACAGGGGATATGAATTATATGAAGCCATATCTATTTCAGGACGTTCAAGGCTAAGACCTGTAATAATGACATCAGCCACAACTATTCTCGGTATGTTCCCTCTGGCAATGAGCAAAGGATCAGGATCTGAACTCTGGAGTCCGATGGGTGTATCTGTTATCGGAGGACTTATTTTCTCAACAGTTGTTACGCTGGTACTTGTTCCTGTAGTTTATGCCATATTTGCAAAGCATGGGGAACGAAACAAGAACCTGGCAGTCTATTCAGAAATGGATTTCATGAATGGGGAGAATAACAAGCACTAGTATTAATTAGTATAATTATTTGAATATGAAAGCAGTAATGATAATATATAATCAGGCAAATACTGAAAAGCTGGAGTATATGCTTGAAAAGCTTGGTATCAGGGGATATTCGCTGTGGGAAAACGTACAGGGGAGAGGTACAAAAACCGGATTACCTCATCTGGGTACCCATACCTGGCCTGAGATCAATAAAAGTATCCTTACCATTATAGACGATGAGCTTGTGGACAAGGTACTTGATACAATAAAAAAGATTGATGCCATTAATGAAGAAGTAGGCATCAGGGCTTTCGTCTGGGATGTACTGAAAACAGTATAGAATAAAAAGAGGCTGTCTCTGACTGAATTGAGATAGCCTCTTTTATTTTAATATGAGTGTCGGGAATGATTAACATAAAATATTTGGTGATATTTGGCTGGAGATTCCTCTCCGCCAACCGGCGGATCGGAATGACAGATTCTTTTGAGTTTATTTGGGTGAAAAGCAGCGATTCGTGCAATATTCAATAAAACTCTTAAAGTATGAAGGCGAATCGCCGCTTTTCACCCCTCTCTCCACACTAATAGCTTGTCATTCCGAGCGTTAGCGAGGAATCTCCAAAACATTTCAGGAAATTTGTTTATGATTGCCGATACTCATATATTTTAGATATAAATAAATCCTATTTAACTATTTTAAAGTTGAAGGCTCCGGTTCCGGTTGCTCCCCACACTCTGAGCCAGATCGGAAGGACAGACTCAGAACCTCTTGAATTGGTTATATCTCCCAGGTCAAGCAGGTTCTCATCCTTCCAGCCGAACTTCCTCAGTATTTCCTTAACCTTTTCCTTCGCATCTGAATCGTTACCGCACAGGTAATTAACATGGTCACCTCCTCCGATCATTCCCGGATTAACCATTAATCCGCACCACATGGTATTTAATGTTTTAACAACTTTTGTCCCTGGAAACTCTTTCTGAATTTCTTCACCCAGGGAATGAGTATTAGATAGTGAAGGAATCAGAGAGGGAGGCATCCCTTTACTGAAATCAAGTGGATTGGCTATGTCAATCAGAATTTTGTTTTTCATATCATCTGATTTTACTGACTTAAATACCTTCACTGAGCTGCCGCCACTAGTGGCATTAATAAAAAGGTCTCCAAATGATCCTGCTTCGTTAAAAGTTCCAAGTTTTACCTTGCTGTTCGATTCAAGCCATTTACCGAATCCCGGATTTCCGTACATGTCAGCTGCAGTCCTTGATTTTGCCTCTTTTACATCCCGGGTTCCTATCATCACATCATATCCCAGACTTACAAGTTTTGAAGCAATTGTCTGTCCGACGCTTCCTGTTCCAAATACTGCTATTTTCATATTTTAATGTTTTGGTTACACCAATCTATATCCCTATTAATAATAACAAATAATGCTGCAAAATGTTGAAACCCTGAAAATTTGATTTCGACTGAAGATGTCGTATCCGCAGGTTTATAAGAGAGTCGGTGCTGATCAGATTTTATTACTGTTTCCTTTTTTATATTTTTACCGCTTATTGTTAAAGAAATAACAAAACATAATGCCCGGCACCGAGAAACAAACAAACTATTTTAAGATTATTTATCAGCTTGCAGTTTTTGCTGCATTATTTTTTATGGGACTCCGGCTGCTGTACGACAAGGCATATGTTGCCGACTTTGAAGCATATTGTCCTTTTGGTGGATTACAGGCACTGGGAAGTTTTTTTAATCTGAATTCTCTTTCCTGTTCGATGACTACCATGCAGATAATGATGGGAGTAATGCTTTTTGCCGGAGCAGCGCTGTTCAGTAAACTTTTCTGCGGATATATCTGCCCTCTTGGCACTTTCAGTGAATGGCTTGGTAAGCTTGGAAACAGACTTAAAACAAAGGTAAATGTCAGTGAATCCTTTGACAGTTCATTACGCGCCATCAAATATATGCTCCTTTTTATAACATTCTATTTCACACTTACATCCAGTGAGCTCTTCTGCAGGAAATTCGACCCCTATTATGCTGTAGCTTCCGGTTTTGGTTCGGATGTGGTCCTCTGGTATGCCCTTGCAGCAATTATTATACTTATTGCCGGATCGGTTATTTTCAGATTTTTCTGGTGCAGGTACCTCTGCCCCTTTGGAGCTTTGACCAATATATTCAGATACTTCTGGTGGTTTGCAGGTATTGCGGTACTGTTTTTATTACTGTCATTTACAGGAATTGAGATACCATTTATTTATCCTCTACTGGCATTCATATGTGCAGGATATATACTTGAAATTGTACATATAAAGAAGGTTAAACCTTTGCTTACTTACATATCAAGGAGTACCACAACATGTACGGGCTGTGGTTCATGTTCAAAAGCTTGTCCCCAGGAGATAGATGTTGCAGCCATGGAAAAGGTAGCACATATTGACTGCAACCTTTGCGGAGATTGCCTCTGTGTATGTCCTGAGAAAGATACGCTTCAGATAAATAAAAGAAATGTGAGGTGGCTGCCCGGAACTGTCCTGGGAATCCTTATTATTTCGGGTCTGGTTGCAGGTTCTGTATTTGAACTGCCTACAATAAATGTTAAATGGGGCAATACTGCTCAGTTGGAAAAGGCGATGACAGTAACAGTGGAGGGTTTGAATAATGTTAAATGTTACGGAACATCGGTTATGTATTCAGACCGGCTTAAGGAGATTGAAGGTGTATATGGCGTGGCAACCTACGTTGGTAAACATTCTGTAAAAGTCTTATATGATGGAGAAAGGTTTATAGACGAAGCGGCTTTGAAAGAAATGTTGTTTAAGCTGCAGAGTGGTGTGGCTGAATGAATAACCATTAGGGTGGAGATTCCTCATCCCGCTTTTGCGGGATTCGGAATGACAGTTAGTTTGCAGTATTAATGGGGAAATGAAAGGGAGGTGCGCTCAGCGCACCTCCCTTTCATTTCCTGTCAACTCCCTGAATAGTATGTCATTCCGAGCATAGCGAGGAATCTTCCCCAACATACATGAAGTTGCTATACATATTTAACCGGAGTATCTCACAATTAAATTTACTCTTTCTATTCCTCTTCCTCTTCCTCCGAGTAAGCCTTGATAACAGAATCCTGGACATCGCCCGGAACCTGGGAATATTCAGCAAATTTCATTGTGTACATTGCACGTCCTCCGGTTATTGAACTGAGTGCTGTGGAGTACTTGTTCATTTCAGCAAGTGGAACCTTGGCCTTTATCACTTCGAACCTTTTCTCACTGGCCATTCCCAGAACCATACCGCGTCTACCCTGCAGGTCGCTGATCACATCACCCATACGGTCAGATGGTACGAAAATTTCCACATCATAAACAGGTTCCATGATTTTCGGACCGGCATTCCTGAATGCTGTGCTGAATGCATTTCTTCCTGCAAGACGGAATGAAATTTCATTGGAGTCAACAGGGTGCATCTTGCCATCATACACATAAACCCTTATGTCGCGTGCATATGAACCGGTAAGAGGACCTACCTCCATCTTTTCCATTATACCCTTGAGAATTGCAGGCATGAACCTGGCATCAATTGAACCACCAACAATACAGTTACAGTAAACAAGTTTACCTCCCCATGGCAGAGCTATCTCTTCCTTGTCGCGGACTGATATCTTCTGCTCTTTTCCTCCAATCTTTATCATTGAAAGTTCTTTTGAACCTTCCTCAAAAGGTTCAATTACCATATGTACTTCACCAAACTGACCTGCACCACCCGACTGCTTCTTATGCCGATAATCGGCCTGTGCGGTTTTGGTTATTGTCTCACGGTAAGGAATTTTCGGAGGGAAGAAATTTGTCGGGATCTTGTATATGTTATCAAGATGCCATTTCATTATGTTAAGGTGATATTCTCCCTGTCCATGAACGATGATCTGTTTTAATTCTTTTGAATACTCGATGATTATTGTCGGATCTTCGAGGTGGATCTTGTTGAGTGTTTCACCAAGCTTTTCATCATCACTTTCGCTCTGGGCTTTGATTGCAGTTCGGTATTTAGGTTCAGGGAATAAAATACCTTCATATTTCCAGTCATTACCGGATGCATTCAGGGTATGACCCATTTTTGTGTTCTTGAGTTTTACAAACGCACCTATATCGCCGGTATTAAGTTCAGGTACTTTAGTCCTGTTTTTACCTGCACAGACATAAAGCTGGGAAAGTCTTTCCTTACCACCGTTGCTTGTATTGACAACATCGAGGTTTTCAGTAATTTTTCCTGAGAGAATCCTGAAATAGTTTATTTCACCAATATGCTCCTCGATTGCTGATTTGAAAACATAAACAGATGCTGGTCCGGCAGGATTTGGTTTGACTTCAGCACCTTTATTGTTTTTAACTGCAGGCATATCTGTAATTGAAGGTGCAGCATTTACAATGAATTCCATTACCTGGTCAACCCCTATATTGTTTTTGGAAGAACAGCACAGAACTGGGAAAATACCCCGTTTGATGATTCCTTTTGCAAGGCCTTTCTTTATTTCTTCTTCAGTAAGTGTATCATTTGCAAAGAAGAGCTCCATAAGTGATTCATCACTCTCGGCAGCTTTCTCAATAAGGGCACTGCGCATCTCACCAGCCTTATCAGCCTGGTCAGCAGGGATTTCAACCACTTCTGCCTTTCCTCCGTCCTTTGAATAACGGAGCATTTTCATTTTAAGGACATCAATTATTGAGTTGAAGCCGGTTCCTTCATTAACCGGATATTGCAGTAGTATAATATCTGTACTCAGCCTCTCCTTCATCATTTCAACTGCTTTCTCGAAATGTGCCTTTTCATGATCCAGCCCGTTTATGACCAGAATGAGAGGTTTATTATTCTTTTCAGAATGTCTGAAATGTATTTCAGTTCCCACTTCAACACCGTTCTGAACGTTTATGGTCATAAGTGCAGAGTCTGCAGCGAAGAGAGATGAAATAACACCACCACTGAAGTCATCGAGACCCGGTGTATCCAGGATGTTAATCTTTTTATTCTGGAATTCGGTGTAGAGAACTGTTGAATAGATTGAGTTTCCGTTCTCATGTTCAATCGGCCGATAGTCGGAAACAGTATTTTTTCCTTCAATAGTTCCCCTTCTTTCGATAACGCCACCATTAAAAAGCATTGCTTCAGCAAGCGTTGTCTTTCCTGACCCCGAGTTGCCGAGAAGGGCAATGTTTTTAATCTGGTCCGCCTGGTATGTTTTCATATTTCTCTGGTTATTATATGTTATACAATTATATTATATACCAATAATGAAGGTGACAAAAATAATAATTTTTTAAAACAGAATAGAAAAGAGTGCATAATTCGAAAATTTTTATTTTCTTTGCACCAGTTTTTTGAAATACAGGAGTACCGGTTTTTCCTTCACCGTAAGTTTACAAAAGGCATTTCAGCGGGAAAGGTCGGGAAGCAAAACCTGTTTATAACTTACAATTTAAGTAAGATATTTTTTTGAAAAACATGTATAAGGGCCTGATTAATGGCAATTGTCAGGTTGTTTATGTGTAGTGAAATAAATAGTTTGAAAAAATTTATATTATTGATTTTGAATTAAAAAATAATTATAATACCTTTGCAAACCATTTTTTTGAGTAAAATTTAATGCTAAAATAATTGGAATTATGCCCACAATTCAGCAGTTAGTAAGAAAAGGCAGGAAAAAACTGATCGACAAAAGTAAAGCACCTGCTCTGGATTCATGTCCTCAGAGAAGGGGTGTATGTGTGCGCGTTTATACAACCACACCAAAGAAGCCTAATTCAGCTATGAGGAAGGTAGCCAGGGTAAGGCTGACCAACCAGAAAGAAGTAAATGCCTATATCCCGGGAGAGGGCCATAATCTCCAGGAGCACTCTATCGTTCTGATCAGAGGTGGCAGGGTTAAAGATCTGCCGGGTGTTCGTTATCACCTTGTTCGTGGTGCTCTCGATACATCAGGTGTTGATGGCCGTACTCAGAGAAGATCAAAATATGGTGCCAAAAGGCCTAAGAAGTAACAGTTAAAGATATAAGATAATGAGAAAAGCAAGACCAAAGAAGAGGATTCTGTTACCGGATCCAAAATACAAAGATCCGTATGTAACAAGGTTTGTGAATAATCTTATGTTCAGTGGTAAAAAGAATCTGGCTTTCAAGATTTTATACGAATCACTTGATATCGTCGGAGATAAATTCAGGAACGAAGGAAAAACCCCTCTTGAAATATTCAAGCAGGCTCTTGATAATGTAACTCCTCAGGTAGAGGTTAAAGCCCGCCGCGTAGGTGGTGCCACATTCCAGGTTCCTATGGAAATCAGACCCGACAGGAAAGTTGCCATAAGCATGAAGAATATGATTCTTTTCGCAAGGAAAAGGACCGGTCATTCAATGGCTGAGAAACTTGCAGCTGAATTAATGGCAGCATATAAGCTTGAGGGCGGTGCATATAAGAAAAAAGAAGACACCCACAGGATGGCTGAAGCCAATAAAGCTTTTGCACATTTCAGATTCTGATATTAATCAGGCAGCAGGGAAAAGAAAACAGATGGACAAGAACCTGAAATATACAAGGAACATCGGAATCATGGCTCACATCGATGCCGGTAAGACCACCACAACAGAACGTATTCTGTTCTATACCGGTCGTACCCATCGCATGGGTGAAGTTCATGACGGAAATGCAACGATGGACTGGATGGTTCAGGAACAGGAGAGAGGGATTACAATTACATCTGCTGCTACAACAACATACTGGAAATACAACTCGGAAGATTATAAGATCAATATAATCGACACTCCGGGGCACGTTGACTTTACTGTTGAAGTTGAAAGATCACTCAGGGTACTCGATGGAGCCGTTGCGGTTTTCTGTGCAGTAGGCGGTGTTGAACCACAGTCGGAAACTGTCTGGAGACAGGCTGACAAATATGGTGTACCCCGTATTGCTTTTGTAAATAAGATGGACAGGGCCGGTGCTGATTTTCTCAGCGTGGTTCAGCAGATCAGGGAAAAGCTCGGTGCCAACCCTATACCTGTTCAGCTTCCGATAGGCGCAGAGGAGAACTTCAGGGGAATCATCGACCTGATCAGTATGAAAGCTACCGTTTTTTATCCTGATGGTGAAAACGGAACAAAGCCTGTTGTTGAGGAAATACCCGCTGATCTTCGTGAGGAAGCAGAAGAATACAGGGCTAAACTGGTTGAAACAGTTGCTGAGGTTGATGATACTCTTCTTGAACGTTTCCTTGAAGACCACGATTCAATAACACCAGAAGAGATTATTCTCGCTTTAAGAAAAACAGCGATCCTGGGACACGCAATCCCGGTGATTTGCGGATCAGCATTTAAAAATAAAGGTGTTCAGAGCCTTCTCGATTCAGTTGTAGCTTTTCTTCCTTCACCGGTAGATAAAGGCGAAGTAACAGGAACTGACCCGAGAAATGATGGAGTTATTACCCGTGGACCGGATGACGAGGCGCCCCTGGCAGCTCTTGCATTCAAGATTGCAACCGATCCTTTTGTCGGACGTCTTGCTTTCCTCAGGGTATATTCCGGAACACTCAATGCAGGTGACACAGTCCTGAATGTTCGTACTGGTAAAAGAGAGCGTATAAACCGTCTCTTCCAGATGCATGCAAACAAGCAGAATCCCAAAGACAAAATAGCAGCCGGAGATATTTGTGCCGGGGTTGGATTCAAGGATATCAAAACAGGCGATACACTTTGCGCAATTAATAAACCGATACTTCTTGAATCAATGGATTTCCCCGATCCGGTAATCGGAGTTGCAATAGAGCCTAAAACACAGGCTGACATTGACAAGCTTTCAATGGCACTCGGAAAACTGGCAGAAGAGGATCCGACTTTCCAGGTTAAATCTGATCCCGACAGCGGACAGACTGTCATTCATGGTATGGGCGAACTTCACCTGGAGATTCTTATTGACAGGCTTAAGAGAGAATTTAAGGTAGAATGTAACCAGGGAGCTCCCCAGGTAGCATACAAAGAGGCAATTACCACTTCCGGCGAATTCCGCGAGGTATTCAAGAAACAGTCAGGCGGGCGTGGTAAGTTTGCCGATATTATATTTGAACTTGGCCCGACAGATAATGGTATCAGGGGCCTTCAGTTTGTGAATGCAGTTAAGGGCGGAAATGTTCCCAAGGAGTATATTCCATCTGTTGAAAAAGGATTCCGTGAGTCTATGGACAATGGTCCGCTTGCCGGATTCCCTCTCGACAGTCTGAAGGTTATACTCAAAGACGGTTCATCCCATCCGGTTGACTCTGATTCTCTTTCTTTTGAAATCGCAGCAAAACAGGCTTTCAGGAAATTTGCCGGCAAATGCAACCCGGTGATACTCGAGCCTATTATGTCCACTGAAGTTGTTACTCCCGAGGAGTATGTAGGTGACGTTATAGGTGATTTCAACAGGAGAAGAGGCAAGGTGGAAGGAATGGAATCGAAAGCAGGAGCAAGGGTTATCAAAGCAAAAGTACCTCTGGCCGAGAAGTTCGGTTATGTTACAGTACTCAGAACCCTTACCTCGGGAAGAGCAACTTCAACAATGGAGTTCTCTCACTACGAAAAGGTGCCTGCAGAAATATCAAACAGAATTGTGGAAATAACAAAAGGAAAAATTGTTTAAAAGATGAGTCAGAAAATTCGTATCAAACTGAAATCTTATGATCATAATCTGGTGGATAAGTCCGCAGAGAAGATCGTAAAAACAGTGAAATCTACTGGTGCAGTTGTCAGCGGTCCGATTCCACTGCCAACCCATAAAAAGATTTATACAGTGCTTCGTTCGCCTTTCGTGAACAAGAAGGCCAGGGAACAATTCGAACTGTCATCCTATAAAAGACTGCTCGATATTTACAGTTCAACTCCGAAAACAATCGATGCACTTATGAAGCTTGAACTTCCCAGTGGAGTTGAAGTAGAAATTAAAGTGTGAAACCAGTAAAGCAATATACAAATGCAGGGATTAATTGGTAAAAAGGTAGGAATGACCTCCGTTTTCGATGAAAACGGGAAGAACATTCCATGTACGGTTCTTCAGGCCGGTCCGTGTGTTGTTACACAGATAAAGACTGTTGAGACGGACGGTTACAATGCTGTACAGCTAGGATTTGAAGAAAAGAAGGAAAAGCACACCACAAAAGCTGAAATGGGCCATTTTAAAAAGGCTAATACAACTCCCAAAAGGAAAGTTATGGAGTTCACCGGTTTTGAAGAAGGCCAGGTTCAGGTTGGTGAGATTTTAACAGCTGCTTTCTTTGCAAGCGACACAATTGTTGATGTCAGAGGCTGGTCTAAGGGAAAAGGATTCCAGGGTGTTGTTAAACGTCATGGTTTTGGCGGCGTTGGAGGACAGACTCATGGCCAGCACAACAGGGGCAGAGCTCCGGGTTCACTCGGTGCATCATCATTCCCTTCAAGGGTGCTTCCCGGAATGAGAATGGCAGGCCGTATGGGCGGAAACAAAGTCGAGTCAATGGACCTCAGGGTTGTCAAGCTTATGGCTGAGGAGAATATATTAATAGTAAAAGGATCAGTTCCCGGTCCTAAAGGTGGTTACGTAATAATTACAAAATAATGGAATTATCGATTCTTAATATCAGTGGCAAGGAAACCGGAAGGAAAGTTACACTTAACGATTCTATTTTCGGTATTGAACCTAATGACCATGCTATTTATCTGGATACAAAGCAGTACCTCGCTAATCAGCGCCAGGGTACCCACAAATCCAAGCAGCGTGGTGAGGTAGCCGGTAGTACCAGGAAGATCAAAAAGCAGAAAGGAACCGGTACTGCACGTGCAGGAAGCATTAAGAACCCCCTGTTCCGTGGAGGAGGCCGTATATTCGGTCCGCAGCCCAGGTTCTATGGCTTCAAGCTTAATAAAAAGGTGAAACAGCTTGCAAGAAAATCAGCCCTTTCATATAAGGCTTCTGCAAAAAATATTATTGTTCTGGAAGACTTCACTTTTGATGCTCCGAAAACCAAAGAGATGATCAAAATGAGCAATAACCTTAATATTGCCAATAAAAAATCAGTATTTGTTTTCCCGGAACAAAATAAAAATATATATTTGTCATCCCGAAATGTACAAGGGGTTGAAGTTGTAACAGCCAGTGAATTAAACACTTACAATATAATGAAGGCTTCAACTCTGGTACTCGTGGAGAGTGCAGTTGACGTTTTGCAGGCAACATTTGAAAACTAGAAAACTTTGAGTGATGGAAATTTTACTTAAACCGATCGTAACGGAAAAGATGACAAGTCAGGGCGATAAATTCAATCGCTACGGATTCATCGTTGCTAAAAATGCAAACAAGTTGCAGATTAAGAAAGCCGTGGAAGAACTGTACAGTGTTTCAGTTGACTCAGTTAACACCATGCGTTATGGTGGCAAAATCAAAACACGCAATACAAAGTCAGGCCTTCTGGTTGGAAAAACAGCTGCTACAAAAAAAGCTGTGGTTACTCTTGCAGAAGGAAACAAAATAGATTTCTATAGCAATATTTAATTATAATGGCAGTAAGAAAAATAAAACCTGTAACACCAGGTCAGCGACACAAAATCGCGAGCACTTTTGAGAATATCACAAGTGCTGTGCCGGAGAAATCCTTGCTTCAGCCGCTCAAGAAAACAGGAGGAAGGAACGTTAACGGCAAACGGACTATGAGATACATCGGAGGCGGTCATAAGAAGATGTACAGAATCATCGATTTCCGCAGGGATAAAGATGGTATGCCCGCAACAGTAAAGACAATTGAATACGATCCAAACCGTTCATCGAGGATTGCACTTGTTCTTTACAATGATGGCGAGAAGAAATATATTGTTGCCCCGGTTGGGCTTCAGGTCGGACAGACAATTCTTTCCGGCAAGGATGCCACACCGGAGATAGGAAATACAATGTTCCTGAACGATATTCCTCTCGGTACCATTATTCATAATATTGAACTTAAGCCCGGTAAAGGAGCAGCTATTGCCCGTAGCGCCGGTACATACGCACAGCTTTCGGCACGTGATGGTAAATATGCTACTATAAAGCTGCCATCGGGAGAATCAAGGATGGTCCTTACATCATGCCGTGCAACAATCGGAACAGTATCAAATCCTGATCATAACCTTGAAAGATCGGGCAAGGCAGGCCGCACGCGCTGGCAGGGTCGTCGTCCGAGAGTAAGAGGTGTTGTTATGAACCCTGTTGATCACCCGATGGGTGGTGGCGAAGGAAGAGCTTCAGGAGGTCATCCGAGATCCAGAAAAGGTATTCCTGCAAAAGGTTTCAAAACAAGGGATACAAAGAAATATTCTGCAAAATTTATTGTTGAAAGAAGGAAAAAATAACTGATATATTATGAGCAGATCGATTAAGAAAGGACCGTTCATAGACTTTAAACTTGAGAAAAGAGTTCTCGAGATGAACGAAGCAAATAAAAAATCAGTAGTCAAGACATGGTCAAGAAGGTCAGTCATATCACCTGATTTTGTCGGACATACTATAGCAGTTCACAACGGGAATAAATTTATCCCTGTTTATGTTACCGAGAACATGGTTGGACACAAGCTTGGCGAGTTTTCACCTACCCGTACCTTCAGGAGTCACTCTGGTAATAAATAGTAAGTGTAAGGATTGAAAAAAAGAATCAGAAATGGGTGCAAGAAAAAGAAATACAGCCGAACAGAAAAAAGAGGCCGCTAAATCTAGATACCAGGCGGTACTCAGAAACTGTCCAACATCACCACGCAAGATGCGTCTTGTTACAGATATGATTTCCGGAATGGATGTTAAAAAAGCACTTGATGTCCTCAAATTCAGTTCACAGGAAGCATCACGAAGGATGGAGAAACTACTCCTTTCAGCAATTGCTAACTGGCAGTCAAAGAATGAAGGGGTAAGAGTGGAGGAAAGCAATCTCTATGTGAAACTTGTTCACGTTGACAGCGGCCGCTCACTTAAAAGACTCCAGACAGCTCCCCAGGGAAGGGCATACAGGATCAGAAAGAGGTCAAATCATGTGACTCTCGTGCTCGACAGCAAGGTTAAAGAAGAAGTTGAAACTACATCAAAATAGTATAATGGGACAAAAAGCAAATCCGATAGGCAACAGATTAGGTATAATCAAAGGTTGGGATTCTAACTGGTACGGCGGAAAAGATTTCTCCGGAAAACTGGTTGAAGACACTAAGATCAGGGAATACCTGAATGCCAGATTGGCAAAAGCCAGCATTTCAAAGATCATAATTGAAAGGACTCTTAAACTTATCACTGTAACTGTAAATACCGCACGTCCGGGTATCATCATCGGAAAAGGTGGCCAGGAGGTGGACAAGCTTAAGGAAGAACTTAAGAAAATCACCAAGAAAGAAGTTCAGATCAACATCTTTGAAGTAAAACGTCCCGAACTGGATGCAAACATTGTTGCAAACAATATTGCCCGTCAGCTTGAAGGAAAGATCTCTTTCCGCAGGGCTATCAAAATGGGAATCGCATCCACAATGCGTATGGGAGCTGAAGGTATTAAGATAATGATCTCAGGTCGTCTGGGTGGTGCTGAAATGGCACGTCAGGAATCATACAAAGAGGGACGTATTCCTCTTCACACACTGAGAGCCGACATCGATTATGCTCTTGCTGAAGCCCATACAAAAGTAGGTTTACTTGGAATCAAAGTATGGATCTGTAACGGAGAAGTATACGGTAAGAGAGATCTCAGCCCGAACATCGGTGCAAGAAACGCAAAGACCAAGAGTCTTAAAAGGAAAGCAAAGAAATAAGAGTTTAGTATACAATATATAATATATATCAGCAATGTTACAACCGAAAAGGACCAAATTCAGGAGAGCCCAGAAGGGAAGAATGAAAGGAAATGCACAGAGAGGCAACCAGCTGGCATTCGGATCATTTGGTATCAAAGCGCTTGAGGAGCATTGGATCACCGGCAGGCAGATTGAAGCAGCACGTCAGGCAGTTACACGTCATATGAAACGTGAAGGTCAGCTGTGGATCAGGATATTCCCCGACAAACCTATAACCAAAAAACCTGCAGAGGTTCGTATGGGTAAAGGTAAAGGAGCTCCTGAAGGTTTTGTTGTTCCTATTACACCGGGCAGAATCATTCTCGAAGCAGAAGGTGTACCATATGAAGTTGCAAAAGAGGCTCTTCGCCTTGGAGCACAGAAACTTCCTATTACTACAAAATTTGTTGTCAGACGCGATTACATACAGGAATAATATAATAAACACAGATGAAAACTTCAGAGATAAAAGAATTAAGCACACCGGACCTCCTCGAGAGAATTGATACTGAGAGGAGCATGCTCGTTCGTATGAAGCTTAACCATGCAATCACTCCCCTTGACAATCCCAAGAAACTGAGGGAAGCAAAACTGACGATTGCACGTCTGTTAACCGAATTGCGCAAAAGAGAGTTGGATAAGAAATCAAATAGCTAGTTCAGCAATGGAAAGGAATCTTAGAAAAGAACGTATTGGTGTTGTCGTAAGTACAAAAATGGACAAGTCGATCACCGTTGCCGTTAAGAGAAAGGTAAAACACCCTATCTATGGCAAATTTATCAACAAAACAAAAAAGCTGATGGCTCACGATGAGGAGAATACATGCAATGTAGGTGATACAGTACGTATATCGGAGACCAGGCCTCTGAGCAAAAACAAAACCTGGAGATTAATTGAAATAATCGAAAGAGCTAAGTAATCATGATACAGCAGGAAAGCAGATTGACCGTAGCCGACAACTCGGGAGCAAAAGAGGTTTTGTGCATCAGGGTACTCGGTGGTAGCAAAAAGAGATATGCTACAGTTGGCGACAAGATTGTGGTAAGTGTGAAATCAGCACTCCCATCAGGCGAAGCCAAGAAAGGAACTGTCAGCAAGGCAGTTGTGGTAAGAACAACCAAAGAGATCCGTCGCCCCGATGGTTCTTATATAAGATTCGATGATAATGCAGTGGTTCTGCTTAACAACTTGAACGAAGTACGCGGAACACGTATCTTCGGTCCGGTTGCAAGGGAGCTCCGTGACAAGTATATGAAGATTGTATCATTGGCACCCGAGGTGTTGTAATATATTATAAGCAAGACAACGATGCAGAAGAAACTGAAAATAAAGAAGGGTGACCAGGTTATGGTTATAACCGGTGAATCCAAAGGCCAGAAAGGCCGAGTTCTCGAGGTAAACAGGGAGAAGGAAAGAGTGCTTGTTGAAGGTATCAATATGGTATCGAAACATACCAAGCCAAATGCAAAAGCTCCGCAGGGTGGAATTCTTAAGAAAGAAGCCCCGGTACATATCTCAAACCTTATGGTTATTGATCCTGCTTCAGGAAAACCTACCAGGGTTGGAAGGAAACTCAATGAGAAAAATAAGTTAGTGCGTTATTCAAAAAAATCAGGAGAGGAGATCAAATAATGTACACACCCGCTCTACAAAACAGGTATAAAGACGAGATCGTCCCCGCGTTAATGAAGGAGTTCGGTTACAAGACTGTAATGCAGGTTCCGAAGTTGAAAAAGATTGTTATCAACCAGGGAGTAGGACAGGCTATTGCCGACAAGAAACTTCTGGAATTCGGTGTAAAGGAGTTGACAGATATCGCTGGCCAGAAAGCCGTGCAGACAATGTCATCAAAAGATATTTCAAACTTCAAGCTGAGAAAAAATATGCCTATCGGTATAATGGTGACATTACGCCGCGACAGGATGTATGAATTTCTTGAGAGACTGATCAGTGTTGCTTTACCACGTATCCGTGACTTCAAAGGTATCAATTCCAAACTCGACGGTCGTGGAAATTATACACTTGGGATTACCGAGCAGATTATATTCCCTGAAATTGACCTTGATAAAATTGCAAAGATCATGGGTCTTCAGATAACATTTGTAACCTCGGCTGATAACGATGAAGAAGCTCTTGCTCTTCTGAAACACTTTGGTTTACCATTTAAAACTTCTAAAAACTAGAGATATGGCTAAGGAATCAATGATGGCCCGCGAAGTAAAACGCGCTAAACTGGCACAGAAATATTCTGCAAAGCGTGCACAGCTCAAGGCTGATGGCAACTTTGTAGCACTCAGCCGCCTTCCAAGGAACTCTAATCCGAACAGGATGCATAACAGGTGCAAACTGACCGGCCGTCCCAGAGGATATATGAGACAGTTCGGTATCAGCAGGATTACTTTCAGGGAAATGGCACTCCAGGGACTCATCCCGGGTCTTAAAAAAGCAAGCTGGTAAATAAAAGGAATAACTATAAACTATTAAATATTTAAAGATGACTGATCCAATTGCAGATTTACTGACCAGAATAAGAAATGCCATCATGGCTGGTCATAAGGTTGTAGAGGCTCCAGCATCCAATCTTAAGAAAGAGGTTGCCAGAATTCTTTATGAAAAAGGGTATATCCTCAGCTATAAGGTTACAGAGGGTGATGGTCCGCAGGGTACACTTAAGATTGCTCTTAAGTATAACCCCAAAAGCAAACAGCCTGCCATTAAAGATATTCAGAGAATCAGCCGTCCGGGTTTGCGCCAGTATACAGGTGTTGATGAGATGCCGAGAGTTCTTAACGGACTCGGGATCGCTATAATATCCACATCAAAAGGGCTTATGACTGACAAGGAGGCCAAAAAAGAGAATATAGGTGGTGAGATACTATGTTATGTTTATTAATTAAAAGGATAGCTTAATGTCACGAATAGGAAAATTACCTGTAAACCTGCCAAAAGGCGTCACTGTTAATGTCAGCGACACCAATATGGTTAGTGTGAAAGGCCCCCTCGGTGAGTTGACCCAGGCAGTCGACAAGGATCTGAAGGTGGAAGTTGCGGGGAACGAGTTAATAATAACAAGGCCTACAGAATCAAAAAACCATAAGTCTTTGCACGGTCTGTACCGTTCATTGCTTCATAATATGGTTGTTGGTGTTTCCCAGGGATATAAGAAGGAACTCGAACTCGTAGGTGTTGGTTACCGCGCTGAAGCAAAAGGCCAGAACCTCGAGATGAGTCTCGGTTACTCACATGATATCAATATTTTGCTTCCAAAAGAAGTAAAAGTTGAAACCAAGACTGAAAGAAGGGCAAACCCCATAATAACTCTTACATGTATCGATAAACAGCTCATCGGTCATGTTGCAGCAAAGATCAGATCGCTTCGTCCGCCTGAGCCATATAAAGGAAAGGGTATCAAGTTTGTCGGAGAACAGCTCAGAAGAAAGGCTGGAAAATCTGCTAGTGTTTAATCTGGTTAAAGTAATAAAATCATGGCCTTAACTAAGTTGGAAAGAAGATCAAGGATCAGAATGCGGATCCGCAAAAAGATAAACGGTACTGCCGAGGCTCCGCGTCTTGCAGTTTATCGTAGCAATAAACAGATCTATGTTCAGGTTGTAAACGACCTGAAAGGTGAAACTATCCTGTCAGCAAGCTCAAAAGAAAAAGATATAGCTGCCCAGACAGGAATTAAGAAAATTGAACAGGCTAAACTTGTGGGAAAACTCCTCGCTGCCAAGTGCAAAGAGAAAGGTATCGAAAAAGTAGTTTTCGACAGAAGCGGTTACAAATATCATGGCAGGGTAAAATCATTGGCTGATGCAGCACGCGAAGGCGGATTAAAATTCTAATTGATCATGGGAAACGGTATAAGAAAAGTAAAAACCAGCGACCTGGAATTAAAAGACAGGCTTGTAAGTATACAGAGAGTAACCAAAGTTACCAAAGGAGGTCGTACATTCAGTTTTTCAGCAATTGTCGTAGTCGGCAATGAAGACGGAATTGTTGGTCACGGTCTCGGTAAAGCCAGTGAAGTAACAACTGCAATAGCCAAGGGAATTGAAGATGCAAAGAAAAACCTGATCAAGGTTCCTGTTATCAATGGTACCATACCTCATGAGCAGGTGGCAAAATTCGGTGGTGCAAAAGTATTTATCAAGCCCGCATCTGACGGAACAGGAGTAAAGGCCGGTGGTGCTATGCGCGCAGTTCTTGAAAGTGTTGGAGTGAAAAACGTACTTGCAAAGTCAAAGGGTTCTTCAAACCCTCACAACCTTGTAAAGGCTACATTCGCAGCTCTTCTCGAAATGAGAGATGCTTTCTCGGTTGCCGAACACAGAGGAGTTTCAATGGAAAAAGTTTTTAACGGTTAGTAAAGAACATTACGATGGCAAAAATTCGTATCACCCAGGTGAAAAGCAAAAACGGAAAACCGGAGAGGCAGAGAAGAACTCTTGAGGCTCTTGGTATCCGTAAATTAAACCATAGTGTTGAACATGAAGCCACTCCCCAGATTCTGGGAATGGTGACAAAAGTAAGACACCTGGTAAAAGTTGAAAATATTTAAGATATAAACCATATTTATTATTCAAAGTTATGGATTTGAGTAACTTAAGGCCTGCTAAAGGATCGGTTAAAAGAGGTAAGCGTTTAGGTCGCGGACAGGGTTCCGGTAAAGGTGGTACCTCCACCAGGGGACATAAAGGTGCTAAAGCCCGTTCAGGTTACAGCAAAAAAGTCGGTTTTGAAGGAGGCCAGATGCCGCTTCAGAGGCGTGTTCCAAAATCCGGTTTCAAAAATGTCAATCGCATAGAATATAAGAGTATCAATATCAGTACACTTCAGACTATTGCTGAAAAACATAACGTGGAGAAAATCGATCTTGAGGTTCTCATCAAAACAGGATTTATAAACAAGAATGCTCTTGTTAAAATTCTCGGAAACGGAACTCTCGAAAGAAAGATCGAAGTACATGCACATGCATTCAGCAAATCAGCTAAGGAAGCAATTGAAGCAAAACAGGGAACCGTTGTAATAGTGTAATTTCATGAGACTGATTCAGACTATAAAGAATATCTTTAAGATAGAAGATCTTCGCGCAAGGCTTATCTATACTTTTAGTATCATTTTATTGTACAGGCTTGGTAAATATGTTTCCCTTCCGGGAATCGATCCATCTCAGCTCGCCGGGTTGAAAAGCCAGACATCATCAGGTATAATGGGTCTCCTTGATATGTTCTCCGGAGGAGCATTCTCACAGGCTTCTATCTTTGCCCTGGGAATAATGCCATATATCTCTGCTTCAATCGTAGTTCAGCTGCTTGGTATAGTTTTTCCCTATTTCCAGAAACTTCAGAAGGAAGGTGAAAGCGGCAGGAGAAAGATGAATCAGTATACCAGGTATTTAACAGTGGCTATACTTGTTCTGCAGGCTCCCACGTACCTCGTAAACCTGCATGCCCAGCTTCCCGCTTCAGCATTTATTCTTTCAGGAACCTTCTTTACAGTATCATCTGTCATCATCCTTACTGCAGGTACCATGTTTGTAATGTGGCTGGGGGAAAGAATTACTGATAAAGGAATCGGAAACGGAATTTCATTAATTATTATGATAGGTATCATTGCCCGACTCCCGGCAAACTTCATATTCGAAGCAGGCGCCCGGATGAATGGTGCTGGTGGTGCTGTAGCTATTATTGTTGAGATTGTCTTCCTTTTTGTAGTTGTACTTGGTACAATACTTCTGGTTCAGGGAACCCGCAGAGTACCTGTACAGTATGCAAGAAGAATTGTAGGCAACAAACAGTACGGTGGTGTAAGACAGTATATTCCGCTAAAGGTTAATGCTGCCGGAGTTATGCCTATTATCTTTGCCCAGGCTATAATGATGCTTCCAATAATCATTGCAGGTTATTCTGATTCAGGTTCAGGATTTGTGGTGGCATTCACCAATATGTACGGATTCTGGTATAACCTGGTTACAGGTCTGCTAATAGTGGTATTCACATACTTCTATACAGCTATTACGATTAATCCTGTACAGATGGCTGAGGATATGAAGAAAAACGGAGGATTTATCCCCGGTATAAAACCCGGAAGGAAAACAGTTGAATTTATTGATTCCATAATGTCGAAGATCACATTACCCGGATCAATATTTCTGGCTACTATTGCCATTCTTCCTGCTATTGCAGTTCAGGCTGGCATCACACCTCAGTTCGCACAATTTTTTGGCGGAACAACGCTTCTCATTCTCGTGGGAGTAGTGCTTGACACTCTCCAGCAGATTGAAAGCCATTTGCTTATGCGTCATTATGATGGTCTGATGAAATCAGGCCGGGTCAAGGGTAGATCCGGTGCTGTCCAGACAGTTTAAATATTTTACGTTCTTTGATGTTGTATTTTAAGACTGATGAAGAGGTCGGGTTTTTAAGGGAAAGCAATTTGCTGGTGTCACGCACACTTGGTGAAATTGCTGCTCTGATAAAACCGGGGGTAACCACTCTTTATCTCGATAAAATAGCCGAGGAATTCATCCGCGATAACGGTGCAGTTCCGGGCTTTAAGGGATATGGTGGTTTTCCGGGTACACTCTGTACATCTGTCAACGACGAAGTGGTACACGGTATACCATCCGGGTATATGCTGAAGGAGGGTGATATAATATCGATCGACTGCGGGGTAATACTAAACGGATGGTACGGAGACAGTGCATACACGTTTGCCGTTGGTCATATCAGCGAAGATGTTCAGCGTCTTCTCGATTATACCAGGGCTGCACTGGAGGAGGGAGTAAAGGAAGCTGTTGCAGGAAACAGGGTGGGAGATATCTCCTTTGCAGTTCAGTCTAAAGCAGAAAGCGGAGGCTATTCAGTGGTGAGAGAACTTGTGGGGCACGGACTTGGAAGGAAACTGCATGAGCAGCCTGAGGTAGCTAACTGGGGTAAAAAAGGAAGCGGTCCGAAAATGGAAAAAGGACTTGTGATCTGTATCGAACCCATGATCAATGCCGGAAAGAAGGAGACTTTGCAGATGGGTGACGGCTGGACAATCAAAACAGCTGACGGCATGCCTTCAGCACATTTTGAATATGCTGTGGCAGTTGACAGGGGAAAAGCAGATGTACTGACAACGTTTGAATATATTGACCAGGTACTAAATAAAAAATGAGATTATATGGCGAAACAATCTTCAATTGAGCAGGACGGCACTATCATCGAAGCTTTATCCAATGCAATGTTCAGGGTTGAGCTGGAAAACGGACATGTGATCACTGCCCATATCTCAGGGAAAATGAGAATGCATTATATAAAAATTCTTCCCGGAGATAAAGTGAAGGTTGAAATGTCACCATACGATCTGACAAAAGGAAGAATAACATTCAGGTATAAATAATCCCGTCATGGCGGGACATGTGACCTTTGAAAATAGAATTATAAACACATGAAATATTAAGGTAATGAAAGTAAGAGCATCTGTAAAAAAGCGCAGCGCTGACTGTAAGATCGTCAGAAGGAAAGGACGCATTTACGTTATTAATAAGAAAAATCCCAAGTTCAAACAGAGGCAGGGATAATTTTAACTAACTTTGCAAATTATTTAAGAAAAGGATTATATGGCACGTATTGTTGGTGTAGATTTACCAAGAAACAAAAGAGGCGAAGTAGGACTGACCTATATTTATGGGGTAGGCAGAAGTACCGCACAAAGAGTACTCGATGAGGCTGGTGTTGACAGGAATGCAAAGGTTCAGGAATGGACAGATGAGCAAATCAACTCTATCCGCAGGATTCTTAACGATAACTATAAGCTCGAAGGTGAACTCAGATCTGAGACACAGCTCAATATAAAGAGGCTTATGGATATTGGTTGCTATCGTGGTGTCCGTCACCGTCTCGGGCTGCCTGTAAGAGGTCAGAGCACCAAGAACAACGCCAGGACCCGTAAAGGAAGAAAGAAGACCGTTGCAAACAAGAAAAAAGCTACTAAATAAATAGAATATGGCAAAGAAGACTGGAGCATTAAAGAAGAGAGTCGTTAAAGTAGAGCCTACAGGCCAGGCGCATGTTCATTCATCGTTCAATAATATAATTGTAACACTGACTAACAATTCAGGTCAGGTCATCTCATGGGCATCGGCAGGAAAAATGGGATTCAAGGGTTCAAAGAAAAATACGCCTTATGCAGCCCAGATGGCATCAGAAGAGTGCAGCAAAGTGGCATATGACCTTGGTCTGAGGAAAGTTAAGGTTTTTGTGAAAGGTCCGGGTTCAGGTCGTGAATCAGCTATCAGATCACTGGCAAATGCCGGTATTGAAGTTACCGAAATTGTTGATGTTACTCCAATGCCTCACAACGGTTGCCGTGCTCCCGGTAGAAGAAGAGTGTAAAAAATTCATTAAGTTTAAAATATCATATAAGAAATGGCAAGATATACCGGCCCAAAATCAAGAATAGCAAGAAAATTCGGTGAACCTATTTTCGGTCCCGACAAACACCTGGACAGGAAAAATTTTCCTCCCGGACAGCATGGAGTAAACAAGAAAAGAAAAAAGACATCGGAATACGGAGTTCAGCTCAGGGAAAAGCAGAAAGCAAAATATACCTATGGAATTCTTGAACGTCAGTTCCGTAATACATTTGAAAAGGCATCAAGAAGCAAGGGCGTTACCGGTGCGGTATTGCTTCAGCTTCTCGAATCACGCCTCGATAATGTTGTTTACCGTCTTGGTGTGGCTCCTTCAAGGTCAAGTGCACGCCAGCTTGTTTCACACCGTCATATTACAGTGAATGGTTCAGTGGTTAACATACCTTCATACCAGCTGAAACCAGGTGATATTATCGGTGTCCGTGAAAAATCAAAATCTCTCGAGGTGATAGTTGATTCACTCTCAACAAGGAAGTACAGTAAGCTTACATGGCTGGAGTGGGATGAGACACAAATGGCAGGTAAATATATGAGTGTGCCTGAACGTACAGATATTCCTGAAGATATTAAAGAACAGCTTATAGTTGAATTATATTCTAAATAATAATCTAAGATAAATCCTATGGCCATTTTATCATTCCAGAAGCCTGATAAAGTAATAATGCTGGAAGCGGACGAAAAACGCGGAAAATTTGAATTCCGCCCGCTTGAACCTGGCTATGGTATTACTGTGGGCAATGCACTGAGAAGAATACTTCTCTCTTCACTTGAAGGTTTTGCCATCACAACAGTTAAGATCGAAGGCATTGACCACGAGTTCTCAACCATCACCGGTGTGATGGAAGATGTAACCGAGATAATCCTGAACCTGAAGCAGGTCCGTTTTAATAGGACTGTGGAAGATGTGGATCATGAAAAGATCAGCATCAAAATAAGCGGCCAGGAAGTTTTCAAGGCAGGGAACCTTAACAATGCTCTCAGCAGTTTCGAAGTGCTGAACCCTGAACTCGTTATTTTCAGAATGGAATCTGATGTCAAGCTTCAGATGGAACTCTCAATTAGCAAAGGTAGAGGTTATGTTCCTGCAGAGGAAAATGAACCTGTTGACAGTGAGTTCGGACTGATTGCCATCGATGCCATTTTTACTCCTATCCGCAATGTTAAATACTCGGTTGAGAACTACCGTGTTGAACAGAAAACAGACTATGAAAAGCTTCTGCTTGAGATCGAAACGGATGGATCTATTCACCCGAAAGATGCACTTAAGGAAGCCGCAAAGATTCTGATATACCATTTCATGCTATTCTCAGATGAAAAGATTACTCTCGATTCAGACGAGAAACTGGCTAATGAGGAATTCGATGAGGAAGTACTCCATATGCGTCAGCTGCTTAAGACAAAACTGGTTGACCTTGACCTTTCTGTAAGGGCACTCAACTGCCTTAAGGCTGCTGAAGTGGAGACACTCGGAGATCTCGTGAAGTTCAATAAGAATGACCTCCTCAAATTCAGGAACTTTGGCAAGAAATCACTTACAGAGCTTGATGAACTGCTCGACACAATGAGCCTTTCATTCGGCATGGATGTAAGCAAGTATAAGTTAGATAAAGATTAAATAAAACTGGTTAAGTTAAAATAGAAATGCGACATTCAAGAGTTATTAACCATCTGGGAAGAACAAGCTCACACAGGAAAGCGATGCTTGCTAACATGGCTACATCACTTATCCTTCATAAAAGGATTACAACCACTACTGCAAAGGCAAAAGCGCTTCGCACATATGTTGAGCCACTTATAACAAAATCAAAGGACGATTCAACTCATTCGAGAAGACTGGTATTCAGTTACCTCAAGGATAAAGAGGCAGTAGCCGTGCTTTTCAGGGAGATTTCCCCAAAAATCAGCGAACGCCCCGGAGGATATACAAGGATACTTAAAACCGGTAACAGGATTGGCGACAATGCCGATATGTGCATCCTCGAGCTTGTTGATTACAATGAAGGCATGCTCGGTGGAGGTGAAGCTGCCAAAACAAAAACCACCAGAAGGAGAAAATCTTCAAAGAAGAAGGAAGAAGGAGCGGTAGCAGAAACTAAGGCACCAAAGACACCAAAAGCGGCAAAAGCTGAGCAACCTGAAGCAACTGCAGAAAAGACAGAAGGAGCAGATGCAGATTCAGCTGCTGAGGAAAAATAAAATGATTTAAGAATATTTTATTCGAATGGGATAAATCATTAAGATTCTATCCCATTTTTTGTATATTGCATTATTGTTTAATTATTAATTAAAAATCTATGGGTCAAATAGTTAGTGTTCATGCTCGTGAGATTCTTGATTCCCGCGGCAATCCTACAATTGAAGTTGATGTAACAACAGCCAGCGGTTTCTTCGGCAGGGCTGCAGTTCCATCTGGTGCATCTACCGGTGAAAATGAAGCTCTTGAACTGAGGGACGGAGATAAGAACCGTTATCTCGGAAAAGGTGTTCTTAAGGCAGTTCATAACGTGAATAATGTTATCGCAGAAGAGGTAATAGGTATGGATGTTACCGAACAGGCTGCCATCGATAAAAAGATGATCGATCTTGATGGTACAAAAACGAAAAGCAACCTCGGAGCAAATGCTATCCTCGGTGTATCTCTTGCAGTTGCAAAAGCTGCTGCACAGTATCATGGTCTTCCCCTGTACAGGTATATCGGCGGTTCAAATGCTGTAACACTTCCGGTTCCAATGATGAATATCGTCAACGGAGGTTCACATTCCGATGCACCTATTGCATTCCAGGAATTTATGATTCGTCCTGTTGGAGCTCCTTCATTCAAGGAAGGTCTGCGCATGGGGGCCGAAGTATTTCATGCTCTTAAGAAAGTACTTAAGGAACGCGGACTGAGCACAGCTGTTGGTGATGAGGGTGGATTTGCACCAAAATTCGATGGTACGGAAGATTGTCTTGAGACAATTCTTAAGGCAATAGCTGCTGCTGGTTACAAGGTAGGTACTGATATTACAATAGGACTCGACTGTGCTGCTTCAGAATTCTATAAGGATGGCATGTACAACTATTCAAAGTTTGAAGGACCGAAGGGTGCAAGAAGAACTTCAAAGGAACAGGTTGATTACCTTGAACAGCTTGCTACTAAATATCCCATTGATTCAATCGAGGATGGCATGGCTGAAAGCGACTGGGACGGCTGGAAAATGCTGACCGACAGAATAGGTAGTAAGATACAGATTGTTGGTGATGACCTTTTCGTAACCAATGTTGAATACCTTAAGAAAGGTATCGATATGGGTTGTGCCAATTCAATACTTATCAAGGTTAACCAGATAGGAAGCCTTACCGAAACACTCAATGCAATTGAAATGGCTCACAGGGCAGGTTATACAACAGTAACATCACACCGTTCAGGTGAAACTGAAGATTCAACAATTGCCGATATAGCTGTTGCAACAAACTCAGGTCAGATTAAGACCGGATCAGCCAGCAGAACAGACAGGATTTGTAAATACAACCAGCTTCTCAGAATAGAGGAAGCACTTGGCGACCTGTCTGTATACGGGTATAAGAAGTAATAGGAAACTATTTAATAATAAATGGGTTGTCAGTTTTGACAATCCATTTTTTTACCTCACCCCAACCCCTCTCCCACGCGGGGCAGGCTCACCTTAAAAAGCTAATCTTTAGTCACATATTATTTATATATTTCCTCACTATAAGAAGGAGATCCCTCTCCCGCTGAAGCGGAATCGGGATGACAGGTTCTTTTGTGGTAAAATGTGAGGGAAAGAAGCGGCGAGCCGCAAAGATAACATTCTATATTTATCCTGAATCCTGATGCGGCTCGCCGCTTCTTTCCCTTTGTTTATAAGCTAATTACGTGTCATCCCGATGCGAAGCGAGGGATCTCCTTCTTCATTAAGCATTTAGCTTATTTGCAGATGTATGAAAGATTAGCTTCAAAAAGTGGGGAAACTTTTTTCGCATTCTCTCTACTACTT